>Ga0172373_10001447_pt1 | contig 38410 bp, 34 predicted proteins | sample Lak10m_2_FD_114546 | JGI IMG/M metagenome (GOLD analysis project Ga0172373, IMG submission 114546) | Freshwater microbial communities from Kabuno Bay, South-Kivu, Congo - kab_092012_10m | ecosystem: Environmental > Aquatic > Freshwater > Lake | place: Democratic Republic of the Congo... | reverse complement strand
GAGTCGTTAAGCTTTACAGCGCCGATGGTACTGCCGTTAGGTGGGAGAGTAGGTCGCCGCCAACTCCATACAACGATTAGCCTCGAAGCTTAGCTTCGGGGCTTTTCCGTTTTATACCCCATTGCATAGCTTTCCTGCCGATATGCTCATCTTTCTCATCACTACCTATCTATGCAACACGCAGATGTGAAACGCTTACTAGATACCCAAGTAGCTCGGTTTAATATCCCCTCCTTTATACCGGACGACCCTATTTCAATCCCTCATCGTTTTTCCCAAAAGCAGGATATTGAAATTGCCGCATTTTGGACAGCTATGCTGTCTTGGGGACAACGCAAAACAATTCTAAAAAATGCGGATTTCTTACTCTCCTTAATGGATTTCGCCCCCTATGATTTTATACTCAACCACCGCGAATCCGATCGAAAAAAATTTCTCTCCTTCGTGCATCGCACCTTTCAACCCTTGGACGCCCTCTATTTTTTAGAGTTCTTCCAATGGTTTTATCAAAGAGAATCTTCGCTTGAACAAGCCTTCCTTCCTTTCATTTCCCACCCCAGGGAGGATGTTGGAGCCGCATTGGCAGGCTTCCATTCGCTTTTTTTCTCGTTGCCAACAGCTCCGTCGCGCACAACAAAGCATGTCGCTACACCAGTGAGGGGTTCTACCTGCAAGCGCTTAAATATGTTCTTGCGTTGGATGGTTCGAAAAGATGCGCACGGCGTAGATTTCGGAATATGGAATGGAATAACTCCCGCCCAGTTGTTAATTCCACTGGATGTACATGTGGATAGGGTCGCCCGACGGCTAGGGCTCATTCAGCGAAATCAGACAGACTGGCACACCGTCCTGGAATTGACAGCCGCTTTGCGTGCTTTTGACCCCCAGGATCCTGTAAAATATGATTACGCATTGTTTGGAATGGGGGTTGTCGGAACAAAGGAATGGTAAGCAATATCTTCTCCAAGGAAGAAATTTCCCACGGCGAAGCATAATAGCAGGGCAATTCATGGACATGAACGAACAGCTTGCTACTCTTTGTCGAAGCGCAATTCCTGAATCAGGTACTTCCCATCGTCCGCATGAAGGTAAATATATACGCGGAAGACCCCCGTACTGGTTGCCAGATTACCAATGCAGTAAAGCGAATCACTACCTTTAGAACTTCCCTGATGCGCCAAATTGAATGCTTTGGGCGTATTTTTTCCAAAAAACACCTTGAGAAGCTCTGCAGCCTTGGCTTTATTGTACGAATTTTCATCACCTGGAATGGCTAGCTCTACTGATTCGTCCATAAACGTGCTCAAGGTAGCCACATCCCCGTTACTCATCGCTTGAGTGATTGTATCTAACTGACCCAAGGGGAAGGCTGAAAAAGCGAATAATACCAGCAATAAGGATTTCATGGCGAAATGGTTATGCGTTAAAAAAATTGCTTGTAAATATTTTTCGCATTGACCCAGATGAATTTGTCTTGTGGTTATATAAACGCAATTCAGTATAAAAACGTCCCAGCGCGTTGCAAATTGCTTTGAATAGGTTAAGTCTCTTAAGGAGTAGGGTTTCATCCGCATCTAAAGTCGTACATTTGTGTTCTATAGAAAACGTACCAATCAGATGAACACAACTCGCGAACTCTTAATTATTCTGGATGGATGGGGACTAGGCCAAAAGCCATCCGCAGATGCTATTGCACGAGCCAACACGCCTTGTTTTGATGGGCTAATGAAAAAATATCCACACACCACGTTGGTTACCTTTGGCGAAGAAGTGGGATTACCCGATGGCCAAATGGGTAATTCTGAAGTGGGGCATCTCAATATTGGAGCAGGCCGGATTGTATATCAGGAGCTGGCTAGAATAAATAAAGCTATCCGGGACAAAACGCTCGAAAAAAACGCGGTACTGCAACAGGCCATAGCATACGCTCGCGAAAAAGGAGTGGCGCTACATCTCATTGGGCTATACTCGGATGGAGGGGTTCACTCACATATCAATCATTGCAAGGCTCTTATTGATATTGCAGAGGCGCAAGGCCTGGAGAACGTGTTTGTTCATGCCTTCACCGATGGAAGGGATTGTGACCCCAAAAGTGGCCTGGGTTTCATGGAAGATTTACAGGGATTTCTTTCGGGGCGTTCCACGAAACTGGCTTCGGTGATTGGGCGGTACTACGCGATGGACCGAGACAAACGGTGGGAGCGCGTAAAAAAAGCGTATGATCTATTGGTACACGGTGAGGGCGAACATTCTCAAAATATAGCGGAAACTATCGCTGCCAGATATGCTAAAGGGGAGACCGACGAGTTTTTGCTCCCAATTGTACTGACTGATTCAGACAATATACCACTGGCTACGATTCGTGAAGGCGACGTAGTGCTCTCCTTTAACTTTAGAACGGATAGACCTCGGCAAATTACCACCGTACTCACCCAACAGGATTTTCCTGAGTTTGGAATGCATGCGCTCAACTTGTATTACGTCGCTATGACGAATTATGATGATACGTATAAAAATATCTCCATCCTGTTTGAAAAGGATAATCTGAATAATACGCTGGGTGAGGTATTGGCCAACGCCGGAAAAACACAGGTTCGAATTGCCGAAACAGAAAAATACCCGCATGTTACATTCTTTTTTTCCGGAGGAAGGGAGAAACCCTTTGAAGGGGAACGGCGATTGCTGATTCCTTCGCCCAAGGTGGCCACGTATGATTTGCAGCCAGAAATGGGGGCAAAAGAAATTACAGCAGCCATTATCGAAGATATCAAAACCAATCAGCCAGATTTTATTTGCCTGAATTTTGCAAATACGGATATGGTGGGGCATACCGGTGTGTTTGAAGCGGCTATACACGCAGCTGAGACCGTAGATTCCTGCCTGCAGGCCTTGTTGGATGTCGCCTTAAGCCATGGATATGAGGCTGTTGTTATCGCAGACCACGGCAACTCGGATTATCTGATAAATGAGGATGGTACCCCCAATACAGCGCACACCAAAAACCCGGTTCCCTGTATATTTGTCAGCCCTATATCAGACAAATTAACCTTAACGCCGGGTAAACTGGCGGATGTGGCGCCGACTATTTTATCTCGATTCGGTATTCCTGCTCCAATGGAGATGGATGGGCAAAACCTATTGCATGCTAAGTAAGAACGAGGGTATAACAACTAAAAAACGGAGGGTTAAACACGTCCGGAGGAGCTTAATGGTGCAGATGAGCCAACCGCTTATTCTGCTGTCTATGTGCTGGGGCTTTCTGAACTGTACCGGATCTGTAGATCAACACGAAAACGCGTCATCCAATACGACCTTCTTTGATTTGAAAGCATACTTTAAATCAGAAGCAGCCCGACTAAATGCGTTGCAGCCAATGGGTACTAAAATCATTGATTTTGAATCGGAAAGCGATAGTATTCGATTAGATACGGCCGGTGCAGTCGATTTCAATGAAGAACTAAAAGCGTTTATTTCTTCTGATATTAACCGCGTCGCGTGGGCTAGCAAATACGTGGTGGACTCATTGAGACGGAACGGGGATTTAGTCGAGCTGGTCTATAAAGCAACGGAGGATGAATTGAAAACAAGAAAAATCACTATTTACTTCGAAAAGGAAGCCATCAGGGAGATTCATATCCATAATACATTGAAAAGTCTGATTGCCTCGTCCAACCAAGTGCTGGTCTATAATCCAGCCCGTGGATATGAAGTAAAAGGACAGCAACACATCCGGTTTGGGAAAAGCTACGCATTCAAGGCAGCTGTAGTTTTTGACTACAAGAGATAAGGGCAAAAAAAAGAGGTAGCGCATGTGCACTACCTCAGCCCTAACCAAATAAAACCAAATTTATCTTGCCTATGCTTTTGTTCTGGGACAAAGATAAATGCTTATTGTAAAAAATACAATTACTCTGATAAAAAAAATATACCCTTTTTTTTGAAAAAAGCTTAATACTGCTGCTTGTTTTTTTGTGAAGTGGCAAAAAAAACTACTCTTTGAGGTTTTACTTAAAACAAAAAAGAAGTGTTTTGAATTTTTATTTGGTTTTTTTGTGGTATTTATTGTAAAAATTCCGATTTTTAATAAAAAGCGAATAATAGTTTAAATACAGCGATTTATAAATTTCATAACACCTTTGTAAATACCCTGAGATGAGACGGTTGTATTTTTTTGTGCCATTCCTCGCTTTATTGATAAGTCAACTGCCGCTGCAACCATTGCAAGCGCAGCCGAGTGACGAAGATGCGCTATATATTCGCAAAATCTATGATGCTGCGTTGACTCAGGGTCAGAGTTATAGCTGGCTAGATTATTTGTGCAATAAAATAGGAAACCGCTTAAGTGGTTCTCCGCAGGCGGCCGCGGCGGTGGAATATACGCGGCAAATGCTGGATACGATGGGATTGGATCGCGTAGAGCTTCAGCCCTGTGAAGTGCCACACTGGGAACGGGGAGAAAAAGAGCAGGCCCGGATTGTGGCATCTCGAAAAATGGGTACGATTGATTTGCACGTACTGGCGTTGGGAAATTCCGAAGGTACAGGGCCATTAGGTATCACTGCCGAAGTAGTAGAGGTACATAGCCTGGATGAAGTAGATAGCCTGGGGGCCGCGCTGGCAGGTAAAATAGTTTTTTACAACAGGCCGTTGGATCCCCGTCAGATCAATACATTCAATGCATACGGCGGAGCGGTTGATCAGCGGGCTGCTGGGGCAACCCGTGCTTCAAAGTACGGTGCAGCTGGCGTGTTGGTTCGATCTATGACCACGCGGCTGGATGATGTGCCACATTCAGGGAGTATGTATTATGAGCCAGGAGTTGCCAAAATACCTGCGTTTGGCCTGAGCACCAATGATTCGGAATTATTGCATCGACTGCTATTGGAGGAGTCGGTGCGCGTATTTATGCGCAACACGAGTCGGATGCTGGCGCCTAAGCCATCTTACAATGTAATAGGTGAAATTAAGGGCAGCACCCATCCAGACGAGATTATATTGGTAGGGGGGCATTTGGATTCCTGGGATTTGGGAACTGGTGCGCACGATGATGGCGCAGGCTGTGTGCAAGCAATGGACGTGCTCCAGATTTTCCAACGTATGGGTTATACCCCCAAGCGCACTATTCGCTGCGTATTGTTCATGAACGAAGAAAACGGAGGGGCCGGTTCCATCGCGTATGAGAAGGCATCCACTTCAAAAAAGGAATACCACATGGCGGCTATCGAATCCGATCGGGGAGGATATACGCCGAGGGGGTTCACCTTTGAAGGAGAGGAAGCTATTTTTGATAAAAAATTTAGAAAGGTATATGCCTGGTCCGATTTATTGGAGCCGTATGGACTGAGTCTGAAAAAAGGGGGGTCTGGTGCAGATATCGCGCGCCTCAAAGTACAAAAGGGATTGATGATTGGTTTCGAACCAGATTCACAACGCTACTTTGATTTACACCATACCAACCAGGATGTTTTCAGTGAAGTGAATAAGCGGGAGCTGGAGCTGGGTGTAGCCTCTATGGCAAGTTTGGTTTATTTATTGGACAAATACGGTCTTTAATGGAGCAGCATACTGCAGAAGTCAGGAAAGAAGGGGAGGTAATCTGGGTGCATGGGAAAAAATTTGTGCCCTATCTCGACTCGGAATCCCTTCATTCCCGGATACAAGTACTGGGTGCGGAGATTACGGCTCGGTATGAAGGCAAACAGCCGTTTTTTCTGGGGGTTTTGAATGGTGCTTTTGTATTTATCGCAGATCTGGTGCGGGCGTGCCATCTGGATTGTGAAGTTGGATTTATTCGGCTTTCATCCTATCAGGGAATGCAATCGGTGGGTCAGGTGCGTACCTTGCTGGGGTTAGATGTTGACATTGCAGGTCGGCCGGTTATAGTGGTTGAAGATATTATTGATTCTGGCCGAACTATGTCGAAATTACTGGCCGATTTACAACAGATGAATCCGGAATCGGTAGAAGTGGCTACCCTGCTCTCCAAGCCAGCGGCCATGGAAGTGCCGGTACCTATTCATTTTTTAGGTTTCGAGATTCCAAATAAGTTTGTGTTGGGGTATGGGCTGGACTATGATGGTATAGGCCGGAACCTGCCCGCGATATATCAATTGAGTGTGGATACAGAGTAAGCCATGGATGCGGAAATAGTTGGAATAGCAGATGGGGTTCGCTTAGATGATCTTTGCAGGCATTGCATTCCGGTTGTAGAGTCGGTGGGACGATTTATTGCCAGCCAGGTTGGTATGGTCGCTGCAGACGTAATCGAAGAAAAATCGGCTAATAGCCTGGTGAGTTATGTGGACAAGGAAGCGGAAAAGCAGCTAGTATCCGCCCTTTCCCTTTTACTTCCGAAAGCTGGTTTTTTGACAGAGGAAGCAACGACGGTGCAGCGGGTTGGAGGCGAAGACTGGACATGGATAATAGACCCATTGGATGGGACTACCAATTTTTTATTTGGACTACCTAATTTTGCCATTAGCGTTGCGTTGGCGCGTAGGGAGGAGGTGGTGTTAGGTATTGTTTATGAGGTGAACCGCGCTGAAATGTTTTATGCCTGGAAAGGTGGCGGTGCATATTGCAACGGGCGCTCCATTCACGTTCGCCAATCCACGGTACTGGAAGATACATTGGTCGCCACGGGGTTTCCTTATTCAGATTTTAAAAAATTACATGCCCAGTTTGGAGCGGTGGAGCAGTTTCAACGCAGTACCCGAGGGGTTCGGCGCTGGGGTGCTGCAGCGATTGATTTGTGTTTTGTAGCTTGTGGCCGCTTTGACATTTTTTTCGAAAACAGCTTAAATCCATGGGATGTAGCCGCTGGCATCCTGTTGGTGCAGGAGGCTGGTGGTGTGGTGACAGATTTTCAGGGGAACCCAGCTGATTTATCTGGTAGGGAAGTGGTTGCATCTTATGGTTCTATACATAAACTGGCTGTTGGCGTCGTGCGCTCCTGGTTTTATCCGGAGTCAGTCTAAAGAATCTTTCCGTTTATCGAATGAATGTTTGTTCATTTTCAAATGCACCTAATTTAGGTGCTTAAAACCATGCTGTCATGATGGATATTCGCGAAAATGTGCGCCTTGCATTCAGATCAATCCGGGGCAACTTGCTGCGTGCAGTTCTTACCCTGCTAATCATTTCTTTCGGGATAATGGCGCTGGTGGGTATCCTGACGGCCATTGACAGTGCCATCTATTCGCTGAATGACAATTTCTCTTCCATAGGCGTCAATACCTTTGACGTGGAGCCTAAGTTTTCAGAGGGTGTACGCGGCAATCGGGGAGGGCGACAACAAAAAGCAGGGGAGGAGCTTTCGTACCGACAGGTGATGGAGTTTAAGGATCGGTTTGAATTCCCTGGCAGAACAGCCATCTCGCTGAATTGCACAGGGAACGCGGCATTGCATTATGCGGGTAAAAAAACAAATCCGAATATCCTCATTATGGCGATTGATGATAATTATCTGGAAGCCAGGCGTTTTGATATTGAAGTTGGGCGAAATTTCAGTAACCGGGAGGTTCAGTTTGGAGGGTATGTTACGTTGATTGGGCAGGATATTGTAAAAGAGTTTTTCAATGGTCAGGCGGATAATGCCATCGATAAGGTTATTTCTGCGGGGAATATGCGCCTGCGCATAGTGGGCGTATTGAAAACCCGGGGGTCGAGTATGAATCAAAACGAAGATCGCCGCATTTTGATTCCGTTGCAGACGGGGAAGCGCTTTTATGCTACCGCTAATACCAATTACAATCTAATGTTTACGGTAAATGATGCCACGCAATTAGAGAATGCCATTTCAGCTGCTACGGGTTTGCTTCGCAATATCCGCAAGTTGTCGGCCTTTGAGGATAATGACTTCGAGATTACAAAAAGTGATAGCCTGGTGGCCATCATCAAAGAGAATACTGTTTATTTCCGCCTGTCGGCTGTCGTCATAGGGCTGATTACTTTATTGGGTGCGGCTATTGGGCTTATGAATATCATGTTGGTATCGGTTACGGAGCGCACTAAGGAGGTGGGCATTAGCAAGGCCTTGGGAGCTACGCAGATGAATATCCTAGTGCAGTTTTTATCAGAAGCAGTGGTCATTTCGTTATTAGGTGGCTTGTTTGGTATCTTTTTGGGAGTGATGATTGGCAACCTCGTAACTTACTTCATGGGAGGAAACTTCATGTTCCCCTGGCTTTGGATTACCATTGCGTTGTTGGTATGTACGATAGTTGGTCTGGCTTCCGGCTTATATCCGGCACTTAAGGCAGCTCGTCTGGATCCGATTGAGTCCCTCCGTTACGAATAGCAGGCAGGTGAAAAGGACTTTTATTCTGAATTTGCTCTTCTTAATTGGAATAAATATCCTGATAAAACCACTGTATTTGCTGGGAGTGGAGCGTGCGATTCAGAACGCTGTATCTCCGGCTGCCTATGGGATCTATTTTGAGGTATTCAATTTTACCTTTCTTTTTCAGATACTGAGTGATTTGGGCATTCAGTATTTCAACAATCGGCATGTTGCGCAGTACCCGTTTTTGCTTCGCAAATACTTTCCCTATTTTTTAAGTGCCAAGGGACTTCTGGCGGCTTTGTATGCGGCCATTACCATTATTGGAGGGTTTTGGGCTGGTTATCTGCCAGCAAATTGGATATTGGTATGGATACTGATGGCCATTCAATTGTTGACTACCTTTCTGAGTTATATCCGTTCCAATATTTCGGGTTTAGGCTGGTACTATACAGACAGCTTTTTGTCTGTCCTTGACAAGCTGGTGGTGATGCTGGTACTGGGGGTTCCGTTGTTAGCTGGTATGTTTTCAAATGGTTTTTCCATGATTTGGCTAGGGTGGGCACAGATGGCTGGTTTGGGTATAGCTGTAATGACTGGGTTGGCTTTGCTGGTAAGGGTTTCTGGTTTTCCTTCTTTAAAAATAAACAGGCCATTTAGCTGGCTGATTCTTCGGGAGAGCTTGCCGTATGCGGTTGCTGTATTGCTCATGACCATGTACACCCGTTTGGATGCGGTATTAATTGGGCAGTTGTACCACAGCAGTCGGGAGGAGGTTGGTTATTATGCGGAGGCATATCGGTTGCTGGATGCAGCCAACATGATAGGCGTCTTGTTTGCAGGCCTATTATTGCCTATGTATGCCCGTTCGGTGAGAGATACCCCAGGGCTGCGCTTATTGTCGGAAACGGGTATTCGTTTTTTGTGGGGAGGGGTACTTACGATAGTGCCGACCATGATGGTTTTTGCAGATGAAATAATGGCGGAGTTATATCGCCACACGACTGCCTATTCCGGTTTTATGCTCAAGATGTTGATGCTCAGTTTTATTCCGATGAGTGGAAACTACATATTCAGTACGTTGTTGTTGGCTACCGGCTTTCAGGGGAAGGTGAACCGTATTTACCTAGTAGGCGGAATAGCTAGTGTATTGCTTAATAGCTGGTTGATTCCAACGAATGGCGGAATAGGCGCCTCCATGGTGGTAGCGGGTACCCAGGGGTTGGTTTTCATCGGGATGCTAATCGGTTGCTGGTACTGGATAGGCGTTCGGATTCCATTCCATCTTTGGGTGCGCTTTGGTATGTTGGCGTGTAGTGTTTGGGTTAGTGCGATTATCTCTAAAATATACCTTTGGGAAATTTGGTGCTTATGGGTACTGGTGATTCCTTTGGTCGTTGGACTGGTCGGTATTTTTGCATACAAACTATTTGATTCGGTGGCGATGTGGAATCTATTGAGGCTAAAAGCTCAAAAATAATCGGGGTTTAGACAGGCAGCGTTTGATGGTTTCCTTGGCTCTAACAAGGAATGTATGTTGGCCTGGATAGCGCTGGAGTGTTATCTTCGGGCGCTGGATTTACTTGTGATAGGGCAAGTAGATATTGAACTATTAGAAATACAATTTTATGAGTCAACGGGAGCAGATTCTGGATATAGTAGCGGTGCTGAATACCTGGAAAAAGCCCATACTGGGTTTGAGTGTGCTAATTTCCCTTAGTACGGCGGTCATTTCACTGTTTTTACCCAATTATTATCGGGCCACTACGGTATTTTTGGCCACTAACCCCAATCGGGCACGGCCTGAGATTTTGTTCGGAAAAGCGAATGCAGGTGTGGAGTTGTATGGATCCGATGATGATATCGATCGAATCCTGGCCATTGCACAGTCTAATGAGTTGATTGATTATCTGGTTGATTCATTTTCGTTGTACGAGCATTACCATATTGATTCGTCTCAGGAAAAAGCGGTTTATAAAGTACGCATGCACTTCCGGTCATTATACCAGGTACAAAAAACGAAACTCGGATCGCTGGAATTAGCGGTGGAGGATCGGGATCCGGAGTTGAGTGCTGCGTTGGCCAATGCGGCAAGAGAACGGATAAGTCTGCTTACCGAGGATTTGGTAAAGACGGCACAGACGGCCATTCTGAAATCCTACGATGAGAGCCTGGCTGCCAAGCAGAGCCTGTTGGCAAATTTGGGGGACAGCCTGAGTGTAGTTCGTGCGAAGTACGGTATCTATAATACGTCGGAGCACTCTGAGCGATTAACCCGACAGATGATTGAGGCACAGTCGGAGTACTATAAGCAAAAAGGAAAGTTAGAAAATATGCGTTCGAATCCGGCTATTTCCCGGGATTCAGTAGCGTTTACGGCAGCGATGGTTGCTGGGTTGCGCTTGGCGTTGGACAGTATGGAGGTGCGGATGCAGCAGCTGAATACCGGGCAGATTGCAGTCGGTATTTTAGAGACGCAGTATTATTCAGCGAATAGTAATTTGAGTGATGAGTTGGAGCGGGCAAAGCTGCTTCGGGCATCAATCCTTGCGGAAGTGCCTTCTTTGGTACTGGTGGAAGCAGCAGAGGTACCTGTTGTCAAAGACAGGCCCAGGCGATCACTGCTGGTCGCTGCGTCTTTTGTTTTGGCGTTGGTGCTATCGGTGTTGGGGGTATTGTTTATACACGCGTATCGCGATAGCATGAGGTGGTCGGAAAAATAAGGACATGCGCGGTAGGTCAGAAAATGGGTGGTACGAGGGGTTGCCGGGAAAAGATATCGGCTATAAGCGTCTGTTTGTATCCTGGTCGGTACTACTGGCAGGTAGTATTTGGATTTGGGTAGCGACGGGCAACTACTTTCTACTGGCTGTGCCTGCGGTTTTGTTGCTGGCGGTTGCCGTAGTAGCTGATTTGAAGAAGGTATTTTTTTTGCTGGTTGCCTGTGTGCCGCTCTCTACTGAGATGGTGCTGCCCAATGGATTTGGTACGGATATACCCACGGAGCCGCTGATGATTGGGTTGATGGGGGTAGCCCTTGTATTGTTTTTAGGGCGGTTTGGGCAGTTGCGTGCAGCTCCCTTTAAGCACCCCATCACCGTATTACTGTTGGTTCATATCTTCTGGGTGTATTTTACTACGCTTCAATCCGATTTGGTATTTACTTCCCTCAAATTTTCCTTAGCTAAAACGTGGTATGTAGCTGTATTTTACTTTCTGGCGCTGTATTTGCTGCAGAAAGCATCTGATTTCCGAACGCTTTTTTGGTGGGTTTTCTGGCCGTTGGTAGCAACAGTGGCATTTGTGATGGTGCGCCACGCAGGTTCTGGTTTTGCCTTTGACCAGGTGCATAAAGTACTTCATCCGTTTCAGCGCAACCATGTGAGCTATGCTGCTACGATTGCCTGGTTTATGCCAATAATATGGTATTTGACGGGCACGTTTCCCCGCCGTTCCTGGAAATGGATATTGCTCGTATTAGTAGGTTGTTGGTTGCTGGTAGCTGATTATCTGAGTTATACCCGGGCAGCGTATGTCGCGCTTATGTTGGCTGCGGGTTCCTATTTCTTGATTCGCCTACGGCTCATGCGGGTAGCCTTAGGGATAGGATTGCTGGGGGTAATCGTTTTTGCCGCCTTTTTGCTCTCATCCAACCGATATCTGGATTATGCCCCTAATTATGATACGACTACTTCTCACCAAGATTTTGGAAATTTACTGGAAGCTACGGCAAAAGGGGAAGATATTTCAACCATGGAACGGGTGTACCGATGGGTAGCTGCGATACAAATGAGCCAAAAATCGCCCATAACAGGCTTTGGTCCTGGCAACTTCGTAGCGTTTTACCAATCCTATGCGGTGAGTAGCTTTCGGACGTATGTGAGTCGAAACGAAGAAAAATCAGGGGTGCACAGCTATTTTTTATTGTTATTGGTGGAGCAGGGTTGGCCTGGGCTCTTCTTTTTTTTGGCTTTAAGCGTGTATATTTTCTGGAAAGGGGAAGCTATTTATCATTCGTCGCCCACGAGGGATCGAAAGCGATTAACTATGGGTCTGCTGATGAGCTTGGTTGTGATATATGCTTTTCTGATAATAAACGATATGATCGAAACCGATAAAGTCGGAACGATTTTCTTCCTATGCGTAGCCGGATTGGTGCGCATCGATTTATTAAATCAGCAGCCGGAATTATTGGAGCAGCCGAATACCGGCTAGGATAGCGAGTAAGCCACTTAGCATGCTGATAGCCGCATATAAAAGTGCGGTCACCACGCGACCTTCCTGTAAGTCCTGGAATACCTCGAGCGAGAATGTAGAAAAGGTGCTAAAGCCGCCGCAAAAGCCAGTAATCAGCAAGAGTTGTACTTGGTGTGAAAGGTCTCCGCGCAGCCGAAGGCTGAATAAAAGGCCAAGAATGAAACAGCTCACCAGGTTGGCACTGAAAGTTCCCCAGTGAAATCCGGTTGCGGCTGTCAGGTTTTTTGAAAAATAGAACCGAACGAGGCTTCCCAGGCCTCCTCCAATAAAAATGGGGAAATAAGTACTCATTGTATGGCGTGTTTAGTGGCCGCGCTTTGATTTTTGTGGCGTATTGCCCGATTTAACCAAAAACTCAACGCAGTGGCCAGCGCAAAGATGAAAAATAGTAGTACATGCAGGCCAATCAGGTTATGAAACGTAAAGGCCAGGACGATAAACACCGCATTTATAAACAATAGAATACCGGTAGCCTGGAGATGGGAGAACCCAAAATCTATGAGGAGGTGATGGATATGTCGGCGATCGGGTTTGAAAGGTGATTTTCCTCGGAGGATTCGGGTAATAAACACGCGTAGCGTATCGAAAATAGGCAGTATCAGGATACCTATAGCCACGGCGGGGATATTGTCGATTCGGAAAGGAGTGGAAGCGGGCAGCGCATAATCCAGGTCAATAAATTTGATAATCAAAATGGCGCTCACAATGCCAATAAATAAAGAGCCGGTATCTCCCATAAATATTTTGGCAGGCGAAATATTATAGCGGAGAAAGGCGGCCAGTGCGCCGGATGTGGCAAAGGCTACCGTGGCAAATTCCATGCGCTGGACGAGAAAAAACCAGCAGCCCAGTGTGCTGAGGATTAGCATACCGGCACTACCCGCCAGCCCGTCAATGCCGTCGAGCAGGTTAAATGAATTGATGATAAAAAGGATAGTCAGCATAGATACAAAATAGCTGACGACCGGGTGGAGGGTGCTGTCGGAGCCAAAAACTCCATACAGGCTATGAAGCGAAATATCCGATTTGAGGATGAGAATGGTAGCCGCTAAAAATTGGGCGACCAGTTTTTTGGATACGGCAATGGGGGCAATATCGTCTTTTGCACCTACTAAAAAAAGAAGAATAAAGGCACACAAAATATACTGGAGGTTGCTGAACTGAAAAAAAGGCGTCCATAGGACAATGGAAAAAATACTGCCGGAAAAAATGGCAATACCGCCGAGGGATGGGGTTCGGATCGAGTGGGAGCTTCGTTCACCCGGTTCATCACACAGGTTTTTGGCTAAAGCGACCCGAATGATAGATGGGATTGCAAAATAAGTAAGGGTGAAAGCGGTCGTAAAGCTAAGTACAATTATTTCCATGGGGCAGTTCTTTTATGGCATCGAAAGAAACGACGCGGAGATAAAAAAACAGGTGCGTTCAGACCGTGCGCGTACCAGTCTGGGTAAGTAGCCAGTAAAAAAAAAGACACGGTAAATGTTTCCCGGATGCGACAGACGTACAGAGGATCCATATTGACTGATGTAGTTTTCTCGTAGGAGCAAAAGTACCAAATGCTATGGTATTATGCCGCTTTGTATAGGCCACTTATGGTTTTGCCCTGTTAAAACCTGCATAAACAGTATCTGCTTAGGGGTCAAATATGGCATTGTCGGGAATACTCCTGCAATTTTTTTAATTTTGCCTGATTTTTTAATGCACTAAAACAAGGTATGCTGCCTGAGAGGTAATCTTGAACAGCCGGACAATGGATAATCCAAAAGCGCAAATTGACCATAACAAATTGCCCAGGCATATAGCAATTATTATGGATGGCAATGGCCGATGGGCTAAGGAGCACAATCAACCCCGAGTGTTTGGTCACAGAAGTGGGGTCAAATCAGTGCGGGAAGTTACGGAAGCTGCTGCAGAGTTGGGAATAGAATACCTTACACTATATGCTTTTTCTACAGAGAACTGGGGGCGTCCAAAATTTGAGGTAGATACCTTGATGACCTTGTTGGTAGAAACGCTTTCCAAGGAAATTGATACACTGAACAAAAACAACGTGCGCCTGGAAGCAATCGGCAATCTCAACAGCTTGCCCGAACTTACCCATAAAGCGCTGCAGGCAGGTATCCAGGCCACCCGGAATAATACCCGTATGACCTTAGTACTTGCCCTGAATTACAGCGGTAAATGGGATTTGCTTCAGGCAGCCCAGCAAATCTCGGAAAAAGTACAAACAGGCGTATTGACTACCGAGGCAGTGGACGAATCAGTGGTAGCAGCCCATCTGGCAACCAGTGGTATGCCGGACCCGGAGTTGCTGATTCGGACCAGTGGGGAGCGCCGCCTAAGCAATTTTCTGCTTTGGCAGCTCGCCTACGCGGAGCTTTACTTCACCCCTGTTTTTTGGCCGGATTTTCGAAAAGCACATTTTTATGAGGCCATTTTGGACTATCAGCACCGAGAACGTCGCTTCGGCAAAACGAGCGAGCAGTTCATAAAATAAGCCCTTTTCATACGCTCAATTTTGCAGCGGGATGAGTGCTCAATACAACCTTGGCGAATAGCTGCCTCTCTTTAGGCATAGCATCAAAGATGCATCCCAGATTTTTCCCAATCTGAATAAATGGCGTACTTTCGCGTTCGATCTAAAAAAAGAAGAAACTGTCTGAATATGAATAAAACAGGAAGGCATTACACTCGTTTCCTGATGATTGTTGGGGTCATTGGTTGGTGCTGTATAGCTCCGGAAGCGCTTCATAGCCAAACAATTGACAGTTTAGAGATAATCGATTACTCTGATCCCAAAGAATTCGAAATCGGCGGGCTACAGGTAATAGGTACGGCATATAGCGACCCCAATGCCATTACCAGTATATCCGGACTGAAAGTAGGTGCTACTATACGTATCCCAGGACCCGAAATTCCTAAAGCCATTAAGGCACTGTGGAATCTTCGGTTGTTTACCGATGTACGGATTGTAAAGGAAAAAGTAATCGGTGACGTTGTCTTTTTAGAAATAAAAGTCCAGGAACGACCACGCCTCAGCAATTATACATTCGAAGGGGTGAAAAAGGGGCAGCACGATGATCTGACAGAAGCTATTAAGTCCTACGTGTCGAAGGGAGGGATTGTAACCGACAACCTGAAGGTGAGTTCTTGCCGGGTTATTGAAAAATATTTTTTCGATAAAGGCTTTATGGATGCCAGAGCAACCACCAGGGAAGAAACAGATACTTCGCGCATCAATGCAGTTCGCCTGATTTTCGATGTGCAGGTGGGTGACCGGATTAAAATTAGCGATATTCAAATCGTTGGTAATACAGAGGTAAAAGGCAAAAAGCTAGTCCATAAGATGGACAAGACAAAAGCAAAATCCCGCTTGTTTGCTTCTTCCAAACTTATCCAGGAAGACTACGAAAAGGATAAGCAGGAGATTGTTAAGTACTACAACACGATTGGCTATAGAGACGCTCGTATTCTCGGAGATAGCATCTGGCGAGATGATAAAGGATTTCTCCAAATGGCTATCAAGGTCAATGAGGGTCAACGATATTATTTCCGCAACCTGACCTGGAAGGGAAATTCTATCTATGATACAGCGACACTCAATCAAGTGTTGGGCATCAAGGCAGGCGATATATACAACCAGGAACTATTGGATACGCGCCTGCGCTTTAGCCAGGAAGGCCGGGATGTAAGTACGCTCTATATGGACAACGGGTACCTCTTCTTTCAGGTCGATCCCGTAGAAGTGGCTATTGAAGACGATTCCATTGACCTGGAGCTTCGCATCTTTGAAGGTCCACAAGCTTCTATTGACAAGGTGATTGTTACCGGAAATGACCGAACCCACGAGCACGTAGTACGGAGAGAATTGCGCACCTTACCAGGTGAAAAATTCAGCCGCTCTGATATTATTCGCTCCCAGCGGGAAATCATTAATCTTGGATACTTTAACCAGGAGAACCTGGGAATAAATACTCCGGTAAACCCAGATAGAGGTACGGTGGATATTGAATACGATGTGGAAGAAAAGCCATCCGATCAGCTCGAGCTATCCGCAGGATGGGGTGGCTACCGGAGGGTAATCGGCACCTTAGGGGTTTCATTCAATAATTTTTCGACGCGTAATATTCTGAATAAGAGCGCTTGGCGACCCCTCCCAATGGGAGATGGCCAGCGGGTTTCTATTCGTGCCCAGACAAATGGCGATTTTTATCAGTCGTATAACCTATCCTTTACGGAACCCTGGTTGGGCGGGCGAAAACCAAACTCTTTCTCCGTAGCTGGTTTCTATAACCGATTCGCCTATGGGTATTTCCTTAGCCCCAATGATGATCAACAAAGTTTCAATATCCTACAGGGTTCCATCAGCTTGGGGTCTCGCCTCAAATGGCCGGACGATAACTTCATATCCAGCACGGCCGTCAATCTACAGAAACTGACGCTCGACAACTGGACACAAGGCCTCTTCCGTTCAGATAATGGCGAAATTGTATCCGTAGGAGAGTTTTATAACTACAGTATCCTGCAGACGATTTCACGTTCTACCGTCAGTGATCCCATCTACCCTAAGTCGGGCGCTAATATTAGCCTTTCTGTTCAGGCGACACCGCCATATTCCCTGTTTAACCCGGATAAAAACTATTCGGATCTCAGCCTACAGCAAAAATTCCGCTTTTTGGAATACCACAAGTGGAAGCTGGATGCGGAATGGTACACGACTATTACCGGAAAGATGGTGCTGAAGACGAGCGTCAAAATCGGTATGTTGGGCTATTACAACAAGGACATAGGCACTTCTCCTTTCGAGCGCTTCCAATTGGGAGGGGATGGTATCAACAATAGGCAATTTGGTTTTGCCGGGGTAGATATCATTTCCATGCGCGGGTATGAAATAGACCAGATTGAGGCTAATCAGGATCCAAACGGAGGTACGGTGGCAACGCCTGTATTCGATAAATTTACGGTCGAATTGCGTTATCCGCTTTCATTGAACCCAAGCTCCAGCATCTACGTACATGCGTTTATGCAAGGTGGCAATGCCTGGAAAACATTCCGGGATTTCAACCCATTTGACTTTAAACGGTCGGCAGGTCTGGGTCTGCGGGTATTCCTCCCGATGTTCGGGGTACTCGGATTTGATTATGGTATTGGCTTCGATAAAACGGGCGAACGTACTATTCGCAACTTAGGTGACTTTAACATCGTACTTGGATTTGAACCGGAATAATTGGGTTATACTTCTTTGTGACGTTCCCAATGGTTTTGCGCTTCGGACTCCTCAACGATGTTGAGGTAGTTGGTATAGCGGAGTGGGCTTATGTCTTCAGCTTCCAGTGCGGCTTTGACCGCACAGCCCGGTTCGTTTCGGTGAAGGCATTGGCCACCGAAACGACAGTCGTCGGATAGCACAAAAAATTCGCGAAAATTATGTGCAATGTCCGATGGACTAAGGTGTGAAAAGCTCAGGGTCTTTATTCCAGGGGTATCGATGATGTATCCTCCAAAAGAAAGGGGAAACATTTCGGCGAAGGTCGTGGTGTGTTGTCCTTTTCCTGAGTAGTCCGACAAATCCTGTGTTTTTAGTTCCAACTGGGGCTGCATATAGTTGACCAGCGTTGTCTTTCCCACGCCGGACTGCCCACCAATCAGGGATATTTTTCCCTGTAAAGCTTCTTTGAGGGCATCCATCCCCGCTCCGGTATGCGCGGATACCAGCAGTACGGTATAGCCTATTTTTTGATACATTTCTTCCAGATAGGCATAAAGGTCAAATGCCTGGTCGTCATAGGTGTCTGCTTTGTTGAAGACCAGTATGGCCGGGATATTGAACGGTTCGGTCATCAACAAAAACCGGTCGATAAACCCCTGTTTCAGGTTGGGGTTTACAATGGTGGTAATCAGAACGGCTTGGTCGATATTACTTGCCAGAATATGCAAGTCGTGTTTTCTGCGAGGAGATTGCCGGAGGACATAGTTTTTTCGAGGTAAAATTTCTTTGATAATACCACTTTCGCCGGTTGATTCCTCTTGAATTAGTACGAGGTCGCCCACAGCGACCGGATTGGTGAGGCGTTTGTCCTCCTGTCGAAATTTACCGCCCATGCGGCAATCCATCATGCGGCCATGCTCAAGCATTACCTGGTACCAACTTCCGGTAGACCGGATAACTGTTCCTCTTTCCGTGTTTTCTTTCATAGGTGTAAAGGGGCAAAACGTAATATTTAAAAGGAGTGTACGATGTCGGCCATTTGGGCGATTTGTCGTGGGTTGGCTTCGAGGGCGGATCCGATAACTACCAGGTCGGCACCAGCCATCAGGGCATTTTTAATGTGTTCGGGTTGGCGTAGGCCTCCGCCTACCATGAGGGGGACACCAATATGGGCGCTGACTTCCCGAATCATTTCTAATGGAACCGGGTGGATTGCACCGCTGCCGGCATCGAGATAAATGGTTTGAAGCCCGAGCATTTCACCTGCCATTGCCGTGCAAACGGCAATTTCGGTTTTGAGCGCGGGTATAGGCATGGTATTGCTGATATATGCCGTGCTACTCGAGATTCCACTTTCCACCAACATATAACCGGTAGAAATGGTTTCGAGGCCAGATGCTTTGATATAGGGAGCGGCAATCACGTGGTTGCCAATAAGTAATTCGGGGTTTCTGCCTGAAATGAGAGAAAGTAATAATATGGCATCGGCATGCCTATTAATCTGGAGGGGGTTTCCGGGAAAGAGCACTACAGGAACCGGGCTGTATTGCCGAATCATCAGCAGGCATTCTTCCATCTGGTCTTGTGCTAACAGGCTACCGCCTACAAAAAAATAATCGAGGGTGGCGGATTGTGCTGCTTCAAGTAGGCTGGGTAGCTCCCTGGTGCGGAGCTTATCGGGGTCAATCAATACAGCCAGCTGCTTTTTTTGTTGTGATTTAGCGAGATGAAGGGAGGACAAAACAGACGTGCGAAGCATACCGGAATGATTTTTAGGGGCCTGGTAATTCTAGGGGATCAGCAAGTCACAAAAATAGAGAATTGCGCTGGGTATTTTCGGGTCAAACTCAGCTATCGGCTTCTATGGTATTACCAGCAGTAGGCGCTGCCGGTTGAAAAATAGACTAGAAATCAGCCAAAAAAAAATCCGGGCAAAAAAATCACATTTCAATGGAAAAATATGATTTTTTTGCCCGGATGCGGAGGCGAATAGGTTTGGATTAGCCGGATGCCTTCCGGCTAACAGACATATGCAGTGGTAATCATGAACCGTCAGAATGGGTCAGTTCATCCACTTCGCCAATTTGTTTCAGGTAATTAAATGTAAGGCGGGCTTCTTCCTCATCGACCATGCTGATTGCTACGCCTACGTGTACCATTACATAATCGCCTACGGATGCTTCGGGCACCATAGCGAGGTTGACTTCTTTGGTGACCCCACCAAACGAAACGTGGGCGATGCGGAAGGTATCATCTAATTGAGCATGGATTCCGGTTATTTTCCCGGGAATAGCAAGACACATATCGGTTGGTTTAGCGGGCGGATAATTGGGTATGGAGCCAAGAGTACCATTCGTTCATGCCTTCCCCGGTGGTAGCAGAAAGTGCAATAAATTGGAGGTTGGGGTTGACCTGTCGGGCGTAGTCTTTTGCTTTTTCCACATCAAACGATACATAAGGGAGCAGGTCGATTTTGTTAATAAGGCATAGCTGAGCCGAGTGAAACATATCCGGGTATTTGATGGGCTTGTCATCGCCTTCGGGCACGCTTATAATGACTACTCTTCGGTGCTCGCCCAAGTCGAATAGGGCGGGACAAACTAGGTTTCCTACATTTTCGATGGCCAGGATGCTATTGGGTACCGGGTCCAGCTTGCGTAGGGCATGGGCGATCATTTCTGCGTCCAGGTGGCAGCCTTTTCCGGTGTTTATTTGAACTACGGGGACGCCGGTAGCAGCAATTCTATTGGCATCATTCATGGTCTGCTGGTCTCCTTCGATTACGCTAAAAGCGGTTTGACCACCCAATTCATGCAGTGTTCGTTCGAGGAGGCTCGTTTTGCCTGCTCCGGGGGAGCTTACCAGATTCAGCGCCAAGACGTGTTTGGCTTCGAAGTAACCGCGGTTCCGTTCTGCCAGAAGCTGGTTTTTCTGAAGGATATCGAGTTCGAGCTGCAGCACGGTCTTGGAGTTTGGGGTATGGGTATGCTTCACACCTTCACCGTGGTGGTGGTGATGCCCATGCCCATGTCCATGTCCATGGCCATGTCCGTGGCCGTGGCCGTGGCGGCATCCTTCGCCGTGGTGGTGGTCATGCGTTGGGTGGTGGTGATGTTCTTCACCTCCGATATGAATATGGTCTATTTCGCCTACGAGTTGAATGGTAACAGCGTCGGCTGGTTGGCTACATCCGCAGGTAGTGCACATGGCGTATAACTTTTATACAGAGCCGGGGAATTAAAGACGGTCTGTGGGTGATTACGAAATAGTAAGTGATTTTATCCGGAGTTCTTTTCCCTGGATAAAATCGCAAAAATAGCTTCCGCAGGTGGGGCAGGGGGTAAACAGTGTCTCGGAGGCGTACTCGGTGAGGCATTCCATGCACTTGGCTCGCCCCTCCCGTTGGATAATCTGCCGTTCGGCGTGTTCCAGTACGGTATGCGCGGTAGCTGCTTCCCATGCAAAATCGAGCGCACTCCATTCGACACCAGCCAGCTGACCAATCTCCAGCTCGATGATATCTACCTGTGATGCCTGATTTTCTTTTACCTGTTTTTCGGCAATATCGATAATGCTGTGTACAATCGACAGTTCGTGCATTAACGCGTGGTTTTTTTGCGGCTATACCGCATAAAGAGCCCAAGTAGTACGGCGGTACCAGCAAGGGCAATCGGAGCGAGGTGTTCCGGAGCAGTGAGGAAGTGCAGGCTGTCATAGCCGTTGGAATGTCCGTGTCCTGGATGAGCAGATGCCAGAATGGGCAGTAATAGAACCGAAGCGAGAGTTAGTACGCGCATAAATGATGGATTTTGATTCCTACAAAAATAAATCTACGATAAAATTCTCTAAGTGATATAAATCACTGAATAGACTGAGGAATATCAGCCGGTTAGCCCTAAAATATTTTTTCATTTGTTCGATGAATAAAATTTTTGGAACACCTTCTTTTTATCATTAAAACCCTTCTGCCAGATGACACCTTCTGCTGATTCCACCAAGAGACGAACCTACTACGAGGAGCTGCGCGAGCGAGGATATTCCCGTAGGGATTTCATGAAATTCTGTACTGTAATGGCGGCTTATCTGGGGCTTGAAACTAATGGAGCTGCTCAGATTTCCAAGGCGTTGATGACTACGCCCCGTGTTCCGGTGATTTGGCTGCATTTTCAGGAGTGCACCTGCTGCAGTGAGTCATTTATCCGTTCTTCTCACCCTATGGTAGCGGACATTATTTTGGATAAAATATCCCTGGACTATACCGAGACGCTGATGGCGGCCTCCGGGCATGCCGCAGAAGCGGTCATGCAGAAAACAATGAAGGATCATTATGGCGAATATGTGTTGTGTGTAGAAGGGTCTGTATCTGATTATGGAGATGGTGAATACTGTTGCATAGGAGGTAAGTCGTCGAAGCAAATATTGGAGGAAGCAGCTGCTGGTGCCAAAGCGATTATTGGCTGGGGAAGTTGTGCGTGCAACGGTTGCGTACAGGCTGCCAAACCGAATCCAACCCATGCTACTCCGATTCATAAGCTAGTCCATGGCAAGCCCATCATCAAGGTGCCCGGATGCCCTCCGATTGGCGAAGTGATGGCAGGTACCCTCATTCATATTATCACCTTTGGAACCTTGCCAGAGTTGGATCGGGTAGGTCGCCCGAAAGCGTTTTATTCCAAGCGGATTCACGACAGCTGCTACCGGAGGCCGTATTATGATGCGGGTCTTTTTGTGGAGAGCTTTGACGATGAGAATGCGAAAAAAGGCTATTGTTTGTACAAGGTGGGATGTAAGGGGCCAATGACGTACAATTCATGTGGTGTTATTAAGTGGAATAATGGCACGAGCTATCCGATTCAGTCGGGTCATGGTTGTTTTGGATGTAGTGAGGAAAATTACTGGGACAATGGGCCACTTTACAGACAGATGGCCAACTTCCCTGGATTTGGTATCGAGGCAGATGCCGATAAGATTGGTATGGTAGCAGCGGGTGTAGCGGTAGCGGGAGCGGCCGTACATGCGGTAGCCACCAACATACAGAAAATGGGGATTATCAAGAAAACGATTGATGAGGGCAAAGAGGCAGAAAGTGAGTTAAAGAACCCCTTGAGTGAATAAATTCTCCTTGAACTACAAACAAAAAAGTCATGAGTGCAAATCGCATTGTTATAGACCCAATTACCAGAATAGAAGGACACCTGCGCATAGAGGCTGAAATCCAGGATGGCAAGGTGAAAGATGTATATAGCTCTGGGACTATGGTACGCCTCATTGAGGAAATTTTGAAAGGCCGGGATCCCCGGGATGCCTGGGCGTACGTAGGTCGTGTATGCGGGGTGTGTACCTCTATTCACTCGCTTACTTCGGTGCGCACGGTAGAGGATGCATTGGGGATAGTAGTTCCGCCAAACGCAGAACTTGTGCGCAATCTGATGTTTGCCACTTTATACATGCACGATCACGTGGTGCATTTTTATCATCTGCACGCATTGGATTGGGTGGATGTGGTCAGTGCATTACAGGCGGATCCGAAGAAGACATCGGAGCTGGCGCAGAGTTTATCCAATTGGCCTAAGAGTTCACCGGGCTACTTCTCCGATTTGCAGAAGCGGTTGCAGCGCTTTGTGGAAAGCGGTCAGTTGGGCATTTTTGCCAATGGTTACTGGGGGCATCCTGCCTACAAGTTGCCGGCAGAAGTTAACCTCATCGGGGTGGCACACTACTTGGAGGCATTGGAATGGCAGAAAGAAATCGTCAAGATTCAGGCAATTTTTGGTGGAAAAAACCCACACCCCAACTATCTGGTAGGAGGTATGGCCTGTGCCATTGGCTTGGATAGTGCGAGCGCTATCAATGCAGAGCGCCTGGCGTATGTTCAGCAGTTGCTGAACGAAGCTAAAACGTTCATTGAACAGGTATATATTCCCGACTTGCTGGCGGTGGCGTCTTTCTACAAGGATTGGGGGGCCATTGGAGGCGGACTGGGCAACTTCATGGCCTACGGCGACCTTCCTACCAACGGGTTTGGCGACCCATCGAGCTTTAAGTTTCCATCGGGGGTTATTTTGAATAAAGATATTTCCAAAGTACACGAGGTGGATTTGCGGAAGGATGATGAAGTGCAGGAGTTTATCAATCGTTCGTGGTATAGCTACGAAGGAGGTAAGGACAAGGGGTTGCACCCGTGGAAGGGCGAAACGGTATTGAACTATACAGGGCCTAAACCACCCTATGAGCATCTGAATGTCGAGGAAGAATATAGTTTCCTCAAAACGCCGCGCTGGAAAGGACACGCCGTTGAGGTCGGCCCGCTCGCTCGGGTTTTGATAGGCTATGCCCGGGGTCGCGAAGACTACAAGGAAGTGGTCGATTCTACGCTGAGCAAACTCGAGGTTCCAGTAACCGCATTGTTCTCTACGCTTGGCCGAACGGCAGCCCGAGGTCTGGAAACCCTATTGATGACGGGTTGGGCACAGGAATTTTACGACGGGTTGATTACCAATCTGAAGAACGGAGATGACCGCATGGCCAACACCGAAAAATTTGATCCAAAAACCTGGCCGGCACAGGCACAGGGAGTTGGATATTCAGAAGCACCCAGAGGGGCTTTGGCGCACTGGATTGTTATCGAGGAGCAGAAAATCAAAAACTATCAATTAGTAGTTCCTACTACCTGGAACGCATCACCGAGGGATACGGAGGGCAATATGTCTGCCTATGAGGCTGCTCTGATGGATACTCCAGTTGCCGACCCGGAAAAACCGGTTGAAATCCTTCGGACCATCCACTCCTTTGACCCTTGTATGGCTTGTGCGGTTCACTTGTACGATGAAGAAGGACAGCATATCAACCGAATACAGGTACTGGATTAGGCGAAGAGGAGCTGGTAATTCAACCGTCTCCTGGTTGGTTTTTCAGAACACGCATTAAAAAATAATTGTATGAAAGGGCGCACTCTTCGCCGTGTATTTGTCTGGGAACTTCCGGTTCGGGTTTTTCACTGGCTGAATGCTATGGCCATCGTGGTACTTTGTGTAACAGGGTATCTGATCGGTAACCCGCCGGCTATGATGTCCAGCGCAGAAGCATCGTTTCGTTTCTTGTTTGGAACTATTCGATTCCTGCACTTTGGCGCGGCATATATTTTTGTATTCAATTTCCTATTCCGGATTTACTGGGGTTTTGTAGGAAATAAGTACGCACAATGGAAAAATTTCATCCCCACGAGCCGTACGTATTTTAAAGAAATGTATAAGGTTATCCGGGTAGATGTACTATTGAAGCACCGCACGGAGCATATCTCGGTTGGCCATAATGCACTGGCAGGGTTTATGTACTTCATGGTCTTTATCCTTTCCGGGATTATGGCTATCACGGGATTTGGCCTCCTGGCTGATATGAGCGGGTGGTGGTTTCCCAAGTTGTTCGGTTGGGTTTCCTCGGTTATGGGGGGCGACTTTGTAGTTCGCAACTGGCACCACGCCATCATGTGGCTGTTTGTAGTATTCACCATTATCCATGTATATTTGGTGTTTTACCATGACTATGTGGAAGGACGTGGAGAAATTTCTTCTATGGGTGGCGGATGGAAATTCATCGAAGAAGAAGTTTTTCAGGCCGACAAAGAGTCCAATGCTGAGAAAAACCGCGCTTAGCGGGTGATGATATGATGAATCAACAGCGTACAGAACCAATTGCCGATATCCTGTTATTGGGTATCGGCAATTTATTGATGGGCGATGAGGGGTTGGGTGTGCATTTTGCTCAACAGATGCAGGCAGAAGCCCTACCTAATCGGGTTGAAGTGCTGGAGGGAGGCACCGCCGGCATGCAGCTCATGGAAGCCATAGAGAACCATCGGTATGTTATCATGGTCGATGCTACGTTGGATGGGCGGCCTGCGGGTACCATCCGCGAAATAAAGCCTAAGTTCTCCACCGATTTTCCTGCGGCGATGAGTACCCACGATATTGGCCTGAAAGATTTGGTCTCCGGACTCACCTTTTTGGGCAAATTACCCGAGATATTTTTGTTCGTCGTTTCGGTAGCTGAACTTCAACCCATGCATATTGGGTTGTCGCCAGCCGTTGAAACGGCAATGCTGGAGCTTAAAGCACGTGTGCTGGCGCGTATTCAGGCACTGCTGGAGGCGAACTAACACGATTTGTAACGTCGGAATTCAATCTGAATATCAGGGATGTGGTAGAATACCGGATGGTGCTGCCACATCCCTGCTTATTTTTAGCAGAATGACATTTGTCAATAGAAAATAGTAGGCAAGTATGAATATTTGTTCAGATAATTGGAAAAAGCGAACGTAGGCCATCTCCGCCGAATAGGGAAGAGCGTATTAAAGGTCTATAAAAGAGTAGGTGCGATTAGCAAATAAAAGGTAGTCTGAACATTAAATACAAGTATATGGTACCGGATTTTTTAATTCAGTTGAGGGATTTGATTAGCCAGCCTTGGCCGTGGTGGGTAGCCGGGCCGATGATTGTGTTGATCATGTTCATTTTACTATCCTTTGGAAAGGAATTTGGGATGTCTGCCAACCTACGTATTATGTGTGCGGCAGATGGGGCCGATGATATGTCGGATTTTTTCAAGTTTGACTGGAAAAGCCAGGGCTGGAACTTGATGGTGGCGTTAGGAGCTGTTTTTGGTGGATACCTGGCAGCGCATTATTTTTCGGGCCCGGAATCTTATGTTCATATTTCGGAAAAGGCATATAACAGTTTGCAAGAGCTGCCATACTTCGCCGAGCGCTTGCAATCACCCGATTCTGTACCGCTGGTTCCGGATTTTTATTCCTGGGAGGCTCTATTTACCTGGAGGGGTTTGCTCATTATCTGTGGCGGTGGATTTTTGGTAGGCTTTGGAGCCCGATATGCAGGTGGTTGTACCTCCGGCCACGCTATCAGTGGACTTTCGGCACTTCAGTTTGGTTCTCTCATCGCAGTGATAGGCTTTTTTCTAGGTGGACTTGCGGTGACCTATTTTATCATCCCGCTGATTTTTTAAGCAAAAAATGCTACAACTATGATGCGTTCATCCCGATATATCTTAGTAGGTATTATCTTCGGAATTACCTTGTATAAAGCGGAAGCCGTTTCCTGGTTCCGGATTTATGAGATGTTTCACTTCCAGTCTTTCCACATGTTCGGAATTATTGCATCGGCCATAGTGCTGGGCGTACTGGTCGTGCAAATCATTCGCCGTACGCACATGCACTCCACAGACGGCAAGGAAATTGTCATCCCTCCCAAAGACCGGAGTATTCCAAGGTATTTGATTGGTGGATTCATTTTTGGTGCTGGCTGGGCATTAGCAGGTGTTTGTCCTGGCCCTATGTTCATTCTGATGGGAAGTGGATACACCGTATTTGTCGTCTTCCTGCTCGCCGCCATGACCGGAACCTTTGCATACGGCAAATTGAGACCAAAATTACCTCATTAGATAGTCAATCAGTCCAACACCTATTGGACCACACCGAATGTCCGGCATCGTGGCTGTTGGTACAGCACTTGCCGGGCTGCCTTGTGTGTAGTTCTGATTGGTTAAATATGAAAATATTATCATAATTCAATTAGTTCACCTGAAACAAGAATCATGAGCCTTAATCACCAAATCGTCATTATTGGAGCCGGCACAGCCGGTATCACAGTAGCTGCCCAATTATTACTCAAGGACAAAAAGCTGGATGTAGCTATTATCGACCCTTCTGATAAGCATTATTATCAGCCGGCCTGGACACTGGTAGCTGCCGGAGCGTTTGATTACAAAAAGACCGTTCGCGATATGGCTCCACTCATTCCAAAAGGTGCCAAGTGGATAAAAGAATACGTGGAAGAAATTTATGCCGACGACAACAAAGTCGTATTGCGAAATGGTCAGGAAATAGGGTATGAATACCTCGTCGTTTGCCCCGGTGTTAAATATGATTTTGATGCAGTAGAGGGTCTGGCGGACACGATCAACAAAAACAACGTGTGCAGTAATTATACCGACTGCAACTATACCAAAGAAGTACTGGAAAATTTCAAAGGGGGAACGGCTATTTTTACCCAGCCGGCTACTCCTATCAAATGTGGAGGCGCCCCTCAAAAAATCATGTACCTAGCCGACGATTACTTCATCCGGCAGGGGGTAAGAAGTAAGACCAACGTGTTGTTCGTTACTCCAGGTTCGGTGATATTTGGCGTAGATCCTTTCAAGGAAAGCATGATGAAAGTGGTAAATCGCAAGGACATCAACCTCCGCTTTTTCCATAAGCTGGTTAAAATCGACGGTGAAAAGAAGATTGCCACATTTGACATTATTATGAATCAGGATGATTCTTCCAAATTACAGTACAACAAAAAGGTGATTCCGGGTGAAAAAGCCATCACTTCTATCGACGAATCCGGCAAAGAGTTAATTACTAGGGTGGAACTGCCCTTCGATATGTTGCACCTCGCACCGCCACAGACCACGCCGGATTTTCTCCGCCGCTCCAAGCTGGTGTACACCGAAGGCCCGGATAAAGGCTGGGTAGCCGTGGATATCAACTCTCTTCAGCACAAAACCTACGCCAACGTTTTTGCCGTAGGCGACGTGGCTGCGCTTCCAACCGCCAAGACAGGTGCGGCCGTGCGCAAACAGGCGCCGGTAGTCGTCGAAAACCTATTTCATCTCATCCATAAGGATGGCCAGTTGAGCAAAGCATACACAGGCTATTCCTCTTGCCCGCTGGTTACAGGGTACGGCAAAATGGTATTGGCTGAATTTGGATACGACAACAAGCGCATGAGCGACCCATTGCTGTCTAAGTTCTTCGACACCTCCAAAGAGCTGTACGCCATGTGGATATTGAAAAAATATGGACTTCCCTTTATGTATTGGGATTTGATGCTCAAAGGCAAAGCCTGATTTGCACAGATTTGCCAGGCAACGAATGTGATTATAAAAGGAAAATGCTTCGCCCTCCGCGAAGCATTTTCCTTTTCATTGGGAATACGCCAGACGCGGATATACTTGTTTCCGCAACCGTACCTTTTCGGGGCGGAGTGGGTTATCCACGCTGTAGATCACTCCAGGGGATATGATCCGGGTAGGGCGCCTTCAATAAGACCTGCTGCTTCGAAATCGGATCTATGAATGACAAGCTGGCCGCATGTAGCCCGATCGTGTGGGGCCGAGGAATGGCTATCCCGCCGTATAATACATCTCCCACTACCGGACAACCTATTTCAGCCAATTGAGCTCGAATTTGGTGAAATTTGCCGGATAGCAGCTGGATTTCCCATAGGTGGTAGCGGGAAGATGCTAGTTCCAGTATTTTATACGATAATGTAGCTTCTTTGCTTTCCGGAACAACCTGGGTGAACGCGATCGCTTTTTTGCTAATCAAATCCTTTTTTAGAAAGTGCCGGAGCACACCTTGGGGTGCTGGGGCAGGGGCATTCGTAAGTGCATGGTATATTTTCGAGGGGGCACTCATCCGGAATTGCTCGTTTAGCAGGGAGAGCGCACTTTTTTTTAGCGCGACTAACAGTACCCCGCTGGTCGGTCGATCGAGGCGGTGCACAATGCCTACAAACGGTTTCTTTACACGTTGGCTCAGGTAATTATAGAGTAGGTCTTCGAGGGTGTCGGATACCCCGGGCTGCCGTTCTACGCTAATACCAGCTGGCTTATTGACAGCCAGCCAATGGTCAGTTTGATGAATTAGTATGGATTGAATATCCACTTCAGTGTTTTTGGGTAACAAAGTCATAAACCAGCCGGGAGACGTTGGCCATGATTTCGGTAGCTAATTCGTCGGATTCCCATTGCTTGGATAGCAAAACCAATACATAGCGGCGTCCGTCGGGTAAAAAAACAATCCCGGCATCGTGCCGTACACGGGTTATCCAGCCGGTTTTATGTGCAACGCGTACGCCGGCAGGTAGTTTGGCTGGGATGGCATCGTTGAATTTTTGGTCCAGCAGGATATCAATCATCTGCTTGCTCGCCTTTTTACTTACCATTTTGCCGCGGGCAATCCGATCAAACAACAGCATCAAATCGTATGCGGTGGTGGTATTGTTTTTGCCCTGCTGAAATGCCTTGGTATCCTCCACTCCGCGAAGCACCTGAATATCCATGGCACCTATATCCCGCATCGTTTGGTTGACCTTGCGGGCATCCACTTGTTCGATGATGATGTTGGTAGCCAGGTTAGAGCTGTAAATAATCATATCGTACATAAGGTCGTATATGCTGGCCTTTTGGCCGATTTTTTGGTATATCTCCGGTTCGGAATCGTCGCTTTCAGAAAGGCTGAATGGTGAGCCGTCCACGATACTTTTAAATTCATTTTTAATCACCAGGGAGTCGTGGAGGCTAAACCTCTTTTGTTTAGCTTGGTTGTACACTTCGGCCATCACGGGTGCTTTCATCGTGCTGGCAGCGTGAAAAGTCTCTTTTTCGTGGATAAGCAGGGTGTGGGATGGCGTATTTATTTCCCGGAATGCCAGGGCGAAGGTGCCGGGAGATCGGTCAAATTCCTTTCTTATGGCTGTTTCGAGCTGTGGGATAGTCGATTGCGCATAGCTAAAAGGAAGAAATTGGACGAACCAACAGCATAACAGGCCGATTTTTTTCATATCCAAAGGAATTTACGAATAGCTTTGTAAAAATTTACCAAGCATAAAAATCTCAAATTATTTAAAAAAGCAAACCATGAATGCACATCAAATTGACTACCAAATCTTCGGAGAGGAAATGCAGTTTGTAGAAATCGAGCTGGATCCCTATGAGACGGTCATTGCAGAAGCGGGCAGTTTTATGATGATGGAAGATGGTATTGAGATGACTACTATTTTCGGGGATGGTTCTGTGCAGGATACCGGGGGCTTGTGGGGAAAGGTTTTATCAGCAGGCAAACGCCTGATTACGGGAGAGAGCTTATTTATGACTGCCTTCACCCACGGGGGAACGGGCAAGCGCAAAGTAGCCTTTTCATCCCCATATCCAGGTCGTATTATACCCTTGGATTTGGACAATTACGGCTATAAAATAATATGTCAAAAGGATGCTTTTTTATGCGCAGCGAAAGGAGTTTCGGTAGGTATTGAGTTTTCCCGTAAGCTGGGTAGGGGATTTTTTGGTGGAGAGGGTTTTATTATGCAACGACTGGAAGGGGATGGGCTGGTCTTTATGCACGCGGGGGGTACTATTATCGAAAAAGACCTGGCATTAGGCGAAACACTCCGCATAGATACGGGCTGCCTAGTGGCTTTTACCCAGGATGTGGACTATGATATCGAAATGGTGCGTGGAGTTCGCAATATGTTTTTCGGAGGAGAAGGGCTGTTTTTTGCCCGGTTACAAGGGCCTGGGAAAGTATGGATTCAATCGCTTCCATTCAGCCGCCTGGCCGACCGGGTACTTCGGGCATCCCGCAATTACAGCAATGGAAGTAAAGATGAAGGTAGTGTGCTGGGCGGACTAGGTAATCTGCTGGACGGAGATGGCTGGTAGGGGTCGTCCCCTGAACAGCCCCGGACTTTTTCTACAAAAAAATTCAGGCGCATCCACTGGCTTACATCGTTTTTGGAAGGTAAAAAATAGCTATGAGTACTCCTCGTTCCGTGGCGTTTTATACGCTGGGTTGTAAACTAAATTATTCCGAAACGTCTTCTATTTCAAGGCTATTTGAGCAGGCTGGCTATCAGGAGCTCGACTTTGAAGCAGGGGCAGGTATTTACGTCATTAACACTTGTTCGGTTACGGATTTTGCCGATCGAAAGTGTCGAAAAGTAGTGCGGCAGGCATTGCGCCATAATCCCCAGGCGCTCGTTGTAGTCATTGGGTGTTATGCTCAGCTCAAGCCGGAAGAAATTTCCAATATTCCGGGTGTCGATCTCGTATTGGGAGCTTCTGAAAAATTTCGCATTCTGGAGTTTATCGATGAGCTGAGTAAAGCGCCTGGAAAAGGGTTGGTTTTTGCCGGGGAAGTACGCGAGGCTAACACGTTCAACGATGCCTTTTCTTTTGGCGACCGCACCCGCTCCTTCCTAAAGGTGCAGGATGGCTGTGATTACAAATGTTCGTTTTGTACAATTCCACAGGCCAGAGGGAAAAGTCGGAGCGATTCGGTGGAAAACGTGGTCGCCAATGCCCAAAAAATTGCTGCGCTGGGCGTGAAAGAGATTGTGCTGACAGGAGTGAATATCGGAGATTTCGGCAATGGGGGAGAGGTGGTTGAAGGAATGCGCCCCAAAAAGGAAGCGATGTTCAGCGACCTAATCCGGGCATTGGATGAGGTGGAAGGTATTAGCCGATTTCGGATATCCTCTATTGAACCCAACCTGTGCAGTGATGAAATAATTGATTTCGTAGCGGATTCTAAGCGGTTTGTGCCTCATTTTCACATGCCGCTGCAATCGGGAAGTGATAAAGTCCTCCGCCTGATGCGCCGAAGATATACTCGTTCACTGTATGCCGATCGGGTAGCGCATATCAAAACACGCATGCCCCATGCTTGTATTGGGGTGGACGTCATTGTTGGGTTTCCGGGCGAAACGGAAGCCGATTTTTTGGAGACCTACCACTTTTTAAAGGATCTGGATATTTCCTATTTACATGTTTTTACCTATTCCGAACGTGCCAATACACCCGCACCAGAGCTGGAAGGTACCGTGGACATGGAAGAGCGGCGGCGCAGGAATGAAATGCTGACTATCCTGAGCGAGAAGAAAAAACGCTTCTTCTACGAACAGCATGTCGGTCAGGAGCGTATAGTATTATTTGAGATGCATAAGGATAAGCGCAGAATGTCTGGGTTTACTGACAATTATATTAAAATCGAGGTGCCTTTTCATGCGAACTTAATCAACGAAATGGAGCCGGTACAGCTGCAGGGCGTACTAAAGAATGGTCAGATGGCGGGTCGTTTTTCGGATAGGACGGCGTTTTATCAGGGTGCCAGCGAAGTACAGCAGTTGCTCGAATAACTTTATTGGACGAAACGATTTGAAGCGTGCCCCACCGGGCACAGCAGATTTTGTATAAAGCCTATCTGCATGTAGCGTATGTATTGTACAAGGTTTTTACAGCAAAGCGTCAGCGGTTTATTCCGGCTGGCGCTTTTTTGCGAGGGCTATCAGGTGGTCGTACAATAGGTCTGCGGCTTTTTCCCAGGTAAATTGGGCTCGCTGTTGGCGCCCTTTTTCGATGAGCTCGGCAGCAAGGGCTGGGTGTTCCCAAAGTTGTCGGAGCTGTGCGCTGATGGAATCGGTATCCATCGGATTGACGAAGAGCGCCGCATGCCCAGCCACCTCAGGCATAGAAGAGGTGTTAGAGGTAATGACGGGAATATCACAATGGAAGGCTTCCAGTATAGGTAGTCCAAATCCTTCAAACAAGGAGGGGTAGCTAAGTGCAAAAGCAGCGCCGAGAATGCGGGAGAGGGTATCATCGGGTAGGTAGCCGAGAAACCGGATGTCGTCTTTATGCTCGGACTGGTTCCAGGCCTGCATAATGTCTCCGGTTTGCCAGGCCATCCGCCCACCGATGAGCAGTTTTACAGGTGCCGCGGTTTGTTTTTTGAATAAAGTGAATGCCTGTATGAGTCGTGGAAGATTTTTGCGGGGATGGAGCGCACCCACGTAAAAAAAATAGGGCTGGCCATCCGAAAATTGAATACGGGTAGCTTGTATTTCGGGTGCTGTCAGCGGATGAAATCCACCGCGGGGGCCATTTCCAACAACATGTATTCGGTCGGCAACCTGTGGGAAGAAATTGGCTATGTCGCGTTGTACAAACCTGGAAATAGCGACAATGCGATGCGCTCTTTGAAGGAACAGCGGAGTGTATTTTTGGTAATACCGCCGTACGGCAGGCGGTATTTGATCGGGGTAGTGGAGGTAGGCGAGGTCATGTACCGTAAGGAGCGTGGGGGTAGTAGTAGGTGGGCAATAACCATCTGGTGAAAAAAACAGATCGGCTTTAAGCCGGCGCAAAGTCAATGGCAGGCTGTATTCAAACCATATTTTCCAGAGTATGGGATGCCTGGCTGGTGGCGGGATATGTATCGGAACTACATTTTCTCCAAATAGGAACGCATCGGAATACGGGCGGTCAAACAAAAAATAAAAGGTGTGTTCGGGATGGTTCTGAACGAGGCGTCGGCATATCTCATAGGTGTACCAGCCCAGCCCTTCGAGCTTGCCCGGAATCAGAAAACGGGTGTTTATGGCAATGCGCATCGATTGGGTATTTAGTCGTCCAGTGCTTCCGTTTCGGGGTTGCTGAGGCTGGCATCAGTGTATGTCTGCCGCACGAAGGTGCACCACGTACAAGTTGATTTTCCACATCCGGTGTAGAAATTTTTTTTCATGATATGGGCGTGGGTCTCCCGAATGAGCGCGCGCATCTGCCGGATATCATCCTGGTCGGGTTGGAAAGTTAAGGCATATTGTTCAAAAATACCTTGCTGATTGGGGGTGAGGGAATGGATTTCTCCTTGGGTAACTAGGCGGGAGGATCGGTCGAGTTGCTCAAAAAGAATTTTGTAGAAAGTGAGCTGTCGCCAAAAAAGCCCTCCAATAGGCTGCCTTTGAGAAGGGGGATTTAGCTCTTTCTTTTCTACGCGGCTGGTTTTGTAGTCGATGACCTTTGTAGCCAACTGGGGATGGTACTCAATCTTGTCGATGGTGCCTTTGATCGGGATTCCATCGACTTCTACTTTTCTGACCGCGTATTCCACATGTACGTCTTTGTGCCAGGAACCTACCTGGCTTTGGTACAGCTGGCGAAGGTAGCGGATGCCCTGCGTCAGATACTTTTCGTAGAGTCGTTGGGGCAAAAGCCCTTTTCGGGTATTCATATCCGCTTCAAAAAAGCGGACAAACTGGTCTTCCGAAGGAAATGCTTTATCCGGGGTGATACGATAAAATAATTGATACATCGCCTGATGGAGGGCGCTGCCATAGTGGGCGGCGGCACGGTGCAATACCGGTACTTCCAGGATGTATTCGAAATAAAAGCCCAGCGGGCACTCCAGATAGGAATTCAGGGAGGATATACTGAGGTGAAAATCGGCGAGCTTATCGTCGATAAAGGTGTTTTCTTCACACAGGAGCGTCGGGCGTTCGGTTTGGGTAAGCAGTATGTATTGCGTTTGGATTAAAGCCTCTACGGATACGCTGGGTTCCTGAACGAAAAGTACCTTCGCTTCCCTGAGTTCGTCCACAAAGCGGGTTTGGGTAATGGGCTTACCCTGCTCATCCGTCCGGGCATAAGAAATAAACAGGTTCGATTTGGCACGCGTCATGGCTACATAAAAAAGCCGACGGCGGGCTTCCAGTGCGTCTTCTTCGCCTGAGCGCGAGAGCGTCGGTGGGAGCTTGAACTGCCCTCGTCCCAGATGAGCAGGCTCCCAGAAATCTTTTACAGCGTCGAAAATAAAAACATATTCAAATTCAAGTCCTTTGGCGCTGTGTGCGGTGAGGAGCTGCACGCCTCCTTCTTCGCCTACCAACTGGCTGAGCGGAATTGGAACTTGGTTTTCTTTCATCTTGGAGAGCATGTCCATCAGGCCGGGTAGGTCCAGACCGGGGTTTTTCTCGGCCGCACTGCGCACGAAGGATAAAAAAGCATACAGGAGCTGGGTACCTTCCACTTTCTGTGGAGATTCCAGCAGATAGTAAAGCAGACCACTGCGGTTGATGACGCGTTCTACCAAATCCGGAAGAATCAGATTGGCTGCGTCTGCTTGTAAGTCATCGAGGGCGGTAGCGGCTTTTTTTAGCATTTCAGCGCTATCCTCCGAAATAGCCGGGTAGTATTGGGATGGGTCGTGTATCACTACCCGCCATGCTTTTTCTTGGTCATCGGATAGGTGCTTAATGGCCAGACTGAGGTCAGACAGGGCTTTAACGGGAATATTCCACCACCGATAATGTAGGATCCGGAAGAGCAGGTATTCGCCACTTTGTGGTTGATCGAGTTCAGATTGCAGGTACTGGAGTACGTCGAGCAACTGCTGGACTAAGGGTGTTTCCAGGATATCGATGCTTCGGCGGGTCTGATAGGGGATTCCTTTTTTTTGAAGTAGCAAAAGCAGGTTGCGGGCCTGTTTGTGTTGGGAATAAATAATGGCTACTTCAGTGGGCGCAGTTCCTTGTTCGAGTAGCTGTTCGACCTGCGCCACCAGGTGCGTCAGCTCGTGTAGCCGGGATGGATATACCGAGCATACCGGTTGGGTGGGAATGGCATCTGCGTTGGTGCCAGCGGCATATAGTGTTTTTTGTAAGGGGGGGGAGAAAATGGTATTAGTGGTTAAGCGCAGCTTGTTGTGTTCGATGAGGGCCGCAGCGGCATCGAGAATGGGCTGGGTCGAGCGGTAATTTTGGGTTAGGGTAATAGTTTCTATAAAGGGCTGAAACCGACGAACAAACTCGGTAAGGGTAAATAGCCGGGCTCCCTGGAATTCGTAAATCGATTGATCGTCATCCCCAACGGCAAACACGTTGGGGGTATCCCAATAGTTTAGCAATTGAAGTAGTATTTCATTTTGGGCATTGTTGGTGTCCTGGTATTCATCCACGAGGATAAACTGGTAGCGTTCCTGATAGTTGCGCAGCAGATATGGATGGTTATTAAAGGCGTGTAGCACCCAAAGAATCATGTCTTCATAATCGTATCGGCGGAGATTTTTCTTTTTTTCCTGATAACGGGCAAAAAGACGGGCAGCTGCTATCAGCTTTTCCGCGCGCTCGGTTTCTTCCTCTGTCTTTCGTTGGTTTACGTCCCCTCTCTTATTCGTTTTTGTAGCTACTTTGTACTTAAAGTCGGGGTTATCGGGGAGCGACTGGATCCATTGTTCACCTATTTCGACGACGTAATCGGAGGTCCAGTTTTCTTTGCTCATCAGGGTGAAGAGCTGATGGAGTTGTTTTTCGTAGGAGTAGGAATACGTGTGGGTGCGATAGAGGGGATGATCTGGGCTGAGCTCATCAATGAGGCTTCGGATAAGGTCGATGCGCTCCAGTTCGGTAAGCGGTTCCATGCCGTGTTGGCCAAATAGGGGAAGGTTGCTCTGAATGACCGCGTTACAAAAACTGTGGAACGTAAAAATATGTACCCGGTGGGCAGCTGGTCCTATAAACTGGATGAGGCGGTCGCGCATAGCGATACTTCCGGCGTCGGTAAAGGTGAGACACAGAATATTTTCGGGTAGGTAGTCGGTCTGGAGGAGGATATTGCCAATTCGGGCAGCGAGCACCTGGGTTTTGCCCGTGCCGGGGCCGGCTAATACGAGCATGGGGCCTTCCATTTGCTCCGCGGCTTGCCGTTGTTCGGCATTAAGTTTTGTCCAGGTCTGGAGAAACGCCTCCGTGTGTACTTGCCGGTAGTTGGTGGGAAGTTCCATAGCTGTTAGTTTTCGTCAAACCGCAGGGAGAATCTTTCTGCGAGGTCTTTAACCAAGGGGGCTTTTTCGTACATCTTTAGGAGTTTGTCGCTGTTGGACAGCGATTTGGGAGCTTTGGGGATATCTGCGGGGGCTTGTTTTTGTACGTCTATCTGGAGGGCTAGTTGTGGTTGGGAAAAATGGGTACGCAGGTGTTCCATGAGCCCACGTTCGTCGCGAAGGGTATTTTCAATAAGCGCAGAGGATACGGCAGCGATGATGGTGTATTCATTTAGCACGAGGGAAATACCTTTGAGTAAATTCCGGGTAGTTTCCTGTGGAATGGATTCGATATAGGCTTCCCATGCCTGGGCAAGATGGTCGGTGGAGAGAGGGATGATTTCTTTTGTAGAGGTATCCGAAGCGGAGCGGAGTAGTTCCGGATCTGCTTGCAGTTGATCCAGCCGGGGTGTAGCGACCAAATGACCGGACGATTTCCAGAAAGCGGGTGCTGCAACGGGTGCCGGGGTAGCCGGTGGCGTATTGTCTGCCACAGCCGGGTTGTCGGGTGCTGTAATGGGTGGCTGTGGTTCGGGGTTGGATAGTTTTGGTGGCTCGCCGGAGGATCCTTGGACAGGAAGGCTCGCCGAAGTGGTATTGGATGGGGCTGTGGTATCTATGGGGTTGGGTTCAGATTTTTTTTTTTCTTCTCCGTGCTGGCTGAGTGGATTTAGTAGGGTTCGCTGGATATAGGCCATTTTCAAGAGATAAAGCTCCACGTGGAGTCGTTTATTTCGGGCGAGGCGGAAGTTGATATCGCAGTCGTTTGCGAGGTTGAGGGCAGAAAGCAGAAAGGCATGAGGGGAAAGGGAAGCCTGGGTAAGGTAGCGCTCGCGGAGACCGGCGCCTACTTCGAGTAGGGACAGTGTTTCCGGGTCTTTACATACGAGCAGGTTGCGGAGATGTTCGGCCAAGCCGTTTATGAAGAGGTCTTCTTCAAAGCCTTTGTTCAAAATTTCATTAAAGAGCAGCATGGACCGGCTGAGGTCTTCCATGAGCAACATATCCACCAGCCGGAAGTAATAGTCGTAGTCGAGTACATTGAGGTTGGCAATGACTTGTTGGTAGGAAACGGAGTTTCCGCTGGCTGCTACCATGCGGTCGAAAATGGAAAGGGCATCGCGGAGTGCGCCATCTGCTTTTTGAGCAATGACATGCAGGGCTTCGGGTTCGGCTGCAATATGCTCACGAGCACAGATACCTTCCAGATGAGCCGCAATTTCTG
>Ga0172373_10001446_pt1 | contig 38450 bp, 34 predicted proteins | sample Lak10m_2_FD_114546 | JGI IMG/M metagenome (GOLD analysis project Ga0172373, IMG submission 114546) | Freshwater microbial communities from Kabuno Bay, South-Kivu, Congo - kab_092012_10m | ecosystem: Environmental > Aquatic > Freshwater > Lake | place: Democratic Republic of the Congo... | reverse complement strand
GGGGGTCACCCTCTCAGGTCCCCTAATCATCTAAGACTTGGTGAGCCATTACCTCACCAACTAGCTAATATCATGTAGGCCGCTCCTCCGGCGGAATCACACCTTTGCTCCGCAGAGTTCATCGGGTATTACCTACAGTTTCCCGTAGCTATCCCCGTCCAGAGGGCACGTTCCTACACATTACTACGCCGTTCGCCGCTCCCACCATTGCTGATGAGCGCTCGACTTGCATGCCTAATCCACGCCGCCAACGTTCATTCTGAGCCAGGATCAAACCCTTCAAAAATATGCTTCACCACGGTTTCCCATGGCACTTAGCAAGAAGAGTGACCTGTTTGCTGACCCGGTCAAAGGTCAGCGAAAACCAACAAATTCGTCGGCCAAAATCTCTCAGGCTCACAAACTCAATCATGTTGTCAAAGATCACGACACCAAACCAGAAAACCACTAGATCTTGTATTAGTCTTTCGAGCTAACCACTTTGTCTTGCGGTTTCGTTCGTTACTGGTTTGTGTCAGCGAGCGGGGAAGTCTACAGGCATTCCAAAAAGAGTCAAGGGCTGTGGTTCACTTTTCCAAAAAAGTTTTTTGAACCAGTCCCCGAACTCACTCTCCCCGCTCCTCCATCGATCCCTGTCTGTCCAGACAGCAATCCATCGACAGCCACAGTGATCGGGCATACCGAAAGAAAACAACAGGAAATATCACCGAAAATGTGGCCAGTCCCGGAATCAGCTCCCAACGACCCAGCCCCCACACAAATCGCCCAATGATGTAGGTCCAGGTTGTGAGAAGTACCGTCAATCCATAGTTGATATAGGTTGACCCCAAAAAATACCCCGGACCACGCTCATACCGAAAACCACATCTGCCACACTCCCGCCGCATCCGCAGCCACCCCTCAAACATCCCCTCCCCGCCACACATCGGACATCGTAAGCCAAAACCACGCCGAATCGCCTCCGCAACCGTCTCTGGTCCCTTCCGCTCAAGACGCCCGCCAATACCGCCACGCTCCAAACTCATCACTCTGCCTCCCCCGCAGCTGCCCAAAACAAAGGATCACTCTCCCGCCGACTCGCAAAACACTCCACCCCCGCCAGCCGCACCCCCAATTGCCGCGCCAAATCGTCCACACCCCCACGCTCGCTGGCGTAATGACCCGCCAGAATCAAATTGATCCCCAGCGAACGAGCCTCCAGCGCGGCATGAAATCTGGCCTCGCCCGTCACCAATGTGTCACAGCCACATGCCACAGCGTCCCGCAGATACTCTGCCGCAGCACCGCACGCCACACCCACGCGACGCACGGCCCGCCCCCCGGAAACCACCTGCACACCGCTCGCACCCAGCACAACCCCAACTCGCTTTGCAAATTCCCGCACACCCACCGACTCACACAACTCCCCAAATCGACCACCGCCAGCTTCACCCCCAGCCAGCACTCGCAACACCCGTATCCCCGACAAACCCAACAGCACGGCCAACTGCTGGTTGATGCCCGCAGATGAACTGTCAAAGGCCGTGTGAGCACTGTAGACGGCTACGCCCCCACGCAGCAGACTCAAAACCGTCCTGCCCTCCGCATCACCCGACGTCAATCGCTTCACCGGTCGAAAGAAAATCGGATGATGACTCACCACAAGCCCAACTCCCCCCTCAACCGCTTCCGCAGCAACGTCCTCCGTCAATGTCAGACACGTCATCAGTCGCCGCACTTCCGCGCTCTCATCGCCCAGCAACAACCCCACATTGTCCCAGGATTCCGCGAGCTCCAGCGGAGCAATTTCGTGCAATACCCCACAAATCTCACCCACCGTCGCCATACCCGCCCCTCCACTACAACACCAAAACCTGCACAGACAGACCCGGATCATACCGGCAAAAACCGCAAAACCCGACTCCAGTGACAGCCAGTCGACACCAATTTTCAGGCCACAGGCGTTATCTATTGTCCCCCTCGGTAAGTAACGGATAACCTCGCCTCTGAGTTCTCGCCCGTTTCGCCAGCCACATGTTCACATCAGCAACGCCAGCCCCATGAAAACACAACCCGCCTCCGATCGCCTTTCCCTCTACGAAAACATCCTCGCCACTCTGCTCAATAAACAGAACTTCTCCATCGCTGAACTCGACGAAACACCCAAACACCCGCTCATCACCCGTCGCATCGTCGACCAGCTGCTGCAGCAGGGACTCATCCGACAGCTCCCCGATCAATCCGCTGCCCCACGTTTCCAGTGGCAAAAAGATCCCCGCCAGGTCGACGTGAACCACTGGGTCTCCGGTCTTGTCTCACACTGCCAGATCCCCGCTGCCCCGCCTCAGGATCGGCCCCGCGAACGCCTCACTACCCTGGGCCCCACCCGACTGAAACTCAGTGAACTGCTCGCCATCCTGATCCGCTCCGGACGCCCCGGCGAATCGGCACTGCAGGCCGGCGAAAAAATTGCCGGGCAAGTCCACAATCGCCTCGAACAGCTGCCGGAACTGGGACTTCCGGAACTCAAGAAAATCAGCACCGCAGTCAGTGAACCCGCATGGTGCCAGATCATGGCCGGGATCGAACTGGGACGGCGAGTTCAGGCGGCTGCCACTCTCAATCTGCAGGATCGACCACGACTCACAGGCCCCGAAGATGCCATCAAATACTGCCTGACACACTTCAATCGACTGTCCTGGGAAGCTCGACAGGAAGAAGTGCACATGATCACACTCGACTCAAAAAGCCACCCCATCGCGTCACACCTGGTCACGATCGGCACACTGCGGAATAACCTGGTGCACCCCCGCGAAGTCTTCCGACACGCTATTCGCGATGCCGCCAACGCCTTCATCGTCGTCCACAATCACCCGTCAGGTGATCCGACCCCCAGCGATATGGATCTGCACGTCACAACACGCCTGGAAGATTCCGGCGAAATTATCGGCATCACACTGATCGACCACATCGTCGTGGCTGCCGGTAAGGCCGTCAGCATACAGCAGTTCCGCGACAGCCGCTAAACACCAGTTTCAGGGTTTTGCCGGAACCGCCCCAGCAGGCTCTGCCCCGCCCTCAATCCTGTCAAAATACTGGCGAATGCTGTCAACATACCCAGGCGGTATCTCTTCCGCCTCAATCGCGGCATCCACACCAGCCTTCAGCTGCTGCACAGTATTGTCGTACTTCCGCAGGTCCTCCGGATCAAAGTCCTTCTGCGTGGCTGCCTCCTTCGTCTTGATGGACATCAGCACCTTGCCGGCCTGAATCTGAGCACGCGACTTTTCGTCCTTGTACCCCTCCGGATCACTGTCATCCTCAGACATCATCGCTCCAGGCTCACTCCGCTCAGCCTGACCGTTCTGCCCCATTCCACCCATCTTCTTCCGGAATTTCTCCGCGTAATCCGCCAGACTCTGACACCCTTCACACTCCTCACCATCCATCTGCCCCTGCTGATTCAGTTTCTCAGCCTGCTGCAGTGTCTTCAGTGCCTCTTCAAGCTGTTTCATGTCACCGGCAGCACGAGCCAGCTCCTGCAACTCCTTCTGTGACAGCTTCAGTGATTCTTCCAGCGCCTGCCGCGCCTGCTCAGATAACTGGCCTTCGCCAGACTGCGGTTCACCGTCTTCACCCTGCTCACCCTGCTCACCGGACTCGCTCTTCTCTCCCTGCTCGCCGGACTCGCCTTTTTCACCCTGCTGACCGGATTTGCTCTGCTGCATCGCCTCAAGAGCCTTCAGTGCAGAATCCAGCGACTTCTCAAGCCCCTTCGAACCGGCCTTCTGCGACGAAAATTTCTTCAGATCCTGCAACTGCTTCTTCAACTCAGATGCCAGCTTCTGACGCTCTGCTGCAGAATCCGCATTCAGCATGGATTTCAGTGTTTCCTGAGCTTTTTCGAGCTCCTGCTGCAGGGAATCAGTCCGCCCGTCCTGCAATTCCTTCAGCCAGTCGTTCATTTTCTGACCACGCTGGCTGCCAGTCATACTCTCTGAATTCTGGCTCAGCATCTCACGGACCTGCTCAGAACTGGCCTGCTTCCACAGCTGATTCAGGTTCTGTCGCTGACTGTCCAGAACCTGCGAATTCGGCTGCTGCTCAACTGGCTTCATCTTCCTGAGCGCCGCCATCAGTTCCTTCGTCTGCGCATCAATCTTCTGCTGCCGCTCTTCGGCCGCCTTCACTTCACGACTGACCTGCTCGTCACGAGTCCGCACGGACTTTAGCAGCTGCTCGACCTGCTTCTTCTGCTGCTGCACCTTCACAGCCGCCTCGACACGGCCAAACGGATCCAGCGTCGGAAGCAGCACCAGCAGCAGTGCCAGAGCAGAAACGGCCACCGCCTGAATACCCAGTGACCGCCGCGCCCTGAAAGGAACAACCTGCCGTGGCACGATCCGTGGAGCCACGCCGACTGCGGACTGCTCAACCAAAGGCTGATACTGACCCGCAGAATTCTGCAGCGTGACCAAAGTCAAAAAGAGGTCGTCAGTACGTGCAAACTGGTCGACGGCGCGAGCCGCTGCGGTGCGGTCAACCCGACGAAAAAACATACCGGCCCCCAGTCCGGCCGCTGCTGGTATCGCCAGCAACCACCACGCCGACTGCTGCTCGGGCGGCAGCAAACCCGCCAAACGCACCACCAGCACCGCTGCCGCTGCCAGTGTCATTGCTGCCAGTGACCAAACGTGCAGCGCACGAGCAGCACGGGCAAGCAGCAAACGACGACCCACATGCTGCAACAGTTGAATTGCCGGAGATTGCTGTGACATACGAGGTACCCTTGCTGTGGCCTGCCCTGGAATTCGTCATAAAGAGCGGCAGACGGACAATTTTAGTCTGTTTTTCTGGAAAACCGCCCTCAAAATGCACCCGGAAGATGGCAAATTTCGGGAAATGCTGCGGAATCGGAGCCGGTCGCCCGGATCCCGAATTCCCGCTCCACACCCCACCCCCGTTTTGCCCAGCTCCCAAAATCTGACATAATTTCCGCACCGCTGGCTCCCCGTTTCCCGTCCCCACTCTCACTGACTCAGCCCTTCCCATGGCCGATTTTCGCAGAAAACGCCGTCATCTCGGTCTGCCCATCTGGAGCAGCGTACTGCTGATGACCGTCAACATCGCCCTGATGGCCATTCTGATCGTGCAACTGGCCCGCCAAAGCTCATGGGGCAGTCTCATCCTCAGCTCCGCCGCACTCGCCATCAGCCTCTTCGGCATCTCCTTCTACTCCTTCCTGACCATCAAGGAAATCCAGCTCAATCGACGCCAGTCCAACTTCGTTGACAGTGTGACTCACGAGCTCAAAACGCCTATCGCCGCGCTTCGCCTCTACCTCGACACACTGCTGCTGCACGAACCGGAAGCTCATGATCGCCGCGAATTCTACGAGACCATGAACACCGAACTGACGCGGCTCGATCGACTCATCAATCAACTGCTCGAAGTCGGTCGCCTCGACGCAATCGGCCAAAGCACCGAAACCGAAACTGTCGCCGTTGAAGATCTGCTGCGACAATGCGCCCGTGCCGCCTGCCTGCATCACAAACACGAAGTATCCGATGTCTTTGAATTTGACATCACGCCCATTGCGCTCGACTCCCGCCGCCTGCTGCTGGAAATGATCTTCGGCAATCTCCTCGACAATGCCGTCAAATACGGCGGTAATCCGCCGCGAGTCAGAGTGCAGGCAACCGCACACGGGCTGTCCCGAGTCGTTGTGCGGATTCATGACAACGGGCAGGGTGTCCCCCCGGAAAATCGACGCCGCATCTTCCAGATGTTCTTTCGCGGCAGTGATGAACTCCAGCGCACCAAAACCGGCACCGGACTCGGACTCTACATCGTCCGCACTCTCGTCAGCCTGCTAAAAGGCCGCATTCAGGTCAGCGAAGGAGCCAACGGCGTCGGCAGTACCTTCGAAGTCATCCTGCCTGGCCGTCAGATCATGTCACCACCCGCCACTATTCGCAGCACCGGCGATCGCGTCTCTGAACTGGCTCTGTCAGCACAGGAAAAACCCCGATGAGAATCCTCGTGGTGGAAGATGAAGAAGCCATCGCCCGCGGACTGCGTTTCAATTTCGAACGCGAAGGCTACCAGGTTGATCTCGCGTCCAGCGGACCGACCGCACTCGAACTCTACGAATCCGCTCAGCCCCCGGTCGATCTTGTCGTGCTCGATCTGATGCTGCCGGAAATGAGCGGTTACGAGATCTGTCGCGCGCTCCGCCGACTCGATCTCGACATCCCCGTGCTGGCACTCACAGCCCGCACACTCTCGGAAGATAAAATCCAGGCCTTCGATTGCGGCGTGGACCAGTACATGACCAAGCCGTTCTCACTGCCCGAACTGCTCAGCCGAGTCCGCAATCTGCTGGACAAACGCCGCCGGCAACTCGATCGACGCACCATCCGACCGACTGAGGACGTGGTGCGTTTCAGCGATGTCGCCGTGGACTTCGGTCGCTTCGAACTGCGACATCGCGAAGAAGTTCACCCACTCACCACTCGCGAACAGGAACTGCTCAGATACTTCCTCGAAAATGACGGGGTCGTCCTGTCTCGAGCCCGACTGCAGTCCGAAGTCTGGAAAGACTCCGCCGATATCTCCAGCCGCTCCATCGACAACTTTGTCATGCGGCTGCGCCGCATGATCGAAGATGATCCCTCCAGCCCCAGACACCTGCTTTCCGTCCGCGGCACCGGCTATCGGTTCGTTCGCGAACCCGCCGGTGACGCCAGCCTCACAGACGCCGGCTGACTCGCAGGTCAATCATACCGAACCACTCACGCTGCAGGCCACTTACGCTGCAGTCCGACCGGTCTCATCTGTCGGCAGCCCGGAACTGTGCTGCACAACTCGACCTGCCACCTGCCACAGCACTTCCCGCAGCTCTTCACGACCACTGCCCAGATGCCGCCCCAGCAGCTGCAGCTCACGCTGCACTACGTCCTCAGAATTGCGGCGTTCACGCGGTGCCCGGAAAATCTTCTCGTGCACACGCACCGCATTCTGCTCAGTCTCGTAAAACAACTCCTCGTACAGCTTCTCGCCCGGACGCAAACCCGTGAATACGATTTCAACATCCTCAGGATAACGCTGCCCGGACAGCCGAATCATGTCCTTCGCGAGGTCCACGATCCGCACCGGTTCCCCCATATCCAGAATCAGCACGTCCCCGCCGGCACCAATCGCTCCCGACTGCAGCACCAGCTGCACTGCCTCCGGAATGGTCATGAAATAACGCTGCATCTCAGGATCCGTCACGGTTACCGGACCACCCTGCTCAATCTGTCGTCGAAATGTCGGCACCACGCTGCCGGCCGAATTCAGTACATTGCCAAATCGGACAGTGATAAAACGAGTCTTCGAGCGACTGGCGACCGCAAACAGGTATTCCTCCGCTATCAGCTTCGTCGCACCCATCACATTCGTCGGTCGCACCGCCTTGTCAGTGGAAATCATCACAAACCGCTGCACCTGAAATCGATCCGCCAGATCCACCAGAACCTTCGTCCCCAGCACATTATTGCGAACCGCAGCCTGCGGATTGGACTCCATCAGCGGTACATGCTTGTACGCCGCCGCATGAAACACCACGGCCGGGCGATGTACCATGAACACTCGCTGCAGCGCTGCTTCATCCGTAATGTCCTCAATCAAAAACTCCAGTGACGGCAAGACCGTCGACACCACACGACGCAGGTCCTGAAACTCCTGCTCAATCTGAAAAATCCCAAACTCCGACTGGTCCAGCATCACAATTCGGGTCGGAGCAAAATTCAGCAGCTGTCGGCAGACTTCCGAACCAATGCTGCCGGCTGCACCTGTCACCAGCACCACTCGGCCAGCCAGCGATTCCCGAATCCCCTCCAGATCCAGCTGATTCGGCTCACGCCGCAGCAGGTCGTCAATCGTGATCTCACGCAGCCGCAGCTGAAATCGCCCCGCCGGAATCTCTTCCACCGACGGCACCACATGCGCCTCAATACCTGACTGCCGGCAAACTTCACTCACCTCCCGAATCGTGCGACCCGACAGCTTCGAACCCAGCAGCACCATCTCGGCCCGCGTCTGAGCAATAATCGCCTGCAGATCACCCGAGCCATCAAAAGTCTCCACACCCCCCAGCAGACCCAGCGGAATATGCTTTGACGGGACCACAATTCCCACCACCCGCAGCGCTGACGCCCCCGACTGAATCGATGACAACAGCCCCGCAGCATCCGAACCACGAGCATAAATCAGGGCGCGTCGCGAATGCTTATTGCGACGCATGTTCTTGAGCGTCCGCAGCATCTGAGCCAGAATGCGGGCCGCCGAAAGCAGCGCCGCCGAAAGAATCGTATCCAGCACAATCACGCCGCGCGGCACCTGAGGCATCGTTTCATGAGCCAGCTGCGAAGCCGCCAGCAGCACTCCGCAAATCAGACACACACCACCCGACCACGCCAGATCACGCATCGTCGAATACCGCAAATGACGACGCCAGTCGCGGGAAAACAACACCACCGCCACCTTCAGCAGCACCAGCGACCCCAGACCTCCGCGAAACGTATCCACCGCAAACTGCTGCTGCTCAAGCTCAAACAACGCCCGACCCGCTGCTCCCGCAGGAATCGGTACCGGATTCCCCGCCGCAAAATACAAAAACTGCAGCGGATCAATGTCAAACCGCAATGCCAAAGCACAGCAGAATGACACCGCAAATATCGCGGCATAACAGCAGACGGCAATTGCCAGTCGCGTCATGAGAAGACCCTGGGACGGTGATTTTGGCTGCTGCAGGATGCGGCCGGAAAGGACAGGTGAGAAACACAGACAGGCGACGGGAAATCACACAGATTTACCGCCGGGATTGAAGGACGGCAGGCCCCTGCGGGACCAGCCGATCAGCAGATTCTGCCGAACCTTCAATTTTGTGTCCAGACCAGCTTTCAACAGCTCCCGACCAACCCGTCTCACTTCGCTTTCGTGTCGAAAATCTTCAGCCCGTCAGCCTCGGCCTTCGTCTTCGTACTGAGCATCAGCCGCTTGCCGCCCTCGTCCACCACCAGCACCAGCGGATCACGCTCCTTCGCATAATTCTGCAGTATCCGGTCAATCGCCTGCAGAGCCGTCACCGAACCAAGATCCATCGTCTGCGGCATGTTCTGAGTAAACCCGGCACCCTTCAGCGCATCACCGTCAATCACCACGTCAGTCCTGATCGATTCACCAATATACCCAAACGCCTCCTGCAAAGGAGTCCTCCGGAAGTCAACCAGCACCTTCAGCTGCAAACGATCAGCCACTCTGTCCGGTACCTTCACATCGTCCGCAGCCTTCGTCTGCTTTGTCTCATCACGAAATTCTGTCACCAGCGACTGGTTCCACGTCAGCAAAGTCCCGGCAGCCAGATTTCCCGCTGCCTGCCCAGGCAACACAGTCACCAGCCTCGCAAAACCTGCACCGGCATGCACAGTCGTCCCAATATTGAAGGCCTGCAGCATCGCCGGAAATCGTCCGATGATCTGGCGACTGCCTTCAGTCGATGGCTGCATCTGACGCACCAGCTCCAGAATTTCACGCGGCAGATTGTCCAGCTGCACCTGCATCTGCCGCTGCAGACGCACAGGAGTACTGTCGCGGCTGTTGCTAAGCAGAGTCTCCATGTAGAAGTCTGGCTCCAGATGCAGACTCCACAGCACACTCTCAACCTGATCACCAAACCAAAACAGTACCTTGTCAGCAGCCGGCTGAAGCTGCGGGAAAAATGCGTCCTCACGATGCGAATCCAGCAGTGTCAGGTCAAACAGCAACGTCATGTGACGCTGTCGATCCGATTTCAGCAACAGCGGTTCCATATCAGGCAGCGGCAGCGCACCACCCTCTTTATAGTCCGCCAGCTCTTCAGACATCGTCAGCGGAGCTGCCACAAAGGTCTGCTGATCCACCAGCAAAAAAGCAAAGTCTGACGCTTCGTACACCTCAGCCTTCGAATTCGCGTCCGGTCGCAGCCGACCCGCAAAACGCTTCAGCAGATCCGATGCCGTCTGACGCTCCTTCAATCGCACCACCATCGCCAGATCCGGCAGCGCCATCCTTGCACCAAAATTCAGCGCAATCGTCAACTCCTCGATCTCTGCCGGCTCAAATCGCGAAACCTGTCGTATCTGCTCAGTCAGCCAGATCCCCAGATTGCCCAGCAACGCCTGAAACTCACCCATCCGCTGGTTCTTCTGCCATAACTGGGCGGGACGCAGATGGACAATCACATGCGGTGTAAACGGAACATGATCCAGCGGTATGGCCGCTCCCTTCGTTGGACTCAGCTCCTCAGCCGCTGCATTCGACGCCTCTCGTGCCTGCTGCTCCTGCTCCCAGCCCTTGTTCTGCTTCACAACCGGCTTCTCAGCCGGCGCCGCACCACGATTTGCCATCACCGCATATACGGTAATACCGGCAGCCAGCAAACCAGCAGCAGCCAGCGAAATCCATTGCGCCATGCCCCCGCCGCGACGACGACGACCACGCACACCGGCCAGTGCTGATGCCCCCTGAGCCACCCCGGCAGCACCGGCAGCACCGCCCGCTGGCTCAGCGACCACAGCCACCCCAAAACCACTGAAATCCGGCAGCTCTCCTATACCCCCCGTCGCTGCGGAAACAGTCACTGGATTCTGCGAAATGGCCCCCGCAGCAACCGGTGCACTCGACACCTCGTGGTCAGGCACCCACCGCGCCGCTCGACCCGCACGCGGTGCCAACGGCAGCACCGGCAATTCATCCGCTTCCACCGCCGCAGGCACCTCAGGTACCGGTGTCGGCGACACAGGCAGCTGAATCACAAACTTGTGGCTGCACTTCGGACATCGCGCCGTTTTGCCCACCAGACGAGCATCCGGCAGCCTCAGCAGCGACTTGCAGGCAGGACACGGAACAGCAATTGCCGACATCGCAGTGACTCCCTCGCAGATAAATTCCCCACGCCCAGTCTATCGCAGATAAGTGCGGAAAAAAACAGTCCGTTCCGGAAAACCAAATACCTCAGTAGAATGCCGCTCGCGCCAGTCTGCCTGCCCCGCTTTCACCCACACACAACGCCTGACCGAGACCCAGCTTCCATGACACGCCCCGTTGTCGTCATCCCCGCTGACTTTCCACCGCTTGTGTCCCGCTCCCCGCTGCTGCCACAACTCGAACAATTCGCAGAAGTCCGCCTGCATCTCGATCGGCCACAGTCGCCTGCCGCACAGATCCAGCGAATGCAGGATGCCGATATCCTGCTGAATTCCCGCGGCAGCCTCAGCTTCCCTGAACACGTCCTGCAGGCCCTGCCACGCCTCAAAATGATCGCCGTCTGCGGCATTGGCTATGACTCAATTCACCTGCCCACAGCCACCAGACAGGGAATCGTCGTCTGCAACATTCCCGGTCGCACCGCCCCCATCGTCGCCGAACATGCGCTCGCTCTGCTCCTCGCCGCTTCACGCCGTACCTCATGGATGACTGCCGAACTGCGCAGCGGACGCTGGCCCGGAGACCTCAGCCTGTCACTCGCCGGTCAACGGCTCGGTGTCATCGGGACAGGACATATCGGGTGCGAAATGCTGCGACTGGGAAAAGCCATCGGCATGCAGACGGTGGCCTGGTCACTGCATCCGGACCCGGCAAAAGCCGCACTACTCGGGTTTGAATACCTAAGCCTCGAAGAACTGCTCCGGACCTCCGATGCCGTCAGCCTGCACACCCGACTGTCCGATCAAACTCGACATCTGCTCAATGCCGACCGACTGGCACTGATGAAACCTGCTGCTGTCCTCGTCAACACCGCTCGCGGAGCCGTCGTGGATACCCTCGCACTGGCAGACGCCCTGCAAAACCGTCGCCTGTTTGCAGCCGGACTTGACGTCTACGAACACGAACCTCTGCCCGCCACTCACCCTCTGCTGGCCTGCGAACAAGTCGTGCTCACACCACACTCCGCAGATATGACCCAGGCCGGAGTCGACCTGCTGACGCAGGGCTGCATCGACAACATCGCCGCCTTTCTGCAGGGACAGCCGCGAAATGTGGTTAATCCGGAAGTCCGCTCGTTTCCGCAGACACCCCCGCACACGCTATAAACAGCAACACGCTGTCACTGGTCTCTGCAGTTCGCCGGAATCCCGCCCATGCGATATCAGATCCTCGCTCTGTTCTTCCTGATGGCCGGCATCGCATACGTTCAGCGAGCTGCCGTCAGTGTGCCCGCCGAACAGATTGCGAAAGATCTTGCCATCAGCAACTTCGCCGAATCCATGGGATTCGTACAGTCCACCTGGTACTGCGGTTACGCCCTGCTGCAAATCCCGGCCGGAAGACTGGCTGACCGCTGGGGCAGCCGCACCGCCATCATCCTCTACTGCATCCTCTGGTCTGTCACAACAACCATGACCGGCTTTTCCAGTGGGTTCTGGACACTGACTGTCTGGTGGTTCCTGATGGGCGCACTCCAGGCCGGAGCCTTCCCCTGCGCCGCTCAGGCCATCGGACAGATCTTCCCCCTCAATGAACGCGCTCGAGCTTCAGGAATACTGGCCGCCGGCATGCTGATTGGCGGTGCGGCTGCACCCGCTGTTGTCGGCCGACTGCTCATCACACTCGAGTCCGCAGCTCGCAGCAGCAATCTGTTCACATGGCAACTGCTGCTGTTCCTGCTGGGTATCCCCGGAATTCTGTGGAGCCTGCTGTTTGCAGTAACCGTCCGCGATCGACATCTGCCCGCCAGACCAGACACCGCAAACACCATCCCTCTGCAAATCGTCTTTCGCAAAATGCTGACCAGCAAATCACTCGCACTGCTCTGCGCACAACAATTCTTCCGCGCCGCCGGAATGGTCTTCTTCCTCAGCTGGTTCCCCACTTTCCTGCAGAAAACCCGCGGACTCGACCTCAAAGCCTCGGCTGACCTCGCCTCCATCGCCGGTATCGGCGGTGTCATCGGCAGCCTCGCCGGTGGCTGGGCGTCCGATCTCCTGCTGAAACGCACCGGAAATCCCCGCCTGTCACGTCAGGGTGTGGCCGTCCTCGGCATGTCACTCTGCAGCCTGCTGATACTGGCCTCCCTTACAGTCTCAAGCACCACAACATGCATCGGACTGATTACCGCCGGAGTCTTCTGTGCGACGTTCGGCGGAGTCAGCGGATACACCGTCGCCATTGAATTCGGCGGACGACAAACCGCCACGGTCTTCAGCATCATGAACATGTTTGGCAACTTCGGAGCCATGCTGTTTCCATGGACCGCCGGCTGGCTGGCTGGTCGATTCAGCAACTGGAATCTCATGATTCTGCTGTTCTGCGGCATCATGGCCGTCGATGCCGTCTGCTGGGCCCTGCTAAACCCTCGTGCCCCGCTGTTTCCTGACCCTCCCCCGGAATCTCGCAAATGACCTCCCTCCAGTTACCACAGTTTCGCTGTCGCGCAGCAGCCGGTCGCTGCGATATCACGCCACCCGTCGGCATCTACCACCGCATGTGGGGCGCCGCGCTGCACGATCAGGCCACCGGAGTCCATCGACCACTCACCGCCAGCCTGCTGTGGCTCGAACCTGTCGACGGCCCGGACTCCGCAGCCCGCGTCATTCTCTCACTCGATCACTGCATCCTCGAAACCAGCCTGCAGCAGGATCTCGCCGCAGACGTCGCCGCCGCCACAGGCCTCGATCCCGACTGCGTCCTCGTCACCCTGACACACACACATGGCAGTGGCTGGATGGCACTCAGCCGCAGCGAATTTCCCGGCGGAAACCTCATCGCGCCCTACCTGCAGGATGTGCGACAAAAAGTCCGCCAGCTGGCTATCGAAACCGCCAGCCGCAGACAACCGGCTGCCGCAGTCATCGGCACAGGCACCTGCAGCCTTGCCAGACACCGCAACTTCTTCGATCCCCTCCGCGGACATGCCGTCTGCGGACTCAACCCGGCAGGCTTCTCAGACTCGACCGTCCTCGTCGCCCGCATTTCCACAGAAAACGGAACACCCCTCGCAACTCTCGTCAATTACGCCTGCCACCCCACAACACTCGCATGGGATAACACTCTGATCAGCCCCGACTACGTTGGGGCGCTCCGCGAAACCGTCGAACAGCACGCACCGGGAATCTGCGTGTTTCTTCAGGGAGCCTCCGGGGACCTCGGCCCCCGCGAAGGCTTCACCGGTGATACCGGCATCGCCGACCGCAACGGCCGCGAACTGGCCTTCGCCGTACTCTCCACACTCCAGTCACTCCCCTGCCCCGGTACGCGCTACGCATGGCAGGAACCCGTGCTCTCCGGTACCTGGATCGGACGCTGGGCCCACGAACCCGTACCCTCGGAAATCAGCCAGACATTCAGCCGCTGGACCTGGCACCGACTCACCGTCAGCCTGCCATGGAGACACGACCTGCCACGCCTCGATGAAACCCGCAGCAGCCGCGACTACTGGCTGGCACAGGAAATCGAAGCTCGCTCACAAAACGATGACGCTGCGATCCGCAACTGCCGTGCACAGGCCGAACAAATGACACGCCAGATCACCCGCCTCGAAGCACTCGCACCCGGACCCGTCTGCCCGCTCAATGTCACCATCGGTATCACCGGCGACTGCCTCTGGTTCTTTGTCCCGGGCGAACTTTACCAGGACCTGCAGATCCAGCTGCGTCAACGGTTCGCACCACACCCCGTATTCGTCACCACACTCACAGGAGACTGGCAGCCAGGCTACATCCCGCCAGCCAGCAGCTACGGTTATGGCATCTACCAGGAAGTCATCGCTGCCACTGCGCCAGGCTGCCACGAACTGCTGATCGAAGAACTGACACGACAGACCCGCCGGCTGCTGGCTGAACACTGCCAGCAGCCCTGATCCAAAAACAACAGCCACCCGTTCCCTACTTCACGTCCCCGCCCAGCAGATGCTGCTGCACAAACTGAATCGTTGCGTAAAACTGAAAGTCCGCGTTGTTCTTCTTGCGGAAACCGTGCCCCTCGTCCTTCGCCATCAAATACCAGACCGGAGTCCCGTTTTGGCGGACACGAGCCACGATCTGCTCCGCCTCTGACAGCGGCACCCGCGGATCATTCGCACCCTGCACCACAAACAACGGTTTCTGAATCCGACCGGCATTGTTCAAAGGAGCCATCTCTTCGAAAAATGACGCCAGCTGCGGGTCACGCTCATCACCATACTCCACACGCCGCAGGTCCCGCCGATACGACTCGGTGTTCTTTAAAAACGTCCCAAAATGCGATATCCCCACCACATCCAGCGCACAGCGAATCCGATCGTTGTAGTGGAAGGCACAGGCCAGAGTCATATAACCGCCATAACTGCCCCCAGTCACCATCACCCGCTGAGGATCCAGATCCGGCTGAGTCCCAATCCAGTCCAGCAGTGCACCAATATCCCGCACCGAATCCTCACGCCGCAGACCATTGTCCAGCGCTACAAACGTCTTTCCATAGCCGGTTGATCCCCGCACATTCGGGTAAATCATCGCCACTCCCAGCTCGTTCATATAATAGTTGTTCCGTGCCTGAAAAATCGGCCGCGACTGACCCTCCGGCCCGCCATGAATGTTGATGATCACCGGACGCCGACCACTGAAACCCGCTCCCGCTCGATACAGAAAACCACTGATTTCCAAACCATCAAAACTCTTCCAGCGCACCAGCTCAGGCTCCACCAGCACTTCCGGATTCAAACCGCCCAGCTCACTCTCCGTCCAACGCTCAACCCGCCCATCCGACCGCAACACATACACATCCGATGTGGACTTCGCTGAACTAACCGAAAATGCAGCCACAGCACCATCCCGGTGCCACTCCACACCACCAATCACTCCCGCCGGAACCCCCGCAGGCTCACGAATCTCGCCCGTCTCCGTCAGCAGCAGACGCAGCTTCGAAACACCCGCCTCGTTCGTCTCAAACAACAACTGACGACCGTCAGGAGACAAATCAAAAGACTCCACATCCCACGGAATTGATGTCGTCAGCCACTGAATTTCACGAGTCTCAAGCTGCATACGACCCAGCCGCCTAAACTCACTGCCCTGATCACCCGTCAAATACAACGCCTTACCATCCGGCACATACTCCACCCCACCCCACGCCACCTGCTCAGCTGCATCCGTCAGCGGCTGCTTCTGACCCGTCGCCACATCCACCAGCCACAGCACCGACTGATTTACTGACAGATACTGCCGCGCCACCAGGTGCCGGTCGTCAGGAGACCAGTCCACCGCCGACCAGCCACCTCCCCGCAGCTCCGCAATCACTCGCGCCCCACCCGGCTGCAGCGGATCCATCAGCCACAGGTCACGGTCAGTGCCGTTGCGGCGAGTCGTTGCCCAGGCAAAATGAGTGCCCGCACGATTCCACAGCGGCCCACTGTTCTGACTGCGACCGCCATCCGTCAGCAATACCGTCTCACCACTCGCCACATCCCGTCGGTACAGCTGAGAAAACTCGTTGCCACCAGCATCCCGACTGAACACAAAATAACGACCCTCGCCAGGCTCCCAGGAAGCACCTCCGACAGGCTCGGCATAAAACGTCAGCTGACGCCGCGCACCACCCGGTAACCGCACCTCGTGAATTTGCGGAGTATTTCCGAAACGAGTCGATATCAGCATCTCGCGACGCTGCGGATGCCACGATACAAACGATGCCGATCGCGACTCCGTATATCGCTGCACTCGCTCAGCCAGCGCAGCCGGAATCTCCGGAATCCCCTCAGCCACCAGATTCTCACCAGGACGGATCAGTGCCGTCTGAGCCATTACGGAGGGAACCAGCGACAACATCGCTGCCAGCAGCGAAAGCTGAACGATCCTCAACATCCCAACTCTCCTGACTCAGTGCACAACAACCGCAATCGACGTCTCAATCAACTCCATCAGCCCAACAGCAACCTCGTCCTTCGTACCACGAATCTCAGCAATCGTCTCTGCCTCCGGTGACAACACCTCCACCGCATTCATCAGTGAACCAATCGCGGATGTGTCGTTCAGCACAATACAGCTGCAGTTCTTCATCCGCAGCTTGCGCATCGCGTTGTTGCGAGGATCCTGGGACTCCAATGCAAATCCAACCACCCAGCGATGCCCCCGCTGTGCTCCCAGCTCCGCAAGTACGTCCGACGTTTCAGTCAGCTCCAGCACAATCGGCTGGCCTGTCTTCGTAATCTTGCCCGCGACACGCTGCTTCGGCCGATAATCACACACAGCCGCCGTCGCAATCACCCCGTCACACTGAGGAAACAAACGCACACACAGTTCACGCAGCTGATCGGTTGTCTCAATGCGATGCACCCGACAGCCCGACGGCGGAATCAGCTCGACGGGGCCCGTCACCAGCTCCACTTCATGCCCCGCCCGCAATGCCGCCTCAGCCAGCGCGTAACCCATCCGACCACTGCTGGCATTCGACAGAAATCGCACGTCGTCGATGTATTCGCGAGTCGGACCGGCGGTGATCAATATCCTCATGCACCACACCCCGCTGGTCCTGCCAGAATCCGCTCCATCGCCGCCACAATATCACCGGGCTCCGCCATCCGCCCCATGCCAGTACGACCACAACTCAGCCAGCCCGCACACGGGCCCACCAGATGCACGCCGTCCTGCTGCAGCTGCTGCACATTCCGCTGCACCGCCGGCTTGTCCCACATGTCACAGTTCATCGCCGGAGCAACCAGCACGGGACAGGTACAGACCAGCAAAGTCGTACTCAATAAATCGTCAGAAAGACCAAGCGCCATACGAGCCAGCGTGCGGGCTGTGGCAGGAGCCACCACAGCCAGCTGCGCTCGATACGCCAAACCAATGTGCTCGCCCTGGAAATGTTCCTGCGCACGAAACTGCTGGCTGTGAACCGGACGACCCGTCAGCGCTTCAAATGTCGCCGGTCCAATGAATTCGCGAGCAGACTCGGTCAGAATCACACTGACTCTCGCCCCGCGCTTCACCAGACGACTGCAAAGATCCGCAGACTTCCACGCCGCAACCCCGCCGCTGACACCCAGCAGAATCTCTCGATCCACCAGCACGTCCGACATGGCTCGGTTTCCTCCGCCAGCTCCGCAAGCCCGCTAACTCTACAGGATGTCAGCCCCAGGACCACCGTCGTCAGGAGTCAACTGGTCCATCTTGTCCACAAAGGAAGACGTGTCGTCCACTGCCTTCACATTGCCCGATGTGTCCAGATAAATCTTGTCCTGCATAATCTCAGCAACCACGATTTCCATCAGGTTCCGAGTCTGCAGGTCGACCAGCGGTCGAGCCCCGCGATTCAAAGCCACCATCCGCTTCTGAATCAGGGACGACAGACGGAATCGACCGCCTACCTTGCGGACAATGTCATCTTCACGAAATTCGTCAAGCATTGCGAGCCTTCTCCTCCGCTTTCAGTATCTCACAGATCTCGCTGACCGCGTCTTCCAGCCGGTCATTCACCACAGTATATCGATAACGATCAGACTGACTTAACTCCTGAGCCGCAGTTGCCAGCCTGCGCTGTATGACCTCTTCCGATTCAGTTCCACGACTCCGCAGACGACGCTCAAATTCGGCCGCCGAAGGAGCCCTCAGGAAAATCGTAACAGCATCCGGGTACTGCTGCACCACACGCAGTGCTCCCTGAACATCAATTTCCAGGAATGCCCAGCCCCCCTGAGCCCACGCACGGCCCAGCTCCGACCACAGCGTGCCATACAAAAATCCCGAACTGAATACCTCCGCATGCTCTATGAATTCGTCAGCCTGCAAACGCTGCAGAAACTGATCCCGAGTCAAAAACCAGTAGTCGTCGCCTTCCTGCTCACCCGGTCGGGGTGGTCGAGTCGTTGCGGAGACAGATTTCACAAGGCGCACCGGAGCAGACTCGACCAGACGACGCACAACCGTCGTCTTGCCACTGCCACTGGGCCCCGACAGGACCACAATCCGCTTCGCCGACTGCTGTTCCATCACCCCACACCAACCCGTCACCACAAAGTCTCACTCAACGTTCTGCAGCACCTCGCGCATCCGCTCAATCGCCGCCTTCATCTCCACCACAGCCAGTGAAATCGGCACATGACTGGATTTTGATCCCAGAGTATTGATCTCTCGGAACATCTCCTGACCGATGAACTCCAGCTTCCGACCCTGCGAACCAGTGCCCCGACACAACTTCAAAAACTGCTCAGTGTGACTGCGCAGTCGAGTAATCTCTTCGTTGACATCGCTGCGGTCCGCAAACAATGCCACCTCACGTATCACGTCCGATTCATTCACATTAACTGCACTTTCATGCAGCAGCTTCCGCACCCGCTCTAAAATCCGATCCCGAAAATCCGTAACGACCGCCGGAGCCAGCAGGACGACCCGATCCACCTCGGTCGAAATCACTTCACACTGACGCTCCAGATCCCGCTGCATCGATTCGCCTTCAGTCCGGCGAAACTCCTCCAGATGATCCAGCGCCCCACACAACACCCGCTCAATCGCAGGCCACAGACCACTCAACTCCTCGTCAGAAAACTCCGTCTCTCGAACAACTCCCGGCAACGCCAGCAACTGCGTCAGTGAAACCTCGGCCGAACTGTCACCGCCCAAACCACACAACTGATCCCGATACGCCCGCAGAACGTCAGCATCAATCCGATACTCACCCTGCCCCGATAAAAAACGCACCCGCAATGACACATTGAGTGTTCCGCGAGCAATCCGGGAACGTACCAGCTTCTCAATCTCAGACTCAAACCGCGATACCGCATCCGGCATCCGCACCGACAGTTTCAGATAGCGATTGTTGACAGACTTGATCTCAGCACTGAGATGCACGCTGTCCGTCTGCAGCGACGCATATCCAAACCCCGTCATACTCAACAGCACAGCAGTTGCTCCGAAACGGAAACGATGTCACTTAGGAGCAGCAGGGGCTTCCGCAGCAGGGGCCGCCGGAGCTTCTGTTGCGGCTGGCTCTGCAGGAGCAGCCTCGGTCTTCGCAGGCTCAGCCGGAACCGGTTCGGTCTTTGCAGGCTCAGCCGGAGCCGGTTCGGTCTTTGCCGGTTCCGCTGCCGCCGGAGCAGCCTCAGTTTTCGCCGGATCGGCTGCCGCTGGCTCTGCCGCTGGTGCTGGTTCCGACTTCGCTGGTTCCGCAGGTGCAGCTTCGGTTTTCGCCGGCTCAGCCTTCGCCTTTTCAGCATCAGCCTTCGCTTTCTCAGCGTCAGCCTTCGCCTTCGCTGCCTCCTCCTCAGCCTTCGTCACGTTCTCGCCTTCCGAAAACCGAGTCGAAGTTGTGGCCTCCTGCTTCGCCTGACCACGCATGATCATGCCCAGAAACCCAGCCATCAGAATCCACGAGACCGCCAGACCTATCGTGATCTTAGTGAACACGTCGCCGGCTCGAGTCCCAAATGCGCTCTGACCGCCCATGCCACCAAAGGCACCCGCCAGACCGCCGCCACGCCCGCGCTGAATCAGCACCAGCAAAATCATGAAAAAACTGACCGCCGTCAGCAGGATTGTCAGCAGGTAAATCAGGAATGTCATCTGAAAAATAACTCCCCACCACACCAGCAAAAAACAACTTCACGGTAAACACGAAAAGACGGCACGATGTCCGTCTCTCCGAAAACGAGCACCCCCGTTATTCACTGGCGTGTTCGATTTCCAGTCAGCCAGACAACTTGCGAGCTGCCTCGATGATCGGCACAAAGGTCGAAGACTTCAGGCTGGCACCACCCACCAAAGCACCGTCAACGTTGGGCTGACCAAGCAGCGCCAAAGCATTATCAGGCTTCACACTGCCACCGTAAAGGATTCGAGTTTTTTCGGAAAAGTCGGGATTATAGCGTCGAGCCAGCCATTTGCGAAGATGTTCGTGGGCAGATTCGGCCTGTTCCGGTGATGCCGTGACACCTGTGCCGATCGCCCATACCGGTTCGTAAGCAATCACTGTCCCCGCAGCCTCAGAATCGGAAATACCCGCAAAGGCACCTTCCATCTGACGGTCCAGAACAGTCTCCGTCTGACCCGACTGACGCTCCGATAACTGCTCGCCTACACACAATACCACCGTCAGGCCACCCGCAATCGCCGCCCGCAACTTGCGGTTGATCACAGCATCCGTCTCACCCAGTATCGCACGACGCTCACTGTGCCCAATCAGCACATACCGGCAACCCACGTCACGCAGCATCTCCACAGCCACCTCGCCCGTAAAGGCCCCCGGCGACTCAAAATAGACATCCTGAGCCCCCAGGCGGACAGCACTGCCACCCAAAACGTCTCCCACCGGCAGCAAATAAGGGTACGGAGGACAAACCAGTACCTCAACGCCCGGCTCTTCCACAGCAGCCACAGATGCCAGCTCTGCCGATAAAGCTGCCGCCGACTGACGCAGCGTGTTCATCTTCCAGTTGCCAGCCACCAGATATCGACGCATCACCCAATCCCCAATCCAGACACAAAACACCAAAATCAAAACCAAAATTTCTGCCGCAGAACGAAAAATAAAGCTCAGCCGTCCGCCTGGCCACGAGGATACGAACCAAGAATCTCAAGGCGATCAGGAGGTATCGATTCCAGATCCTTCAGCGTTTTCTTCACCCGATTCTCTGAAACATGACCCTCAAAATCGAGGAAAAACAGATAGCCCACCTCCGGCTGCCGCAACGGAAATGACTCAATCCACGTCAAATTCACCTTGTTCCGGCGGAAGGGCTCCAATGCCTCACTCAAAGATCCCGGACGGTGCGGAATCTGCAGCAGAATCGCCGTCCGATCACTGCCCGTCGGCTCAGCCACAGCATCGCCAATAACCGCAAAACGAGTCACATTGTTCTGGTTGTCCTCAATGCACTCAGCAATAATCGGCACATCATACTGAATTGCCGCCTGACGACTGGCCACCGCAGCCACATTCGGCTTGTCACGGGCCAGCTGTGCCGCCGTCGATGTGCTGGTCACCTCAATCAGACGAGCCTGCGGCATATTCCGCGATAACCAGTCCCGACACTGCGACAATGCCTGCGGCTTACTGTAAATCTCTGACACTTCGCTGCGATCACACCGCGCCAGCAGATTGTGGTGCACATGCACCAGCACTTCACCGCAAATTCGCAGCGGCAAACGAGTAAACATGTCCAGAGTATCCACGATGCGGCCGTCTGTACTGTTCTCAATCGGAACAATCCCAAAGTCCACGTGGCCCCGATTCACCTCTTCAAATACCGTCGCGATCGTACTTACAGGTACCAGATCAGCCGATTCACCAAATCGAGTAATCGCGGCCTGATGAGTAAAACTGAACTGCGGACCCAGATAGGCCACTCGCAAATGCTTGATTCGCTGACGACCAGCACTCAGCATCGGTCGAAAAATCGTCTTCAGCTCGGCAGACGTCAGAGGTCCCTGATTCACACGATCTATCATGCTCCAGACCAGCTGCTGGTCCAGATCGTTGAACATCGTTCGGGATGGCTGCTGAACACCCCGCATCTTCTCTAAAAACAACGATACCCGCCGATTCAAAATCCCCACCAGCTGCTCGTCCAGACGACTCATCTCAATCTCAGGCGGCAATTGAGCCTCACCGGGATTCGGACGGACCGGTAACCGAACAGGGGCAGGGGCAGGCCGGGTCGCCGCAGGGCGAGCCTTCGAGGCTGCCGCAGGGGCCTTCTTAACCACCTTCTTCACAGGTACCTTCGCCGCTGCTTTCCTGGCCATCCCTACAACCAGCCTTCCCACGTTGTGGCAACACCCTGCACAGGCCTGCCACCTGATAAACACCACACCGCACACACAAACTAATCGCAAATTGTCGCACAACTTCACACCCAAACTTGTAGCCATGCACGTTTTAGGTGTCAAGCGGGGGCCCCCGCTCAGCCAGATTCCTGACAAAGTCGATCACTTTTCCCCAACTCAGATACCCGGACTGACCCGCAAAGTGCCAAAGAGGCAGCCGCGAGCACAGCAAATAGAAATCCCGACCGTTGCCAAAATGGCACTTTCAGCCCAGCTCACTCCCGCTGCACTGCCAATTCCGCACCACCACCACCACCCACTGCCACCAGCACACAAAACCACTCGACACATACCCGAAAAACCACCGAAAAAACCAGTTTTCCCCCGCTTTTCACCGCACTGCTGAGCACAAGTTCATGCTCGCCGGGCCACCCCCAATACCCCCGCAAACCACCACAAAACCCTGCCGAACTCAAATTTCCTCGACTGGTACAAGACGTGCAACCACCTAAAACGACGGCGTTTCTGGCACCCGCCCAAACAGCAGGTCCGCCCACAAATGCTCACCAGGGCACTTACCAACAACGGGTCACAATCACGTCACCCAAGTCCTCTCCTTTCTGCTGACAAGGAACTCGACCATGGCTGTCTCCGGAGAAAAAATCATCGGCATCGACCTCGGCACGACCAACTCCGTCGTGTCCGTCATGGAAGGCGGCGAAGCTCGAGTTATCGCCAACCAGGAAGGCAGCCGGACCACCCCCAGCATCATTGCCTTCACCACCAAAGGCGAAACACTCGTCGGCGAACCGGCTAAACGCCAGTCCGTCACCAACCCCCAAAACACGCTTTACTCCATCAAGCGCTTCATGGGCCGACGGCATCGCGAAGTGGAATCTGAAGAGAAACTGGTGCCCTACAAGGTCGTCGGCGGCTCTGCCGACTACGTCAAAGTCAATGTCCACGGCAAGGAATACACCCCTCCTGAAATCTCTGCCCTCGTACTGCGCAAGCTGAAGGAAGCAGCTGAAAACCACCTTGGCCACAAGGTGAATAAGGCCGTGATTACCGTACCGGCCTACTTCAACGACGCTCAGCGACAGGCCACCAAAGACGCCGGTCAGATCGCCGGCCTCGAAGTGGCTCGCATCATCAACGAGCCCACTGCTGCTGCACTTGCCTACGGGCTGGAAAAAAAACGAGAAGAGAAAATCTGCGTCTTCGACCTCGGTGGCGGGACCTTCGACGTGTCCATCCTCGAAGTCGAAAATGAACTCATCGAAGTGCTCAGCACCAACGGTGATACACATCTCGGGGGAGACGACTTCGACGAAGCCGTCATCGACTACATTGCCGGGGAATTCAAACGCGAGCACAGCATTGACCTGCGCAAAGATCCCATGGCACTGCAGCGACTTCGCGAAGCTTCTGAGAAAGCCAAGAAGGAACTTTCCACCCAGCAGACCACCGACATCAATCTCCCGTTCATCACGGCAGATGCCTCCGGTGCCAAACACCTGCAGCTCAGCATCTCGCGAGCAAAGTTCGAAGAACTGATCGACCCGCTCGTCGAACGCTGTCGCCAGCCAGTACTCAATGCCCTCAAGGACGCTCGCCTGAAACCTTCCGACATCCACGAAGTGGTGCTCGTCGGTGGTTCCACTCGAGTCCCCCGAGTGCAGCGCCTGGTTCGCGATATGTTCGGCAAAGACCCGCATCAGGGCGTAAATCCCGATGAAGTTGTCTCACTGGGGGCAGCAATTCAGGGCGGCATCATCGCCGGCGATGTGAAGGACGTGGTGCTCCTCGATGTGACCCCGCTGTCGCTCGGCATCGAAACCGAAGGCGGCATCATGACCACACTCGTCGAGCGCAATACCACCATCCCAACCACGAAGACCGAAACCTTCTCAACCGCAGCTGACAACCAGCCAGCCGTGACAATCCGCGTCTTTCAGGGTGAACGTCGCATGGCCGGCGATAACCGCCTGCTTGACGAATTCACACTGGACGGCATCACCCCGGCTCCTCGCGGAGTTCCCCAGATCGAAGTAAAATTCGATATCGACGTCAACGGGATCCTCAGCGTTGCGGCCCGCGACAAGGCCACCAGCAAGCAGCAAACCGTCCAGATCAAACAGTCCAGCGGATTGTCTCAGGACGAAATTGACCGCATGCGGAAGGATGCCGAAGCTCACGCTGATGACGACAAACGAAAACAGGAACTGGCGTCAGCAAAGAACGAAGCGTCTTCGCTGATCTACCAGACCGAAAAGACCCTGAAAGAACACGGCAGCAAGCTCGATGCCGGCTCAAAGTCTGCCATCGAAGCCAGCATCGCCAAAGTGCGATCAGTCTCAGAAGGCAGCGATGCCGCCGCTATCCGCTCAGCAGTGTCCGAACTTACCCAGGCTGCTCATGCACTGGCCCAGCACATGTACGCCGATAAAGGCGGTGCGCAGGGCGGACCAGATGCAGCCGGCGGTCAGGGTGGTCCGGCTGGCGGTGACGACGTCATCGATGCAGAGTTCGAAAAGAAATAATCGAACCACAGCACCCGGAAGAATCTCAGGGGCTCCCTGCCAGCAGGGAGCCCCCTTTTTTGTATCAGCCAGTGGTCAGTCGCTCGAAAAAATCCCCTTCATTCACCGTCGGACGCTCAGGACGCCCCTTGTAAATCCACGTCAGCTCGCGGTGATTCAAACCCAGCAGATGCAGTATCGATGCATGCAGATCATGCACATGCAGGCGATCCTCCACTGCTCGCAAACCCAGCTCGTCAGTGCGACCAATCGTCTGACCGCCCCGCACGCCTCCACCCGCCATCCACATCGTAAAACCCGTCGGGTTATGGTCCCGACCATTGCCCTTTTCGGACATCGGAGTCCGTCCGAATTCTCCGCCCCAGACCACCAGCGTCTCTTCCAGCAGACCACGCTGCTTCAAATCCCGCAGCAAACCCGCCACCGGACGATCACTCGCTCGACACAATCCCGTATGGTTGGCCTCAATCCCCGAATGAGCGTCCCACTTGCTGCCAGCCCCATGATAAAGCTGCACAAACCGCACACCCCGCTCCACCAGCCGCCGCGCCAGCAGACACATCCGGCCAAACACCTGAGTCTCCTTGTCGTCCATTCCGTAAAGCCGCTGCGTCGCAGCAGACTCAGTCTCAATGGCCACCGCCTCCGGAGCATGAGCCTGCATGCGAAACGCCAGCTCATAGGATGCCAGCCGCGCCTCCAGCTCAGACTGCTGCGGATTCTCAGCCGCAAAACGCCCGTTCAGCTCATTCAGATACTGCAGCTTGCTAAGTTGCCGACCCGCCGAAGATCCCTCTGGAGCCGCCAGGTTGGGAAATGGCTCAGATCCCTCCTGCAAACGCACACCCTGATACATCGCCGGCATAAAGCCCGCACTCCAGTTCCGCGGACCATTCACCACGCTCGACTTGTTGTCCTGCATCACCACAAATGACGGCAGATTCCGATTCGCCGAACCCAGGCCCCACGAAACCCAGCTGCCCAGCGACGGACGACCGCCAATCAGCGAACACGTATTCATCTGACAGACACCAGACGAATGATTGATCCCATCAGCCCAGCAGCCACGCAAAATCGCCAGATCGTCCACACAACCAGCCGTCTCCGGCAGCCAGTCCGAAACCCACGCACCACACTGACCGTGCTGTCGCCAGCGCCGACGACTGGCCAGCAGCGGGGAACGAGACTCGCCCATCGGAGTAATCACGTCCCCAAAACTGGCCGGCAACTGCTGACCCGCCAGCTCATTCAGCAATGGCTTCGGATCAAATAAATCCATGTGGCTCGGGCCACCCTCCATGAACAAAAAAATCACACTCCTCGCTCGCGCCGCATGATGCGACAGTAATGCCTCGTCAGCCAGCACCGCAGACGCAGCCAAACCCGCAAAACCAGCCCCGCCACTCGCCAAAAACTGCCGCCGCACCAGCCGCTGATTCAGATCCAATAATGACATAACTCCCTCCCCACCACCCACCACCCACCACCCACCACTGACCACTCGCTCACTCATTCCCTGATCTGCTTCCCTGCCACTATCTGCTCCAAATGCCCCTGCAGTCGAACACGCTCTTTCTCAGGCGCTTTTTCCACGGCCGTCGCAGCCCACTTCGAAGCCTCAGCAAACTGACCGCTTTCAGCCAAAGCTGCCGCCAGCGTGTCCAAAGTGTTCCACTGCTGGTACTGAGTCATTTCACAGGCCGCCTTCGCCAGCTGCAATGCACGCTCAGGCTGCCGATAACGCTCGTCAGGACACGTTGCCAGCAACCACGCCAGATCGTTCGTCGCCTCGTACGTCAGCGGACTGATCTTCACCGCCTGCTCAAGATCAGCCACCGCATTCTGATAGGCTCCACTGCGACGATACGCAAACGCTCTGTTCCCCAGAGCATCCACATACTTCGGATTTAGCTTCAGTGCCGCCGTGAAGTCAGCCACGGCCGCGTCCGTCTTCTGCAGTCGCTGATGCACAATCCCTCGATTATTCAGCGCCTCCGCAAAATCCGGCACCAGCTTTAATGCCGACTGCAGATCAGACAGAGCCAGAGAAAACTGAGCCGTCTCAATGTACGCCAGTGCTCGATTGTTCAGATACAGCACGTTCGTCGGCTCAATCGCCAGCGCCTGAGTAAAATCGGCGATCGCTGCCGGATAACCGCCCAGCAGGTAATGCGCCTTGCCCCGATTGTTCAGCGCACCGGCATTCTTCGGCGACTTCCGCAGACTCTCATTGAAATCCGCTATAGCCTTCCGATACTCCTTGTGAGCCAGCAGCGCGACACCGCGAAGATGATAGTTCTCCGCTGTCGGCGACGTCGTTACCCGCTTTGCCAGCTCTTCAATCGCACCGTCATACAACACCGTCTCCTGCTCCCACAACCAGCCACCCTTCTCCTGAATCCACAGCCACTCCCCATTCACCAGAGACACCGTAAAAATCTCACCCAGCCATGCCGACGACACCGTGGCATCCGGCGTCCTGAGCGGTGCGCCATGACGAATCACCAGCACGCGTTTACCCACCCGCGGATCCGCTGCCGCAGGAGCCCCCTGAAAGGCGCCTGCCACGGCCGGCCAGAGCAGCAGCTGCAGCAGCAACACCTGCCGGAAACTATGAGTTGCCATGTTACGCATCGCTGAGGATTCCAATCCTAAAACTGCCTTCACCAATTTCACCGCCTCACCCTCACAGCCGAAATTCTGCGACAAAACCACCCCGCAGATCAAGCAAAGTCCAACGCACGTTCAATCGGCACCATCACCGCTGATAAATCGGCAAATAACCATATTCGATCGCCAAAGCCAGCACCGACAAAGATGTCGAATAAACTCGGCCTGCCTGACGCTCGGTGCCGTCCTCAGGAGTCCAAAAGCCCTCCGCATGCTGCAGATCCAGAATTGTCTGGTACAACACCCGCCGCGACTGACGCCACTCAGCACCACCGACCTTATACATGCCAATCGTGCAGTAATACGCACCATAGTAAAAATAGTGTTCACTTCGCACCAAAGGCCGAGACAGAATCAGGCCGGCCGCTGCCAGTGTCTCCTTTGTGCGATGCTCACCACAAATCTCCAAAGCCGCAATCCCGGTACCCGCTCGGGTAATCGAACTGCCATGACCCACCATGTAGCCAAATCCACCGTCATGCTTCACATGCAGACGCTTCAGATAAGCCACAGCACGGTCGATGTTGTCGGCCGGTACATCACAGCCAATATCGCGAGCAGCCCGGAGAGCCAGCAGCTGCCACGCACTCACACTCAAATCCGAATCACTGCTCGTCGGCTGATAACGCCAGCCACCGTCATGCTCCGGCGGCTTGCGGTGATTCTGAGCATCCACGATCAACCGCACCGCCTGCTGTAAGCTCTGACGACACTGTTCCGCCTGAGCCCCCTCGGTCATTCCGCAAATCTCAGCCAGCATCAGTGTTGCGATACCATGACTGTACATCGGACCATGACCGCTCTCACGCCCCACCAGCAGACCGTTCTGCTGCTGCTGCGACAGCAGCCACGCCAGACCACGCGACAGCAGACGACCATACGGTCCCTCGCCAGGCACATGACCGCCCGCCATCAACGCCATCATCGCCAGTGATGTCGTTGCCGTCGACTCGCCATAGTCTTTCGTTGTCCACGCACCAGACGCCTGCTGCTCGGCTGCCAGCCACTTCAATCCCAGCCGCACAGCGGAATCAATCCGAGATTCCAGCGCTGTTTCGTCTGATTCGTCGGCCCGCAGGACCCCGCCACCCAGCGACAGCAAACCGGCTGCCAGCAGGGCCCGGCGAGTCCCCCGTGATGTTTTATTTGCAGACGTCATGCTCCGCTTTCCCGCCCGAAACGCCCCGCAAACAGCCGCCGCGACCAACAGGGGAAAACAACCAGCCTCAGCTTACCCGGCACACCCTGAGCCATCCATCCCGCAAGCCGAACTCCAGTCCGATTATTGCGATTCTCTGCCGCGCCGAATGCCCCGATCCGGCAAATGCCCGGTTCCCGCTGCAGGTCCTGCTGGAGTTTGCCCGAATTCCTGCTAATTTCTACGAGTTCAGATCCCGACCGCCTTCGTTTCACCCGACAACCTCCGCACATGACTATCTTCCAGAAAATCATCAACCGCGAAATCCCGGCCAGCATCGTCCACGAAGATCAGCACTGCATGGCCTTCCACGACGTCAGTCCACAGGCGCCCGTGCATGTTTTGCTCATTCCCAAAAAGCCCGTCGCCTCGCTGGCTGAACTCACCACCACCGACTCCGAACTCTGCGGACATCTGCTGCAAATGGTCCCCGTTATCGCCCGGCAGCTGGGCCTGAACGATGGCTACCGCACCGTCATCAACACCGGCAATCACGGTGGTCAGACTGTGTTTCACCTGCACATCCATATCCTCGGCGGTCGACCGCTGCACTGGCCACCCGGCTGATGCCACAGTCAACCACACTTTTCCCACCCGCTGTTTTCCCTGGAGCCTTTCCCATGCGATCTGTTCTCTGCCTGTTCCTGCCGCTGCTGCTGTGCGGGTTTGCCACTGCCGATGACGGCTCTGACAAACCCGGTGTCGCTATGGCCACTGCCGCCGCACGACTCGCTGAACTGCTGCCCGCCGAACAGCGCGATAAACTGCACTACGGATTCGCCGATCCCGAAAGACTCAACTGGCACTTTATCCCCAAAGACCGTAACGGCGTCGTGCTGTGGGACCTGTTCGGTGAACCACGCAAAGCAGCAGAAGATCTCGTCAAATCCGGACTGTCTGCCGCAGGCTACGCCAAAACTCTGCAGGTCCGCAGCCTTGAAGAAGTTCTCTACCTCTTTGAAGGCGGTGAAGAAGCCTGGCGTCGCGATCGCCGACACACGCACAAGTACCACCTCACAATCTTCGGAACACCAGCCGCCACCGGTACCTGGGGCTGGCGTTTTGAAGGCCACCACATGTCGCTGAATTTCGTGATTCGCGACGGCGTCGTCATCAGCAGCACTCCTGAAATGATGGGCGCCAACCCGGCCCTCATCGATGCTGGCCCCGGTCGCTCACTCCGCATCCTCGCCGCTCGCGAAGACCTCGCCCGCGCCATCCTCAAAGCCTGCTCCGAAGATCAGCGGAAACAAATGTGGATCTCAGACAAAGCCCCCGACGATATCCGCGGCGCCGCAGCACCACAGGCTGTCGTTGATCAGGCCGTTGGACTGCGATACGCCGATATGTCTCCGGATCAGCAGAAAATGTTCCGCGAACTGCTCGGTGAATACCTGTCCGTCATGCCCGCTCAGGTCGTCCGCGACCGGATGCAGGCAATCGAAAAGGCCGGCATGGCCGATATCCGTATGGGCTGGTGGGGTGAAGCTGACGTCAATAAACGGCATCACTACGTGATTCAGGGTGCCACATTCATCATTGAATACAACAACACCCAGAACGATGCCAACCATGTACATTCTATCTTCCGCAGCCTTGAGGGGGATTTCGCGGTCCCGACAGCTGCAAGGTAACTGACCCCCCGCTGCCTGCCGGCAGTCGCCGGCAGGCACCCTCGTCCTTTGACGGATACAAGCTGTTATGGAAGTGCCTCAGTCCACCGAAATTTTTCGCCTTTCCAACGGCCTGCTGGTCATCTTCGAGCCGATGCCGGACGTGCAGTCCGCCGCACTCTCGCTGCTGCTCCCCGCCGGCGGAACCCGTGATGCAGCAGGTCGCTGCGGCACCGCCGCTATCCTCAGCGAAATGTTTCCCCGCGGTGCTGACGGCCTGTCGTCACGCAGCCTTTGCGCTGCACTCGATAATCTCGGACTGCAGCGCAACTTCCAGACCGGCAGTGCACACATCACCTTTTCAGCCGCAACCACCGCTGATCGACTGACTGATGCCCTGCCCCTCATCGCGCGCATGGTGCTGCAGCCGCACCTGCACGACGAAGATTTCGACCCCGCCCGCGACCTCGTCGCACAAAGCCTGCTGGCACTGGAAGACGAGCCTCGCCAGCAACTCGGACGCCTGCTCCGCCAATACAGCTATCCGGCACCCTGGGGCAACCCTTCCGAAGGCGAACTCGCAGACCTTGAACACATCACACCCGACGACATTCGCCAGCATCACCAGCAGTTTGTCGTACCCGAATCTGCCATCCTCGGTATCGCCGGAAATCTCGACCCCCAGCAGCTTCAGCAGACACTCGAATCCGTCTTCGGCGGCTGGCGCGGAACTGCTCCGCCCGCAGTCACCACCGGTACTCGACCCGCAGCGCCCTTTCATCAGCATCACGAATCCGCTCAGACGCACCTCGGACTCGCATGGGATACAGTCAAATACTCAGACCCCAGATACTACGAAGCGTGGGCCGCCGTCAGCCTGCTCAGCGGTGGCATGAGCTCTCGACTGTTTACCGAGGTCCGCGAAAAACGAGGACTCTGCTACGCCATCTCAGCCTCACTCAGCACGCTCCAGGATGATGCCCGCGTCATGGTGTATGCCGGAACTACTACCGAACGAGCCCAGGAAACACTCGACGTCACTGTAAAGGAAATCCTGCGGCTTTCCGAAGGCATCACCGAGGACGAACTGCAGCGCTGCCGCGCCCGCGCCAAAAGTTCACTGATCATGCAGCAGGAATCCACCTCCTCACGAGCCGGCTCGCTGGCACGCGATATGTACCTGCTGCGACGGTTCGTTTCGCTCAAGGAAATTCACGATCGTATCGACGCTCTGACCGTAGACGGTGTCCGCCAGTTTGTCATCGATCACGCTCCCAAATCCACGGTCCTCGTCTCCATCGGCCCCCAGGCACCGGACCCCTCCTGCCTGCCACAGCAGCTCTGACATCGCCCGCTCACCGGCACGGCCACCCGAACATCAGCCTATCACGGATAAAACCATGAAATTCCAGCACTGCCAGCTGCCCTCCGGACTGACCCTCATTGCCGAAACCAACCCCGCTGTGCACAGCGTAGCCGCAGGCTTCTTCGTTCGCGCAGGCTCCCGCGATGAAACTGCAGAAGTCTCCGGCGTCAGCCACTTCCTCGAACACATGGCATTCAAAGGCGATGACCGATTCTCAGCCGATGACATCAACCGCGTCTTCGATGAAATCGGAGCCAAATACAATGCGTCCACCAGCGAAGAAGTGACCATGTACTACGCGGCCGTGCTTCCCGAGTACCTCGAAAGGGCACTCGAACTGCTGTCCGCACTGCTGCAGCCGGCCCTGCGGCAGGAAGATTTCGACATGGAAAAAAATGTCATCCTTGAAGAAATCAGCATGTACGAAGACCAGCCGTCCTTCACCTGCTACGACCATATCATGGCCACACACTTCAGTGGTCATCCGCTGGGACAAAGCATCCTCGGCAGTCAGGAAAGCATCACCGCCCTCACCTCAGAACAGATGCGCAGCTATCATGCCAGTCGCTACCATACCGGCAACATTGTCCTCGCTGTCGCCGGCAACTGCGACTTCGATCAACTGCTGCCGCTGGTCGAAAAACATTGCTCCCGCATCCCTTCAGGAATGACTCGAAGAATCATCCCGGACTTCACACCACAACACACCGTCAGTCTGCTGACACGCGAGTCCAGCGTCCAGCAGCACCTGATGCAGATGGGACCCGCACCACGCGGCTCTGACCCGCTCCGGTTTGCCGCAGAACTCCTCTCCGTAATCGTCGGTGATGACAGCGGAAGCCGACTGTTCTGGGAACTTGTCGATCCAGGACACGTCGAAACCTGCGACCTCGGCTTCAGTGAATACGATGGCGACGGAGCATGGATGAGTTACCTCAGCTGCAATCCCACAGACGCCGCAAAAAACCTCGAACGCTGTGCTCAGGTCTTCGCAGAGGTGAATGCCGGCGGAGTCACTGCCGAAGAACTGGAACAGGCTCGCAACAAAGTCGCGTCTCGCATCGTCTTGCGCGGCGAACGGCCCATGGGACGACTGTCCTCACTCGGCTCCAACTGGCTCTATCGCCAGGAATACCGCTCCATCGCGGATGACATGAAAATCATTCGCAGCGTTACTCAGGAACAAATTCAGGAACTGCTGCAGAAATTTCCGCTCCAAATGACCACCACCGCCGGCGTCGGACCGCTCAGTACTCTCTGAAAAGCTGACCCAGTAATGCGCCAGCAACAACAAGTCTCCAGCCACCTCAGAACACGCCGCGATCACGCGACGGAACTGACGCAGGATTACGTCGAAGCTATCGCCGAACTGGAACAACAAACCGGGGAATGTCGAGTCCGTGATCTGGCTCGCCACTTCGAAGTCAGCCATGTCACCGTCAATCGCACAGTCGCCCGACTGAAACGTGATGGCTTCGCCCACACAGAACCCTACGGTCCCGTAAAACTCACCGATAAAGGCCGGCAACTGGCAGAATTCTCACGCAGCCGACACGACACAGTGTTCCGGTTCCTGCTGGCACTGGGAGTCAGCCCGGATACGGCAGCCGTAGACAGCGAAGGTATCGAACATCATGTCAGTGAAGAAACACTGCAGCTGATGGCCAGTTTCTGCACCAGACTCACTGCGAAGACTCAGGCGATGCCGGACGCTCATCCGCTGGCCGACCGTTGATCACACAGCGAAAACCCGTGTGAAATGCCCCGGAATCCTCCTCACCCTTCATCCGCGCTGTCGTCCGATAGCCGATGCAGTACTGATCACTGCACATAAATGAACCACCACGCTGCACTCGCTTCACAATCCCCGGCTCCTGAGGATCAAAGCTGGATTCCGGACCACGCGGATTCCGCAGCGGTCGACCCGCACCCTGCTGCACACACGCCTCGTAATAGTCCGGCTGATAATAGTCTGCACACCACTCCCATACATTCCCCGAAATGTCCTTCAAACCGAATGCATTCGCCGGGAAACTGCCCACAGGAGCCGTACGACGGAATCCGTCCTCACCCGTATCTTCAATCGGAAATTGCCCCTGCCAGATATTGTGCAGCCAGCGACCCTCCGGATTGCGATCCTGACCCCACGGATACATCTCACCTGCTCGGCCGCCACGCGCCGCATATTCCCACTGCGCCTCCGTCGGCAACTCCTTGCCAGCCCACCGGCAATAGGCCACCGCATCCGGCCAGCTCACATGTACCACAGGATGATCCAGCCGATCCTCTATCGAAGATTCCGGGCCCTCAGGATGACGCCAGCTGGCCCCCGGGACATACTGCCACCAACTGTACGCACCCTTCGACGGGTCAATGTCACCACGACTTCCCAGCTGCAGACTACAAATCGAACCCGGCTTGTTCAGCTCCGGAAGAATATCCGAATCTGTCACGCCAGCTCCCGGCTGCACACTCCGCAGCTGCGGTGGCTGCTCGGCCAAAGTCACATAACCCACAGCATCCACAAATGCCGCAAACTGGCGGTTGGTCACCTCAGTTTCATCCATCCAGAAACCATCCAGCTGCACTGAGTGCGGCGGAAACTCGTCCGGAAAAGAATCGGCCGCTCCCATCGTGTAGACACCACCCGGAATCCACACCATCCCACGCAAACGCTCATCATCCCGCGACGGATACTGCAGCTGCACAGCAGACACATCCGCTGCATCAGCAGCACCCTCAGCCACTGTACCAGTCGATGACCGCGGGACCGTCGGCGATCGCATGCTGAAATAACTGGCCAGCACCAGCGCTGCCACAGAACTCAGCAGCACACAGACCGAAATCACAAGCTGTTTCATTCGCTCTTCGCCTGACTTAGCCCCCGTAAAATCGCTGACGCAGCCTAATTCTCAGCGTTAGCCAACGCAAATGTCAAACTCCGCAGGCACGCTGAATCCTCAGAAGACCACAGACTGCCGGTCAGCCGGCTGAAACCACGCCGCAAATCGTCACTCCGGTCGCCCCAGTACCGCCAGACTGGCCGCAGCAGCAGCAGCCACATTCAAAGAAGGTACGGGCCCCTGAGCAGGCAAACTCACGAGCTGGTCGCATTTTTCGCGAGTCAACCGGCGCAGACCATTACCCTCGTTACCCAGCACCAGCATCCAGTTTCGATCCCGACGAACGTCGTAAATCGAAGACTCGGCACGCTCACAGGTACCCAGGACCCAAATCGAACTCTGCTGCGCTCGCTCCAGTGCCTGCGCCAGATTCGCAACCACGGCAAACGGCACATACTCCGCACCACCCGCCGCCACATCACACACAGTCGCATTCACCGCCGCACTGCGATCCTTCGTCAGCACAATCCCGCGCACACCAAAAAAACCGGCCAGACGAAAGAGGGCACCCAGATTCTGAGGATCCTGGATCTGATCCAGAGCCAGCCATAAACCACGCGCACCCTCCACAGAAAATAAACCCTCCAATGGCAACGGACTCGGTGGCTCCACCATCGCCGCACCCGCACCCACTCGCTCCGTGTCGCGGCGAGCACCTCGACGGTCGTCCGCTGCCCCCACTCGCACAGGCACCCCCTGACGACCAGCAGCCTCCAGCACCCGATCCCACGACTCCCCGGACTGCTCAGACTGCACACGCAATGACTTCACAGCCTTCGGACGACACTGCAGAACTGCCAGAATGCTGTGAGGATTTCTGAGTTCCAGCATCAGTTGCTCCCACCATGCCAACAAACACAGCGCGTAAAAAAACGACGACACCTTCGCTGTACTGAAGATGCCGTCGCAATATGCCTTAATGCCAAAGCAAATGTCTGCAAACAGACCGCAGCCCGGCCTTAGTTGGCGGCAGCCGAAACTTCCACGTTCACACGACGACCACCCTGGTCAAACAATACCGTGCCGTCACACAGAGCAAACAACGTGTAGTCGCTGCCAATCCCCACGTTCCGGCCAGCATGCCACTTCGTGCCACACTGACGAGCAATGATGTTGCCGGCAATCACTGCCTCGCCACCAAACTTCTTGATCCCACGACGCTTTGCCTGCGAATCACGACCGTTGCTGCTGGAACCCTGACCCTTCTTATGAGCCATGACTAAACCCCTTTATACCGATGTCCGCTGGTACTGTTGTTTCGACGCTTGTATCTGAACAGCCCAAAGACTGCTGCTGGCCTGATTACCGAAAGGGCCACTAGTGTGACAGTTTATCGGGAATTTTCAAGACTTCTCGCAGACAGACACAGCGAATTCCCGGGAACCAGCGAATTACAAAAAACAAAGAAAAACTGAACTAATGTTCAGTTTTGTGCCGCAGGAGCCGATGTGCTGATGTTCCGCAGGATCAGATCCAGGTTGGGAATCTGAGTCGCAAACTGGCGAGCACGATACTGCCACAACGGATAACGCACATCCGCCTTCCCGTCACCGTCCGTGTCACCCTGATCCACCAGCCGAAACTCAATCTCCTCCTGCAAAAATTCGTCCCCCGGACGCTCAAACTTCTGCACAATCACCTTCTCTTCATACACGCTCTGGCCCTGAGCATCCTTCGAAATGCGGTAAGCATTGCTGAAACCTGACATGGAAACCGTGAAATAATCCGCTTTGTCGTCCACGTTCCGCCATACCGCCACGCCATAAAATGCCTTCGACAAAGCATCCGCATCGTCAGCAGCCACCGGCGGACCAACCTCCTGCAAGGCCTCAACACTGTTCAGCAGTTTCAAATCCCGGCCCCGACGACCCATTTCCCGAGCAAAAACGGCGTTCTGAACGGCCACGCTGACTTCATCCTGCCAACTGGCCGTTACCGAACCATCCAGCTCTTGTGCCTGCAGCAAAAAACGCGGCATCTGCAGCGGATTGCTGGTTTCCGGATCCAGCAAAATCGCCGGATCAGTGTTCGGATCCGCCAGTTTCAACTCCAGCGCCGACTTCTCGGCACCAGCCAAATCCGTGTAATCTCGCCGAATCACGCGGTAAACCATGTAACGGACGATCTCCTGACGAGCCTCACCGGTGGCAGCATCCGTCCAGCTCAGCCGCATCAGCCGCAACGGCTTGAACTGCACCTCACCGATCCACAATGCCGGATACCCCGGTCCCAAAATCGGCTCGTTCGCTCCCCGTACCTTCCGCACTCCCAGCATCTCGTCGACCGTCATCGCAATCGAACTGGTTCGCACGAATCCTTCGTTCAGCGGAGCCTTGACCACCTGAGCCTGCAAAACGGAACTACCCAGCATCGACGTCGCTGCGCCTGCCAGCATCGCTGCCAACATCCGCCAGCGGAATGCAACCTTCAGGGAATTCTGGGACATTCTGGGCGCCTTCAACAAACGACTAACCAGATCCTGCACACCGACACCACCCTACCGACCGACACTCGGCACCGCCACCCCATTCTGCCAAATCCGCCAATTTCCACCACTTTAACGGCCAAAAATCGCCGTTTTTGCGCAGAATTCGGGCGCAGTGCCGTCCGTGCCCACCCCCGTTATCGGAAAGTCCAGGTCCCTTTTTTGGTCCTGAAACAGGGAAATCCACGAAATGTACCGCTTTTCCCGAATCACACCGGGCTGACCGCTACATATCGATCCGACTGGCTCGCTCCTGGATCTGCTCCAGACTGAAAAAAGCCCCCTCACCAGCCCCCGGACACTTCTCACACACACCCTGCCACGCCTGAGGCGAAGCCAGATGCGAATGCCAAAACGGCCACGTTCGACACTGTACAGGACGAGCCTTGTACACCGTACATTTGCGACCGCGAGGATCAAAGAATGTGCAGTCACCGTTCCCAAACTCGGTCAGTGACATCCGTCCACGAATCAGACGCGTATGGAACAGGCGAATCTCGCCTATCGGCTTCCCCAAATAATCCGCAATCTCACGCAACTCCTCGTCGGTTACCCAGACGACACCCGGAGCTCCCGTGCAGCAGTCGCCGCACTGAGTACACGTGAACTGCAATCCGTCCCGGTACCAGGGTTCTCCCGCGCCAGACTCTGTCGGAGTCCCCGAATCTGATCCCGCACCCGCTGCTGCTGCCGTCATGAGCCCCGCCAAAAAACAGAACTACACCCCTGAATCAAACACCGCCGTCGCCACACATTATGCCACCCGCCGCCACCAAACTCACGGCTTTCCCGGAGACTTCCGGAGCTTTTTGCCAGTTACTCCCGTCTGTACTCCCGCACTCCCGTCTGCTGCCCGCTCAGGGACCGTTTCTCCTCAGCATAACTCGGACGCACATACAACGGCTCCAGCTGCTCCACACTCGCCAGCTCACCCCG
>Ga0172373_10001445_pt1 | contig 38451 bp, 33 predicted proteins | sample Lak10m_2_FD_114546 | JGI IMG/M metagenome (GOLD analysis project Ga0172373, IMG submission 114546) | Freshwater microbial communities from Kabuno Bay, South-Kivu, Congo - kab_092012_10m | ecosystem: Environmental > Aquatic > Freshwater > Lake | place: Democratic Republic of the Congo... | reverse complement strand
TCCTGTCGACCCTGAGGCTCCTTGTATTCCTGTGGCTCCTGAGGCTCCTTGGATTCCTGTCGACCCTGAGGCTCCTTGTATTCCTGTGGCTCCTGTCGATCCCGAGGCTCCTTGGATTCCTGTGGCACCTGTAAGTCCCGTTGCACCTGTCAGCCCTGTCGCACCAGAAGCTCCTTGCAATCCACTTGCTCCTTGAACTCCTGTCGCTCCAATTGGACCCGTAGAACCTGTCGCACCCGTAAGCCCAGCCCCTGTAGCGCCTGTAAGTCCTGTCGATCCTGAGGCTCCCTGTGTTCCTGTGGATCCTGAGGCTCCTCGCGCTCCCGTGGCACCTGTAAGTCCTGTGGCACCCGTTGAACCTACAGCACCTGTCGCTGCTGTTGTGACAGGACCTGTGGCACCTGTAAGCCCTGTCGGTCCTGTAGCACCTGAATTTCCTGTTGCTCCCGTAAGCCCTGTGGCACCGACACCTGCAGAGAGAGATAACCAGGATTTGCCATTCCAAATGAGAGTGGAACTTGCATAATTCTGCGTTAGGAGTTTGCTGTTCTCACCATCTATTTTTACGTTACTTATACCTGATCTTATGATCAGGTTGTTCGTCGAAGCACGACCATTTCCATCTTTGATATGACAAATCAAACCTTCTTTGGGTGAACCAGGAAGCAGTATTGTGATGGGAGAAGTTCCTGTGCCCTTGGCTTCGATGCTTAAAATAGTTGTAGAATCAGGCAGGGACACAGTTTGACCCGGCCCTACTTCTAATGTCCTGATGCTTTGAATTAAGCGGCCGGTGATCTGTAGTTCTGACGGACTGTTCAAATGACCAACCTGCAGTTCTGTCACTGCGACGGTTCTTTTTACTTTGCCATTTTCACTGACAAAGATAAAAACATCATTGGGATTTCTTTGAATCGACATTTTACGTTACCGTCAAACCGCTGTTGTTAACTTGCAACGAAGACAATCCTGCACTGCTCACCAACTGTAAATCTTCATCTTGTCTATGCTTTGCTACACCGTCAAAGTAAGGCAGGGATGAAGTAACTTCAGAACTTAAATTCTGTGAGTATGTTTGCAGAGGATCTACTTTCTCGTTATAGATGTAACCAACGCCCTTGTCGTTCTTCCTGTAACGTTGTTTCACGAAGTTGACAGCGACGACAGACGGTCCGACGTCTGTGAAACCTTCGGCGTATGCTGTCGACCTGGAATCTACCTGTACGTTGAAGCTGTCAACGGTTATGGCGTCGTTGTCCAGAGGTGATGATAGAACATTTATGAACTTGGTGTAGGGGCGTTGTTCTAACATGTCTCTGAATTGACCGTACTTGTCGCGCCTGAATACAGCTTTTGAGTGCGTTGGAAAGCCGCTAACGAGACCGTACTTCCAGCCTCTAATTTCAGGTGAGATTCCAAAGATTATTGATTTTGAAACGTCAGCAGAACCTGACACGATGTAATCCGAATCTGTTAACCCACCAAATGAAAGAGTACTCATGTAAGCGATATTTTCATATGAACTTGAAACAACTGGATTTATTCTCTTGTCAAGTCTGTACGTCTTGAACTTGGGATAATTGTTGCCTCCCATTCTGCTTTCATTTGTGACTGGGAATGCCTCTTCTTTGTATGTGAATATCTTGAAGTTGTCTATTGCTGCACAGTTGGGGTTCGTAGTGACCTGATCGAGACCAAAATTCAGTACCAGTCTGTACTCTCCAGGTTCAAGCAGATATTGACCAAGAGGTTTTCTGAATTCACCACCAGAACCGTCATATGGTATTTTCCAATAATCTTTTGTGTGATCGTGAAGTGACATGGTCACAAACGTGTTAACAGGTGTTGCACCCGAGGACACAGATCCAGTAACATACAAAAAAGTCGCCCAGCTCGCATCAGGCTGTCCAGGAAGTGGAAAAACACCTGTACCCCACATCGTGGTCAACCAATCTGTTGGTTGCCCCGGAAATGCAGCGAAATAACCAGTCAGTGTGCCATATTGAGTAAATGCAGCTACGGCTTTGTCAAAAGAAAAACTCCAGGGATAAGAAGAAGTTATGTCGACAATAAGAGGGCAAAAATCACCGTCTGCCATTGTTCCATGATATGAAGTCGCGCTCGTGTTTGAAACGAGTATTTTCGTACTTCCACTTGCAGGTTCCCAACCGATACCTCTTACGGGGGATGTTGAACCTGAAACATAGTTGTAGAATTTGGTCACACCACCGACTGTGAAAGTCTGCGGACTTGCATTTATTTTTTCTGCAACGTACCATCTGTTACGATATCTTGCATCGCTGAGACCCATTGTAACCGGGTCCCAATTCCAATTTATCACCAGTCCGTCTTGGTCGTAAGCAGAAATTTGGTGCGGATGTGTACCTTCTGCATAAGATTCTAGATCCAAATTGTATGCCAATGTAGCTTTTGAAGAATCATAAGATCTCTTACCATATGTCACAGTGTTGACGTCACCAAATCCGAATAGAAACTTGATTTGATCATCTGTGCTCATCGATTGCGTAACTGGCATTGTTCTCGATGCGTCCGCGTTTGAATAGCCTGAAAGAAAAGAATTGTCAGACAATCTTGAGAAATTGACATCATTTGGAACCAATAGGCTGTGCCCATAGCTTAAGTCTGTTATTTCAGACTTGTACCAAGATGGACGTATCGTGCCGTCTCCTAAAGTTCCGTTTATCGTTGTCTTTGTTCTTAAAGCATTTCTTGATTCTGCAACACCAGACACGTTATAGCCTGGTAATAGCGGGCTGAAAAATTCTATGTTCTTGAGGCTCTCATCTGCAAGATTTAAAGGTGTGCTGTCAGTTATCGCCGAGTTACTGTCACGATAAAAGTAGCCTGTAATTTTGCCTGTTGTTTCAGGATTGGCTGTGAGATTGGTCGGCAAGGCTCCTATCGTCGCGTTGCCTATAAACTCTCTCTCTTTTTTATCATATAAAGGTAATCTCGCCGAAAGATTTGATTTAAGATTGAGATTACTATTGAATTTTGTCAAACGATTGGTCGGTCTATACTTTCCTTCATAAGGAAACGACCAGGTCCAATCGTTGTTTGTCGTCGGATCTCCTTCGTAACCTTCTGATGTTCTGTCCTGTTGCACAGCATTGAACAACATATATCCCACTGTTGAACCTGTAATCACAGAAGCGTAGGGGGACAGCGTCGTCCTTGTCCTCACGTCTGACGAAGGATCACTGTTCGTCCATATTCTTGAGCCGTCAACTCCAAGGCAGTACGCTACGTCTGGGATGCAAGAATCGTAGTATCTCTCACTTCCGTCAAAAAGTTGTCTCAGCCTATAAGATGTGGACGACGATCTTTCCTTCCATGGCACAACTCTCTTTGAGAGAAAGGGGTTGAGAGCGACACCTGCAGATCCGTAAGTCGATTCTAACGGAGGTTGTGACTCTGCGTAATACACGCTGAAAGCTCTGCCTCGGGTACCCAAACCTCCTGTCGACACTGCGAAGGTCTTGCTTTTTGTGTTGATCGCAAGCATCGATCCTGTGATGTAATCGTCTTGCATCGTGCCGTAGAACGAAGCTTCATAATATATGTCGAATTGATCTACGACAGGGTCGTTACCAATGACATCCTTGACTACGTCAGTGAAGAATTGTTCGTTGCTCATGGTGTGTAACTATCGCCTGCACGCACATAGGAACCGTAGAACGTCATGTTGATGCTACCTGAGTTGAGCTGAATATCATGACCTGACACAGAACCTGTAATCGGTACGAGCTTCGTCAAGATGTTTTTACCAGTATTTGCATCTACATCGCTCCTTACGTCATGACCGCTTGCCGATATAGCGGGCCTAGTTTTCGATATCATTAAAACAAGTTTGTCACCAGGATTAATAAGATATGGAGATTCTTTCGTTGCCGAAAACACTTCCGCAGGAAAAATATTGTAAATCCAAGCTTGGGGCCGAAATATTCCTGGGTAGGGAAGATTCGCAGGCACCCCATTGTAATTAGGAACATAGGTTTGTATGTCAGTTCCTAGTTGATTAAAAAAAGATTCTAAGTTATTGTAAGCTGTTATCCTGTCTGAAGAAGTCGAATTATCAGAGTAGTAAGGATTCAGTACGATCGGGTCTCCATTCTTACTGAATGCTTGGCTCGAGGCATATTCACCTCCAAATATAGATCCACCACTTGGAGAGAAACCTGTCATTCCTCTGCCTATAGGGTCTATTGTTGAAACTACTGAAGTTTGCAGTGCCGCAAAAGAAGATAATGGAAATTCTGTTTTTCCATACAAGTCAGGATCTTTTACTATCTCCTTGTACTTGGTTAGCAGCTCCCTCTTGTAGTAAACTTCATATCCTGGTTGCTTATATGCGTCCGTGCCGGAATCTTCCAAGCTTGAAGTCATAAACCATATCGCTGCCGTGAGCCCATTGACACCGTTAGTGACAGCTGCCGCCGTTTTCACAATGACAGAACTAGTCACTGCTGAGCTCGCCGAGGTTTGACGAACAGTAGCATTCGGATTTCTTAGCCCAAATGGTTCTACTGCAACTCCATATGCTCCTCTTTCAACAATTCCTAATCGTCTTGCCACCGCTGTAAGTTTTGCGTCTTCGCTGTGCGTTATAGTTCCTTTTGCTATCAGATCTCTAATACTTGTCTGTCCATAGTTTTTCTGGCAAAACAGTGACACTGTCACCGCAGGACCGCCGGTATCTGTATACAGCCACGGTGCAAAAGATCTTCCAGTTGGTGTGTAAGTACCTGTTGAAACCGATAGAGACGTAACGGTTCTGTCTTGAAACCAAGAAGAACCAAAGCAAAATGGAAGTTCGAAAACAGCTTTTTCAAGTAAAAACGGTTGATCTATGTTTAACTCAAAAGTTTCATCTCTTGTCGCTTCGTATATTGAAGCTCGTTGCACAGAATTTGAGAAATCGTCTATCAAGGCGTCTATTACGCTGACCCCTCTGTAGTAAATGCTTTTTCCTATCTCGTTTCCTTTTATGCTTGAACCGGCATATCTTGAAGAATTATTGAAAACTCCTAGGCCATCTGCGTCATAATCGACAGCTTGCCTATAAATTTCAAGACTTCCCGAAGCCACAGCTCTTCCATAAGCATCAAAAGCTTTTGCATCTTCCAGCAAAGTAGTTCCGCGTGTGTAACCATAACCTGTCGTGCCAGAAGTCGGATACCAGTTCGTAGACACCGCGAACTTGTTAAAAGGACCAACGTGATCTCCTGCTGCTTTTGAAGGAATATTCCACGTTCCTGATGTTCTATTGAAGTAATAAATACTGCAACTATTTGGCAGCATAGTTGTTCGTGATGTCACAGCAAAAGATAACTTGATCTGCTCTTTATTGAAGAGAGAACGTGAAAAACTGCCAGGATTTTCTCCTATAGAGCCATTCGATCCTGTCGCGTAAAAAGCGTCAGTTGCATTTCCTTGTTCAAAACAAGCTGATTCAGAAAACGGTTTCGTCATAAGGTGCCCAGTCTCTTCTTCGCGCTGATGATGCTGTCGTAGAACACGACGTCAAAATTACCAGGTTTTATTGAACCTGAAATGAGTATCTGTATGCCGCCGCTCTTGTAGATTTCGCTTTGCACTGTGCTGTTCATCAGCGGTCCGTTGTAGCTTACAGGTGCCATGCTTGGATATTCTATCGATTGCGAGACGAAGTGGACTGTATTTGTGTCGTTAAATTTACCACCTGCTGGGATGAAAGATTGAGAATCTCGTAAGGAGAGTATCGTCCTCTTGCGTCTCCTGTTGTCCCTATTGTCTCCAAATGTTTTATCACCAAAGGCTATGGAATCAACTCCTGAGTTCGTGTCTCCAAAAACGAAACCGCATGCAGCGGACTTCTGGTTCAGTGACACATATGTCATGCCTCCTGGATCGAAGGCTTCTACTGCCGCTGAAAGTTGATCACCATACGAACCGCTGGGTTTCTGACCTCTCGGATACACTGCATCTTCAAAGGGCGGCACATCGTTCTCATCTGTTGTGTAGTCTTCGGAGTATGCCGAAAAAGAACCTGTGATGGCAGTGCTGTTGTTCAGTTTTCCAGGACTGTCCAAAAAGACAGACTTATTGATGACCTTTGGAGAGAAATAATCGACCGAAAGAATGAAGTCAGAAGCCCCTCTTTTGTTCGTGTTTCCGTTGCCTGTCTGGCCTCTTATTGTGTGGTACTCTATCGATCTTTTGTTGGTTATAGATCTGCCTGGTCGAATGTCCAGAGGCTCGATTGCTCCATTGAGAACGAGGCTCTCGGCCATTTTTGAGATTTTTGTCGTTACCGGAAAAGAAAATATGTCTGCATTCCCACCTGTCGAAACAAAGAAGACAGGGTCAAATTTGCTTGAATCGACGAATCTATCAGAGGGTCGTTTGTTCGTATAGACCCTTCGAGAAGCTCCGCTGTTGTCCTGCTGCGTCGTCGCAGACCATTCTCCTCGAAGATACTTTCTACTTGCACCAGAGGCATCGGCGGTTGACGTGTTCACAACGTACAAAGAATCGGCTGCGCTCACTTCAAAGATTCCATAACGAGAAGCGTCGTGTAGGTGCCCAGCGGTTCCTGCCGAGATTTTTGCGAGGCCTGCTGTCCAATCAGAGTCTCGCAAAAGTTCGACACCATTCTTGTAAGAATCTACAGAGCTTGAAGCGAAGACGTCGATGTCCAAAGACAGTATTTTTCTTGAATTACCAGCTCCATCTACTACGATGGAAGCTGTAGGGTAGAGACTTGCCGACACAGTTGAAAGTCGAGTCTTTACTATCTTTCTATTGGAAAAATATCCCGTCGATGTGTTGGAGCCTGTGACCTTAGAAACTATCGATTTGTCCGAGAAAAAGTAGGTGTTCTCGAGACCGATCTGTTCTGCAGAATCAAAATAGTTGCTGTCGCAATCTATGTTGATGAAATCAATCTTTTTGGTCTGTTGGCTCATGTTAGTACTTCTTTAGTTTGCCGACTATTTGTTGAACGAGTAGACTGTCGTCAATCGTTTGTCGTGTTCCTAGATAATTTCCGCTGTGCCTGTAGATATTTTTGTGTCTTTCAAGCATGTGCGATTCGACGACAAAATTTGTGCCTTTGTATAGAGTCTTGCTTGGTATCAGTTGTTCTATGAAAGACGATATCGATGTATCGAACCACCTATAGAATTCTAAAAATTTTCTGAAGTCAGGTTTGTCAGAAAGTCTATTGAAGTAAACGTCTCTTAGGTTTTCTAAGTCAGGATAATCAGGTGAGAACATTAGTTCAGGGCTTCCCAATGCATCGTTGAGCATATCAAACGATGTGAACATAGAAGTTATGTCCTTATCCAGGGAGTCGACCATGGAAAATTCTATGGAAAGTCGTAAGTCGTCTTGCGGTTCTTCCTGTAGAAACATGTCGTTACTCATGTAACTGGGTGCGTCGACAGATCCTGGATTTTCCTTCACGAGGTTGGGGCTGAAGAAACTTCTGACTCTCACTTTATCGTCTGTCGATGCTTCGTCGAAAGTAGGTGAAAGATAACTGTAATTGAACAATTCACCGATCAGTACCTTGGAGCCAGACACGAAGTTGTAGCCAAACATGTGTCTGTCGTTTTGGCTGAAGTCCAACAGCGTTATTTTGCCAGATGTGTCTGCCGATCTGGAGGGTTGCTTCACCATGGCGTCAACCCTCAAACGCTGGAATGATCCTGACAGACTGTCGACAAAGTTGTAGTTGACTAGTGGATTTTCGACACCGAAAGACTTGGGATTTTTTGCGTGCTCTCTCCATTCGTCTTCGGTCATTGACTTCGACCAGAATTTTACGTTGGAAGCCCACCCAACATACTCGACTGTTCTTGCAATGTCAGGAACATTCAACGTGTCGTTCAAGAAGTAGTATGAAGACAGGGTAGGCAATGTCTGCCCACTGCCCATACATATGTAAGTTCCCGAGACGTTGTACTGAGTGGAACCGCTCCTAAAAGCATTGCCTTCGGTTGAAGTCTGTTCTAGGAAATAGGATGAAGTAACATAAACTTCGTTGATTTCTCCTGCATCATTCTTTGCGACACGAAGATAGTACGAAGAAGACACTGTAGAATCAAACTCATCATTGCGTATGCAACCTATTGAGACGTTCCACTTTTCTCCATCGAATATACCCTCACCACTGAGAGGAAGACTCAGCTTCAACAGAGGCGACGAGTTTGAAATACCAGGTCTGACGTACGCTTGAACTGTTGCTGCAGTTTCAGGATGGTCAACAAACTGTGTGGCGACTACGTTGAGCAGCAGACCTGGTCCTGCCGTTGCTGCACTACCCGTGATAATCATTCTAATAAGAGATTGATTACCAACATCATCTGTTATTTCTGTAATTTTCTGTGGTGGAATCTTGAACACGCCTTCGAGGTTCCATGAACCTGATGTGAGCAAACCGTCAGAAAGTTTGCTTGTGCCTATGATTTTACCGAGAGAGTTTCTTTGAAAATTTCCTGCAGGAGGAGGAAAACCGGGCTCTATCCTCGAGGCAGACAGAGGAGTTGAGATGACAAAAGACGAACCCGTGAACTCGACCATCGCGCCGGGCTCTATCCTCTTCTCTCTTGCATAAGACAGCTGTCTCGTCGTCGGACCTCCGTATTCCCTGATACGAAGACTGTTGTCCGGATCTATTCCTATGGATCTCAAAAAAGATTTGATGCTGTGCTGTGTTCCTTTTGACCTGACTATGTCAGGCATGTTTACCAATGTTCTTCTGAGTATAGCAGCCTGTATTTTCTTCAGCGGTGTCCCAATGTCCGTCAGGCCATCTATTCTTTCTCCATCGGCGAACTGCTCGATAGTTGCGTGGTTAAAGAATTTCGGCATGTAGAAACCGTACTGCTTCACCATGTCTTCTAAGAAATTGTCAGGGATGCTGTCATCTTCATCGTAACTCACGGTCCTCAGCGTCACGAAAGAATCGATGTATGTCTTTAGCTCATCAAAGAACTTCGCCCAAATGTAGAGAAACGAAAGGATTATTTGCACGGATCCTTTCTTACCCTGACCTGGTATGCCTTTGCCTTCGTAGGGATTTCCTCCGTCTCCTTCTACGTTGGCAAAACCGTCTTGAGCGGCTCCTTCTAGCAGGTAGTGCTTTGGAATTAACTTGAGAATTATGTTGGGGTTTGCCCTGTCGTAATTACTCGCAGACACCAAGAGTTCTGTATTGAGGTCCAAAACTTCTTGGTATGCCGGAAACAACACCACTTTGAAATCGTCTTTTTCATTCGTGAGAATGTTGTCACTTTCTAGTGCAGCGTTGATTCTCAGCGCATTGTCGAAGTTATTGACGTTAGCGTGTAGAGAATTGCCTGAACTATCGAGAACTATCGAGTCGACAGAGGAATTACTACCGAGTGATAGAGAGCCTGAAGGTTCGTTGAATCGAAAATACAGTTTTAGATCTGGTGTTGCATACAGGCCTCTCGAGGTATGTAGTTTCTGGGACTTTATGTCTCTTACCGAATGAAAAACTCTGAATTCATCAATTGTTCCGCTGAGTGTCTGTGTAGGCGTGATTAAAGAAGTCAGACTATAAAAGGAACTGCCTGATCCTATGAGAAAGTCGGCTTCATCTATAGTGAGCTTCTTTATCTTGTTGCTTGCAGCGCTCGTCTCGACGAGCGCTTCATCGACATAAAACTGTAGTTGATCTTCTCTTGTGTCGTTCTTGTTCAGTGTAATGCAGATATGATTGTATAACCCCTTCGTCAGATTAGTAGAAACGCTGTTTCTTACCGATCCAGACGCCACACAAAATGTTGCCGTGACTGTCGAAGTCGAAGAAGTTGGCTGCAGATAAAACGAAAAACCCATGTTTTGAGCCGAGTTCTTCTGAAACACGACTTGTGTGTCATTTGTCGACTGCGGAAGTTTCAGTAACATTTCGATCGACAGAGAGTCATCGTCACCAGGATTGATAACGACATCACCTTTCTTGTTCTTCGCGAGGTCTGGGAACAGATTACCAGACTTGTCCTTGACGCTTATCCAGTTGCCCTTCGTTGCAGAGGGAATTTCGCCCACTTGAGTTCCTGAGAAGTGCAATGCTCCGGACCACTTAGGAAAAGAATCGAAAATCCACTTTTCAAATCCTGTTAATGAATCGAGGAATCCTTCAACTTCTTTTTTGGTGCCATCGAAAGGATAACCATTGATTATCCTATTGAATGCTTCATTTACTTTTACCTCTGCCGAAGAAAAGAAGGTGTGATTCTCGAACTTGGACCAGTCTATGTTAAGCTGTTGAGTGCTCTTGAGAGGATAGCCAAGAGGATCATATTTGAATGAATCAGAACTTTCATGGTTCGTGTCCGATAAGTTGAAATCGGAGTAAGACATCTGCAGAGGCTTACCTTCATAGCCTGCTGCCTTTAGAAAGTTTGGTGTGTAGGGTTGATTCGACTTTATTGCCATTGTGTCAACCTTGCTGTCCAAGGATCATGATGTATCCTGACGTAGGTCCTCCGAACGTGACGACAGCCTGCGTTGATGAGGTCGCGGTGGCGCTCTTCGGCAAGATCTTGTTGCTGTTGACATCGAAAACTTCGATGTCATACAACGCAGTGTTAAGTCCGTGGTTGACCGTAATTGTGGTTGCGTTGGAGAAGGATGCTGTGACGTAACCGAGAACGCTAGTTGCCGATATTGTCACCGAACCATTCGAACCTGTCACTATCGTGATGTTGGCGCCTGCATTGAGGTATGGTGAACCATCGATGAGAGACGTAAGAGATCCTGTGATGTTCGTCGCGACGAGGTTCGTAATGTAGAGAGTGCCGGTCGCTTGATCGTATATTGGACCATAACCGAGGTTTCCAACATTGGATATTCCAAGAACATCGTACTGAACAGCTCCGTCTCCCTTTTCCACTCTGAAGACTGGTGAGACATTCAAGAATTTTTCTCTTATGCCGTTGTAGAAAATCATCACGTCGATGCAGTAGGCTCTACCAACGAGCAGATTTGATCCATCGAGATAAAAATACATTCCTTCAGAGTCATTAGAGACTTTTGTGGAATTCTTTTGATCGTCGAAAGGTACGATGACTTCATTCGTTACAACGTCTCTAATTTGATAGAAAACATTCTTCAAAACCAATCCAGGCATTTCAATAGGAACTTTTGTCACTTTTAGCAACGGCGAGGACTGGTCGAATATGTTCAGTCTTAAGAGTGCCAACTCGTTTGAGAGGTAAACGTCTCTCATATTTGTTATCGACACTGTGAATTTTCTAATTCCGCGGGTCGTTAATTTTGTCGACTGTTTCACAGACAGCGTGCTGCCTGACAGATAGGTCGTCGTCAGGTCATTCGAGCACCAGATAGGTGTCACTGACACTGAGCCTGATGCATTCAAAATCTGAGAAACTGTGGAATTAGAAGTAGGAATTGAAACTAATGACGTGTATATTCCTGTAGCAAAAGAACCGCTACCAAACGAGAGCTGTGATCCTGAGAAGAGAAGGTATTCGTTGGCCGTCAAAGAAAGCTTAAGAGTGACGCAATCATCTCCAATGACAGGAATTAATGTTCCTGAAAGATTAGTGTTGATGGTTGCCAGCTGTCCGGAAGCATCATAATTGTAAAGGTTCAGCCTGCAGTACGTGTCCAAGGTTAAATTCTGCGAGTCATCCGTGACCGAGTCATCAAATCCTATCAGGAGAGCAGGTCTTTTCGACTCATTGTATGCGTTGCTTGATGCAAATCGCTTGACGAAGTAAGTCTTGCTGTTGCTTTCAAAAGTTTCTGCGAAAGAAATTCTAAAACCGTAATCAGATATTTCATTATTGAGAGTCGCAGAGATGAGAGGCGTCACATCTACCAACAGGTCTTCATCACCCTTCTTAAATGCTTGCGTTATCTCGGTATCGACGATGCTTATGGAGCTCGTCAAGTAGTCTCCAACGGCGGAGCCGTCCGATGTACGCGAACAGCCAGCTTCATACCATAAGTCATCGATTGATGATGAAAGCCAGTTGCATGCATCGACGTCAGAATAATAGGATATGTCCTTTCCTATTCCCTCTTCGAATTCTTTGGCCAGCGGAAAAACACTGAGAGTAAAGTTTCTAGGTGTCGATTGACCACCATATACGTCTTTGAGACGCAACTTGCACCAAAAATTACTGCTGTTGGTGTTTATTCTGCCTCCATCGAATAGTGTTTTTATGTCCGTGAGATCAAAATGAACGAGAGCACGTGATAATTCGACATTGCTTCCATTGACATGGTAAAGCTTGAAGAGGTCGAGAGTTCCTGCCGCACCAGTGCTAGCCGATACTTTTTGCACACCTTTCACTATCTTGTTCGTGATGTACGCGTCTTTGTCGGCCTTGATTATTTTATACATCTTGTCCTCTGATCACATGTTGGTGATGCACCTACCTACGATGTTTACGTCGGGATACTTGATCTCAAAGATGGCTCCATCAGGTGGGTATATTATTTGATTCTTGGTGTTTAACTGAATGTCATAGGCCACAGTGGAGTAGTCCCTGTTTTTCACGGTGCCATTAAGATTATTGAATCTAATTGAGTCGACCGATATTACCCCAGCTTTTGAGAAGATTGTTGAGACGACATCTGATATCACTATGGGCTGCCCTATGTGCATCTTTGTGATGTCAAACTGCGTTCTCAGGTCTGAAATAATACTTTGCAGGAGCAATGACTTGTTGAGAGATGGGTCCACTATAATCTGAAAGAAAAGTTCAAGGTTAATGACGCTGGCATCCGTTATGTCGATTGCGTCAGAGACCATTCTGTAAGAATTCAGATATCTCTTTAGGTTTATTTTCAGGCTATCAGGACATGTAACCAACTGTCGTTCGGGATTTCTTGAGATAATGAAGAGTCTTGAGGCCATCGGATTGTTTGGATTCTTCACTATGGATGCTCTAAAAACTCTACCGAAATTGCTTGGCATCGTGTACACTCTCGCCAAAAGGTCCTCTTTTGTGACGATTCTTTCCTGCGAATTCTTTATAGATGGGATTAGAGCCAACAATTCTTGGTTCGTCGGTGCATCTTCACCACCCGATGCTGCCAATGGATTCGTTACTTCTACTGTGTTTCTAACTTGTGACTGTAAACCAGGATCTGGGTTTTCGGGAAACGCTATGAGAAGGTTTGTTATTGCCCTTATCGTGTTCGGTGCAACATTGTGTGAAAGTCCGCCTCCATACCTGTATGTTATTGTGAGGACTGTATTGATGGCTGCGACTCCTAACGTTGAAGTCTGTAACATCTTCTGCGGGTTGATCGGCATTCTTGAAAAAGTTTGTGAATACGGCAGTGGAATCGAGAACTCTGATGGGTCAGGTATGATATCATCTTCTAAGCTGTCAGCAGTGCCACCTCCAAAAACAAGAGTGGATCTTCTGCTGGCAAGGGAAGTTTCTTTAATGAACCTGTAAGGGGCGGGTATCACTTTCAAATTGTCTTTTACCATTGAAGACGCTCCTACGTCTTTTTCAATGGTGTTTAGAACATTCTTATAAACGACATCATGTGTGAGATTTTCGACTTCGTAGTAGGTGTTACCTGCTCCATCTACAACGCTGAGTATCTGTGTCATGTCAGGTTGCGAAAGCGTTAGTCTTCTAAACTGAACAAACTCGCCTATTGAGAATGATTCGGATATTTGCGCACCCGAACCACAAAGACCACTCTTCTTCAGTATCTTGCTGACAACTTCACCATTTATTCTTCTGCCATTTACGACCTCAACGCTGGAATCAACTGTTAGTGTTCCCGTGACTGAATCGGATTTCCAAAAGTTTACGTCTTCAAGTAAAGTGAAAATAACACCATTTTCAGACTGTATTGTCGTTTCCGCCTGTATTGTGGGAAGTAACTGTGGATCAGGCCTTAAAGTTCCATCAGATAATACAGGAACTTCTATGAAGAAATCTACGTTGACGACGGCCGCCGACGCACCTACTATTGGAACTCCTGCATTTCTTAGGGCTCGCTCAATGTTACCTGTTTCGATGACTGTGTCATTGTTAAGCTCGCCATACAAGTGATCCATGTAAAAAGACATGTTGTCGCCAATGTATGCCGCCATGTCTAGGAAGAGACCTCCTAGAGAAGCCTCAGAAAAGTCTTGCATCCTATCAGGATAATACTGCTGCGCATAATTCAGCAAAGCCGCCCTGAAACCATCGAAGTCTCTGGCTAAATAGTTTCTTTGCCTCACTGGCTTTGGTGCTGTCTTACTGTCGCTTGTTGCCATGGCTTCTACCCGTGTTTGATAAATAAAACTAAATCACATCACATACAGCGTAATTTGCAAACCTCTACCTGTTACATTAAGTGCAGGAATGTTGTATGTGATATTGACATTAACGATAGCGGTATTTTTGTTTTCAGATCTGTTAACCTGCGAAGAGAAACTTTCTAGGTCGATGAAAGGCATCCACTTATTGACCGCACTTTGTATTCTACCGATCGCCTCATTGTCAAAATTGTCTTGTGACACGAATTCTGTCGTTAGCGGTCTAAGGTTGGCTCCGAAGTCATAGAGTCCAAGTCTTTCACCCCAGTTCGTTAACAACAGGTTCTTTAAATTATCAGAAAATTGATCGGCCAAATTGTAGTTCATCGCAAATATCCCTTCAGAACTTCCTAGTTGCACAGGAGTTTTTATGCCGAAAGGAATTGGTGATGCAGCCAATGTCTCTTGTTCAATTACTTCTTGCGTCTTACCGACACTCTTGAAGCTATATGATGCCATGAGTTTAACTATGGCAAAATCATAACATCAGACATTTAACTGCATGTTGTATATGCTCTTAGAAATGCTTCCTGTTCCTATTATTGCAGAGACAACCGACGCCGCTATGGCGGAGACAATTTTATACACCCAAGCTAAAATAGTCGACACTAAAACATAAATTGCTTCTATCGCAGCACCAAGTGCCGCTAGCACTATTTTTACAACTTTTATGAGTTTTTGAAATATCAGTTGAGGAAGTGAACCATCGACTGCAGAATTTAATGTTTCATCGGGCGTTGATAACAGTTCTTTAAAAACATCAATAGGGGCAGTCAATAACTTACCAAAGAAATCTATTGGTTGCTTTGTTACAATCTGAACATTGGCATTTAAATCAGGCGAAGTTACGCTTACGTTTGGTCCGGTTGCCGTTGGCAACGAAAGAGACGATTTGGATATTCCAAAGTTCTCCAAAATTGAATCCGGTGTTGGTACAGGAGGTAACTGTGGCAAAGGAGGAATGGCCGGGATATTAGTGGTTATTTCTAACAATTTGTCTGATACTTCTGGGAGTGTTAGACCAGATTTGCCAACCAAACTGGGTGGCGTGAAATTAGTAGGATCTTTCAGTTCATTTAAATCCAAATCAACATTAAATGTTGAAGAAATGTCATGTATGGGAAAAAGTGGCAAATTACCAGGCGTGTCTAACGATTTTAAAGTGGGTGTCAATAAGCCTTCTACATATGTCTTGTTCCATGACGCAGATTCTTTTAATCTTTTTGCTGTTTGTTCTGCAAAAGGATCCGGTGGGAATGACAGACCAGGTAAGCTCGAGCCTTTCTTTAAGATATTTTCAACATTTGAAGCAAATTTCTGTTTCTCTTGCTGCGTTGCTTTTCCATCAGGACCAATCACACCGGCACCGGTTAACACTTTGTCAAAAGGAGAAGGCATCAGTCTATCAACACTTTCTTGGCCCATTCACCTGTAGGAGCACCAGGTGTAGGAAGCCCAACTTGTCCACCCATGGTTGTTGTGATTGGTTTGCCGACAACGGTTCCTCCTGCTCCTGAATTAACAGATTTAGTACAGAGTATCGCCTTGTCTGCTTTGTCACTGCCAAGTTTCAAAACTCCTTCTTCAGAGGGAGTTATGATTATATCGCCATTAGATCTAATGACAATCGATGCCCAACTGGAGGACTGTTTCTCACCCTTTATTTCCTTGCCGTTTGGAGATTTTTTAGGTTCAAACCCAGTGACCAATATCTCTACATCAGATCGAGCTATAAGTCTTACCTTGTCCGATTTGATAATGATTCCTGCGTCACCAGATTTTGAATCTTCTATTTTTAATTTAGAAGAATTGTAGTCTTGGAGTCCAAAGTTTTGATCGACTTTAGTTCGTTGAGACACAAGCATTCTGCTGCTATCATTGATGTAGTCAGGATCTCCTTCTTTTTTCTCTAGAATATCAGGAGATTTGTTAAGTTCCTTCTTTATCTCAGGTCCTTTTTTATCAATTGAAGATCCTTGCACTCGAGTAGTTGCAGTTTCTTTACCATATGTTTCTGTCGTTTGGCCTCTACCTGCTACTATATCAATAGAACCAGCCGGAAATTCGTCTTGAGGTGACTTTGCGACCGGCCCTTTTCTGTCAGTCCCAAGAACTACAAGGGCATTGTTGCTTCCTTCCAAAGCCACATCTCCTGGTCTCTTCCTGAAACGAGGCACCGATTCATACGTCATTAACCTTGACGCATCTGTGTTCGTTATGAGAGTTTCGAAGATATCTTCTTTCTCACCCTTTAATATAATGTTTTCATAAATTGCAGTTCGTCTTCCATTGATCTTAACGACAGGTGAATTCCTCAGCTCATGCCAGACATTTTCACCTGTTTCGGCAGTTCCATTAGCTGCTGCCTGAGCCCTGTCTTTCGTTCCAGGACGTAACGAAGGTTCAAATGCACGACCGGGATGTGAATGATTCACGTCATCAACGACATGTGGCTCTACAACTCTACAAAACCAATAACCTATATCGACGTCTGGTGCATCGGGTTTTTCAAACATGACCCATACACACTCACCAGGTTTACATGGCAGTGACATGTGTGACGGGAAGAAAGGGAAGCAAAACATTGGAGAGACATCTTCTCCAACTTTCTTTGCGATTATTGTATTTCTTGGCAAGAAATTGACGTAGTCATCTAATTTCCTGACTCCTTGCATCTGCCACGTTTTTCTTTTTTCTTCAGTGACAGCAGCATTGGAATCTGAGATGACTTCCATGACAATCATTCTGACAAATGTTTGCCCGGGTACATAAGGTCGCCGAGCTTCGAGCTCATCATTGTTAAGCCTTCCTTCGGCTAAGTCAGTAAGGTTGTCAGTGAAATTAGTGTCAGATAATTTTCTCACCATTTTATGACCCACCAATCTTTTTGAACATTTCTTCTGGGTCTATCTCTTCTGATTCTTTGTACTCAGATTTGGCAACTAATTCTGCAAGTCTAATGATTTGATCATTGGCCTTGCTCATCTTTTCAATGTATGTGGCCAACGTCCTGCCGTGGATTGCGTGCTCGGTACTCTTGTTCTCAACGATGTCGACCAATGTTGTGAACAGAACGTAAGCATTTTGTCTGTCTGTCACTGCATTTTCGTATATCTCTTTCCACAATCTCTTTTTCTTGTCATTGACATTGTCAATTTGCTCAAGTAATTCTGAGAAATCTTTTATCTTCTCTTCTATGAGAACGTTGTTGCTTTTGCTTTTTGACATGTTAAAAATATCAAGAGTCGCCGTAGTCTGATTTTGTTTTTTTGTATCTTCTTTTAATAGACTGCATTGCAATCGTCAACTGCTTAGGAGACAAACCTGAAAGTTCTCTCATGTAAAGTAGTATCGCACTCTTATTGAGAAGATCTATGTCATCCATGTTCTCAAATATAGTGATGATGGCATTGATGCAAGTTAACTCGTTTTCGGTTTTTACCTTACACCTTATCTCATACAGCAAGTTTACCGTCATTTCCAACGAGTTAGAAGCATCGAAGGGGGTGTCTTGCGCCGGCAGCATATTGTGCTCTTCTATCAAGAGAGATTCATGTGTGGTCAACGACGCAGGGTCATCAAGAGACACACTCTTCTTGGTTCTTTGAGTCTTTTGCTTCGTTCTAATGATCAACCAGTTCTTCGCGACGACATTGAAGTAAGAAAAAGCGTTTGTTCCTCTGCTTGCGTCAAACTTGTGTATCGTTTCAAACAAGAAATTGATGCAATCGTTCTTGAGTTCATCATAAGTGTCATGCATCCCTGTAAACTTGTGAATGTTGATGAGATTTTCAACCAGTTTCTTGAATGCCGGTAGTATTTCTTCTACGTAAAGCTTATCTCTCTCTTTTTTTGACGGTTCATTTTGATATTTGACAATGGCTTCCTGTGTTCCGCCATTGAAATACATCTTGGGATTTGGCTTTGCAGCTTTTTCACGAACTTTTGAAGCTAATTCATCATCCGATAGTGGAGTTGCCAACTCTTGCTCTACTTCTTGAGACTCGGGCTCTACTTTCTTCGTCTTTTTTCTTATTTTGCTGGATTTGATGGTCACGTTGGTGTCATTCTTCTGTTTTTGATGATGATTCAACGTTTATTGTATCATCTAATAGTCTTGCTGTGGTTAAAACGGCATTTCGAGCCACCGAAATGTCTCTGACAAGCTCTCTGATGATAGGTTCATCGGAAAAAACTTCTATTCTTGTCTTCTTTTCTATCTTTTCATACTGTTCATCAAGTATTTGCACTGTAGTTCTTAAAGACTCTTCTAATTCATCGATTTTTTCCATGTACTGAATGTTTCTCATGACGCTGTAGTACAACATCACGGCATTCACAATGAAACCTGTCGCGAATAGGAAACTTAACATCAGAAAAGATCTCGAGTTACTTCGTTGTAGTTTTCTATTACAGATTCGATCGAATATCTCTTCAGAATTTTTGCCTGCAAGTCTGTGGCCCACTGTTTTGGTATCGCAGAGCTTGACTTAAACTTCACTATCTTCTTTTTGAAGTCTTCTTCAGATACTTGTGCCCACTTCTGTCCCTTAATGAAGATTTTATTGTCGATTCTACTTGGGTGTATGTCAACCAACTTGTAGTTTACATCGATATACTTGCCATGTGACAAGAAGTCAACGTGACCAGACCAACCTGTGGCCACGACAGGCAGACCGCATGCTGCTGCTTCTAGTATCGGCAATCCATAACCTTCACCTTTGGTCAAAGACACCAAAGCTTTTATCTTAGGGTGTCTGTAAAGGGAAGATATCTCGCTTTCGGTCATGTCACCATGCAGTAAGTGAACCCTGGGAAATGCAGACTGTCTTACTTCTTTTACTAACGTTTCAAAAGTTTGCTTGATTATCTTCCTGTCGATGCAGGTATTTCTTCCTGAATTAGTCTTAATGACGATGCCAACGTCTTTGTCATTCTTAAAAGCCTCACAGAGCCACTTGACTGTGTAGAAGATGTTCTTTCTTTCGTTCTCTGGATTGTTGCCCGTTAACTGGCCGAATATCAAGAAATTAAAAGGTGTGGACAGGTCCAGTTCGCTGATGTGGGTGTTGTGAGATTCGGCACATTCAGGAGCATAAGCTTCAGGAACAACATGTAGAGGAACTTTCACAACACCTGTCTTCGTAAGGCAGTCTCTTGCATGCAGGGAGGGTACTATCACCATCGTCATTTTGTTGCATGACTGTACCCACAAGGGGTTGCAAACGTCTGTTTCCACAACTGCGGAAATGCCGATGTTCGTTTTTGCAATGCTAGCATCCCACTCGTTTGGTAACTGTATTTGAACAGACACATCATACTGACGTCCTGTAGGGTCAACAGTTTTTTCCATTAATTTGCCAATAAAACCACCATCTAAATTTTTGTCAATTAACCAAGGTGTGTCTCCCCAAGGTAGAGCCTGCACTTCTACATCAAGATTGGTGTTGGAAAAGAGCCACTTGGCAACCTGACGTGCATGAACGCCATAGCCTGATTGAGTTAGTACAGGCCCTCTTATCAAGACCCTCTTTTTTGAAGGCAGATTGTTGAAAATTTCTTCAAAATTCATAGCTCTATTGCCTTCCAACGTGGAGTCTTCTTGTCGTTCCAATCTTCAATGGTTTGAGAGAGAGTCCTATCCCATTCTGACACTATTTTTTCAAGACTGTACTCTTTTTTGACTCTTTCCATGGCCTTCGCTCCCAGCTTTTCTCGGCCTTCAGGTCCTAACTCGTACATTTTCATGAATGCATCGGTCACAGTCTTGTGAGAAACAAAATCTTCATAGATGTAGGGTACCATGTGGTTTCCTACCATCGTACGAACTTCCGGATCCATTCCTATACCTACTTGGTCTCCTGTTTCAGGATCTTCTACTTGCCTCGTTAGGCCTCCTGTCTTCAGGACAATTACCGGCTTGCCACACATGGCCATTTCAAGCGTCGGCAATCCAAAACCTTCATTGCAGCTTCTGTTGATGATCGTGTCACACGCGTTGTAAAGTATATTCATCTCATTGAAGCCAATTCTGTCTTTTGAGAAGACGATGTTGTCCTTCAAAGAAAGAATGTTGATGACTTCGTATAAGTTTGTACCTTCCTGATCCATGGGATCAGTATGCAACACCATGGTTGCATTAGTGTGGCCATGCCTTTGTTTCATCTGATCGAGGAACTGTCGCCATGACGCCAATATGTCGCTGACCATCTTCCTTCTTGCGTTTCGAGACACGTAAAGACATGTAAAGTGGTCTTTTCTGTCGTTGCCTAAAAGTTTTGTCTTGAACTTAAGCGCATCTTCTTTTGGAAGAGGATGATAAAGATCGTTAGGCACAGCGTGGGGGATGTAATTCGTTCTCTCAGGGAACCTCTCCTTCACCATCTCGTAAGTCGGATAATTGATGCAATTGATCAAGTCATTCGACTCGTATAATGGTCGATTGAATTCCGGCCATGGTGGATTATCCCACAGGTGCCAATAAACGATTGGACAAATCTGGTGGATCTCGTCTTCCATTTCCCATGCCCACACGAAGAACCTGGGATCAGTGAACAGGAATAAGGCGTCAGGCCGTACTTGTGCCAGTGTCTTTCTTAGGAGAGCCTTGTCGCCAAAGCCGTTAGTTGGCTTGATGATGAAGTCAGGATTGACAACAACAGTTTCATAGTTATCGTGACGAATGGCTCCGCCAAAACACTTGAAACTGTATTTCCCAGTATTGACCAGTCCGCTGATTAACCATCGTGCTTGGGTACCTACACCTGAGGTCGACAGAGGATGGTCCGATAAAAATAATATCGTCTTCTTTTGATTCTGCATTGTCCCTATATTACCTAAAAACGAAAAGTTGTAATAAAAGTTTCGTTAAGTGCAGTGCTCCGTGCCTTTGTACTCGCAGTAAGTGCAAGAATCACGATTCTTTAATGCAATGCCGCGTTTGACAGAAGTGATCATGTTACTGACAACTTTAAGAGATTTCTTAATAGGAACTTCTCCAAGAGAAACAGAGAACAATTCACAATGCTGTCCAGGCTTTGCAGACTTCTTTAGGATTGCGAAGGCGCATCTAATGTCCTTGAAGGGAACATTAGGATTCTTCTGATGCCAATAGTTTTTGTAGAGGGCCAACTGTGACTTCACCATCTCATCGGAACGCTTCTCACGTCGCCACCCGTTCGCCGATGTCTTCCAGTCGACGATCCAGTAGAGATCTTCTCCTTTTTTACCCTTGCATTTGATGACACCATCGATGAATCCCTTGAATGCATGGGGATGGCCTTCTACCGATTCGTAGAGAGCATGTTCTGCATCCACAGCAATCCAACCAGGAAACTCTTTGTCTAAGAAGGCGGGAACTTCTAAAAGAATTGCTTCTGACTCTGCCTTGGCAACCTTTAAGGATTTTTCTGAGAATTCTTCTTGGCCACTGTGTTTGGCCCAGGCCTCATCGAGTGCATCGTGGCACAGTTTCACATCCATTTCGCGAGTAAGCAGGTACTTTTCACATGATGTGTGAACTGCCGTGCCGAACTCAAGGACAGGGGATGGCTTGAAGAAATCGATCTTCTTCACGTGTGTGAGGTGGTGCCTGTAGGAACAATCCTTCCAGGTCTTCACCTCAGAAAAAGATACATGAGGTTTGCCTGTCGGAAGAGTTTGAAATTCTTGTTGCGATTGCATGTTAACTTATAGTAACATGCAACTCTTTCACAGTTCAATGTCTCTTTGAGACGGCACGACCTTGCATCTTCTCCCAATCCCTGTCGGCCCTGACTTCAAGGTTCTTTTCCCATGCTGCTTTCATGACTTTTGCATCGACTCCATTGTCAGCAGCGACAGAAATCATTGCATTGATGTCCTTGGGGAAGCAGTGACCTCCATATCCTCTAAAACCGTCAGGACCAGGAACGCTCCAGTGACTGGTGCCTAACCTGGTGTCATACTTCGCGTATTCGACGACCTTGTCAAAATCGACATCTAATCCTTTGGCGTCGAGAGCTTCGCATATTTGCGCCATTTCATTGGCAAATGAAACCTTGACTGTCAAGAAATTATTGGTTACATACTTGACCATCTCGGCAGTTGTTGATGAAGTCTTCACGATTGGAACTTTAGGAAAAGCAGTTTGAAAGACCTGCTTAACCTTATTAATCCATGGACGTGGACCTCCTAGAACTATCCTGTTTTGATTACGCATATCGTCTAGGGCATTGGCTTCTGTTAGAAACTCAGGATTAAACACGACCCTAAGACCCGTGTCTCTATACTTTTGATTCCACTTTTGAGTAGAGCCAGGTGGTACTGTTGACTTTACGACTGCTACTCTTTCTCCTGGCACGACTGCCAAGCAGTCTAGGACACTTTCTACGATTCTTAGGTCTGCAGAACCATCTTCATACATCGGGGTGGGCACACATACGAAATACACACATGAGAAACCAGGCGTCGCTCCATTCTCGTTGTCATGGATAAGTTCTTCTATAGAACTTGGATATCCTGCAGTCTCATCATTGTGCGTTGGAGTGGCACCTTTGACATATTTTCCGCTCTTGTCATATGTGTATACGTCAAATCCTCTTTCGGAGAAAACTGTTGTTAAAGATCCACCGACAAAACCCTGTCCGATGACCGCTATTGAGTTTCTTTGCATGCCTCGATCCTACTAAAACTTTTATGTGAGTTCTATCCAATCATCATTTTTTGCAGTTTCTGGGCGAATGGGATTTTTTAACCAATTGCCTCTCTCGTCCAACATTTTTTGAAATCCGATTGGTTTTGCTACTTCTTCAATCGATCGTGGAGAGTTTACGTCAAAATCTTCTACATTCACGTACTCGTAATACTTCCACCTGGTTTCATCTTTCGCTTCCCAGTACTGTCCGTACCTCTTGTTTCCTCTCACTCTGCCCTGGGTGCCTCGAGGATCAGTGTATATTGCGATAGACTGCGGAACTGCAGAAAATGCCGTCATATATCTCTGCATCTTTCCGGAAGACATCAACTCTTTTATCCTGAATCTCATTTCGTTCTCTGAGTCCAGGGAGCCTTCATGATTTACGTTTCTTTCACTCCACGGTGCTATTTGTTCGAGGACTCGCCGACTGTACATGGCATCGGCCGCGGGGGCGATCGGATCACGTGATAAATCTGCAAAGTATCTATTCTTTACAGATTTTGGATGCCTGTTTGGGTTGAATTGTTTCACGTCATGGGACGCTATCGTCATTCGACGTTGTGCATCGAACATGTAACTGCCAACAACGTCCAAATTTAGATCGTAAAACTCAACGACCTCATGCAACCAATTGTTGACAACAAACTGCATGTCACCCTGAAGCATACAGACGTAATCACCCGACGCGTGATTCGTAATTTGATTGAGACCTATCGCATATTCATTGGCAGGATCTCTTTCAAGACGTCTGATTACATTGAATCCACGTTCTTGTAGAGACTGAAGATATTCCGAAGTACCTGCCTCGATTGAAGCGTTGTCGACTACAATCAACTCTTTGTTCTCATAATCTTTTGTCGTGTCTAACAGCGACTCAATGCAGCTTTTCATGTAGAATAGTCTATTGCAATTGACTATTCCAAAAGTTACTTTCTTCATTTGCAAGAATCTACAATTTCTCTTATTGTAGTGTTCAAGTCTTTTTCATGTCTCCATCGAGGATAATGAGATGTGAATTTCTTCATGTTACTAATGTAGCAAATGTGATCCCCGACTCGTGGAGTGTCGACTATGGAATATTGCAACACGTGGCCCATTTCACTCAGAGTGTGGATGACTTCCAGTATAGAAGCGCTGTTACTCCTGCAACCACCTATATTGTAGACTTCTCCTGCTCTTGGGGCTTTCACAAATTCATGAAATGCTGTGCACACGTCGTAAGAGTGAATTTGATCTCTTACTTGCTTGCCCTTGTAACCGAATACCGTGTAGGGCTTTTTACTGACTGCACACTTGATGATATAGGACAGAAAACCGTGCAGCTCGACCCCAGCATGCTGAGGCCCTGTCAAGCAACCTCCTCTAAAAACGCCAACAGGCATGTCGAAGTATCTTCCGTATTCTTGGGCCAATAGGTCACCAGCAGTTTTAGAGGCACCAAAAAGAGAATGAGTTGTCTGATCGATCGACATCGATTCATCTATGCCATCAGAGTGCTGGTCTGCATAGTCGTACCTCGTGTCTTTTTCCACTAATTCGAGTTTGTTAGGTGTGTCTCCATAAACTTTGTTCGTGCTGACATGCACGAAGGGAGAGTCTTTCGTGTAACGTCGTGCAGCTTCGAGTAGATTCAATGTTCCTACAGCGTTCGTGTGAAAATCTTCATGAGGTATCTTTGCTGCTAAGTCATGAGAAGGCTGCGCCGCGGCGTGAACTACATAGTCAGGCCTGTGCGCCTGAAAGATGTTTTCGATTTCAATCCTATCCCTAATGTCAACGCTTTCATGCAAATAATTCTTGTCTTGCGAAAGACTCTTTAAGACCGATGAAGTGTCACCACCAGGTCCAAAGAATTTCATTCTCATGTTGTTGTCGACACCAATGACTTTGTAACCCTTTGACAAGTAAAATCGAGTCACTTCTGAACCAATTAGACCTGACGCACCTGTCACCAAGACTTTCTTCATGTTAGCGCTCACTATCAGTATTGTAATGTTGTTTTTTCAGACATCGAAGTGATTTTATCATTCAATATTTTTTCAACTCTCGTGACCATCGCATCAAGTCTTAAATCGCCCTGCAGATTTTCAACATTGTTTTCTATTCTCTTACGCATGTCGTCGTTCTTTAGAATGAGATCGATTTTTTCCTCAAGAGTTTCGTAATCTAAATCTTCACCCAACGACACATAATGTTCATTCTCTTCACACGGCCATGGTGCGAATTGCTGCCGTAGTGCAATCACGCATTTACCAAACACCATGCACTCATAAAACTTCCTTGAAGAAAGCCCAATGCCAGGCAGATCAATGCATATCTTACTTCTTCTCATCAATGAATAGAATTGATCTGCAGGAACGCTGTCATCAAATAACGCGAATTTAATGTCTTGTCTCCTAGACTTAATTTCAAGAAGTTTTTCATAGCCTCTCACAGATGAACCAGACCACCATTTTCTTATGTCTCTGTTCTTTGGCCACACATAGGGTCTATTTTTACTATGTTTGTATCCTCCTGCATAGAAAACATCAATGTCTTGCTCACATAGAGGATGTCGGTTTTTTCTTTCAAAAACTTTGTCAGGATCGTTGCTGAATATTCCTATTGGATAAACATCATCCTTAAAGGGGTAGAACTGGTTGTACTCGGGATCACGGTTCACTTGTGACTTCAGTACGATCATGTCATGAGGTTTATGTTTCTGCAATATCGAATGCAGGGACGACCACACGATTTTACAATCTGAAGGAGTTCCACCGCTGCCATCATCGACGTCAAGTAAGACCAGTAACTTCTTTCCGTCTTTCTGATAAATGAAAGAAGAAAAATTCCTACCTAAAACTTCAGAGCACATCAATGTGTCATGTGTGGAGTTGGGTGTTACATTTCTCTTCAACAACAGATTTTGAAAGTTTAATATTTGATCCCTGTTGTTCAACCCATAGAATGTTATCATGGCTTCTCGACCATCTTTTTGATCCATTCGTATGTCTTCTTGATTCCTACTTCAAGGCCTTGTGATGGTGCCCAGTCAATCTTTTGCTTTATGAGAGTGTTATCAGAATTTCTACCTGCAACACCGGTCGGTCCAGCGATATTGTTCACCTTTATGTCTTTTCCAGATATTCTGGCTATCATCTTTACGAGATCGTTAATGGATATCATCTCATCGGACCCAATGTTCACAGGTCCTATGAAGTTGGAACGCATCAGGCGTAGTGTTCCCTCTACGCATTCATCAATATACAAGAAAGATCTCGTTTGACTACCTGAACCCCACACATCTATGACACCTCCAGAGGTAGTTTCTGCGACTTTCCTGCACAACGCTGCAGGAGCTTTTTCTCTGCCACCTGTCCATGTTCCTTCTGGACCGAAGATATTGTGGTACCTTGCTATCCTCACATCCAGCCCGTGATTCCTGCTGAAAGCAAGGTAAAGACGTTCACTAAAAAGTTTTTCCCAACCATATTCACTGTCTGGCGCAGCTGGATATGCTGAATCTTCTGAGCACTTTGGATTCAAGGGATCATCCTGATTATACGCAGGATACATGCAAGCAGAAGATGAATAAAATATCCTTGGTTTAGTTGGATAAGTTATCGCAGTTGAAGCAACATTTAGGTTAATTGTTGCTGAATTATGCATGACGTTTGCATCATTCTCACCCGTAAAGATATATCCTGCACCACCCATATCAGCAGCTAATTGATATACCTCATCAAAAGTTCCACTACTTACAGAAAAAATATCATCTACTACCCTAGGATCTCTAAGATCGCCTATGATAAATTGATCAGATGCTGAACGTGAAAATTGAGGCTTTTTAAGATCTACACCCCTGACGAAATAACCCTCAGATTTCAAACGCTTAACAAGATGTGATCCGATGAATCCCCCAGCGCCACAAACTAAAGCTTTTTTCATAAACTACTCCACGACTACTTTACAGCTGTTATACGTAAAGTTTCTAGTTATTGAAAATTTTTAATTTTGCTGCGTAATCACTACAGATTCCTAGGCAGCTATTCCCCAGTGAATTGAAAGTCACTTCATCAATATCAAAGACTACTAGATTAATCATTTTAGTATGATACAGCACCCAGTCGTAAAGTTACATGTTGCCAACTATTGGAAAAGTAGATTGAAACAATCTATCGTAATACAATACGTCTGAGCCCATACCATAATTTGGATGCTTTTTCCAAATTAATCCATATTCATTCATCATGTCTAACAAAACAAAATTATTGATCAATACGTCATCATGAAATTTTCTTTCATTTTCACAAAAAAAGTTAGGAGACATAAACGTATAATTCAAGTATTTTTTTATAGACATTAGTGGAACAGCGTGCTCATTTCCTAACTCGTGAGGGTTTGTGCTATTTGGCATCAAATATTGAATTTTTTTCATATCTTTAGGAAGTAATTCAACATCAAAAAATTTGATCAAATCTTCTGTTAAACCTGACTGGCATACGTCTGCAAAATAAAAAGCATAACCTCTATGCATTAGAGATCCTAAGTTAACGCATCTAATCTTTTCTTTAAAGATACAAACTTTTTTACAATTTTTGTCCAATCTATAATTCATATAATCCTTTAAAGAAGGACTTACGATTTTTAAATCAGATCTTAATCTAATCGTGTATGCCTCTTCAGCAATCTGTAATCCGGCTTTGCATGAAAAAAATACGTTTGAAAAATGCTGATGATTATTACAATTCGTCATCAACGATACATCATTTACTAATAAATTATCAACTTGTGAGCAATTTTTCAAATCCTGGTCGGACCAGGTAGAAAATATCAGTTGACTCTCGGGATAATGTTGTCTAGCTGATTCAATCAAATCGTTCGTCCATGCTGTCCAAGGTCCAGTAATGATGATTGAAAATTTCATTGTAATATTTTTGTTTTAGAATTAATTTTTAAAATTTGCGTTGATATTTCATCATAGAATTGTGCAACTTTTAAAATTACATATTGTGATTCTAGACTTGCTGAATGCTTCTTCGGATTCTACTGCTTTTTTGCATATTTCAAAATAAGGATTTACGTTAACTGTTGTCGCCCACATGACCGCTATTGTACTTCATAATTTCTAAAAAATTTCACATAGTCACTGCAAACAGCGATACAACTGCTTTTCAGTAATGAGAACTGTTGCCTACTTAAAAGCTTTTCATTGGTGACGCAGACTGACATGTCTACCGAAATCAATTGTTTTTCTGGGTACGTCCAGATGTAATTTTTTGATGTCAGGGTATAATCATCGGTTTGATGCCAAAAACAGTGGCTTCCTATTCTTAGAAGCATCTCTAGGGCTTGACTGTTCTTTGCGTGACACCATGACCTCTCACTCGTCAGAATGTCGTTTGAACTCAACTTCCATTGCGGCTGATCATGACCCAGGTAAAATTGATCGCTCCACCACCATACATCGACTTCTATGTCGAAGCCTTCTTCAATGGCATTCAGTAAATACTCAGGATGATTCTCGTCTTTGGGTCGAGGACCTTCAACATTGCCTCTGTGGGCTATCAGTCTCATACGTGTATTTTACCTTGCACAAATTTGCAGGTCACTGGGTCTTGATCAAAAAAAGTATATCTCTGTCCCCATGACCTCAGCGTGTAAGAAGCTTTGTCACAAAATATCGCCCTATATCCCAGGGAGTCGATGTATTCTTTTAACACTTTTTCTATCTTGATGTGACCATTGCCTTCTTGTTTCATTCTTATCTTTTCAGAATGCATATGCATTTCAGAATATCGTTCCATCACTTGACCTGAGCCGATTGCAAACCCATCGTAGTACCCTCCGTGATGCCTGCCATAACTAAAGAATATTATTTCATTATCTTGTAGGGCTATAGGTTCGAATTTTTCTACAAAAAATGTGTCGGGCCTCAGTCTTATGACAAGGTCATAATTCTTGTTATTTTCTTTTTCATATTGCAATCTAAGATTGTCACATGCGGCAATTCTTCGAAGCATGGGTTGTCGACCTAGTCCGGTCTTTTCTGTCGAGAGATCGAATGAAATTTTCTTTGGTTCGTAAAGTTTGTCTATAAGTGCCAAATCTTCTTCATTCAACTGGACTGGTTTCAATGGAGAATTTTCAGGATTCTTCAGACAGTTTGAACTCATGTCATTTTCATGGCATGTGTGAATGAAGATGTCGTATTCCTCACCACCTGAAAGAGGCTTCAAAAGATTTTCGTGTAGAGACTCAGCTGTTTCTCTATAGGTCCTCATGTGACCTGATATGCATGCCGCTATCTTCACGGAAGAGACTCTTTGTAAGAATCCAGGAATTCATTCAGGTCTTCAGGCGTACCTAATCCCCACATTTTCCTGACATTATACGTCGTTATCTTTTTGCCATCACGAATTGCTTCATTGAAAACTGGTGCGATGTAGAATTCGTTATTCACTCGCACTTCATTTTCTATCATCTGCTTCGCATACTTGACGAAGTCGGAGCCCCTCTTCCAGTAATAGATTCCCACGGTCGCGACGTCGCTTATAGGATTCTTCTCAGCCACCTGAGTGACGTAACCATCTCTGCCTAGCTTCGCAAAACTCCATTTTGGATGAGTCGACTTGAATGTTAGTATGCATCCGTCTATCTCTTGTTGAGACAAGGTTTGATAGTAAAAATGTGTGCTATCCCATTCGATGAATTGATCCGAATTGGCAATAAGCAATGGTTCATCATTATCGATATGATCCTGGGCTAACAATGCAGTACATGCCGCTCCTTGAGTCAGGCCATCCGTTTTTACAATGTTGCACCGAGACGCGAAAGTTTTTAGTACTTCACTTACCTTGTGTTCTTCTTCATGTTTTTCCTGTACTACAAACGTGTACTTTGCATCGACATTTATGTTGTCAACAACACGTTTGATCATATGCTTACCCCTCACGTCTATTAGGGGTTTTGGCAGAGCGTAACCTGCCGATTCAAATCTGCTACCGGCGCCGGCCATGGGTATTAGAACATTCATCTTGTCGTCTTTCCATCTGTAAGAAGAAGGTTTAGTTGAGTACTTTTCAAGTTGACTTTTGATATTGGCTATTGTAACGTCATGAGAGTTTCTCACCCTATAGACGTTTGCACCGCTCTGATACGCAGCTTCAAGACCGTAAGGAGAGTCTTCAGCTATTAAAGTTTCTTCAGGTACAACACCAAAGTGACTAATTGCTTTGAAGTAAATTTCTGGGTTAGGTTTTGGGTGTTTTACATCTTGATTAGAAAACACTTTATCAACAAGGTGCAATATCTCTAACTTTGTCAGTACCGAGTATATCGTGTTGGACACCGAATTGCTTGCCACACATACGTTCACATCATGATCTTTAAGATACTGAAAAGTTTCAATGATATTTTTTGATGGAGTAACGTTGTTGTATATGAATTTTAACGTGTAATCTTGCTTTCTTTTCATCACAAGATCGTATGAGCTCATTGGCAGCTCTTTATACTTCGTCAGCATTTTTAGTTTTTTCATGGTCGGTAGACCATCGTAGAACTTGTAATGCTCATCGATTCCTATGACATATTTTGGATGCAAACTAAGCAAAGCAGAATTGAGAGAGTCAAAGTGGCACTCTTTCAAGTCGATCACAACTCCATCTAAGTCGAATATTGCAAGTTTTATCATGCGTCAATTGATTAACACAAGATTTTAGCAGTGTTATTCGTATCGATTATTTGCCTTGATATCTCTTCGTAAAACTGCGCCGCTTTAAGAACAACAGTCGGTGCGTTCAAGTTTTCTATATGTGAAACAGGAAAGACAGGTATTTTGGTACCAGCCAACGTGTTGCCTTGTTTATTTTTCGTGACGTCATTGTCCAGAACTCCTTGCATCTTCTCATGCAAACCAAATGAGAAGAGGTACTGAGAGAATATGTGTGCTCCAAAACTAAAAACTTTTCCTTCTACTTTCTTCACATCTTCCACAAATTCTCTCAAACTTGTCATCATCGAAATGATGTCTCGCTTACTTTCATTCCTGTAGACCAAGTTGAGGTTACTTGCAATTTTTACTTTCTTACAAATGTAGAAGTTATTCCACTTAGAAAATGGAACCACTTCTGTTATTGCAAATCCTGACCTGCTTAACATGTAATCGAGATACACATCGTCATAATAGTATGTGTGTTCAAAGTGTAGTGAGTTTAGGTGTCCTGCTTGCACCTGTGAAGATACGTTTGGGATAGATACGATCATCTTCCCATCTTCTTTCAAAAATTCTCTCAGCATCAACAGCGTTTCAACAGGGTCGTAAAAGTGTTCAAGAGTGTGTGAGTGGACTACGACATCAAATTTTTCATCTGTAACGTATTCAGAAATCTTTAAACATTTCAAATGAATTCTTTCATCGTGCTCCTTCACATCATACTGACCGCTCGCTAAGTCGACGATGGTATATCCAATAGAATGTGACGATTTGCTACAAACTTTATTGGCGAGTAAAAGATTCGCTCCACCAATCTCAAGTATCTTTATACCATCACCGGTAATACTTTCAGAAACATGTCTGGATAGTTCTTCGTGATGTCTTTCCCACATACCTCCTATTGATGCATTGTGGTGCTTTTCATACAGCTTGTCCAGCTCGACCAGTTCTATCAGTTGCGAACATCCGCACTTTTGGCATTCTGACCATGTCATGTCCAACGTAGAGCAAACTTCGTTGTAATCATCAACACCGAGTCTAATAGGAAAATTAGGAATCGTGTAAAAAACTTTTAAGTCCTCACCTGCACAAACAACACAATTTTTTCTTGTTGGCATGAATTAAGACTCTCCACTATCATTTTGGTATATTCCTGCTTCTTGTAATGCAGATACCCAAAAGTCAATCGTTTTCTCGTGACTCAAATGTATGATGTCGCAGTAGAGCTCTTCTCTAGTCATGCCTTTTTCATCTGTCAAATTTTTATGAATCGACACGTAAGGTATTCCATCTCTTTTGCAATAGTTTGAGTGTATTTCGTCCCACACAGAAACAATCTTGTTGCGAGTGCATGTGTTACCAGACACATCATTTTTTAATTCGTGCTCTGTCATTTTCAATTGCAGAGTCTCATCACAAAGGCTGGGTATGGCTCCCATGGCCGCCACTTTGTATCCTTTTGTTTTTAGATGCAAAAGTGATCTATGATATCTCGTGACACATTCATTGACAACATCTTCAACAGATCTTTCGTTGCTTACATACTTCGGTAAATGAACCCTGCAATCTATTTCCCCAACAGCCAGCAGCAACACGACATCTCCTTTAAAGAAGTTTGGGTTTTCATTTATGTGATCGTAAATCTTATGAAGATGATGCTCGTAAAAATTGTAGGCTAAAACAGGACCTAAAAACCAAGTCCTGAAAGGATAGAGCGGATTTTTTTCTGTGTAACCTCTTCCACGAGGTTTCTCTTTCTGCTTTTTTACGGCTGTGCCTGAAGGTGGTGCACCCGTTATTACGCCTGCATGACTGTTGCCAAATATTTCTATATTCGTATGCCTACCAACAGTATTCTTGGACATGATCTTCTCTCACAATTCCGTGTCTAAAAATGAATTCTCTAACTGCAAGTTTCTTTTCATTTTTTAAGTAAATCGCCAAAGCTCTATCAGGAAAGTAATCTACCTTGCCTGATAGGAAATACTTTTCGTCTTGACATAAAGAAACATATTCTCTGGAGAAATTGCCAAGTAATTTCATTTCATCAAATTTTGCGACACATATCCCACCATAAACAATGTCGCATACTGATCCTGGGTGGGCATTCTTCATTCTTTGCAGAATTTGTTTCCCACTATGGATATTGTTTATCCTAGGCGTCCAAACTTCTCCATCTTTAATGTCTGGTAGGGTTATTCTCTCTTTATAGAAGATGTCGTGTCGAGTCATTATGAAGAGGTCATATTTCTCGGCTTCTTTAACAGAATTTAAACATCTGTTTATCGATTCATGAAAGCATACGACATTGTTGGGATATGGTTCATTATGACCTTTTATCAATCCCTCAATGTCTTCTGATTGCTGATCTATTACGACAGAAGAAGCATTGAAACACTGTTTGATTTCTTCTGCAGATAGCAACGTTGCGTTGTCAATGTTTTTGTGAATTTTGATGCTTGGCTTTAAAGGCACTTGCCATGTGTGCACAAAGGTGTCGGCGTTCAAGTGCCCAAAAGCTCTTGAGAAAGTTTTTGATGCAACTTTAAAAGTCCTTGGTAATCCGCAGACAAGTATCGCAACTTTCATAATAAATGTTCTGCTCTTTGTATGCAGACCTTTTTTGCGTCATGACCATAACAATGGTGTTCGAACCAGTTATTAGATTCTACTATTGGAATTTTAGAATCATGCAAGAAAAAGCAATTTGACACTTGATCGCTAGTGTTAAATACTTTCGATTTCACGTGGGGAGCTTCAGGGAATTTTAAGACCGAAGAAACGTCAACCGATATCATCTTTTCGCACAAAGATGGAATTGCACGCCCAAGTTGTGTGTACTGAGCAGACAATCCCCATGTGCCCGTGTTGTAGATCTCAAAATCATTGATTCCAAATGCATGATGCGCTGCGTACTTCTCACCCCAATAGTCACGACCATCCTTGCAATTTCTTTCTCTTTTCCAGACAATCGCTCCTTTGTGATCAAGTAAGCCGTCTATTGTCTTTAAACAGGTCAAATCATTATCGAGTTTAAGAACACCTTCAGGATGTTTTTGCAACTGATGATCGAACGATGCGATAAGCGGCCAAAAGCAATACCAGTGCGATGACCAACTTCGTATTAATTCTTTTGAATCTACTATGTTTAAGTTAGACTTGTTTACTTTGTAAGGCTCAACTTTTTGTGCCAGCAGCTCAACATTGTCTGTCAGCACTTCATACTTTAAGTGAGGATTATGGTGTAAAAATGTCGCTATTGATGCAGCGGAATACGTGAAGATGAAATCTGTATTCTTGTATGCTGTCTCGGCCCATGGACGACCTGTCTCTTTCATTTTTGAGATGTTGTAATCAAAAATTAAGCTATAGATCTTCATCTTACTCTGATGCCTCTGATTGTAGGATCAACTTTGTATTTTTCAAATAAGTTAGTCATCACATCAGGATACTGGTCGACATTCCATCTGCCTCGATTGATGGCAGTGCAGACGTAGGGATACACTTTAGAATCGTAGTGAAATGCACCAATTTTTCTCTCACCATTGTAAATGAAAGTTCCTTTCACTTTTAAATCACGAGCTCCACTATTCCAAGCCTCCGACTCTAACCATTTTTGAGACTTAACATAGGCATACAATCTTTCAAGAGAGCTTTTCTTCCAAAGTGTAGCTTGCATTGAGAATGCATCAGAAGTTTTCATGTCAACTTCGTAGATGTCATCGGCGACAGGATTCGTAAGAAGTGTTGAATATCCACAACGAATCAATCGAACATAATCATATGTCGAATTAGAAAGTAATTGTTTGTATCTTTCTATTGCATCGACATCGACATCTGAAAAGAGGATGAAGTCTTCTTGTGAGTATATGACAAAATCTTCCGTGACGTCCTGCAAACACGTAGTGTATTGCTTCCAGTAATCTTCGTTGTTTTTATAGCAAATTAATTTATGATCATCATGCTTCCATAGAGGAAGAGATTCTTCATCAGAAAAAGCATAACTCTTTAAAGCTGATGCGTGAAGAGTCAATTGTCCGAAATGCATGTCCCAAACATCTTTGTATTTCGATGTTGTGTATGTGATTATCGCTACATTCTCACACATCCTGTTTACCTGTCTTCATGTTAATGAGCCTGCCTTTGCTACGCAATTCTCTTAATTCATCAAGACTGTCATCTTCACCAGGCAGCTTTTTGTAGACAGTAGACTTGAAAGGAATGGAATCTATCTTGTCGTCTTCGAGGTAGTAATAAGTTGCAAGTGACATTCTCACTCTATTCTCAGGACATGTTAATGGATGTGGATGTCCGTGATTTGAATCCATGTCTGTCCTAAAAATAACAGCTCGATTGAAACTCGGGGCAATCCTGTTACACAACACGCGCATGTCCTTGTCCCATAATTCGAGATGGCCGCCCCAATCCTCCTGCCAGTCTTCATTGAGATAAACTATTAAGTTGACTTTCCTTAACATGTTTAATTCTTTTTGGATGTTGAAATCTTGATGCACATCCAATTTCCCACCTGTTTTTATGCAGTGAAGACCGCCACCCATTAGAGTAGAATCTGCTTTTAAATTTTCAATGCCTGTCAACAGTTGCATCGACATCAAAAACTGTGGAGAATTGAAGAATGAAAAGAATTCAGAGAAGCAAGGCTGTAGTTGTGTGATGTCGTTGAAAGCCAGCTTCTTTTCAAGAAGATTGTCATATTGCCACCACGATTTTTCTTCAGGCCGGGGGAAACAATCAACAAGTTTCCTGGCAAAATCATCGTTTAAGAAATTGTCTATGACCACATGGTCGAACGGTTCCGCACCTTGAAATTTTTTCGCTAAATTTCCAAAATCGATATTGCTGAGGATGTTTTCATTCATTCTTCATGTCCTCTGAGATTTTTTTATAGTACTGAACCACATTGTCTATGTGAAATTTCTCGCCGATCGGGATCGAATTTTGAGATAAGTCGTTGTACCATTCTTCATCTCTGACCAGCTTTTCTACTTCAAATTCTAATTCGTTCATAAAGTTAATGTATCGACATTGATTTTCTCCGAATTGCTTAAAACTCTCATAAGGTAAACAGACTGTTGGGATCCCATAACTTTGAAAGTTGCTAAGCTTTGTGCCGGGTTTATAGTTCAATATCTTTTCTTGGAGATCTTTTTTGGATGAATCTTTTTCGAAAAAGACCAACCCAATGTCTATCTTAGAGAAAGCGGAGTCAAGAGAAGCGTGTTCAGTAACATCTTCAGTTGAAAAAGTGATATCTAGTTTTCTACAAAATGAATTCATCTTGTCAGAGTTTATCGACTGTTCCGGTAGCCCTATGTAACCTAATTTCTTTGGTTTTCTTTTTTCGTTGTGAATTTTCTTAAAGTTGCAATTGTGATGCGGTATCACATACACTTTTTTGTCCGTGTATTGAGATATCTTACCCTTGACTATATCGTTATTGACGATGTAGAAATCTATTGCAGGATGAACATATCTTGAGAAATCATCTTGCTTTACTCTCCCATAGAGATAATCGGTTACAGGATTATCTGCAACATCGAAACCTACTTTTAGTCCTTTGGATTTACAATACTCTGCATGCGTGCTGTCAAATTTTCTAACATGCAACACGACGTCATTTTTTGGACGTTGATGACCTAATCTATCAATATCTTGGAAATCTGCGTCAGGCAACCGCTGAGAAAGCTGCATGCCCCTGATGATACCAGAGCTCCTATAAGAAAATCCACAAAATGTAATCAACTGTTACCTCGATAACAATTGTAATATTTTTCTTGCTCTATACTCTGAAGTGTGATACGACAAGGCATGCTGCTTTCCTCTGTCTCCTATTCTAAGGCACAATTGTTTGGAATTTAACAGCAAGCTCACTCTTTCTAAGAAAGATGCAGGATCCCAATACTCGACAGCAGACTGAAAATCTTCGTAAGGATTCTCTTGCACGATGTTGTATCTTTGGTACAGACAACACGCACCGGCGCCTACTGCTTCATAGAAACGATCACAAGTGTCTCCTCCGCCCCATGCATCTACTATTATACGTGACCTGGCTAGTAATTGCCTATATTCGTTGGGTTCAACGTTCTCTTGCACCACTATGTTAAAATTGGTTTCTTGTTTCAATTTCATGCAGATTTGCATTACTTCTTTTCTCAATCCTGTTGTGGTCTGACCAAAAACACACATCAGGTCGACATCTTTTTCATCTGACTGTATGAGGTGTCTCTGCGTCAGGCAGAAAGGATGAGGCTTAATACCTTTTCTTAAATCTTCGGTGTAACATTCTCTCTTAAAATAGAAGTTTGCCAGTGTCAACATTTCGTGATTTAGCCACGGCGTTCCTCTTCTTTTTGCAGGATCAACCAGCGAATCTTTTAGCTGATCTTTTGTGGGATATCCAGTGCACGTCCACTCACTTCCATCGACATAGATTATCGGTAATCTATCTTTCAGTAATTTTGCAATATGATACTTGGGTTGTCGATTGTCTCTCACTTTACCAAAAAATGCAATCACCGCATCGACATTTTTTTCATTTAGCAACTGCTCTTCAGCATAGGCTTTTTGTATTCCATTGCCAACATCGGAAGCCATTATTTCACATCCTAACTGCTTGAGACCTTCGAGTGTCTGCTCGGTAGTGTAATCTCTCTTTCTGTCAGGAGTTATTGCTATAATTTTCATGATTCAAATATCGACAAAAACTTGGTATTGGCGGAGGCATTACTGAGGCTGTCGTACTGTATCTTTGATACAAGTTCTTTCCTTCTATTAAAAGTGTTCAGTACTACGTCGCATATTTTTGTGATGTCTTTGTATTCTACACCATGCGGTCTACAAACTTCATTGACACCACCACCTTCAAAGTGATATGCGACAGGTAGACCACAGGAAGATGCTTCTATATGATGCATACCACACGCTTCCCAACGAGCCGCCGTTAAGTAGACATCATGATTTCTCAATTCGTCACCTAACTCTTTACCGTACAAAGGAGCTACTATCTTCGTGTTTGTGGGATTGTAGCCCTTGTAGTATCTACCAATGTAAGTGAACTGAATGTCTTTCCTGTTGGCAAGTTGTTTATCCAATTCAATGTAAGCGTCAAAACCCTTGTTGTAGTTGTCAGACCAGTGATGGGTGACGACTTTTATAGGTCCATCTTTCTTTTCTTGATTCACTGGATAGAACCATTCATGGTTGCATCCGTTGGTTATGACATGGGAACTTCTGTTGAAGCCGTGCTGTTGATAGTGTTCTTTTAGCCAATTACTAATGAAGACTGTTTCATCTGCTACTACGTCGTTTGATTTGATGTTTAAGTCAACTAAAAAGTTAGTTCCTCTGGCAATGTCAGTGTCGTTGATCCTATGAACTACTTTTACTTTTCTTCCACTTCTGTTTAGCCACTGTTTGAACTGCAGTATATGGTGGACACTTCCAAATCCCTCGTCATCACGAGGATCTAACATCAGTATGACATCTACATCATGGTCATATGAGTTAACAACTTTATGTCCTTGGCTTTCAAGGAAGTCAGCAAGGCCTGTCGCGAAATGTATTCCGCCACCCCAAGGATTTCTACGTAGTTTTCTGTTGAAAAATACTTTCATTTTCTCTTTAAGATTAGAGAGAATTCCGGGAAATACAGATAATCTATCCTCGTTCCCAAGAAACACTTTATAGAGTGTTCTACATTTTCACATATAGGTTCTCTATCGTTGA
>Ga0172373_10001439_pt1 | contig 38582 bp, 26 predicted proteins | sample Lak10m_2_FD_114546 | JGI IMG/M metagenome (GOLD analysis project Ga0172373, IMG submission 114546) | Freshwater microbial communities from Kabuno Bay, South-Kivu, Congo - kab_092012_10m | ecosystem: Environmental > Aquatic > Freshwater > Lake | place: Democratic Republic of the Congo... | reverse complement strand
GCCCTGCCGGCCCGTGCGCAGGACATCGGCGAGGCCTACGACTCGACGCCCATCGAGGTCACGCCCGAGCACGCCGCCGCGGTCGAGCGCGGCCTGGCCTGGCTCGCCGCGCACCAGAACCCGGACGGTTCCTGGAACGCCAAGATCGGCTTCAAGCTCAACAACGAGTACAGCTCGACGGCCGAGGGCGGGCACGTAGGTGTCACGGCCCTGGCCGGCACGGCCTTCCTGGCCGGTGGCCACACGCCCGAGCGCGGACAATATGCCGACGTGCTCTCGCGCGCGCTCGACTACGTGCTGGCCGGCGTGCAGGACGACGGCTACGTGACCATGAACGGCTCGCGCATGTACAGCCATGCCTTCGCGACCCTGTTCCTGGCCGAGGCCTGCGGCATGACGCACCGGAACGACGTGCGCGCCAAGCTGCAGAAGGCCGTCGACTTCATCGTCGAGACGCAGAACCAGGAGGGCGGCTGGCGCTACGTGCCGTTCTCGCCGGAGAGCGACATGTCGATCGTCGTGTGCCAGGCGATCGCCCTGCGCGCCGCCCGCAACATCGGCATCCGCGTGCCGCGCTCGACCATCGACCGCGCCGCGCGCTACGTGGTCGACTCGGCCATCACCGACGAGGGCCAGCGCAACCTGCACAGCTTCTACGTCGACGAGGTCGGCGCCTTCAACTACCAGCGCAACCGCGGCTCGCGCTCCTCCTTCCCGCTGACCGCTGCGGGCGTCACCGCGCTGCACGGCCTCGGGATCTACTCCGACGAGGCCATCCGCCGCGGACTCGATTACCTGCGCAAGAACCTGACCGGCTTCAACCAGACCTATGGCCGGCGCGACGGCGGACACTACTTCTTCTGGTACGGGCACTACTACGGCGTGCAGGCCATGTACACCGCCGGCACGGCCTTCCAGATGAACTACTGGGAGCCGTACTTCGAGGAGGTGCGCGGCGAGCTGCTCGCGATGCAACAGGCCGACGGCTCCTGGCCGAACCGCATCGGCCCCGGACCGACCTTCGGCACGGCCATGGCGGTCCTGATCCTCGAGATCCCCTACCGCTACCTGCCCATCTTCCAGCGCTGATCCACGCGATGTCCCGTCCCCGCCCCGAAGACGCTCCGCTGACCGCCACGCCGGAGCTCGAGCGCCTGCTCGCCACGACGCGCGCGCGCCTGGCGCGTCAGGTCTACGCCTACGGGATCGGCACGGTGCTCGGCGCCGTCGCGCTGTGGCTCGCCTTCGCCTTCCTGGCCGACTGGGGCCTGCGCGTGCCGCTCGCGGTGCGCCTGCTGCACGGCCTCGTGCTGTTCGTGGTCGCGGGCCTGTTCCTGTGGCGCGACCTCCTGAAGCCGCTCGGCGCGCTGCCCGACCGCTCGGGACTCGCGGTGCTGTTCGAGCGCGCCCACCCCGAGCTGGCCGAGGTGCTCAGCAGCGCCGTGCAGTTCCAGCGCCGCGCGCCGGACGGCGACCCCGCGCTGGCCAGCGCCACGGTGCGTGCGGCCGAGCTGCGCGCGCGCACGCTGTCGAGTCACTCGGTCGTCGATCCCGAGGCGCCCCGGGCGCGGCTGCTGCTCGGCCTGGGTGGCTTCCTCTCGCTGGCCCTGGTCGCCGTCTGGCACCCGCTGCACGCGCGCACGTTCCTCGAGCGCCTGTTCGGCGGCTCGACGCGCTGGCCGCAGCGCACGCAGCTCGTGCTGGAGCTGCCCGGTCTCCCCGCCGAGGCCTACGTCACGCGCACGCCCGAGCTCTTGCGCCTGCGCCTGGCGCGTGGCACCGACGTGCCCGTCCTGGTGACGGCCGAGAACGTCGCGCCCGAAGAGGTGCGGCTCGCCTTCGACGGCGACAGCGACCTCGTCGTGCCGCGCAGCGGTGCGCGCACGTACCGCACGCTCCTGCAGAGCTGCCAGGAGGATCTCGCCTTCCACGTCACGGGTGGCGACGACCAGGACGGCCTGCCGCGCGTGGAGATCCAGGTCCTGCAACCGCCGGACGTGGCCGGGCTGGCCTTCGCGGTGACGCCGCCGGCGTACTCCGGACTCGCGCCTGCGCTCACCTTCGCCCAGGAGGTCGAGGTCCTGGCCGGCTCCGAGCTCGTGATCCACGTGGCCACCGAGCCGCCCGGCCTGGGCGGACGCGTGCGGCTCTTGCCCGAGGACCGTGAGCTCGCCCTCGAAGCCCTGCCGTTCCCGAGCGCTCCGACGCCCGCCGGTGAGCCCGAGCCCCCCGCGCGCGCGGGCCTCGCCTTCCGCTGGCGCGCCGAGCGCACGCTGGGTTTCCGCGTCGAGCTCGCGGACGAGAACGGCCTCACCAACCCCGAGCCCGGTCTCTATCGCGTGCGCGTGGTCGAGGACCGCGTGCCGGAGCTGACCGTGCTGGCCCCCGCGCGTGGCGAGTACGAGACGGTGGCCGGCGGCGCACTGCCGCTGCGCGTGCGCGCCGAGGACGACTTCGGCCTGGCGCGACTCGGCTGGAGGCTGCGCGCCAGCGAAGGCGCGCGCGGCACCTCCGAGGTGCTGCGTGAGGCCGAGCTCGAGCTGCGCCGCGAGGGCGTGCGCGTGGGCAAGGCCACGCGCGACGCGGCCGTCGGCGCCGGACGGATCGAGCTCGACGCGCTCGGCACGGCGGGCACGCCCCCGCCCGTGGATGCCCGCTTCGAGCTCGAGTTCCAGGCCAGCGACCGCCGCGCCGAGGGCGCCGGCGAGGGACGCTCGGCCCCCGTGCGCATCCGCGTCGTGACGCCCGAGGAGCTCCTGCGCCGGCTGCAGGACCGCCTGGCCCAGGCGCGCCTCGACACGTTGCGCCTGGCCGAGGCCCAGCGCGAGAAGCGCGCGCGGCTGATCGAGCTGTTCGACGCGCTCGAGGGCGACGGCGCGGTGCCCGGCGAGAACCTGGCGCTGGCAGCCGTGCTGGCCGGCGAGCGGCGCGTGTTCAACGATGCCCAGGGCCTCGCGCGCGCGCTCGCCACCGCGACCGAGGACGTGCTCTACGCGCGCCTCGACGACAAGGCCGGCGCACTGCTCGAGTTCCTCGACGCACGCCTCGCCGCGCAGCTCGACGAGCGCTTCGCGGTCGCCCCCTGGCGCGAACTCGCGCGCGAATGTGCCGCCGGACGGCTCTCCTCGAGCGGCTTCGCGCCGACGCTCGTGCGCCTGGTCGAGCTGGCGCTGCAGGCCAGCGAGGACCACGCCGCGGCCGCGATCGAGGCCCTGGGGCGCGCGGGCGAGGCGGACACGACGGCGGCTGCGGGCACGGCGCTCGAGGAAGCCCTGGCGCACACGCAGCGCGTCGAGGCCACGCTCGAGACCCTGCTCGACGAGCTTTCCGAGTGGGACAACTTCCAGAACGTGCTGACCCTCGCGCGCGACATCCTGAACCGCCAGAAGGCGCTGCGCGACCGCACCCAGCAGTTCGCCACCGAGAACAAGTGAGGGTCCCATGAAGCTCCCGAGCGGCCAACCGTTCCTGATCGGCCTCGCGCTGCTCGCCCTGCTCGCTCTCCCGGGCGCGCAGACCGGCGAGTCGCGCGACCTGGCCGCGATCCGCGAGGAGCAGGCCCTGCTCGAGCGCCAGCTCCTGCGCCTGCGCGACACGATGGAGGTGCTGCTGGCGCGCATCGAGGCCGAGGGCCGCACGCGCACGGCCGAGCTGCTGCGCGAGGGGCTCGCGCTGCTGCAGGCGCGCGAGGGCGCGGCCGGCGGCCTGACGCTCGACGAGCGCATGGGCGAGGTGCGCAAGGCCCTCGAGCAAGAGCAGCTGGCCCAGTCGCTCGAGGCCCAGCGGCGCCTGGTCGACGATCTCGATCGCCTCGTCTCGATCCTGCTCGACAGGAAGAACCTCGAGGGCCTCGAGCAGAAGATCGAGAACCTGCAGAAGCTGCAGGCTGAGATCGAGGGCCTGGCCGACCGCGAGGCCGAGCTGGTCCAGGCCACCACCGAGCTGCGCCGCGAGGCGGGCGGTGAGGAGCTACGCGCGCTCGACGAGCAGCTCGGCCAGCTGGCCCAGCGCCAGAAGGAACTGCTCGAGCGCACCGAGCGCAGCGGGCGCGAGAGCGGCACGCTCGAGCTCGAGCAGCTCGAGCGCTCGCTGGCGGCCCTGCTCGCCGCCCAGCGCACGGACCGCGCCGTGCTCGAGGCCTGGCAGCCGGAGGCCGCCCAGGCGCTCGAGCCAGCCGAAGCGGCGCTCGAGGCCGCACGCCGCGCGGAGAGCCAGGCCGCGCGCCTGAGCGAGGCCAAGGCGCGGCTCGAGCGCGGCGCGGAAGCGCTGGAGAACGGCGCGCGTTCCGGCAGCGAGGTTGCCGAGGAACTGCGCGCCGCGGCCGAGAGCGCGCGGCGCGGCGCGAACGTGTCGCGCGATCCGGCGGCCGAGGCCGCGGCCGCGGCCCTCGAGCGCGCGCGCGAGGCCGTGACGACTCCGCCGACCGGTTCCGACCCGGCGCGCGCGAGCGCCCGCGCCCTGCGCGCCGAGGCCGAAGCCCTGGCACGCGCGGCGAGCGAGGCCCGAGCAGCGGCCGAGGCGCGCCGCGCGGAGGCCGAGCAGAGCCTGGCCGCGGGCGCGGCCTCGACTCCGCCGAGCCCGCAGCTCGAGACCGCGCGCGCGGCCCTGGCCGAAGCGCGCGCCGCGGCCCGACGCCAGGGCGATGCCAGCCCCTCCACCGAGCGCGCCGCCGAGGCCCTCGAACGCGCCCGGGACGAGCTCGAGTTCCTGGGGCAGGCGCTGGCCGGCTCGCAGAGCGAGCAGGCGCGCCAGAGCGAGAGCCTCGCGCGCGGGATCCAGTCCACGCCGCAGGGCGAAGGCGCCGAGGCCCGCTCGGCCCAGGCCGCCCTCGAGCGCGCCGCCGAGGCCATGCGCGGCGCCGCGCGCTCCGCACGCGACGGTGAGCCGGCGGCCGCGGGCCAGGCCGCGCAGCAGGCCGAGCAGGCCCTCGAGGAAGCCCAGGAAGCCCTGGCCGGCGCCCGCAGCGCGGCGGCCCAGACCAATGCCGCGGCCAACCAGGCCCTCTCCGCCGAGCAGTCCGCCGCTGCCGAGGCCGCGCGCGAGCTCGCCCGGCAGGACCCGGGCGGCTCGCTCTCGCCCGAGGCCCGCACGGCCACGCGCAGCGCGCTCGAAGAAGCCGCCGCGGCCATGCAGAAGGCGTCCGAGGATCTGGCCCAGGCGAAGAGCGCGTCGGGGGCCTCCGAGCAGCGCCGCGCCCTCGAGGAGCTCTCCGAGGCCGCGCGCGCCGCGCGCGAGGGCGTGCGCCTCGAGCGCCCCGAGGACCGCGCCGCGGGCGAGGAGCTCGCGCAACGTCAGGCCGAGGTGCGCCGCCAGATCCTCGACCTCGCCCGCCGTCTGCAGGAGCGTGAAACGCCGCGCAGTCGTCCGGACCTCGCGCGCGCCGAGAACCAGGCCAGCGCGGCCGAACAGGCCCTCGAGCAGGGCGATCCCGCCGGCGCCGAGGAGAGCGAACGCGAGGTCGAGCGCGAGCTGCGCCAGGCGAAGAGCGAGCTGCGCCAGGAGGAAGAGCAGTACCAGCGCCTGCGCGACGAGGAGCAGCTCTTCCGCATCGCCGAGGAGACCGCCGAGCTGCTCGCGGGTCACCAGGCCGAGATGGCGGCCGTGCGCGAGATCGAGCAGGAACGCGCCGGCTCCGACAAGGTGACGCGGGCCCAGAAGCTGCGCCTCGCCGCGATCGCGCGCAAGGAGGCCGCGCTCGGGACGCGCGCGCAGGAGCTCGCGCGCGCGATCGAGGCCGAGGGCTCCAAGGTCTCGGCCGGGCTGCTCGCGAACGTCGTCAGCGACCTGACGCGCATCGCCTCCGACCTCTCCGAGGAGGGCGACTACGACACGGGCCCGCGCGTGCAGGGTCTGCAGCGCGACGTCGAGGAGTCCCTGACCTGGTTGCTGGAGGAGCTGAAGTCCGAGCAGGCGCGGCGCCAGAACGAACAGCAAGAGCAGCAGCAACAACAGCAGCAACAACAGCAGCAGCAGGATCAGAAGCAACCGCTCGTGCCCGATTCGACCGAGCTCAAGCTGCTGCGCCGCATGGAGAACGACGTGGCCGAGTCGGTGGCGGCCCTGCGCGAGCTGCACCCCGAGCTCGACGCCGAGGGCGAGTTCCCGCCCGAGCTGCTGCGCGAGCTCACGCGCCTCGCCGCGCGCCACGAGCGCGTGACCCAGCTCTTCCAGGACCTGCGCGCACGCGTGGGCGTCGAGGCGCCGGGCGAGAACTGATGTCCGCGCTGCTCGTCTCCACCGCGCTGGCCGTCCTGCTGGCCGGACGCGACGCGGGCACGGCCGCTCCGCGCGCGCCGCGCCTGCAGGACGAGCTGCCGCGCGCCGAGTTCACGACGCCCGAGGCCCAGCGCGCGCGCGCCCGCGCCCTCGCCTATCTGGCCGCGGCCCAGGAGCGCGCCGGCGACGGTTCCTTCGCCGTGACCGACGTCGAGCGCGAGAACTACGCTCCGCTGGGCGTCAGCGCGCTCGCCACGCTGGCCTTCCTGGCCGACGGCAACGCCCCGGGCCGCGGTCCGCACGGCGCGGTCGTCGAGCGCGCGCTCGAGTACCTCCTGCGCCACACCGACCTCTCGCCCGAGTCCACGCGCCGCGGCTACATCTCGGTCCAGGGCGACGGGCTCTCGCGCACCCACGGACACGGCTTCGCGACGCTCGCGCTGGCCGAGATCTACGGCAGCACGAGCCAGGAGCGCGTCCGCGCCGCGCTGGTCGCGGCCGTGCAGCGCATCGAGCAGAGCCAGGGCTCGGAAGGCGGCTGGGAGTACGAGCCCTACGCCGTGCCGGCCCACGAGGGCTCGGTCACGGTGTGCCACGTGCAGGCCCTGCGCGCCGCGCACGACGCCGGCATCCAGGTCGATCCCGAGGTCGTGCGCCGCGCCGAGGAGTACGTGCGCCGCCTGCAGGCCCCGAACGGGCTCTTCTGCTACACGCTGGGCGACACGCGCCGCGCCAGCGCGGCCCTGGCCGCGGCGGCGATCACGACCCTCAACGCGACCGGGCGCTACGACGACGGCCTGATCCTCGGCACGGTCGACGCGATCTGGGCCGACCTCGCGCTGCGCGCGGAGACCGACCGCCCGATCTTCTGCCCCGAGTACGAGCGCCTCTATCTGGCCCAGGCCTTCTGGCAAATCTCGGACACGAGCCACTTCCGGCGCTGGTTCGAGGAGGAGCGCAACCGGCTCGTGCGCACCCAGGAGGACGACGGTTCCTGGCGCGGCTCGCGCTTCGGCTCGGTCTACGCCACGGCCGTGAACTGCCTCGTGCTGTCGATCCCCGACAGCGACCTGCCGATCTTCCAGCGCTGATCGGCGGAGGCGGCCTTCCTGGCCGCTGGCTGTTAGGCTCAGGCGCGTGGACCTCCATCTCGAACGGCGCGCGACGCTCGCCGCCCTGCTGGCCGAGCTGCCCGACGTGGTCGTGGCCTTCTCGGGCGGCGTGGACTCCGGGGTGTTGCTGCACGCCGCGGTGCAGGCCCTCGGCCCGCGCGCGGTGGCCCTGACCGGCGACTCGGCCTCGCTGCCGCGGCGCGAGCTCGAGGAGGCGCAGGCCTTCGCCCGCGCGCTCGGCGCGCGCTTCGAACGGCTCGCGACCGACGAGCTCGCCTCCGAGGACTACCGCCGCAACGACGGCACGCGCTGCTTCCACTGTCGCCACGCGCTCTTCACCGGCATGGAGGCCTGGGCGCGCGCCCGCGGCTTCACCGTGCTCGCCTACGGCGAGGTCACCGACGACCTCAGCGACCACCGCCCCGGTCGGGCCGCGGCGCGCGCCTTCGCCGTGCGCGCGCCGCTGTGCGAGGCCGGCTTCTCGAAGGACGACGTGCGCCGCTACGCGCGCGAGCACGGACTCGCGCTGGCCGACAAGCCGGCCGCGGCCTGCCTGGCCTCGCGCCTGCCGATCGGCACGCGCGTCACGGCCGCGGCCCTGGCGCGCATCGAGGCGGCCGAGGAGGCCCTGCGCGCGCTCGGACTGCGCGAGCTGCGCGTGCGCGACCACGGCACGCACGCGCGCGTCGAGCTCGGGCCGGGCGAGCTCGCGCAGGCCGCCGGCAGCGAGGCGCGCCTCGCCACGCTGCTCGCCGAGCACGGCTTCGCGACGCTCGAGCTCGCCCCCTACCGGCGCGGCGGAGCCGGCACGCAGGCACCGCCGACGAACAGCGCGTCGCGGTGAACTCCGGCGGGCACGCGCTCGCCCGGAAACACCAGCACGCGCTCGAGCCGCGTTCCGCTCGCCACCGACGCCCCGGCCAGCACCACGCAGTCGACGAGCTCGACCCCTGCGCCCAGCACGGCCGACTCCGCGCGGTGGAAGCGTCGCCCGGCGCGCGCGAGCGCCGCGAGGTTGGCCGCGAGCAGATCGCCCGGCGTCGAGAGGTTGTGGTCACGCCACGCGAAGGGCACGGCCCGCACGTTCAGCCCGGCCTCGAGCGCGCGCTGGATCGCATCGGTGAGCTCGTGCTCGCCGCGCAGCCCGCTGGGCGGCGTGGCCGCCGCGAAGGCCAGGAACTCCGGCGGAAACAGGTACACGCCGACCCCGCGCAGGCCCGCTCCGGCCGGCGGCTTCTCGCGCACCGCCCGCACGCGGCCGTCGGGCTCGAGCACGACCTCGTAGTTGCGCGCCAGCTCCTCGGGCCCGTCCTCGGCGCGCACGCCGAGGCGCGCCGCGCGTCCGTCCCCCGCCGCGTGCACCAGCGTGGCGAGATCGCGCGCGTCGAACCACAGGTCGCCGAGCAGACACACGAACGGCCGCGTCAGCTGCGCGCGCGCGCAGGCCAGCGCGTGGGCGATGCCGCGCGGCTCGGCCTGCGTCACGTGACAGAGCTCGACTCCGAAGGCGCGCCCGTCGCCGAGGTGCGCGCGCAGACGCTCACCGAGGTACCCGCCGACCACCACGATCTCGCGGATGCCGGCCGCGCAGAGGGCCGCGAGCTGGTGCTCGATCAGCGGTCGCTCGAGCACGGGCAGCAGCGCCTTCGGCTCGACCGAGGAGAGCGGCTCGAGGCGCCGCCCTCGGCCTCCCGCCAGCACCACGGCCTGAAAAAGTGCGCCGGGTTCGGGCTCGGATGCTCGCAAAGTCTCCGAACCCTACCCGGCGCGAAGGAACCGGACAATGCCACCTATCGTCCGGCTCCGATCCTTGAAGCGTGGTCTACTCGCGCACGGCCTCCGTGCTCGTGTTGCGGGCGATCCACACGAACGGCGCCTCGGGCGTGACCATCAGGAGCTCCGGCAGGCGATCGCCATCGAGGTCGGCGAACGCGGCCGAGAGCGTGCCCTCGGGCGCGGGCGAGCTGCCCGGCAGACGCGCGCTCGCGAAGCCGCCGGTGCCGTTGCCGCGTGCGAAGAAGAGCTCGCCGCCCGTCGTCAGGGCGACGACGTCGAGGTGTCCGTCCTGGTCGGCGTCGGCGGCCAGAGGCGTGCCCGGCCCGCCCGCGAGCGGCACGCGCACGACGTCGAACTGCAGCGCGCCCCGGTTGAGGAGCACCGTCAGCGCATCCTCGTCGAGAGCGAAGGAGCCGACCACGAGGTCGAGCGCGTCGTCCTCGTCGAGGTCGCCGAGCGACAGTCCCGCCGCGCGCGCCTCGAGCTCGAAGCTGCTCGCCAGCGTGAAGCCACCCGCGCCGTCGCCGCCCAGGACCGCGAGCAGGTTCCCGCTCGTCGTGCGCCCCGTCAGCGCCAGATCCACGTGGCCGTCGGAGTCGAAGTCGGCGCACAAGAGGTTGACCGGCTCGAAGGGCAGCGCGAGCGGTGCCCCGGCCGCGAGTCCGCCGCCGGCCGTGCCGCGCAGGACGACCAGGGCCTCGGCCTCGGCCAGTCCGACCACGAGGTCGGTGCGGCCGTCGCCATCGAAGTCACCCGAGTCGAGCCCGAAGGGGCCGGCTCCGACCACGAGGCGGTCGCCCGCGCCGGGCGCGGCGAAGTGCGCCGGGCCGCCCTGGTTGCGGAAGATGAGCAGCTCGTCGGTCCCGTAGGCCGGCACGAGCGCGTCCACGTCGCCGTCCTGATCGACGTCCGCCAGGGCCAGGTAGGCGTCCTCCTTCGAGGAGGGCGCGACCGGGAGCTCGCCGGCCGTGACCAGCACGCCGTCCACGTTCTCGAGGAACACGAGACTGGCCTGGTAGCGCGTGATCGCGAGCGCGTCCTCGTCGCCATCGCCGTCGAGGTCGGCCGTGGCCACGAAGATCGGTCGCTCGGCGCCGGTCGGCACACCGGTCGCACCGCGGAAGCTGCCATCGCCGCGCCCGAGCAGCAGCGACAGGTCCTGCGCGTTCGCACACAGGAGATCCTTCTCGGAGTCACCCGGCAGCGTCAGCACGGCCAGCGCGCGCGGCGCGGTGCCGACGTTGTAGTGCACGGGCTCGTCCCAGGCGAAGGGCGCGAGTCCGCGCCGCACCTGCAGCGACTGCTGCAGGAAGAGCGTGGCCACGAGCTCGGAGAGGCCGTCGCCGTCCAGGTCCTCGAAGAGCAGCGAGGTCGTCTCGCCGCCGAGATCGAGGGCGACGCCCGCCGCGAGGCCCGCGGACGTGCCGGGCAGGAGTCGCACCTCGTGCGTGCCGAGCTGCGCGATGGCGAGGTCCGTGAAACCGTTGGCGTCCATGTCGCCGGTCGCCTCGACGATCGGCTGCAGCAGATCGGCCAGCAGGGCCGTGGCCGCGCCGAAGCCCGTCGCGTCGCGGCGCAGCTCGATCAGGCGATCCAGCGCGCCCGTGTCCTCGCCCACGACGAGATCGAGCCAGCCGTCGCCGCCGAGGTCGAGCGCGGCGAGGCTGTAGGGCTTGAAGTCGGCGAGCGGCGCGCCCTCCAGCTCCTCGAGCGCGAGCAGCGCGCCCGACTCGACGCGCAGGCGCTGCACGCGTCCGGCGTCACGCAGGGCGACGAACAGCTCGGCCGGAGCGGACGAACCCACCAGACCGTCCGCGGGCAGGGCCACCAGGCCCTTCGGCCCGCCGGCCAGCGGCAGGGTGAGCGCGCTCGAGAACTCGCGCGGTGCGGGCCCCTGCAGGAAGACCTGCACGCCCTCGGGCGCGCCGTCCGTCCAGGAGCCGTTCGTGACGGCCACGTCGAGCAGCCCGTCGCCGTCCAGGTCGCCGAGGGCGAGCTGGAAGGCGTGGCCGAGCGTCGGGAGCTCGTACACGGTGCGGAAGCGTCCGTCCGCCAGCCCGAAGGCGATCGTCACGAAGCGCGTGCCGAAGTTCGATTCGACCAGGTCCGTGAGCCCGTCGCCGTCCAGGTCGCCGTGCACGACGTCACCCACGAAGGCCGAGCCGAGGCGGAGGTCGGTGCGCAGCGCGAAATCGACCTCGAGGCCCAGTGCCGAGGAGCTACCGGAGGAGCCGTGGTCGCGGTGACAGGCACCGGCGAGCGCGGCGAGCAGCGCGAGCGCGGCCGCGCGCCGAGGGGCGAGGGGGGACGATGCGGACATGCGAGGGGCAGCGCGCCACGCGGGCGCGTCTGACGAAAGGTATCTCGCCCTGCGCCCTCGGGCCGAGCTCAGGCGAGATACAGGCGGATCTTCCGCACGTAGCCCTCGGCGCTCTCGCGAAAGGCTTTCCGCTCCTCGGGCGTGAGCGGGCGGATGACCTTGGCCGGCACGCCGGCCACGAGCATCCCGCTCGGCACGCTGAAGCCCTCGCGCACGACCGCGCCGGCCGCCACCAGGGCCTCCTCGCCCACCACCGAGCCGCCCAGCAGCACGGCGCCCATGCCGATCAGGCTGCGGTCGCCGATGCGCACGCCGTGCAGCACGCAGCGGTGCCCGATCGTGACCTCGGACCCGATCACGTTGGGCGCGCCCGTGTCGGCGTGGATCATGGTCAGGTCCTGCACGTTCGTGCGCGCGCCGATCGTGAGCGGCGCGTCGTCGCCGCGCACCACGCAACCGAACCACAGGCCGACATCGGGGCCGAGCGTCACGTCGCCCGTCACGATCGCGTTGCGGGCCTTGAAGGCGCCGCCCTCGAGCGGCTCGAACAGTCCGCGCTGGGGAAAGGAGCTCATGCGGATAGCTCTAGCGGATCCCCGCCACCAGCGCGAGCGCGAGCGTCAGGCCGTTGTGCGCCGCGTGCACAACGAACGGCACGAAAACCGAGCCCGTCCGCTGCCGCAACCAGCCGAGCAGGAGACTCAGCGCGAGGAGGCCGGGCAGTCCGACGAGGCCGTGCATGGCGGCGAAGACGACCGAGGCGACCAGCCAGCCCTGCTGCGGGCCGAAGAACTCGCTCGCGGCCCCCTGCAGGAGGCCGCGGAAGAGCAGCTCCTCGAGGAACGGCCCGACCAGCACGGCCAGCACGCAGGCCAGCACGAGCTCGCGCCCCTCGAGCCCCAGCAAGAGGGCCAGGATCTCCTGCTGCTCGTCGAGGCCGAGCCGGCGCGCGACGTGCGCCCAGGCCACCAGGATCCCGAAGTAGAGGAACACGAACGGAACGTAGAGCGCGAGCGCGCCGAGGTAGGCGTGCGGCGCGGAAGGGCGCACCAGGCCGAGCGCCTCGGGTCCCGCGCCGCGCGCGCGCAGGCGCAACAGCGCCAGCCCGGCGCCCGCCAGGAAGGCGAGCTGGGTCGCCAGCAACGCGCCGGTCACCGAGCGCGCCCAGCCCGAGGCGCCGAGGAGCAGGATCAGGCCCACGATCAGCGCGCCCGGCGCGAGGAGATCGGTGAAGCGCCAGCCCGCACGGCCGGCGGACGCGGCGGGAACGACGCGCGCGAAATGCCGCAGGCCGCGCGCGAGGACCCAGCCGCCGGCGAGCGCCAGGAACGGCGCGCTGGCGAGCGGCGGGAGCTCCGTCGGGCCGTTCACTCGCCGGCCACGGCGGCCGGACCGGGGGCCGGGCGCGCGCTCGCGATCACGCCGCTCTCCGGTGACGAGGCGTTCGCGTACAGGCGGCGCGGGATGCGGCCGGCCAGGAACGCCTGCCGCCCGGCCCGGCACGCGTCGCGCATCGCCGCGGCCATGCGCAGCGGCTCCTGCGCGAGCGCGATTCCGCTGTTCAGGAGCACGCCCTCGACGCCGAGCTCCAGCGCCACGGCGACGTCGCTCGCCGTACCGACGCCCGCATCGACGATCACCGGCACCTGCACGAGCTCGAGCAGGATGCGGATCGCGTTCGGATTCAGCACGCCCTGGCCCGAGCCGATCGGCGAGCCGGCCGGCATCACCGCCGTCGCGCCGGCCTCCTCGAGGTGGCACGCGAGGCGCGGATCGTCGGAGGTGTAGACCCACACCTCGAAACCCTGGCGCACGAGCTCCTTCGTGGCCTCGAGCGTGCCCAGCGGATCGGGGAGCAGGGTCTTCGTGTCCCCCAGTACCTCGAGCTTCACGAGCTTCGTGTCGAGCAGCTCGCGCGCCAGGACCGCGGTGCGCACGGCCGTGGCCGCGTCGAAACACCCGGCCGTGTTGGGCAGGATGCGGTAGCGCGTGCGATCGACGAAATCGAGCAGCGAGGGCCCGGCCGAGCGGTCGAGGTTCACGCGCCGCACGGCGACCGTCACGCACTCCGTGCCCGAGAGCGCCAGGGCCTGGGCCATCTGCTCGAAGCTCGCGTACTTGCCCGTGCCCACGAAGAGGCGCGAGCGGAAGGTCTCGCCGCCGATGCGGAGCGGCACGTCGTCGGGGTCGGTCACGGGCGGTTTCACGCCCGAGAGGATAGCGCGCCGGAGCGCGCGCCCCTACCCGCCACCGACCAGCGTCACGAGTTCGAGTCGATCGCCCTCGGCCAGGACGGTGGTGGCGTGCGCGGCGCGCGGCACGAGGCACTGGTTGCGCTCGACCGCGACGGCCGTCGCCCCCAGACCGAGCTGCAGGAGCAGCGCACGCACGGTCGCCCCCTCCGGAACCTCGTGCGCGGCTCCGTTCACGAGCACCTTCATGCCCGCACGAAGGCGCACTTCAGGTACTCGCTCTCCGGCAGGGTGACGAGCACGGGATGGTCGGCCGCCGCGCCCTCGAAGCGGAACAGGCGCGCCGGACGTCCGACCTCGAGCGAGGCCGCGCCCAGCGTGTCCAGGAACTCGCCCCGCCCGACGTTGTACGAGCACGAAGCGCTGACGAGCACACCGTCCGCGACCAGCAGCGCGAGCGCACGCTTGTTCAGCTCGCGGTAGCCGCGCAGCGCGCCCTCGATCTCGCGCCGGCTGCGCGCGAAGGCGGGCGGGTCGACGATCACGAGCCCGTAGCGTTCCGGCCGCTCCACGCGCGCACGCAGGTCGTGCATGGCGTTGACCTTCTCGGTCACGATGCGTGCGCCCACGCCGTTGCGCTCGGCATTGCGCCGCGCGCGCGCCAGGGCCTCCTCCGACTGGTCGAGGCACAGCACCGAGCGCGCGCCGGCCTGGGCCGCGCGCACGCCGAAGAGTCCGTCGTACGAGAAGGCGTCGAGCACGTCCACGTCGCGCGCGAAGCGCGCCGCGGCCGCGCGGTTGGTGCGCTGGTCGAGGTAGTGACCGGTCTTGTGGCCCTCGGTCAGCGAGACCTCGTAGCGCAGCAGCGGCAGCCCGTCCGCGGCCGGCTCCTCGACCTCGATCGGCTCCGCCGTCTCGCCCCGCAGCCACGCGACGCGCGGCGCGAGCTCCTCGTGCGCGCGCGTCGAAGAATCCGAGCGATCGAGCACGCGCGCCACGGGCGAACCGAGGGCCTCCTCGAGCACGCCGAGCCACTCGCGCAGGTAGCGATCCGAGCCCTGGCAGCCCGATTGCAGCACGAGCGCATCGCCGTAACGGTCGACGACCAGCCCGGGGAAACCGTCCGCGTCGCCGTGCACGAGCCGGCATGCATCGCGCGCGCCCAGCAGCCCGAGCGCGCGGCGGTGCGCGACGGCCGCGCGCGCGCGCGCACGCCACAGCTCGGGCGTGGGCGCCTCGGGCGTGCGCGTCACGAAGCGCAAGGCGATGCGCGAGGTGGTCGAGGCGAGCGCCCAGCCCAGCAGGCTGCCGTCCGGCGCATGGGCCGGCACGAGCTCGCCCGGCTCGGCCTCGAGGGCCGAGAGGTCGTCCGCGTAGATCCAGGGATGCCCTCCCAGGTGGCGCTTGCGACCGCGCCCGGTCAGAACGGCGCGGCCCATCAGCGCTCCCCCCCCATCAGGCGCTCGAAGCGCGCGTCGCCGCGCAGGCTGGCGAGGTCGGGGTCCTTCTTGGCCCACTCGATCTGGCGCAGGCGCGCGCCGTCGGTGGGATAGTTCTCGCGGAAATCACGCTCGAGGAAGTCCAGGGCGGGTCCTTTCTCGCCCAGGAGGGCGTGGGTGCAGGCGATGTTGTAGTAGAGCGAGGCGCTCGGCACCACCTTGCGCAGCACGGTGCGGGCCTCTTCGGCCCGGCCCGAGCGCGCGCGGTAGCAGGCGCGCAGGACCTCCATCGAGGGGCTCTGGTCGAGCACGTAGGCGCGCTCGAAGTAGCCCAGGGCGCGCGCGGGATCGCCCATGCGGACGTTGGCGTTGACCGCCAGCGAAAGGAGCGCGCCGGCGCGCCGCGCGCGCAGCATGGCGAGCTGGCCCTCGACCTGGCGACGCTGCTCGGGATCGCCGGCCGAGGCGCGCCGCGACTCGATCTCCTGCTCGATCGTCTCGAGCCGCTCGACCGAGCCCAGGAAGGCCGTCTCGGCCTCCTGCGGTCGATTCTCGTCCATGAAGGTGTCACCGCGCAGGAGATCGAAGCGCGAGGCGTTCCACTCGTCGAGGATCGAGAGCGTGCCGAGCGGCGCGGAGCGCAGCGTGGCGAGCGCGCGCTCGGCCAGGGCCCGCGCCTCCGCCGCGCGGCCGTCGGAGCGCAGCTCGAGCGCCAGACGCTCGACGTGCATCGAGACCTGCAGGTTCTCGAGCCGGCGCGCGAGGATCGTGCGCAGGCGCGCGGCGTCGGGCACGCCGGCAGCGCGCGCCTGCTCCAGCTCGCGGCGCTCCTCGTCCTCGGCCGTGTCGATCTCCGCGCGGCGGTAGCGGAAGTAGCGCAGGAGCTGCTGACGCTGGTCGGGATCCTGCGCGCCGAAGACGGGGTCCTCGAGCTCGCGCTCGCGCCGTGCGAGGTCGAGCCGCTCGGCCTGACGCAGCTCGCCCAGGGCCGCCACACGCCGCGCGTCGAGCAACGCATCGAAGGCGCGCCCGGCCGGACTCGGCTCGAAGCCGACCAGCTCGAGCGGCGCGACACCGGACCAGGCCTGCGCGAGGGCCAGGGCCTGATCGAGCCGCGCGCGACGCCCCTCCTGCGGCTCGAGGCGCTCGTTGAACAGCACGCGCGCGTGCGGCCCGAGGTCGCGCTCGAAGAGCGCGTCCAGCGCGACCGGATCGGGCGCGTCGGTGCGCACGGCGACCTCGCGCGAGCGCAGGAACAGCTCGTGGGCGCGGGCCAGCTCGTCCAGCGCCTCGAGCTCGCGCGCGGGCTCGGCCAGCGCACACAGGGCGCGCCACTCGTGGGCCAGAGCGAGCAGGTGCAGGCGCTCGACGTGGGCCGCACCGCCCCCGCGCGTCCACTCGTCCGGGCGCGGACTCGGGAAGAGGTCCGTGCGCCGCTCCAGGCTCGCCGCGAGCGTCTCGATCAGACGCGTGAGCAGGGGCTCGGCCTGCGCCCGCGCGCCGCGCGCGTAGTGCGCCGCGACCTCGAGCAACGTGGCGCGCACGCGCCAGCCCTCGCGCTCATCGGCCCCGCCCGGTCCCTCGACCGGCTCCAGCTCGGCCTGCCGACCGAGCTCCCGGGCCAGCTCCAGGGCCGCCCCGGCATCCCCGCGTTCGTACCAGGCGAGGTCGAGCCGGCGCTGCAGGACCTCGAGCCGCGGCCAGCCCTGGGCAGCGAGTTCCACCAGGACGGCATCGGCCCGCATGCCCTCGGCCAGCTCGCTGCAGCGCGCCACGAAGCCCTCGAAGGCCTGGCGCGCGGCGGCGCGCACGCGCGGGTCGGCGTGCACGCGGCCCAGCAGCAGCGCGCGCTGCTCGCCCGCGGCCTCGCCGCCGCCGGGCACCTCGGCCAGCGCGCGCCCGAAGCCGCCCAGGAGCGCCGCCAGGGTCCCCGCGGCCGGCGTCTCCGCGCCGGAGAAGGCCCGCGTGACGCGCGCGATCAGCCGCTCGCGGCCGGCGGGCAGACGCGCGAGCGCGGCCGCAGCGCGCTCGGCCTCGGCCGGGGTCAGGCGCTCGCTCAGGCGATCGAGCGCGAGCTCCGCGCCCGTCAGCCCGCAGGCCGCGAGCGACTCACGCGCGCGCTGGCGCACGTTGTCGCTCGGATCCGTCAGGGCCAGGCGCTCGAAGGCCGCCAGACGCGCCTCGGCCTCGCCCTCGCCCAGGGCCGGATCGCCGAGGAACAAGAGCCCGAGTCGCCGCACCTGCGGGTCGGGATCGTCGAGCAGCGCGAGCACCGGCGCAGCCAGCTCGGGCGCGGGCAAGGTGAGCAGCAACTTGGCGCGCGCGCGGCGCGCGGTGAAGTCCTGCTGCGCGAAGTCGGAGAGCGCGCGCTCGGCCGCGGGCCGTCCGAGGGCCGTGAGCGCGTCCAGGGCCGCGCTCCAGCCCGGCTCCTCGGCCGCGTCGAGCCGCGCGAGCTCGCGCGCCAGCTCCGCCTGGCCCGGAGGCGTCTGGAGCGTGGCCCACAGCGCGACGAGCAGCGCCGCTGCGCTCATGCGTCGCTTTCCGCTTCGGGCTGCGCCATGCGGTAGTCGAAGGCGCGCCGCGTCAGGCCGACCGTGCGCGCGGCGGCGCTGACGTTGCCGCGGTGCTCCTCGAGCGCCCGCTCCATCATCGCGCGCGCGAGCCCGTCGACCTTCAGGCCCAGCGCCAGCGCCTGGCGCGCGAGATCGTCGGCCGCTCCGGCGCGCGCCTGGGCCAGGAAGGCGAACTCCGCGGCCTGGATCTCGGCGCTTTCCGCCTCGGCCTCGCCGGCCAGCACGAGCACACGCTCCAGGGCGTTTTCGAGCTCGCGTACGTTGCCCGGCCAGGGGTGGGCGCGGAGCACCTCGAGGGCCGCGGCCGAGGGCGCGCGCGGCCGCACGGCCACGCGTTCCGCCACGCCCGCGACGAGCTCCTGGACCAGCGCTTCCAGGTCCTCGAGCCGCCGCCGCAGGGGCGGAACCTCGAGCGTCAGCACGGCCAGACGGTAGAAGAGGTCGGGGCGGAAGGTACCGGCCTCGACCAGGCGCTCGAGGGGCGTCGTGGCGCTGGCCACGACGCGCACGTCGACGGGGACGCTGCCTTCGCCGCCGAGGGGCTCCACCGTGCGCTCCTGCAGGACGCGCAGGAGCTTCACCTGGGCCTCGAGCGGCAGATGGTCGATGCCGTCCAGCAAGAGGGTTCCGCCGTGGGCCCGGCGAAACAGGCCCAGGCGCGCGCGGTGGGCGTCGGTGAAGGCTCCGCGCTCGTGGCCGAACAGCGTGGCCTCGATCAGGGTGGGCGAGGTCGCGACCAGGCTGGCGGCCACGAACGGCCCGGCGGCGCGCGGACTGGAGCGGTGCAAGCGCAGGGCGGCCTGGCCCTTGCCGGTGCCGCTCTCGCCCAGAAAGAGCACCGTGCTCTCGCTGCGTGCAGCGCGCTCGAGGTCCGTCAGGAAGGCCCGCAGGGCCGCCCCCGAACCCACGAAGGGATCGACCACGGGCGGCGCGGCACGGCGGGAAGGGGGGCTCTGCGGGGGGTCCCGCTCGGGGTCGCCTCGGTTGACGCGCACCCCCTAGATATAGCAGACTCACCGGGCTTCGACGCCGATTCCAACCGCCGGGAGAGCCGACGGCAACGGAAGCGGGGCGGCAGGGTTTCGACCCGAGATCGCCACGCAGAGGTTGCCTCGTGCCCGCCCCAGCGGCCACCCGCCCCCACTCCGCCCATGAACTTCGAAGACCTTCTGAGGATGATCGACATCCTCCACCGCGAGAAGGACATCCCCAAGGAAGTGCTGTTCCTCGGGCTGGAGGATGCCATCGCGACCGCGATCCGCAAGCGCCTCGGAGTGGGCGAAGACCTGGTCGTGAAGATCGACCGCCAGTCGGGCGAGATCGCGGTCGAGGACGCCGAGGGCGAGTACGAGATGGACCTCGCCGACCTCGGGCGCATCGCCGCCCAGGCCTGCAAGCAGGCCTTCATCCAGAAGGTGCGCGAGGCCGAGCGGGACGTGCTCTACGACGAGTACGAGACGCGCGTCGGCAGCCTGATCAACGGCACGGTGCAGCGCTTCGACAACGACTCCCTGGTGGTGAACCTGGGGCGCACCGAGGCCTACCTGCCGCGCGAGGAGCGCGTGCGTGGCGAGACCTTCGCACCGGGCGATCGCATCCGCGCGATCGTGCTCGAGGTGCGCAAGGACGGCCCGCGCGTGCGCATCATCGTCAGCCGCACGCACCCCGACCTGGTGCGGCGCCTGTTCGAGCTCGAGGTGCCCGAGATCGCCGACAACATCATCGAGATCAAGCGCGTCGTGCGCGAGCCCGGCTACCGCACGAAGATGGCCGTGATCTCGCAGGACCCGAAGATCGACTGCATCGGAGCCTGCGTCGGCGTGCGCGGCTCGCGCATCAAGGCCGTGATCGACGAGCTGCGCGGCGAGCGCATCGACATCATCCGCTGGTCCGACTCGCTCGAGCAACTCGTGATGAACGGCCTGAAGCCGGCCACGATCGCGCTCGACAACATCTACGCCAACGTCGACAACCACTCGGTGGTGGTCGTCGTGGACGAAGACCAGCAGTCCCTCGCGATCGGCAAGAAGGGCCAGAACGTGCGCCTCGCCAGTCGCCTGTGCGGCTGGGACATCGACATCAAGACGCGCGACGAATTCGAGGCCGAAGGCTTCACCCGGGTCGACGGCGAGGCCGTCGAGGGCGAGGCCGACGAGGCCGAGAGCGGCGGAGACGAGCCCGCGGCCTCGGTTCCTTCCCAGCCCGGTTCCTGATCCTTTCCGCGCCCCCCGCCCACACTAGCCCACACCAGATCTTGAGCGCCAAGAAACGGGTCTACGACATCGCGAAGGAGATCGGCATGACCGGCCAAGAGCTGGCAGCCAAGCTCCGCGACATCGGCTTCACGGACATCAAGAGCCACATGACGGCTCTCGATGACGTGCAGGTCCTCGAGATCCAGGCGCGCCTCGAGGCCTACGGGATCGTCGGCGAGTCTTCCTCCGAAACGCAGAGCGTCGGCGGCGTCAAGATCAAGCGCAAGCGCAAGACGCCCGACGAGCTGGGTGATCCGGCCGACGAGCCGAAGGCGCCCGAACCGGCCGCGGCTCCGACGCCCGCCCAGCAACCCGGCCCGCAGCCCAGCACGCACAGCGCTCCCAGGCCGGCCCCCCAGCCGGCCGCGCTGCACCCCGTGCCGCACGCGGCTCCGCCCGCGCCGCTGGCCGCTCCGCTCGAGGCCCCGCCTGCGCCGCGCGCCGTCGAGGCGCCGCGTCCGCTCACGCCCGAGCCGCCGCCCCCGGCCCCCGCGCCCGAACCGGTCGCGCCTCCGCCGGCTCCGCTCGCGGCCGAGGCCCCGGCCCCCGCGCCGGCTCCGAGCCTCGAGAGCGCGCCCGCGGCCGAACCCGCTCCCGCCCCGCAGGCCGAGCCGGAAGTGCTGGTTCCGGCCGTCGCCGCCGAGCTGGCCCCCGCGCCGGCCGATGCGCCCGCACTCGCCGTCACGGGCGAAGCCCCGGGAGCCGCGACCCCCGCCGCCACCACCACGGCCGAGGGCGACATCGTGCGTCCGTCGCTGAAGCGCCGCGGCGGCAAGGTGCTCGGCTTCATCGACCCCTCGCAGTTCAAACGTGCGGCCCCGGCCAAGCCCGAGTCGCGCCGCCTGCGTTCGCGCGACGACGTCGTGCCGGACGTGATGCCCACCATGGGCCGCGACCGCAAGCCGGGCGTCGTGCGCGGCGACACCACGCGCGGCACGATGACCGCCCAGGAGCTGCGTGACCGCGAGCAGGGGCGCTTCCTGCGCCGCCGCGGACGCGCCGGCCCGGGTCAGTCCGGCCCCGGAATGGGCTCCGGCGGTGGTCGAGGCCCGCGCCACGGCTCGTCCTCCCCGCTCTCGGGCGGCGTGGTCGCGATCGAGGCACCGGTCACGATCAAGAAGCTCGCCAACACGCTGGCCGTCAAGGAGAACCAGGTTCTCCAGGAGGCCATGAAACAGGTCGGCTTCGGGATCAACATCAACTCGACGATCGACAACGACACCGCCGTGCTGCTGGCCGGCGAGTTCGGGGTCGAACTCGAGGTCGTGACCGAGATCGCGGCCGAGACCGCGCTGCTCGAGGAGCTGTCCGAGACGCGCCGGGCGGTCGGCGAGGACAAGCTCGCCAAGCGCGCGCCGTGCGTGGCCTTCCTCGGCCACGTCGACCACGGCAAGACGACGCTGATCGACACGATCCGCAAGACGCGCATCGCCGAGGGCGAGGCCGGCGGCATCACCCAGCACATCGGCGCCTACCAGGTGCAGACGCAGCACGGGCACACGCTCGCGATCGTCGACACGCCCGGCCACGCGGCCTTCACGGCCATGCGTGCGCGCGGCGCGAACGCGGTCGACATCGTGGTGCTCGTGGTGGCGGCGGACGACGGCGTCATGCCGCAGAGCGAGGAAGCCCTCAACCACGCGCGCGCCGCCAAGGTGCCCGTGGTCGTCGCGCTCAACAAGATCGACAAGCCCGGCGCCAACGCCGAGCGCGTGAAGACGCAGCTCTCCGGCATGGGCCTGCAACCCGAGGAATGGGGCGGCTCGACGGCCGTGCTCGAAGTCTCGGGGCTCAAGGGCACCGGCATCGAGGAGCTGCTCGAGCGCGTGTTCCTCGAGAGCGAAGTGCTCGAGCTCAAGTGCCACCTCGAGGGCCCGGCCTCCGGGATCGTGCTCGAGGCCGAGATCCAGCAGGGCAAGGGCAAGGTCGCGCACCTCCTGATCCAGGACGGCATGCTCAAGAAGGGCGACGTGATCCTGGCCGGCGAGGGCTACGGACGTGTGCGCTCGATCCACGACGACCGCGGCCGCAACCTGGAAGAGGCCGGCCCCTCGATGCCGATCGAGGTCACGGGTCTGAACGAGCTGCCCACCGTGGGCGACCGCTTCTACGTGGTAGACGAGCTGGACAAGGCGACCGAGGTCGCCACCGAGCGCGCGCGCGCCTCGCGCCAGCTGTCGCAGATCGAGCGGCGCGCCGTCAGCCAGGAGAACATCCTGCAGGCCGTGGCCGATGCTGCGAAGCCCACGATCAACCTGATCGTCAAGGCCGACAAGCAGGGCTCGGTCGAGGTGCTGAAGCACCAGGTCGGGCAGTTCCTGCACGAAGAGATGCAGATCAACCTGCTGCACGCGGGGGTCGGCGCCGTGACCGAGAGCGACGTGGACCTCGCCACGACCTCCAAGGCGCGCATCCTGGCCTTCCACACCAGCGCCAACTCGCGCGTGCGCCAGATGGCCGAGCGTGGCGGCGTCGAGATCAAGATCTACGACGTGCTCTACGACCTGCTCGAGGACATCAAGCGCCTGATGGAGGGCGAGCTCGCGCCCGAAGTGCGCGAAGAGGTCACCGGCCACGCCGAGGTCCGGCGCGTGTTCAAGTCCTCGAAGTTCGGCAACATCTCCGGCTGCTTCGTGCTCGACGGCTCGCTGTTCCGCTCGTCGCAGGCGCGCCTCTTGCGCGACTCGACCGTGGTCTACACCGGCGCGATCGGGTCGCTGCGGCGCGAGAAGGACGACGTGCGCGAGATCCGCGAGGGTTTCGAGTGCGGCATCACGCTCAAGGACTTCGACGACGTGCGCGAGGGCGACGTGATCGAGGCCTTCAAGGTGGTCGAGGTCAAGCGCTCGCTCTGACCGCAGGCGAGCACTCCTCACCCCCACCGCGATGGCCAATCCCCGGTCGAAAGCCCGCATCGAGGCGCGCATCCACGAGCGCGCCGCCTATTGCATCGGCTTCGAGCTGAACGACCCGCGCTCGTCGTTCATCACGGTGACCAAGGTCGAGATCACCGACGACCTCCTGACCGCGCGCATCTTCTACTCGGTGCTCGGCACGCGCGGCGACCGCACGCGCGTCGAGCACATGCTCGAGAGCGCGAACGGCTTCATCCGCAAGCAAGTCGGGCGCGTGCTGCAGACACGGCACATCCCGGCCCTGCAGTGGATCTACGACGACTCGGTCGAGCGCTCGGCCGAGCTGCAGTCGAAGATCCAGGATGCGCTCGAGAAGGACCGCGCCATCAACCCCGCCGCCCACCTCGAGCTGCCGCGCCCCAAGGGCGCGCCAGCCGAGGAAGACGTCGAGCGCGAGTACCGCGAGTTCCTGCAGGCGAAGGAAGACGAAGACGAGGGCAAGAGCGGCCCGGCTACCGACCCGTGAAGGTCGTGCGCGGCCCCTGGGGCGTGTCCATGAGCGCGAAGCCGAGCGCCTTGATCTCGGCCCGGATCCCGTCCGAGGTGGCCCAGTCCTTGCGTGCGCGGGCCTCCGTGTAACGCGCCAGCAGCTCGTCCAGCCGGACGTCCGCCGACTCCTCGAGCTCGAGCACCCCGAGCGTGGCCTGGGCACGCTCCAGAAAAGCCCAGGCATCCGCCGCCGCCTCGCGCCCGAGTCCCGCCTCGAGCACCGCCGAGCGCAGCTCGAACAGGGCCGCCAGCGCCTGGGGCACATTGAGGTCGTCGTCCATGCCCGCGTCGAAGCGCATACGCGCCTCGCTCACGGCGGCCGCACCGACGCGCGCCTCCTCGGTAGATCCCGGCCGGGCGCGGGCCTCACGCACGCGGGCCACGAGGTCGGCGAGCTTCGCAAGCGCGCTCTGCGCCTCCTCCAGGATGCCCCAGGTGAAGTTGAGCGGGCCGCGGTAGTGCCCGCGGATCAGCGCGAAGCGCAACGCGCGCGGCGTGAAGCCACGCGCCACGACGTCGTCGAGGTTCCACACGTTGCCGAGGCGCTTCGACATCTTGCCGCCGTCGACCTGCAGGAACTTGGCGTGCATCCAGTAGCGCGCGAAGGGCTTGCCGGTGAAGGCCTCGCTCTGCGCAATCTCGCACTCGTGGTGCGGGAAGACGTTGTCCTCGCCGCCGGTGTGGAGGTCGAGCTCGTCGCCCAGGTGCTTGCGCGCCATGGCCGAGCACTCGATGTGCCAGCCCGGGAAACCGTCGGGGCCGAAGCGACTCACCCACTTCATCAGGTGCTTCGGATCGCTCTTCCACAGCGCGAAGTCGGCCGGATGGCGCTTCTCGTCGCGCACCTCGATGCGCGCACCGGCCTCGAGCTCCTGCACACTGTTGCCCGAGAGCCGGCCGTAACGCGGAAAGCGCGCCACCTCGAAGTACACGTTGCCGTGCGTCTCGTAGGCGTAGCCGTCGCGCAGCAGGCCATCGATGATCGCCAGCATCTCGGCGATGTGCTCGCTCGCCTTCGGGCGCGCCAGCGGCTCCTTGCAGCCCAGCGCGCGCACGTCCTTCAGGAAGAGCTCGGTGTAGTGCCGGCTGATCTCCCAGGGGTCCTTCTGCTCCTTCCGGGCCTGGGCCTCGAGCTTGTCCTCGCCCTCCTCGGCATCGTCCAGGAGGTGGCCGACATCGGTGATGTTCATCACCTGGCGCACCTCGTAGCCGGAGACCTCGAGCCAGCGCCGCAGGGTGTCGGCGAACAGGAAGCTGCGCAGGTTGCCGACGTGCACGCGCCCGTAGACCGTCGGTCCGCAGTTGTACATGCGCACGACCCCGGGCTCGCGCGGTACGAAAGGGCGCTTCTCCTTGGCCAGAGAATCGAAGACCTCGAGGGGCATGTCGCGTGGAGGGGTGACGGCGGGCGTTCCGCGCGGGATGATAGTCGATTCGATGGCGAGTCCTCTGCCCCCCCTCGAGGTCCTGCGTCCGCTCGGCGCGGGCGCCACGGCCACGGTCGAGCTGGTGCGTCTGACGGCGCCCTTCGCCGGGCTTCCGGCCGGCACCGAGCTCGCGCGCAAGACCCTGGCACGCGAGCTCATCGGCGAGGCCGCGGCGCACGCGGCCTTCGCGACCGAGGTCGCCGCCGCCAGCGCCGTGCACGCCCCCTCGCTGGTCCGCCTGGTGCACCACGGCGAGCACGAGGGGCGGCCCTTCCTGCTACTCGCCTACGTGCCGGGCAAGAGCCTGCGCGAGCTGGTCGAGCAGGGCGGACCGCTGCCCGAGCCGCAGCTGCGCGCGCTCGCGAGCGACCTGTCCGATGCGCTCGCGGCCCTGCACGAGGCCGGCCTGACGCACGGCGACGTCAAGCCCGAGAACGTGCGCCTCGATGCCGACGGGCGCGCGGTGCTGCTCGACCTCGGCTTCGCGCGTCGCTCGCGCGGCGAGGAACGTCGCGCCGAGGCGGGCTCGCTGGCTTACCTCGCACCCGAGCGCGCGCGCGGTGGCGGACCGACCGCGGCGTCCGACGTTTTCGCCCTGGGCGTCGTTTTGTACGAGCTCGCCACCGGGCTGCATCCCTTCGCGCACGGCAAGTTCATGGCGCTGCTCTCCGGACGCATCAGCTCGAGCGGCGCGCTGCAGCGTCGCTCGCTCGAGCTGCCCGGCGCCGACGAGCTCCTGGCCGCGCTCGACGCGGCGCGCTTCGTGCCGCCCTCGCGCCTCGTGCCGTCGCTGACGCCGTTCCTCGACCGCCTGCTCGCCACGGTCCTCGCACGCCAGCCCGAGGAGCGCCCGGCGGCCCCCGAGCTCGCGCTGCGCGCGCGCCAGGGCGAGCTCGGCGACTGGTGGCGCGCCGAGCTCGAGCGCGGCACCGGACCGCTCCCGGAAGGCGCGGGGGCGCAGGCCTTCCCGCTGGTCGGACGCGAGCGCGAGCTCGAGCAGCTCGCCGCACAGTACCGCGCGCTCGTCGAGGCCGAACCGGCGCGCGCCGCCGTTACCTGGCTGGTCGGCCCCGAGGGCAGCGGAAAATGGCGCCTCGTGCAGACCTTCGCCGAGCGTCTGCGCCGCAGCGCCCATCCCCCGCTCGTCCTGGACGCGCGCTGGAACGAGAACGACGAGGGTCGCCCGGGCGGCACCGCGCTGATGCTGCTGAACCGCTGGCTCTCGCTACCGGTCGGGCGCGCGCCCGGCGAACGCGACGCCCACCGCCTGGAGGAGCTGCTCGGCCCGGCCGCCGCGCGCCCGCTGCTCGCGGCCCTCGACCCGCGCGCCGGCGGCACGATCGACCGCGCCGTGCCCGCCGAGCTGGCGCGCTTCCTGGCCGAGCTCGCGCGCACGCGCCCGGTGCTCGTGTTCCTGGACGACGTGCACCAGGCCGGCGCACTCACGCTCGGCGCGCTGTCGAGTCTGCTCGAGCTCCTGCGCGGCGTGCGCCTCCAGTTCGTGCTCGCCCTGCGTGAGGACATCGCGGCCAGCGAGCCGCAGCTCCTGCAGAAGCTGGCCGAGCGTCTGGAGCGCGGCGCGGGCGCCGCAGGCCCCGAGTCGACGCGCCTCGTGCTCGAGCCGCTCGACCTCGCCGCGGTCGGAGCGCTGGTCGAGCGGCTGTTCGACGACGACGCGCCGCGCGTGCGCCTGACCGAGGTGCTGTGGAAGAAGAGCCGCGGCAACCCCGGCTTCCTGACCGAGATCCTGCGCGAGCTCGAGGCCCGCGGCGGACTCCAGCTCGGCGCCGACGGACGCTTCCGGCTGACGGTCTCGCCCGACGAGCTGCCCATGCCGCGCTCGCTCGACAAGCTCATCAAGGAACGCCTCGGCGCGCTCGAGCCCGAGGAGCGCACCTGGCTGGAGCGCCTGGCCGTGGTCGGCGCGCGCCTCACGCCCGAGTTCCTGATGACGGCCTTCCCCCCCACGGGCCGCGCCGAGATCGACGAGCTGCTGGCACGCCTCGTGCGCAAGGGCTGGCTCGTGCCCGCCGCCGACCGCTACCGCTTCGAGCGCCCGGCCCTGCGCGAGGCGCTCTACCGCGCGCTCTCCCCGGCCCGCCGTCGACGCCTGCACGCCAGCGCCGCGCGCGGCCTGAGCGGGCCCGACGAAGACCTCGAGCTCGCCTACCAGCGCGCCTTCCACCTGCATGCGGCCGGCGAGCACGCCGAGCTGCTCGAGACCGTGCGGCGCACGCTGCCGCCGCTGCGCCGCCGCGCTTCGGCCCAGCGTCTGCTGACGCTCGCGCACTGGGGCCTCGAGGCGCTCGAGAAGGTCCCCACGCTGCGCAGCCAGGACGGCGTGCGGCTCGAGCTGCTCGAGGACGCGGCCGACGCGGCCGACCGTCTCGGGCGGCGCGAGGACCAGCGCACGTTGCTCGACCACCTGGCCGGCTTCGCGCTCGACCCGGAGAAGCTGCCGGCCGAGGCCGCACGCCTGTACCTGCTGCACGCGCGCTACGCGGCCGGCACCGGGCAGTTCGCCCTCGCGCGCGGCTGGCTGAAGACCGCCGTGGGCCTGGCCGAGCGCTCGCGCGACAGCTGGCTCTGGTCGCAGACCCTGCGCCGGCTCGGGCACGTGCAGGCCCAGGTCGGCGAGTTCGCCGAGGCGCGCGCGCTCTCCGAGCAGGCCCTGCGGCGCGCGGTGGGCGAGAACCAGGAGGCCCTGGCCGAGCTCGCGCTGGCCCACGTGGACGTGCTCGAGGACCGCCTCGAGCCGGCCCTCGCGCACGTCGACCACGCGCTGGCGACGCTGCGTCGCACCGAGGAACCGCGCGCCGGCGTGCTGGCCTACGCCGAGCTCCTGCGCGGACGCCTGTGGCGCTCGGCCGGCCTGCCGCAGCGCGCCCTCGGCGCGACCCAGCGCGCGGTGCTCCTGGCGCGGCGCGCCGGCGAGCGGCGCCTCGAGGCCGAGGCCCTGGCGCGCCGCGGTGGCCTGCTGCTCGACCTCGATCGCCCGGGCCTGGCGCGCAACGAGCTGGTCGACGCGAAGTTGCTCTCCGACGAGATCGAGGACCGCCGCGGGCAGGTCCTCTCGACCCTCTGGCTCGGGTTGCTCGAGGCCGAGGAAGGCGACCCGCGCGCGCGCGCCTCGCTCGAGCGCGCGGTCGAGCTGGCGCGCGACATCGCCTTCTACCGCGCCGAGGCCGTCTCGCTGGCGCTGCTCGCGCGGCTGCTGCGACTGTCCGGCGACGCAACGGCGTCCGCCACGCTGGCCGGCGAGGCCTACGAGCTCGTCCTGCGCCACGGGGCCGAGCTCTCCGACCGCATCGTCATCGCCGGGACGCACGCGCTGCTTCTGGGCGAGCTCGGACGCGCGCGCGAGCGCGCCAAGGTCCTCGACGAGCTCGAACGGCGCACGCGCGCCAGTCGCAAGGCGCTCACCGACCGCGAGCTGCGCCAGGCCCAGGAAGCCTACGCCGGACGCCTGCTGGCTTCGGCGCTCTCGCCCGAGGGGCCGGTCTTCCCGCGCCGCAAGTGAAGCGCGAGGTGCACGGCGTAGGCCGCGCACCACAGCGTGCCCGAGAGCGCGTGGGTCAAGATCGCCGCCGTGCGCGCCAGCTCGCCCTCGGCCACCTGCACCCAGCCCCCCGAGAGCGCCATCGGGAAGAACAGCGCGAACAGCGCGAGCCCCGTCGGGCGGCGGCGCGAAAATCCGCCGCGCACGCGCTTCCAGACGTGCTCGGACCACACCAGCGCCGTGGCGAACACGAGCAACGGCGCGCTCAGGACGTGCAGATGCTGCAGCGCGGGTTGCCAGGGGTGGTGGACGACCGCGAACTCGTCGACGGGCTCGGCGCAGTAGCGCATCCAGCCGTAGACGAGCCCGCTCGTCCCGACGACGAGCGCCGCGAGGTGCAGCGTCCAGGCCTGCGGGCGTGTCATCGCGCGGCGGTGAGCGGTGCCGCGCTGCGCTCGGCCAGCACGCGGTGCAGCGCGAGCGTGCGTCGCACCGCACCGGTGGCGGCGTTCGCGCTCAAGGTCGCGCCGGCGATCCCGCGCACGTCGCGCCCGACGGTCAGCTCGTCGCCCAGCTTCTTGCCGCACAGCTGCGCGTAGAAGGCCGACTTCGGCAGGTACTCCTGCGGCTCGGCGAAGGACAGCACCTCGATGCGCTTCAGGCGTTCGTCGGGAGCGACGACGAGCATCAGCACCTCGCTCTTCGTGCGCACCTCGTGGGCATCGAAGTAGGCCGTGCCGACGAGCTTGCCGTCCTTCGTGGCCACGTAGGGGCGCACGACGCGCCCCTCGAGCTCGGCCTTGGCCAGTCCCTCGACGCGCTTCGCCTCGCCCTTGTCGAGGTACTCGGTGCGCCGCTCGATCGTGCAGCCGGGAAAGGCGAGCGCCAGAGCCTCGTCGGGTGTCAGCAAGACCTTGCCCGCGCCCTGCGGCGCGACGAGGCACAGCGTGAGCAACAGGGAAAGCATCAGAAGGAGAAGCCCATCAGGAGGTTCCAGCCGTCGTCGGCGTCCTCGTGATCCTGGTACTCACCCTTGAAGACCAGGTTCGCGCGCGGACGCCAGTGGAGACCGGCGGTGAGGATGTCGGTGTCGTTGGCAGGATCGGCGGCGAAGCCGCTCGGCACCTCGGCCTGCGTGTCGAAGGCCTCGTAGCGCAGGTAGGGCGAGAGCGACTGGCTCGAGCCGCGCGCGAGCAGCCCGAGCACGTCGTAGCCGGCCTCCACGTAGTAGCCCTCGAGCTCCTCGCCGACCGAATCGGCGCCGACGAAGCCCTGGGTGGCGTTGAGCTCGGCCACGTCGTCGAGCCGGGCGCCCGCCAGCAGCGCGCGCGTCCACAGGCCGCCCGAGCGCCACTCGCCGTGCAGATCGAAGGCCGTCACGGTCGTGGCCCCGAGGCCGGCCTGCTCCTGACCCGAATCGCCGAAGTAGAGCGCTGCACCGACCAGCAGACCGGGGGTCTCGGTCCAGTCCAGACGACCGACGAGCGCCAGGTCCTCGGCCAGGGCCTCGCTGCCGTTCTGCCGCCCACCGCGCAGGCCCGCGTCGGTGAAGCCGGTCGCATCGAAGCCGTTGACGACATAGGCGCGGTACGAGAAGCCGCCCGCGTCGCCGAACACGCCGACGCCGTTCTCGCGCCAGGTCGAGGGCAGGATGCGGCGCTCGAGCTCGGTGCGTTGCGCAGCCAGGAAGGTCGGCGGCTCGTGCAGCTCGTTCACGAAGCCCATCGGGATCAGCACCAGGCCCGCGCGGAAGTTGAGCGCGTCCTTCCACAGGTAATCGAGGTAGGCGAACTCGACGCCGACCTCCTCGCCGCCGTGCTCGTACTCGATCTCCGAGTTGAAGACCCAGTGCTCGTCGAAGCGATAGCCGACGTAGGTCACCAGGCGCAGGAAGTCGAACTCGTCCGCGCTGTCGCCGTTGCGCCGCTCGTAGAGCGCCTCGGCGTAGCCGCCGAGCGAGAGGCCCTCGCCCACCGCGTAGACCTTCGAGGCCGACGGTCCGAGGCCGTGGCGACTCTCGGCCAGCGGCGGGACGAGCCCGCCCAGGGTCAACCCCTCCTGTTCATCCGCCAGGGCCTCGAGCCGGCGCTCGAGCTCGGCGTTCTTGCGCTCGAGGGCCTGGAGGCGCGTGGAGACGTCGTCCTGGGCGACGAGCGACGGGGCGAGCAACGCAAGGGCGAGCATCGGGAGCGGACGGATCATCGTGTGGTGGTGGAAGAGGTCGGGGTGGAGGTGACCGGCTCGAAGACGAGCTCGAGGGTGGGATCGAGGGCGCGCACGCGCCCCTTCAGGACAGGCGACAGGCGCGCACGCAGGCCGCGCGCACCCGCCTCGAGGACGATCACCGCCAGCTCGGGCTGACGCGCGGCGTGACGCAGGGCCGCTTCCGGCCCCTGCACGTACAGCCCGGTCGAGAGCGCGTCGGCGCGCGTCGCTTCGGGCGCCAGCACGGAGAGCGAGCCGAAGTCCGGCGCGGGCGCGCCGCTGCTCGGATCGAGCAGATGACCGCGCGCCACGCCATCGACGCGGATCCCGCGCTCGCCGTTGCCCGAGGTCGCCAGCGAGCCGCTGCTCAGGCGGAGTGCGAGCACCGGCCGCGCGCGCTCGCGCGGGTCGGCGAGGCGGAGCTCGAACGCCTCGAGGCCCTCGACCCGCACCTGACCGCCGAGGTCGAGGCACAGCGCCTCGGCACCCGCCGCGCGCGCCGCCGCGCAGGCCTGATCGAGCGCGAGTCCCTTGCCGAAGCCGCCTTCCTCGAACGCCGCCAGCGCATGCAGCCGACGCGCACGGCCCGGCTCGAACTCGAAGGCCCGCAGGCCGCCCACCGCGCGCGCCGCCGCGAGCTCTTCGGGCGCCGGCTGGCGGCCGCCGCTGCGCAGGCCCCAGGCCGCGACCAGCGCGCCGAGGCCGGGATCGAAGGCTCCGTCCGTCTCGCGCGCCAGCGCGCGCGCGGCCGCGAGATCGGCCTCGAGCGCCGCGGAGAGCGCGCGCCACTCGCCCACCGGCGCGCGGTTCAGGCGCGCCAGCTCGCCGCCCTCACTCCAGGTCGAGAGCCGTTCCTCGGCCGCCTCGATCGCGCGCACGGCGGCCTCGCTGGCGGCGAGCGCGGTGGCGCGCTCGGGCGCCGTGATCGAGACCGACAGCGTGGTGCCCATGGCCGCGAGCTGGCGCTCCACGGTCGCCCCGGCACGGGGCGCCTGGGCCAGGGTGGCGAGCAGCAGGACGGTCCACATGGGCCCCATGCTAGTTGAGACTGTGTCTCAGCCGCAAGATCGAATTGAGATTCAGTCTCAACCATGCCGGACGCGTGAGGCGCGCCCGCGCCGGACGCGGGCGCGACGATCTCGCCGGGGGTCGTTGCGGCCTGCGGAACCTCTCGCGGGTGGTCGCTCAGGGAGCCCGGCGACGCTGCCCGTCGCGCTGCTCGGCTCCGCTCCCGAGGCGGGCCTCGAGCCACCACCCGAGCCGATGCAGGGGCGCGAAGAGCCGATCGCGGCGCACGATCGCGCGCCAGTCGGCCCGCCAGTCGCTCCCTGCCACGCGCCCGTAGGCCCGCAGGAAGGTCAGGTAGTCCCCCCGTGCGAGGAAGCACGCGCCCCGCGCCTCGCGCCGACGCACCGAGCGGTACAGCCGCCGCAGGTTGTCCTGTCGCGTGCGGACAGCGAGCGCGGGCTGGAAGCGCCCCTTGTCGAGGTCCAGCACGGACAGCGTCCCCGCCGGCCCGACCAGCAGGTTGCGCGGATGCAGGTCGGCGTGCAGGAAGCCGGCCTGGTGCAGGCGCGCGACGAGCTCCCCCGCCGCACGCATCCGCGCCCGCCCCGCCGGCCGCGGGAGCTCACCGCGCCGCCAGCGTTCGAGCTCGGCCCCGGCGTCGTGGCCCGCTTCGCGCACGCTGACCAGCGTCAGACGCCAGCCCGGCCCGGCGCGCAGGGCGCGCGCGGCGAGCACGCGCGGCGTGGGCAGGCCGAGCGCACGCAGACGCGTCGCCGCCTGCAGCTCCAGCACGGGACGCGCGGGCGACAGATACAACTCACGACCGAGGAAGCGCAGCAGCCCGCCGTGGTGGAAGTGGCGCACCACGCAGCGCTCGGCTCCGAACTCGAGCTCGAGCAGCGCTTGACGACCGGAGAGACCGCTGGCGGACAGACGCTCGTCGCCCGCCAAGGTGAAGCCCTGGCGGGCAAACTCCGCCGCCGCCACGCGCGCCACGACCAGGACGCCGCGCGCGTCGCGGAGCACGACGTGGTCGGCCGTCAACGTGGCGAGCGCGGCCGCGAGGCCCATCGCGGCGCGCGCGTGCTACAGACCGGCGCCGAAGGACGGGCCGGAGTCTTCCGGAGCCGGACGCGCGGAACGCTCGGGCTCAGGCTCGGGCGGACGCGGCGCAGGCGGCGGGCTCGAACGACGCTGGGGCTCTTCACGCGAGGAGCCCTCCAGGCCAGCACCGAAGCCCGACGAACGCCCGGCCGGAGCCGGCTCGCGCCGGGGCGCGCGCTCGTCGTCACGCGGGCGACGCTCGTCGTCACGCGGGCGACGCTCGTCGTCACGCGGGCGACGGTCGTCGCGCGGACGCTGGTCGTCGCGCGGACGCTGGTCGTCGCGCGGACGCTGGTCGTCGCGCGGACGCTGGTCGTCGCGCGGACGCTGGTCGTCGCGCGAACGCTGGTCGTCGCGCGGACGACGCTCTTCGCGTTCGGGGCGACGCTCGCGGCGTTCGTCGAAACGCTCGGCCGGACGCTCGTCGCCGCGCTCGGGACGGGCGGCCGACTCGTCGCGCGGGAACGGGGCGCGCTCGTCCCGGGCGGGACGCTCGTCACCGCGCGGATCACGCGGGAATCCCGGGCGATCGTCGCGTCCTCCCTCACGCCGACCGTCGCGCGGCCGGTCGTGGTGACGCTCCTGGCGCGGGGCACCGTGCTCGCGGCGCGGACCCTCGTCGCGGAACTCGGGCTCGCGCCCGGCGGGCACGGCCTCGGGACCCCGCTCGGACGGACGTTCGTCGCTGCGCTCGGCGCCACGTCCACGGTGGCCGTCGCGCCCGCCGCGCCCGCGGCCGTGGTCACGACCGCCGCCGCCGTGGCCGCCATGGCCGCCGTGCGAGCCTTCGCCGCGACCGCCATGGCCTCCGTACCCGCCTCGGCCGCCGGAGTGTCCGCCGTGGCCGCGGCCCCGCTCGCGCCCACCCTCATGGTGGCGCGGTTCGGGATCCTGACCGTCGTGGAACGTGCCGTGCAGCTCGAGCAGGTGCGTCGGCACCTCTTCCGCGAGCCACAGGGCGATACGGTCGAAGAAGCTGATGCCTTCCTCCCACGCGTCCAGGGCGCGCACGCTGAGGATGGCGTAGTCCTGGGCCGCGCGACGGCCCGATTCGGCCGCGTCGTCGGGCGTGATCGCGAGGTGCAGGAAGCGCCGGCGTCCGCCGCGCAGTCCGAAGCGCCGCGCGCGCTCGAGCTCGCGCTCGGGCACGGCCACGAACAGGAACTCGGGCGGCTTCGAGGACGGCCCGGGCTCGACCGGAATCGAGTGCCCGTAGAGCGCGCGGATGCGGCCCTCCTGGATCTCGTAGCGCGGACGGTCGCCGGAGCGCACCGCCTCGCGCACGTCGTCCTCCTCGACGGGCTCTCCGAGGCGCTCGTTGAGCGCGTGGACGACATCCTCGAGGTCCGAGAAGCCGAAGGCGTCCAGCTCGAGGTCGAAAGTCTCCGGCTGGTGACGGAGCATGAAGGCGAGCGAGCGCGTGATGCGCTCGATCAGCGCGGGATCGGTCATCGGAGAAAGGGATCGGTAGTGGGAAGGGGCGGCGAATCGAACGCGCCCGGTGGGTCGAGAAATACCCTTTGCGGGGGCGGGATTCTAGCCCGGGAGCCCCGCGCGACCGCAGTGAAATGAGCCCCCACGGGGAGCGCCGCGCTCCGGCTCCCGCGGCGCGGCCCCCCCGCCCCTGGCCCACGCCCGGGGCCCGCCCGGGCAGGCGGAGGCCCCGCCGCGGCGCAGTGCGCGCCGCCGCAGGGCCGTTCAGGCAGTCCCGCGCGCGGCTCTAGCGGACCTCGAGCGGCGGCAGGTCCATCTCGGCCGGCACCGGCACGCCCAGCAGCTTCAGGGCCGTGGGCGCGATCTGCAGGGCACGCACGCCCTCGCTGGGGACCGCGACCTTCCGGTTCGAGAGGAACACGCCGCGCACCTGGCTCTCGTCCATCGAGACGTGGTCGCCCGACCAGTTGGAGTCGTTGTCGGTCACGATCGCCTCGAGCAGGTAGGTGCCGTCCTCCTGCTTCTTGGTCGAGACGCCGCCCGACGAGGTCGACCAGCCGACCCGGTAGGGCGGCTGGAAACCCGGGAGGATGTCGCACTCGAGCCCGAGGTGGTCGCCGCTGTGGATGTCCTGCAGGAAGTAGACGTCCGAGCAGACGCGGTCGCCCGTCTTCGGGTCGGTGGCGGCGAGCAACTTCGCCTTGATCTCCTCGCGCAGGGGCTGGGCCTCCTCGCGGCTCACGATCCCGTTCGGCTCACGTCCCTCGAGGTTCAGGTAGATGAAGCCGAGGCCGCAGGCATAGGCGCGCGTCTTCGACCAGTCGACGAACAGCAGGCCACTGCGGTTGTCCTTGGTCAGCGGCTGGGTCGCGAGGTAGCCGTTCTCGATCAGCCAGTTGTTGACGTGCACCTGGTAGCGGAACGACTGGAAGCCGTGGTCCGAGATGACCATCAGCGTGTCCTCCGGGCGCAGCTTGGCGAGCACGTCGCCGATGATGCGGTCCATCTGGCGGTAGATGGCCGGGATCGCCTCGGAAAGCGCGATCTCCTCGCCGAAGAACTGCGTGCGTCGCGCGGCGACCTCGGGTTTGTGCAGCGGGTGACCCGCGTCGTAGTACTGGTACATCATGTGCTGCACGCGATCGACCGTGCTGAACACGCTCATCAGGCAGCGCCAGTCGTCGCGCGCGAGCCGGTCGTGGGTCAGGACCTCGCGCCAGCGCTCGGTGAACTCGACGTCCTCGAGCAGCACCTCGGGCTCGATCTTCTCGTCCTTGAAGGGCATCGTCAGCGTCGGCCAGCCGTAGGTCTCGAACGGACCGCAGGCCTCGGCCAGCTCGCTCGCGAACGAGTGCGGGCTCGAGATCGGTTGCCAGAAGGGCGGGTTGCGCGGATCGATGTCCATCACGTTGACGAGCAGCTCGAAGTAGGGCTCGAGCTTCGTCAGGCGCACGCGCGTGATCGCATCCGAGCGCACCATCGAGTTCAGCTCGAACGAGACCGAGTAGAACTCCGACCACTGGCCGACGGCGAGGGTCTGCTCCGTGTCGCCGATCTTCACGTGGGCGCGCGTCGGCTCGAGGCGCACGACCATCGGAACCGTGACCGGCTCCTTCTTCAGCGCGGCCTTCTGGTTCTCGAGGTCGGTCTTGCGCGTCGAGAGCGCGCTCGACTCCTCGAGCGAGGTCGAGGGTGAGGAGAGCTTCGTGGCGATCTCGGCGAGCTCGCGCTCGAGCTCCTGCTCGCGGGCGAAGTTCTTCGGACCGAAGACGCGCGTCGTGATCGTGCCGCCCTCGTCGTCGACGCGGTAGATCGTGCCCGCCGTCGTGGTCGAGTTGCCCTCGCGCTTGTACTCGGCCGGATTGGTGGTGTAGATCCCCCACTGGCCGAGCTCGCCACGCGCGTCCGGCAGACCGAGACCGTGCAGCACCTTGGCACCCGAGGTCGTCGGGCTGTCGAAGGACTGCGCGCCATCGAGCACCACGACCGGCACACCCGCGCGCGCCGCGTGGTCCCAGAAGCTCTCGACCTTCTTCACGTTGTACGTGCGCGGGTAGCTCTCGGGCAGCATCGAGCGCGCCGCGTGCCCGGCCCAGGCGCCGCCACCGCCGCCGAGCAGCGCCAGCACGAGCGCGACCGGCAGCTTGCGGAAGACGATCACCGCGACCAGCAGGAGCGCCGCGAAGCCGAGGCCGCCGCCCAGGGCCGCGGCCGTGGTCGGGCTGAAGCGCGCGATGTAGGGCGCGTCGGCGAGCTCGGCCAGGTTGGCGGACTTCTTCTCGACGTAGCCGAAGCCGGGCGACACGCGCCCGCGCGACAGGTCGCGCCGGATGAAGCCCGGCACGCCGGTCTCGCCCGGGTTCTGTCCGCTGTTCAGCGAGGCCCAGGACACGGGCGACTCCTGCGGCACGACCACCTCGAGCGGCGTGAAGGTGCCCTCGGCCGCCAGGCGCGCGAGGTTCGGGTAGGACTTCGGATCCTTCTCCATCAGCTCGCGCACCGTGCGGGCGTCGGCGCCGTCGAAGCCGAGGATCACGACGCGCCCGTCGGCCGGGACGGGCTCGGAGCCCTTGCCGAAGGCGAGCACGGGCCCGGCGAGCAGCAGGGCCAGGGGGGCGAGGGCGAGCAACCGGGATCGGATCATGGGGAGAGCTGGGACCGTCCGAGGGAGGTGGGCTAGGATCCCCGGGCGCATGCGATCACGGGTGCGGAACGAGCTGAGCGAGCCGAGGGGCAGGCCTTCCGGGCGGAAGGACATCGGCAGATTCGGGCCGCTAGTCAAGGCTCCCCCGCGGGTGGTGTCAAACCGCGCGGGCCGCCTGGGCTGGTTCCTCGCCTTGATCGTGCTCGCCGGTGGGGTGCTCCTGTGGGTCCTCGGCGCCGCTCGGACAGGGCGGAGCCAGGGGGGTGGTCAACCGAGCGAGCTCTCCGCGCCCCGCACCGGAGAGTCGAGTCCCCTGGCGCCGGCCGCGTCGCCCGCGCCGAGCCCTACGCTCGAACCCGCGGGCGAGTTGGAGCCCTTCGCCGGTGCCCGCGGCGCAGCGCACCCCGCCGACGGGCGCGGCTCGCTGCGCGGCCACGTGGAGGTCTCGGGCGAGGAGCCCTTCCCGCGCGCCTGGCGCCTCGAGCTGCGCCCGAGCACGACCCTCGCACGGCGCGAGACGGCCGAGACGCGCACCCTGGAGTTCGCCGCGGGCGAGCAAGACTTCGAGGTGCGCGAGCTCGCCCTCGGCGGCTACGACATCGCGGCCCACGCCGAGGGCTTCAACGGCCTCGTGCTGCCGATCACGCTCGAGCCCGGCAACGAGCACCCGTTCGTGAACCTGCGCCTCGTTCCGGCGGGTCTGCTCGAAGGCCGCGTCCTCGAGCACGACGGCGCGCCGGCCGAAGGCGTCCCGCTCACGCTCTTCTCCGTCTCCGGCAGCGAGGTGTTCGAGGCCACCAGCGACGTCCACGGCCGCTATCGGTTCGACAGTCTGCCGGACGGCGCCTACGAGCTGCTCTTCGGCAAGGCCGCCGCGCCCCTGATCCCCGAGCGCCGCCCCGTGCGCTTCTCGGCGCCCTCGCTCACCTTCCCCGACACCCACCTTCCGCCCCTGGGAATGATCTCCCTGCGCGTGGTGGATTCCCTCGAACGCCCGCTCGAGGGCATCGTCGTGCGCGGCAGTGGCACCAAAGGCGGCGTGATCGAAGGCCGCACCGACTACGACGGACGGCTCCTGGTGAAGCACCTGCCAGCGGGACACTTCCGCCTGCGCCTCTCGCGCCCCGGCGAACCCGAGTCCCGCGACGTCCGCCGCGCCCTCGACGTCGTCGCCGGCCAGGTGACCGAAGCACCGATCGGGTTCTTCCGCTAGGAGTCATCCGGCCCTCGCCCGCGCCGGCGAGGAGTTCGACGTCACGGACTCGCGGCGGGCAAGGGCGCGAGCGACGGACCGTCTCGGCGCCCGCGCGGCTTGGCGTGCGGGCGGTGACGGGCGGTCGAGGTGCGCGCGGGATCGGGCGCGGGCTTGAGCGCCTGACGCTTCTGGCCGAAGTCGCGCGCGCGCCGTGCGCCGGGGGCCCGCGCGGTGCCCGAGAGCTTGATCGCCGGCCCCGTGGCGCGTTGAGGAACGACCCCGAGTCCCACCACGAGCCCGACACGTGCTGCCGCACGTCGAGTTCGTCGGGCTCGTGGCGCAACTCGGGGTCGTTCCTCAACGGTGGGCCGGCGACTCTCTCGGGCGGCGCAACCCCGACGCACGGCGTGGGCGAGCCCTCTCGGCGCCCGCGCACGGGGCGCCCGCGGTTCGTTCGCCTGGGCCTGCGAGTCTCGGCGCCCGCGCGGCTTGGCGCGCGGGCGGTGAGGAGCGGTCGAGGTGCGCGCGGTCTCGGCTTCAGCGCCCCTGGGGCTTCGGGCGCCGAGTCTTCTGCGGACTCGCGCTCGAGCTAGCGGGAGCCTCGGTCACGCGGATCAGGCCGTGGCGACGCCAGCCCTCGCGGAGCAGCCAGGAACGAGCCGCGAGCAGCGCCCGCACGCGCTCCCGCTCGCGGTCCGCCTGAGTGCAGCCGGTCGCCAGCTCGTACCAGTCGATGCTGTTCATGCCCGGGCGGCGGCGCGGTTTCGGCCGGGAACTGG
>Ga0172373_10001438_pt1 | contig 38590 bp, 22 predicted proteins | sample Lak10m_2_FD_114546 | JGI IMG/M metagenome (GOLD analysis project Ga0172373, IMG submission 114546) | Freshwater microbial communities from Kabuno Bay, South-Kivu, Congo - kab_092012_10m | ecosystem: Environmental > Aquatic > Freshwater > Lake | place: Democratic Republic of the Congo... | reverse complement strand
GTCTTCAACTTCCAGCGGCCGTCCGGGGTGGGACGCGTGCGGTTCACGCCGGAGTGGACGATTCGCTACGAGCGGCACGGCGCGCGGGACGAGTGGACGGTGGCGCGCGTCGAAGAGCGCGAAGGGGTGGCGCCGGCGGGTGCGGCGCTCGTGCTTCACCACTCGGCGTACGACGTGAACGGCGCTCCGCCGCCGACGCGGGTGGCGTGGTTCGTGCCCAAGGCGCTCGTGGAGGAGCCCGACACGTTCGTCGGGTTGACGCCGTCGCAGCTCGAGGAGCGGCTGCTCCAGCAGTCGGCCGAGTGGCTCCACGTGGCGCGCGACGAGGCGATGCAGGCCCGGCGGCTGGCCGATCGGTGGCTGCGGGTCGATCCGTCGCGCCTCGCGCCGCTGCTCTACGCCACGCTGCGGGATCCGCTGGCGCTGCTGACGTCGGTGACGATCGACCCGGACGCGAAGCCGCTGGTGGGGCTGTGCGCGGTGGAGCTGCTGCCGACGTGCCACGAGGACAGTGGCCTGGATGGGACGCGGCTGTGCGTGCTGGTGGTGCCGGCGTCGCTGCAGGGGATTCGCGGTCAGCTGCGGGCGGTATTGCGCTGGCGGGAGTCGCCGTTCGGTGAGGATGACATCTGCGCGGGGCCGTCGTGGTTGGGAGAGCCGCCGCCGGAGGACTACGAGTTGCTGTGGAGCCGCGTGCCGGAGTTGTCGTTCCGCCCCGGGGCCGAGACGACGATGGATGTGCGCTGGAGGCTGCTGCGCGGCTTGTGCGCCGACGCCATGCCGATCCAGTCCGTCAGTCCGGCGGGCGATATCCCGTTCTGATGTGACGGTCCGCTCGGTCTGCCCGCCCCTTCTGCCCGCCCCTTCTGCCCGTAGAGACGCTCCTTGGAGCGTCTCTTGGTTGGAGTCTTGGCACCGATCGAGGCAAGGAGGGGACGTCAGCGTGGGCTGTCTCGAAAACATATCCGGCCTATGAATCAAGCGATAGGCGCGCTGATGCGCGCCTCCACGGCAGAAGGGAGAGAGACGCAACATCGATCGAGGACGGCGTTTCAACACATTCGAAACATATCGACCCGGAGGAGACGATGATCAACACGATGAGATGGCCCGATCCCGACGCCAGCGGCATCCGACACGAGCAGGACGCGCTGCTGCTCGCCGACGGCAGCGTGCTCCACCTCGCGACGGAGTGCCCGCTCGGTACCGCGATCGCCGACGCCCGGTTCCCCCACGAGACGGCGGTGTGGCTGATCGAGTCGCCGCGGCGCGACAAGTTCTACACCACCGACGACGATGATCTGCAGGCGCTGGTGGCCCGCGGCGCCACGCTGGAGCCGCTCTGGATGCAGTACCGCGGCAAGCGCTACCGCGGTGTTCTCGCCAGAGGAGACCGCGTGGTCTTCGTCCGGGCGAGGCCCCGCTTCCCCTACCTGGTGCTCTCCAACGAAGGCTGGGGGCATCTCGCGACGGAGGGCGGTTACAGCTGGTGTGGCCACCTCGTCGACCCGCGGGATCCGCCGGCGCCGGTGAACGTCGCGTCGATCGGGCGCTGTCTCCAGAGTGGCCTGCGCGTGGCGTTCCGCGATGAGCCGCAATGCTGGATGTCGCTGCAGGCGACCATTCCGACGGGCGGTGGCCACTACGCCCTGACCTTGTGCGCGTCGCTCGCGGTGGCGCAGGGGCCGGATCCGGAGCTCGAGTACCAGCTGGAGCGCGTGGTGCGGCTGTCGTGGCCGGGAGCGCCGCTGGACCTGCGCGCGTGGGTGCACGATCAGGTGGCGTCGCTGTCGTTTCACGAGCACGCCGAGCTGAAGGGCTACGAGCCGTATATGCCGTGAGGTGTCGGCGCTGGCGTTCAGCGACGCGGTTGACTGCGGGTGCGGCGGATGCGATGCACCGTAGGCAAGCTCGGCTCACGCGTGGCCGGTACCGAAGGGGGACTCCTCATGTTGCGTTTCGTCGTTTTCGCCGTGCTTGCGCTCGTCTCGGTCGCACAGGCCGCACCCACGGTGATCATCAACGGTGGCAGTCCGTACACCCGCAGCGCCGCCGTGACGCTGACGATCTCCGGAGCCGAGGGGTTCAGCGAGATGTGCGTTGCGAGCAGCGGCAGCTGCAAGGCGTATGAGCCGCTCTCTGCCACCAAGTCGTGGTCGATGAAGGGCTCCGGCAGCAAGTCGGTGACGGTGCAGTTTCGCGGTGCGGCCGGGACGGCGTCCGCCACCGACGCCATCGTGATCGACACCAAGCCACCGACGAGCGGTCGGCTGAGCGTCACCTACGGTAATCGCCAGAACAGCTTGTCGTGGACTGGCTTCGCCGACGCTGTCAGCACCGTCGCATCCTATGTTCTGGTAGTCGCTGCCGGAGCGACCGCGCCGCCCTGTACGGCGGCAGCGCTCTACAGCGGCAGTGCGACGGAGTACACGCACACGGGTCTCACCAACGGGCAGGTCTACAGCTACCGGATCTGTGCGATCGATGGCGCCGGCAACCGCACCGTCGGCAGCAAGAAGACGGAGTTTCTCTCGGCCGTTCCACGGCCCGAGTCCGACGCGCCGACCGGGACGGTCACCATCAACGGTTGCGCGGCCGCGACGTCCAGCCCGAGTGTCACGCTGGCGATCAACGCCGTCGACGCCAGCGCCGTCACGCAGATGTGCATCAGCGAGAAGTCGACGTGCAAGACGTGGGGACCGTTTGCGACCAGCCGGAGCTTCGTGCTGTCCAAGGTGGCGGGGCTCAAGACGGTGCGGGTCTGGCTCCGGGACCAGTACAACAACGCCTCCGCGGCTCCCGCGGCGGTCGACACGATCGTGCTCGATAACAAGCCGCCGGTCGGCGGTGCGGTGAGCGCGGTGGCGTGCGAGTCCGGCGTGTCGCTGGCGTGGAGCGGCTTCAGTGACCCGCAGACGGGCGTCGCCTCGTACAAGGTGGTGGTGGCGCCCGGCAAGAAGGTGCCCTCCTGCGCGGGGGCGGCCAGCTACGCGGGCACGGCGGCGGGGCGGACGATCACCGGCCTGACCAACGGCGTGCGCCACGGTTTCGTGGTCTGCGCGACGGACGCGATGGGCAACGTGATGAAGAAGGGCAAAGGCGGCGTGGTGGTGCCGACGGCGGGGGTGTCGTGTGCCGCCAACCCGGGGGAGCCGTCCGCGGGCGGCGTCGGCGCGGGCGAGGCCACCTGCGCCGGGGCGTCGGAAGGCGGTAGCTCCGGCGGATCGACGGGCGGTCAGACGGGCGGCACGGGTGGATCGACGGGTGGATCGACGGGCGGCACGGGTGGATCGACGGGTGGCGGCCAGACGGGGAGCGGTGGCAGTGGGGGAGGGTCGGGACCGGTCGTCGTGAAGTCCCCATCAATGCACATCGTTGACGCGGTACTGCCCGTTGGCTCCAGGGTGATTCGCCTCGGGGGCATTCCGTCGGTGGAGGCGGGCGACGAGGTGCTCATTCATCAGGCGCAGCATCCGACGGTTGCGGGTCAGTACGAGTTCGCCACTGTCGCCAGTGTCGCGGAGAGCACCGTCACGCTCGCCGCCGGGACGACGCTTGCCTACGAGTCGGCCACGATGGCCAGTGTCGTCTCGGCGCAGCTCGTGAAGGTCGTCCGAGGCACCGACGTCACGATTCCTTTCGGCGAGCGTTGGCGTCCGCCGCGCTGGACGGGCCTCGAGGGCGGTGTGCTGGCCATCCGGGCCACCGGCTCGATCGTCGTCGACGGCATCATTGACGCGCGCGGGGCGGGTTTTCGGGGTGGCGCACCCGGGATCGGCACCATCGGCGGCTGCGCGTATCCGTGGCCGACGACCGCAGGCGAGGCCGGGGAGTCGACGCGTGGCGCCTCGGCCCTGTTCGCGCCCTGTTCGCGCCAAGCGAACCTGATCGGCCACCTCACGGCAACGCCCGCCAACGGCATGGCCGGCGGCGGCGGTGGTGGGAGCACGGCCAGTTGGAACTTCTCGTTCCGGAGCGGCGGCGGCGGCGGCGGCGGCGGGCATCTCGCGGCCGGCACCCCCGGCGCAGGCTCGACCAACAACCCCTCGGGCGAGAAGGGCGGTGCCGGGGGCATCGCCTACGACCAGGCAGCGAGCAGCGATCGGCTCATCCTCGGGGCGGGCGGTGGTGGCGGCGCGCGCGGTGTCAACGCGCATGGCGGCTGGGGCGGCCATGGAGGCGGCGTAGTGCTGTTGGTGGCGCCTTCCGTCAGCGGGCGCGGCACCGTCACCGTCGACGGCCAAGCGGGGACACACGGTCTGTTGGGAGACGACGGCTCGGGTGGTGGTGGTGGTGGCGCAGGTGGCACGATCATCGTCAAGGCCTCGAGCAGCGCGTTTTCCGGCGTGGAACTGCTGGTGTCCAAGGGGGGCGCGGCCGGAGAGCGCGGGTCGGCGCAGGAGTCTCGCAATGTCTACGGGTGGCCCAACTACGGCACCGGCGGCAACGGTGGTGCGGGCTCCGCAGGGCGCGTGCTCATCATGGCGCCTGCCACCGTTGCGGTCCCGGCGTGGTCGGCCTGCATCGCGGCGACGTCGTGTGCCGCCGAGGGGACGCAGAGCCGTACCCGTGGTGATGGCGTCGTCGAGACGCGGAGCTGCCAGACCTTCGTTGCGGGGGCGGCCTGCGACGACGGCAGTGCGGCCACCACCGGAGATCGCTGCGACGGTTTCGGCCAGTGCGTGGGCGGGTTGATGACGCCCACGGGGTGTCTGCTCCCGGCCGGCAGCCGCACGTGTCCTCGGAGCACGACCCTCATTCCGGGCGGGACCTATCGCATGGGACGAGACGGCGGCATCAATCTCGAGCGCCCACCTCACTGGGTGACAGTCGGTGCGTTCTGCATCGATACCGCCGAGCCGACGGTGGGCGCCGTCCGGGCGGTGACTCCGTCGGCCGTTGCGAAACAGACCGTCGATACCGACAGTCCCGAGCTGACCTTCGAGGAGGCGACAGCCTACTGCGCGGCTCGCGGTGGACGCCTGCCGACAGAGGTCGAGTGGGAGTTCGCCGCCCGCGGGTGTGACGGACGCACCGGTGGCGCGAGTGCCTTCGGCTTGACCAACATGCTCGATCGCGGCCGGGAGTGGGTCTCGGACTTCGCAGTCGGATACGTCGGTACGCCTACCAGCGACGCCTCTCCGGTGGATTGGGGCCACTACCGCGTATTCCGGGGAACCAAGGCCTTCACGGTGCGAGAGTTTGTCGGCCCCATCGACGCCGGTCAGGTGATCCCGACGGCAACGCCGCGAACCAGTGTGCGCTGCGCCTTTGCGACATCGGCGCCCTGATCCAATCGAGGATGACTCCGATGGCGACTCGTGGTCGCATTGGCACAAGGGGGTGACCCACCCCAAATGCCAACCGGGCGGGCAGTCGAGCTGGGCGCGGTAGTCCTCCCTTGTCTTGGCCGCCGGCTAGCGTCGGCGCCGGAAGTACTGGCGCGCGCCGTCTGTCGGTTGGACGCGGCAATGCCCATCGCGTAACAGGGGTGGGGGCGGTGCTTGCGGTGAGAGGATTGGCCACGACTACTGGGCTCGCATGGACACAAGAGGGCCATGGCTGACAAGTCGGCACGAGATCGACGTGGGCTACATACCGAGGCCCGAACGCCCGATCGCTGACTCAAGGCGGCCCCCCGCAAAGGGACGGGCGTCGATGCCGTACGGATAAATAGCGTGAAGTACCAACTCAAAAAAGCTGCGACTTGAGGCCATCTGCGCAGCAATGGGCACAGGCGATCACACGACGCCTACCATGACGCTCACCCGTGCGAATCTCAGACAGCGAGGCTTTCCCTCCTACCCAATGCCCCTCTGCTTTTTGAGTCGGTAAACCCATTCCGTCACGATCCACCCCTCATCGAGCAGAATTGAGCCACAGACGGCCAAATTGTCAGCGATCAGTGGAAATGCCCAATCGGGGGCATCATGGTGAAGCGTCGCGCCAACGAGGGGGATCCAATGCTCCACTTCCAAAAGCCCAAGGCTGTCACCAAGGGCGTCGCCACTCTGTGAAAGCATGGCCCGGAGATTTTCGAAGAGGGCCGGATTCGGTACTGGGATTTGGAGCTCTTCAAATCCATGGTTCATTTCCAAGTCTCTTGGAAATATAACGGGTGACAGGTTTTGTTTGCTTCTTTCCAATGCAGTCAGTGCGAGATATCCTAGAATGCTTTCACTGTCAGCTTTTAGCCGCTCAAAAACGGGCATCCAGTATTCAATGCTTTGATTGTTTTGATGTAAATCATATCGGAGAGATGCGAATACTGCGGCTATTGTCGTCCAATCCTTGCGGTCGAAAATTTTTTCGTTCGCTACCGACAGGACTTCCGTTCGATCGAAGCCAGCGAGGTCATCATCGATTGTCAGGGTCCAGTAATTGTCGAGAGCAAAATCAATTCTTAATCGGTTGGATATGTGGTCTGGTTTGTGTCGCAAAACGGCATGGTAAACAGAGCGCGTTGGGCGACCTTGGGCTATGAGTCGCGAGGCGATGGATTCACCGAGTCCAGAGCCGAGAAGTGCAGCGAGCTGAATATCGAGCCTCTTGTTTGACTCCGAGGTGTCGATATCGGACGCGAACGGCGCTATCAGCTCATCGAGAATTCCCAGTTCTTTTGCGCGTTCGATGCATGGCTCCACGGGAAAGCGACTGCCTGGTGAGGCTGCCCATAGGTTCTCTATGGCTCTTCGTATGCTGTCAATAACGTCCTTTCCCGTTGCCTTTTTGAAGAGGGCCTCGGCTAAATGGCTTGTGTTGTAACGGCCCCACAGCACCTCTATTGCAGGCGACAGCTCAAGGTCTTTGTCACACAGAAGTAACGTATCAACGAGTTTCTTGTCAGCGAGTCGACGTTGACGAGCAGACGATGAAAGCAGCTTGAACAATGCTTTCGTAGCCGGCGACCGTTGCATCGCCTTGCCTAAATTGTCCGCCGCGAGGTCGCTGGCTATGTGACTGGTAATAAAGTTCAACCAATAGGCAACACCCGCCCCAAGGCCCTTGGCTGTCGAATAGTCATCATTGGTGAGACCCACGAGTCTGGTACGAGCGTCCCCGGCAAGAAACCAGTCCGTCTCGAAGTCTGAACCACTGAAGTCAGCGAGATCGTCACGGAGGAGGATCTTGAGTTCGTCGTCGCATCGACGATCGCGGCTGACGATGCTTCTCAGTGATGAGCTCAGGTTCAATAGGGCGCTTCTTGCGCGGCGTCGCTTCACCGTGGAAGCCGACTGTGTCTCGTCGACGCGTTGACCTGTTTCGCTGAAGGACAATAATGACTCAGCGAAGTCGATGTCGGCCGAAGTGTCGCGCGACAGCTTCTTCCATTGCCTCCTGAAGTGCTTCAAGGCCTCCGGCTCGCAGGCGTACGAATAGAAGGCGCTTGAATATCCACCGATGGGCGTTCGACTCGCGTTGTGCCTTTTCCTCTTGGCGTGCCCTTCCTTGACCATCTGGTTGAGGATCTGGCGTGTGCGATCCGGTCCAAGATCGTCCATGTCGTCGACGCAGACCTCCGACTCGGCGAGTTTGTTTGCCACGATGAGGTACTCTTTGAGACTTGTCGGCATGCTTTTCATAGATAGATTCTCTGAATGGCCAAGCCGCGCGCCACCGTGTCTTGGGCCCTGTCGCGGGCGATCATTGAAGAGCCGCGCCCCGAAGGAAGCCTTCGCTGAACCCAAGCATCCCCGAATGGGCTCCTCATCCTTCAGTGGCAGAGGCCTTAAGGCCGAGATCCCTGCCCATCCACGTCAATGGACCGCCTTAGAGTGACGGGGCGTGGTCGTTCGGTCAACGGGCAAAGCGCTGCGTCTGGCAGGATCCCGTCCAGGTGGCATCGTGCTGCTCACGGTGGAAACGGCCCTACTGACGGAGAGTCTCTCATCGCTGATGGAGAGGCGCTTCTCCCGATCGCCCGCATCGCCCGAAGGATTCCGCCCCGTACCACCGCCCGCCGGGCGCGTTCGGTCATCGGCGCGACCCCGTCGACGGCCTCAAGGGCGAGCATGCTCTCCTGGTGGTCCGAGGTGAGCAGATTGACGTCGAGCAGCTGTGTGTCCATTTGCCGCCTCAATCCCGGCGCGCGGCCCCGTGTGGCGTGACCGCCCAGCTTGCCGGCATCGAGGGCCCGTCATGGGTGGTGGGAGCGGGTGCCGCTGCGTGTCGCGGGTCTTTCAGCTTACGGCCCAAAGCCAAGCGTTTGCGCGCATTGGATCGCTGGATCTCAGATTTCAGTAACCTCATGGGGCTGAGTTGGTGACCATAGAGAGCGCGGCGAGGTCGAAAGACGTCCCTCCGCGCTCTCATTGATCTCCGCGCCTACCAGCGTGAGGCTGTCGAACGAGCCCTCTCCGGCGAGACGATACCTCTCTTGCTCGAGCTCGCGGCACGTAATCCAAGCGGCGTCATGTTCGCTCGTGAAGCAAACTGCTGTTGCGGTTGGGCTTTTCGTGTCCTGCGATCAAAGCCCGGCTGAGTTTGCGGAAGCTTCTGGACAGTGCCAGATGATTGTACGAAGTGACCAACGATGCACTATGTCGACGTCATCGCCAGCGCCTTCTCATGCAACGTGCGGTCACGCGCCAGGTCGGCGGCGACATGTTCCGCCAGCTTGTCGAAGTGCGCCTGCCACTCTCTCCGGACGAGCGGCCGTACGAGTCGGAACATCCAGTGCTTGAGTCGCGGCTCGTCGCGCAGCCGGACGACGAACCTGAGCGTGCAGCTCGCCGGGGTCTGGTCGTCGAAGTGGAAGTCGACCCGGCACTGCGGCGGCGTGGTGATCGACTTGCCCGTGGCGCGGGTATGCATGCCCATGCGGCGGAATGGCTGCCAGTCGACCATGCGCATCTGCATCAGGTAGCCGCCGTGGTGGCAATGGCTCTGCCAGTCGACATCCGTCCGCCCGCCCGGGTTGGGCCTCGACTGGACGTCGATGATGTCCAGCTGCCAGAGCGGCCGCAGCGCCGGGTCGGTGATGTAGCGCCATACGATCGCGGCGGGCCCCGGCATCGGCGTCTTGAGCTCCATGGCGACCGGCATCTGCTCCAACTCGGCGCGCTGCCGCTCGCGGAAGGCGTCGACGCGGGACGACAGGTCGAGCACGCCGCAGCGCACCGTGCCGAACGGCTCCACCTGCTCCTCGTGCGGCAGCAGACCCAGCGCCGTCACGTCACCGGTGTCGCCGTCGTCCACGCGCGTGCCGAAGCGGGCCTTCGCAACGAACGGCGCGGTCAGCAGCGCGTACGGCTTGATGCCGGTCCGCTCGACGACGCTGTTCTTGAGCAGCAGGTGCACCAGCGTGACGTCGGCGCCGACGAGCTGGACGCCGTTGGGCGTCTGCTGCGTCGCGAAGGTGCCGTAATGCGCCACGCACTTGAGGTTGAGCGTGTGCATCGCGCGACACGCGGAGCAAACGCAGGTGGTGCCGCTCGCCATCTCCTGTTGTCGGAGGATGAACGCTGAGTAACAGGACTCCATCAGCTGGACGAGGTGCTCGGCGTCGGTGACGGCGCCATCGGGCGCGTAGCAGAAGACGGCGTCCCCCTCGAGCGCGACGAACCGCAGCGGCAGGGAGAGCTGCTCCATCAGCACGGTGACCAGCTCGTGCAGGACGCCCTGCGCGTGCTCGAGCTCGTTCTGCGAGACGAAGCGCGTGTAGCCCGAGATATCGGCGATGACGAAGTAGCCGCGGTGGGTGGTGACGCCGGCAGGCGCGGCGGCAGGCGAGGGGCGGGCCATGGTGCGGTCCTCGAGGTGCAGACGGGTGGTGCCGTTCGTGTGCCTCATAACGGAAGACGCGGGCGCGGGCCACAGCTCGGGCGGGCGGTGCTGTGAGGTGTCGGTCTCGGCGGGTTGAGAATTCGAGCTGTCTGCTGCCAGCGATGATTCTCTGCCGTCAACGTCGCTCGTTGGAGCGTCTCTGGGTCGGCGTCTTGGCGTCGATCATTTCTTTCGAGTGGATCGGCGCCTCGCGGCCGGCTCCTCTGCCGGTAAAGACGCTCCTTGGAGCGTCTCTGGGTCGGAATCTTGGCGTCGATCGTCGAGGGGACGGCCCCGGTCCAGCAGGCAGACGGGCTCGCGCCTCGCGGCCGGCTCCTCTGCCGGTAAAGACGCTCCTTGGAGCGTCTCTGGGTCGGAATCTTGGCGTCGATCGTCGAGGGGAGGGCCCCGGTCCAGCAGGCAGGCGGGCTCGCGCCTAGCGGCCGGCTCCTCTGCCGGTAAAGACGCTCCTTGGAGCGTCTCTGGGGCGGAATCTTGGCGTCGATCGTTGAGGGGACGGCCCCGGTCCAGCAGGCAGGCGGGCTCGCGCCTAGCGGCCGGCTCCTCTGCCGGTAAAGACGCTCCTTGGAGCGTCTCTGGGTCGGAATCTTGGCGTCGATCGTTGAGCGGCGGCCACGCGCGCTGCTTGTTCACCCGCGCCGCGTCAACCGGCGCAGGTGCTCGAGATACAGCGCCTCGACCTTCTGGCGGGCCCACGGCGTGCGCCGCAGGAACTTGAGGCTGGAGGCAACGCTCGGGTCGATGCGGAAGCAGTTGATCGGCACCGACTCGCCCAGCGCGCTCCAGCCGTGATGCGCGACCAGCTCGGTGAGGATCATCTCCAGCGTCTTGCCATGCAGCGGATCGCGGCTCTTGGCCGGCGCGCTGGGCGGCAGGTGGTTGCCGGTGGAGAAGCGCCGACGGGCCCAGCGGCGCTGCTGCTCTCCATCCAGGTAGGTCCAGGTGACGAAGCGACTGACCTTCTGGCCCTGCTCCATCCGGATCGTCCGCCACTCCCACGCGCCGGCACCGTGGATCGATCGGTAGAGGTCCGGGAGATGCGCCTCCTTGGAGATCAGGATCGAGTACCAGAGCACCTGCTCTGGCCGCTGCGCACTCTCGCGGATCAGCCGCTCGGCAAAGCCCCGCTCACCGCCGGGGCACCACAGCTCGCCTCCCTGGCCGCCAAAGTTGAGCCGCTCGGCCGGATCGCGCCCGAGCTTTCGCCATTTGCGTTCGGTGCCCTCGCGCGCCTGATCGGGCGAGAGGTGAAAAGGCGGATTGCACAGCACCGCATCCAGTTCGTCGCCGTCCGCGAGAATGCCGTCGAGGATCGCCTGTGCGTCGTGCTGCCGGCGTAGCTGGATACCCGCCCGCATCGCCGGGAGCCTGTCGATATTGCGCTGCGACGACGCGAGCGCCGTCGGGTCGATATCGGATCCGATGAATCGCCAGCCATATTCACCACGGCCGATGATGGGGTAGATACCGCTGGCGCCGACGCCGATATCGAGCGCGCGCACGCCGTCGCCCGTCGGTATCCGGCCGTCGTTCGAGGTGGCCAGCACGTCGGCCATCGCGTGGACGTAATCGGCGCGCCCCGGCACCGGCGGGCAGAGATATCCCTCGGGCAGCTCCCAGCCGGTCAGCCCGTACTGATCGGCCAGGAGCGCGCCATTGAGCGCCTTGACGGCGGCAGGGTTCGCGAAGTCGATCGACGGCTCGCCGCGCGGTGTCGTCAAGAGCCACGGCTCGAGCGCCGGGCTGGCGGCGATCAGTCGAGCGAAGTCGTACCGGCCCTGATGCCGGTTGCGGGGATGAAACGAGGCCATGGCGGCACCTTAGGTCAGCCGCTCCCGGGGCGTGCGATCGATGGCGACGAATGTTGCCGCGGGAGCTGCTCAGGATCAGCCGGCCTTGCTCACCACCCTGACCTTGCTCAGCCCCTGACTCACCCGCTCGATCACCACGTTGGCGGAGGTGCTCTCGGCGAGCTCCGGGACGTGGGAGATGATCCCGACCTGCGTGCCGCGCTGCTGGAGCGTGCGCAGGGCGTCGACCGCGTCGGCCAGCGTCTGCGGGTCCAGGGTGCCGAACCCCTCGTCGATGAAGAGGGTGCCGAGCAGCTTGTTGTGCGACGAGAGCGACGAGAGCCCCAGCGCCAGCGAGAGCGAGATGAGGAACCTCTCACCACCGGAGAGCGTGCTGAGAGGCCGGGTCTCACCGCCGAACTCGGTGTCCTGCACCAGCATTTCCAGCGTCGGTGTCCGCGCCGACGACGCCAGCGGCTGCAGCGCGTAGCGGGGTCGCAGCCGCGCGATCTCGCTGTTGGCGGCGGAGAGCAGTGACTCGAACGCCAGCGACTGCGCAAAGACGGCGAAGAGGTCGCCCTCCCTGCTGCCGATCGCGTCCGAGAGGCGTCCCCACACCCCCTCGGACTTCATCAGCGCCGCCAGCTCGAGCTCCTTCTCGGCGCGCCTCTGAACGGCGGTCGCATCGTTGGCCAGCGCCTCCTGCAGTGCGCCCACTTTTTGCTCCAGCGCCGACAACGCCTCGCCGAGCTTCTGCCGCTCGGTCGTCAGCGTGTCGCGATCGCGCGTGGGCCCCTGTGCCGTCAGGGTTTCGTGATGCTTCCGGGCTGCGTCGCGGGCGCTCCCGAGCTCTTTCGTTGTCTTGCTGGCCTCGGCCAGGGCCTGCTCGCACCGGGCGATCGCCTCCGGCGCGATCGAGATCCGTCGCTCGATCTCGGCCGCATCGAACGGCAGCAGCGCAGCGGCCTCCTGATACCGGGCCCGGGCGGCCTCTGCGGTGTCGGCGTTGAGCTGCTCGTCGCTCTGCAGATGCTTGAGGGTGGTCTCGGCGGCGACGAGCGCGCCGGCGGCTGCGCTCAGCGTACTCTCCGCCGCGGTGCGAGCCTCCTCGCACTGCTTCTGCGCGGTGGTCAGCGACGTCTCGACCTCCGGCACGCTGCGGCCCCCGAGTAGCCCCGCGCGCAGCTGCTTCTGCGCGGCGATGTTCGCATCGTGTGCGTCCAGCGCGGCCTGCAGCGGCGCCTCCTGCCGGCTCAGCTCCCCCTGGACAGAGCGCCGCTGCTGCGCGGCCGACTCCAGCTGCTCGGTCGCCGTGGCGATCGCGACGCGGTCGGCCTCCTGCTTCGCATAGTCCTCCGCGGACTGCGTCCAGCTGGCAAATGTCGCCTGCGCAGCGGATCGGAATCGCTGCTCGGCGTCGGGCACCTCGGTCAGCGTCGGAGCCGCGCTCCGCCAGTGGTTATCGAGCTGTGCGAGCCGACTCTCGACCGTCGCCTGCGCTGCTGTGAGTGACGCCTGGGCGAGGTCGCGATCGCGGCGCGCTTCGGCCTCCAGGGCGGTCTTGGCCGTCACCTGCTGCTCGGCAAGGGAGCGGTCCTTGAGCGCGCCATCCGCGGCTGCGCGTGCCGACTTCGCGGCCTGTGCTGCCGTCGTCAGCGCCGTCAGCTCGGTGCGGATGCTCGCCTGCGTGCCTAAAAGGGCCTCGCGGGCGCTCTCCACCGTCGTGGAGGGCTCGAGCGTCACGACCTGTGCGGCCTCCGGACGCCACTGCGCCATCAGCCGCGCGTGCTCCTGGGCGCTGCGATCCGCGAGCTTGGAAGCGACGTCGGCCTGGGCGATGGCCGTATCGCGCTGACTGCGGGCGATATCGCGCTGCTTTTCGTCGGCCTCGATGGCGGCGTCCAGACGCGCCATCTCCGCGTTCACCGTCGCCGCCGGGACGAGCGCCGTCGCGTCGGCCCACGGGTGATCGCAGCTGCCGCAGAGCTCGCACGGCTCGCCGCTGCGCAGCCGCGCCCGCAGCTCGGCCATGCCGGCCTGCGCGTGGGCCAGCGCCTGCTGCGCGGCCACGGTGGCGCGATGCTCCTTGAGGTCCTTCAGCCGCAGCTCGGCCTCGGTCACCCGTACAGCGGCGCTCTCCGCCGCCGCAGCGGCCTGCGCCGCATGGGCCCGCTCGCGCGCCTCGGACGCCTGATGCTCGAGCAGTCGACCGGCGTCGGCGACAAGGCGATCCAACCGTGTCGCCTGCTCCCCCAGCTGCATCAGGTGCTCGGGCGAGACCAGCGCCTGCAGCCGACGTGCCTCCTCTTCCGCGTTGAGGCAGGTGTTTCGTGCGTTGGCGCTCGTCTGCTCGGCCAGCGTGAGCGCGGCCTGCGCGTCGACCAGTGCCTTCTCCGCCGTCGCGAGGCGGGACTGTGCACCGTCACACGAGTTGCGATCGCTCGAAAGCAACAATTCTTCGGAAATATATCCCTTCAATATCGGCTGCCACGTGGCAGCCCCCAGCGCGAGCGGTCGTGCCGTCGGGTGGGCGGTCATCCAAGCGTCGATCGCCTCGGCCTGCGCGCGCAGCCCCCGGCGGCTGACGTCGTCCGCTCGCTCGGCGTCCTCGAGCTTCCGACGACGGGCGGCGACCTCCTCCAGCGCAGCGACGTGCGCGGGCCGTTGCGACTCGAGCAGCTTGAGCGTGTGGTCGGCCTCGCGGGCCTTGTGGAGCTCCGGGGTGAGCTGCTCGCGCTGCGCCGCGGCGGCCTGCTGGAGGCGCTGCGCTTCGTCGGCCGCGGCCTGCGCCACCTCCCGGCGCGACGTCTGCATCGTCACGTGGTTGCGGGCCTGTTCCGTCGCCGTCTGCGCCGCTGTCAGCGCCGTCGCCGCGGCCACCACCCTGGCGCGAGGCTCCCGCAAAGGCTCAACCGACTGGGCCTCCGACACCAGCAACCGCTCGGCCTCCAGCGCCGCCTCGGCCGCCTCCGCCTTGCCGAGCGCGTCCTCCGCCTGCCCCAGCAGCGTCTGGGCGTTGTCGATCGCGTCCCACTGGCCCAGCGCCTGTGTCAGCGACTCCGTCTGGTGCTTGAGGCTGACGATCTGCTGCTTGTCCGCCTCGATCTGCGCCGCCTTCGCCGCGCGTTCCTCCGGCGCGAGGACCGGGATGGCGTCGACCTCCTGCTGCGCCTGCCGGAACTTGGCGGCCGCGGCATTGCCCCGCTTGAACGCCTCCTGAGACAGCCGCCGATAGCGCTCGCTCGGGTCGGTGAGCGCCTCCAGCACCCGCGCGCGGTCGGCGACCTTCGCCTCGAGCAACGCGGCGAAACGTCCCTGGGCGAGCAACACCGACCGGCAGAAGTTCTCGAAGTTCATGCCGGTGCGGCTCTCCATGAACTTGCGGCAGTTGTCCTTGCCGGTATGGATCCACTCCGGAGCCGCGCTGCTCGCCGGCGTCACCTTGCCGATCCGCATCGTTGGCGCGTTGAGGTTGCCTGCGTTCCGTCCCTGCACCACCGCGGTGACGGCCCACTCGGCCACGAAGTGATCCTCTCCGAGGGCGAAGCGCACGCTGGCCTTGGCGCCGTTGCTGCCGCGTCGCACGATCTGTCGCGGGTCCTTCGCCGTCCAGTCCTCGCCGCGGCTGCTGGGGACCTTCGTGGTGCCCGCCGTCTCGCTGCGGGGCGTCTCGCCGTAGAGCGCGAGGCACACGGCATCGAGAAGCGTCGATTTGCCGGCTCCCGTCGGCCCGTGGATCGTGAAGAGCCCCGCGTTGGCCAGCGGGCCGCTCTCGAGGTCGACGGTGAACGGCTCGGCCAGGCTGGCGAGGTTGTGTCCCGAGATCGAGAGAATCTTCATGGCGTCACCGTGGATGAGGGGAGCTCATCGCAGAGGGTTTGGAACGCAGCGAGCAGGTCGGCATCGGGCGGCACCCCGTATGTCCGCTCAAACAGGAGCCGCAGGACCTCCTCTGGCGGTATCTCCACGATGGACAGGACCGGCGGCGCGGGTGCGCGAGCGACATCGACCGGGGTTTCGCCGCGCACCGTTGTCAGGCGGTGACCGCGTTGGGCCGCAGCGACCGCGACCTCTCCGGCAAAGTCCGGGCGCGGCTGGTCGTGCAGAAAGCGAACCTCGAGGAACGGTTGCTCCGCCAGCGGCAGATCCGATCGGTCGGGCAGGGCCGACACCTGCTTCAGCGTCTCGTCGTGAGACTGGATCGCCTGGCCGCTCTTCGGGATCCGCGCGACCGTCACCCGCTTGGGTACCGATATCGAGGTGATGGCGCCGCGCTGCCCGTCGTCAATCTCGACCAGCACCACCTGATGGTTGTACTCGCTCTCGCTCACATGCAGCGAGAGCGGCGATCCAGCGTAGCGGAAATGATCGTTTCCGCCGGCCCGCTGCGCCTTGTGCAGGTGGCCCAGTGCGAGGTAGGTGAGGTCATCCGGAAACATATCGGCCGGCACGCCGTCGCTGTTGCCGATGCGGATATCGCGCTCGGTGACGGAGCGTTCGCTCGTGCCGCCGATGACGCCGTGAAACAGCCCCAGCCGGGCCTGCTTGTCGCTGGATCGCTCCCGCAATCGCGTGAAGACTGCATCCAGTCGGCGCCGCATCAGGTCGAAGAACGCGTTCTCGGCCTGCCACTCGGCCACCGTGCCAAGGTCGTCGCCGCGCAGGTACGGCACCGCCGCCACGTGGCCCCAGACGCCGGCGGGGTCGCGGCTCCCGAGCGGGAGGATCAGCCGATCCGGGTCGAACTGCCCGTCGCCGTCGCGTGCCAGGCCGATGATCTGCAGCCCCAGCGCGCGGGTGAGGGCGTCCGGCGCCTCCAGCCGCTGCGCCGAGTCGTGGTTGCCGGCAATCGCCACCACCTCACACGTGGGGCGCGTCCGAACCAGGGTGCCGAGGAAGTCGAACCACTGGCGCTGCGCCACGTTCGACGGGTTGACGGTGTCGAAGATGTCGCCCGAGATCAGCAGCGCGTCAACCTCGTGCGCGACGACCTGCTCGACCAGCCAGTCGAGGACCTGCTGCTGCTCCCACGTGCGGTCGAAGCCGTGAAACGTCTGGCCGAGGTGCCAGTCGGAGGTGTGGAGGATGCGGCGGATGGTCATGAGTCGTCCCCTCGATCGCGTGTCGGGTGCTGTTGCTCCCTTGGGCTCGCGCGCCAATGGTGCCGTTGGAGTGCACACTCTCACGAGGGTCGGACATCCGGGTAGGTGTTACTCACAGTGATGGCGGCCGGAGGGTGGGGCGGCGACGAAAAGCGCTTGGTGTCGAGGGGAGGAGCTGCGGTGGTGCGCGAGCGGCCGCTGCGGGCGATGGGGCGCCGTGGTCGCGTCGCGGGTCGGGCGTCCGCTGCGCCTGCGCAGGACCGGGAGATGCCGAGCCTCTCCCGCGAGATCCGCGAGCGACGATCGTGACGACGTCCACCATCCACCGCAGGGGAGATCCCTGCGAGGCCTGTCTCGCAACGGTCTGTTTCTCGGCGCTCTTCTCGCTGCAGGCGTGCTGTCGGCGCCGCGTCCGGTCCGGGCGGACTCTCCCAAGGCGCCTGCCATCGCGGAGCCCAGCCTCGTCGCCCCGGCGGCCAGAGGTGCGTCCCTCCCCGTCGCGTTCGCGCAGTCTCAGGACGGTGTGCATGGGGCCTTGAGGGCTCAAGCACGTTTCAATCGCCTCCATGCCAGCGCCGATCCGCGCTACGGCTTCGACCCCGGGGTCGAGGCGGCCGCCCTGTTCGGCCCCTGGGCGCTGGTTGCCGGCCTCAACCAAAACACCGACCTGCGGATGGGCTTCGCCGTCGGCTGGCGACATGAGTGCGGCGTCGTCGTGCGGACGGCGCTCTCGCTGCGGGTCACGCCCGCGCAGGAGGTCGTCGACAGGAGCGGCGCCACGAGCGAGTCCCTCTTCCCGGTCGCATGCACCACCGCCGGGTGGGAGTGGCGGTGGGGCCATCGGAGCCTCGGCGCCGGCGCGGGGGCGCGGCCGCACGGGTCGATCCCGGCGACGCCCATCCCGACCTCGGCACGGGGTTGGCGGGAGAGGCACGAGCGGGCGGGATCTTCTGAGTGGAGCCCACCTGAGCCACACGCCACGCGCTCTAGCGTGGGATGGTTGCCCGGAGCCGATTCCGCCGGGGTGCCGCCAGAGCCGCTGCCTCGTCAGCAGCCATCGCCGACGCCCGCACCCGTTCGGGAGCGCACGCGCCGTCGGCGACAAGCCGAGCGTCACCGGCTCCCGCGTCTGGGTCCTGCCCGCTTCGGCCGCGACGGCTGCGACACCCGTCCAACACCTTCGTCAAGGGGCGGCGCAGCGCTCCGCTGCCGCCTGGATGCCATGAGCCGCGGCCCGGCAGAATGCGGCGCGCGCCTCGTCGCCCCGGCCGGTCGCCGCCAGCGCGTGGCCGAGCGCAAAGTCGACATCGCCATCGTCCGGATGGCGCCCCCGCAGCGATATCAGCAGGTTGGTCCCGTCGGCCGTCCGCCCTTGCTGGAGCAGCGCCAGCGCCTTGTTGAACGCCGGCTTGAAGTAGTCCGGCTGGCTCGCCAGAGCCTTCTCGAACCAGGCGAGCGCTGCGTCGGTCTCGCCGGCCTGCAGCGCCGCCTTGCCCGCGAGATTCTGCGCCGCTGCGAACCCTTCGCAACCGGCAGCCAGCTCCCGATCGGCGGCCCTCGCGGACGCCCCGGCCAATATCGCCCGCACGAAGCGCCCCTCGGCAGAGACCTCTCCTGCGTCCGCCAGCAGCGGCAGGGCGCGCTCCGGCGATTGGGCGACGGCCTCGCCCAGCCTGCGTGCTTGGCGGTCGTCGGCCCGGCAGGCGGACGGCGGCAACGGGTCGCGGTTGCCCACATACCAGCCATCCAGCTGTGACGGCCGACCGGGACGCCAGAGGCTCCACATGCCGAGCGTCGCGGCACCCAGCACCAGGACGCCGACCACGGCGCGACGCGCGCGGCGTGGTTGCGGCGCCGGCGCTCGCACGGGCGTCGCAGGGGGCTCCTCCGCAGGAGGGGCGAGGCCGCAGTAGTCGGTCAGAAACCACGGCACCACCACAGCCAGCGCCTCGAGACCGGGGCCGATGTATTGCGTGGTGATCTTTTCGCTCTCCTGCCCCTGATAATGCGTTCCGAAGTTTCCGTAGAATTGGAGGGTGCGCATCGGCAAGGCGATGTGCCTGGGCAGCACCGACTCCTGCTCCAGCCGTGTCAGGAGGTCGTTGAGCAGGAGCTTGTTGAGCGGCCTGCTGCTCTTCTCGAAGGTTCCGTCGCGATAGAGCCGACGCGCGATCGTCTCGGCCACCTGTCGGGCCTTGGTCAGCGCCGCCTCCGGATCCTCCACACGATAGGCGAGCGCTCGGAGATGGAGGTCACGCACCCGCTGGGCGTCAAAGTCGTGCTCTGGCGCGGACGACATGGCATGGGTCCTTGGCGCGCTGGAGGGCGGTGTCAGCGGTGTCAAAGGGCGAGGCGGGAGAGATCGAGGGTCGCGAGCTTGAACCCCGGACTGGTCGCGATCGCCGACTGCAGCTCATTGCGCGCCGTGGCTGCGTCGTGCCGGTCAACGGCGTCGAGCGCGCGACCGTAGGCGGCCACGGCTGCCGACGAAACCTTGCTGCGGGCGACCGTGGTCCGGGGCGATGGCGGCTTGGGTCTGCGTGCGGGGGCCCGTCGCTGCTCCGCGCCATCCCCGGTGGAGGGCGTAGGGGGCTCCGGCGGGGCCGCGGCCAGTGCGCGGGCGATCCCCTGCAGGCCCTCGCGGAGCTGTGTCGCCAGCCGCTGCTCCAGCGCCATGACATCCTCGGGGGTGCCATGAGCGCCCGCGCTCGTGATGATGCGGCCGGTCTCCGTCTCGACGACCCGCGCATCAAAACGCAGCCGCCCCATGACGTTGAAGAAGTGTCCCAGCACCAGATAGCGGGCCCCCAGCAGCCGGCCCACCCGGGCGGTCGCGGTCGGATCCAGCTTTGCCGAGCGGGCCAGCTCCAGCTCGTTGAGCACATCCTGAAGCCGCGCCCGCTCGATGATCCGAAGCGTGTCAAGCTCCGCGAGGTCGGAGATCAGCATCTGGGCAAAGCCCTTGCGGAGCTGACTCAGCTCGGCGTCCTCGCCGTCGAACTCGAAGTACAGGACAGCGACGGTGGGGCGCTTGTCGACGGGTCGCGGCTCGGCTGCGGCCGGCGTTGCCAGAGCGAGCCGCGCGCAAAGCAAGAACAGCAGGGCCGGTAGCATGCGCCGTGTCGCCATGCGGTCCGACGTTAACCAACTCACGACATCGGCACCAGCGTCCCGAGAGGCTCGGGTCGTCGGTCGTGACGGTGGTCTCTCCGGGCTGGCCGCAGGCGGCGCTCAGGCGCGAGCCGTCGGCGACGCCGGTGGTGACCCTCACGCCGGATAGCGCGATCCACCGTCAGGGGGCTGCAAGCTCCCGGGCCAACGACGCCAACGCCGCCTGCAGCGCCTCGAGATCGTAGGCGCACGAGCGGCCCGCGGCTCGGACGACCTCTCCGCTGGAGACGTCGACCAGGCGTGCATCGATCCGCAGCGAGGTCTCAAAGCGCGCCACATTGCCGACGAGAAGACGTCGGGCGCCGCCCAGCCTGCCCAGCTTGACGGCGGTGGCCGGGTCGATGCGCGCGCTCTGCTGCAGCTCCTGCTCCCTCAGGAGCGACTGCAGTCGCGCCCGCTCCATCACCGGGCCAAGGCCGGCCGCCGCCACCGCCGAGGTCGCCATCGAGGAGACCATCACGCCCAGCTCGGGCTGGTCCGCGAGGCCGCCGGCGGTATCAAACGGCAGCACGGTCAGCGCGACGGGGCCGCTCGGGGGGCTGCCTGCCGTCGACGGCTTGCGACTGAGCTGCTCCAGCTGGAACTTGAGGACCGGGTCGTTTGCCGCGCTCCCTCCCAGTCCCGAGAAGAGCTGCTTCAACGCCTCGTTCCGCTTGTCCAGCGCCGCATAGGCCGCCGTGAGATTGGAGACGTGCACCGGGTCGTCGGGCGCGAGCCGTCGCGCCTCGCTCAGGGCCTCGATGGCCAGCTCCACGAGGCCCCGCCGCAGGTAGGCCGACCCGAGGCCCGACGGAATCTCCGCGAGGGTCGCCCTCGGCGCCGTCTCCGACGCAGGCTTTTCCTCCGCCAGCGCCAGCCAGAGGCTGATCGCCTCGTCCCACCGGCCCGCGTCGGAGAGGAGCCGCGCCCGCAGCAGGCGCGCGGGCCGATCCGTCAGCGCCCCCAGCGCCGTCAGCGCCGCCTCAGGGTTGCCGGTGGAGCGCAGCTGCAGGGCCTTCCATCGCTGCAGGTCCGGGCCTCCTCCCGGGATGGTCTCGAGCGCCAGCCGCCCCGCCGTGCCCGCCCCCTCCTCGGACAGGAGCTGCTCCATCCGGCCGGCGGCTCTGTCGGGGTGGGGGCCCTGCCACACGCCAGCCGTCCAGCGCCCTGCGTAGGCGGCCAACCCCTCCAACCCCTCGCCCGTTGGCGCCGTCCCCTGCCGTAGCACCACGAGCGAGACGGTGTGCTCGGCACGCTGCGTCCAGACCGTGCCGCCTCGCAGCGCATTCTTGTTCACCTGGGCGAGCAGCAGCCGATCGGTCGCAAACGGTGTCGCCGGGCTGACCTCGAGCCCGTCGAGCGCCAGCCCCACCTCGACGTCGGTCACCGTGAAGCGTTCGGTGAAGCTTCTGCCGTCGATGACGATCCGTGCGGTGGCGATGCCGTCCGCACCGATCTCAAGGGCAAAGGCCGTGACTTCGGTGGCGGATCCCGGCCGGGCCGCCGTGATCAGCGGGATCGCGGGTGGTGCTGCGCTCGCGCCGCCCACCGGTGCGGTATCTGCGCTCCCGCCCCCTCGGCGAAACCGGAACTGCTTGCTGTTCGTGGCGATGGCGAGCGCGTCACCGCCGGCGACCAGCCCGGCGAAGCGGACCGACCCCTCGTCGCCGGGCGCCGTCCAGCGCAGCGCCACCGTGCCGCCCTCTACCAACGCGACTTCGCTGCGACGTATCAGCAGCGCGCCCGTCCCGGCCTCGGCGCAGCGCAGCTCGCCCGGCTCCTCGAGCCACGACGCCACCGAGCGGCCGCCCGGTGGCAGCGCGCCCTCATTCAGCGGGACGGCAGCCGACCAGAGGACGTGCTCGACCTTGAGGGCTGCATCCAACCGCACCAACGCAGGCCTCGCGCCACCGAGAACCGCCAGCGGCCGGCCGCGCGCATCGCTCCCGCAAGGCAGCAGCCGCTCCGTCGCCCGGCGCCGCGCGTCGCAGCGCTGCGAGCAGGCCCAGTCGCCCTCCTCGCACTGCGCAGCCGCGCATCCCGCGAGCGCACCGCCCCCCTCCGCAGCGCGTCCGTCGGTGGCGTGGATATCGAAGGCGGGGACGTCGCAGCAGCTGCTATGGGTCAACGGACATGGGGTCGAGCGGCTGTACTCTCGAAACGGCTCGTTTCTCAGGCAGCGTCGCTGCCATCCGCCCGGTCGTGACGTCCCCGCAGCCTCGCTGATCGAGAGCCACTGTCCATCGGTCGTCCGATACAACTCGCCGGCACAGGACACCGGCTTGGTGGCGGTCCCCTCGCGGAACTCCCATGCCTCGTGGCCCATCCAGGCGACCCGGTGCACCTCGCCCTGTCCGGCCACGGCGGTCAGTCGCCGCGCCGAGCTGCCGGGATGCTCGAGGCAGTAGGCGAAGCCATAGGGCGCCGGGAGCAGATTCCGCGGCAAGTCGACCGGTGGACGCCGACGTGACTCGACCGACGTGATGCCCCAGCGCGACGGGGGGAGGGTGAGGTTCTCGCCGCGCCCGTCGATCGCCGCGATCGCGGTCGAATAACCGACGAAGACACCGCCGCTGCCTCCGAGGTTGCCGACGGCCAGCGCGCCACCGTCCCACCGCGGCGCCCACAGCGCCTCGGTGCCGACCCCGGCGTCGACCGCTGCCGTGAGTGTCCAGCGACCGCCGCCGAAGAGCCGTCCCGCCCCCTCGGCCACCGCCTCCCATGCGATGACGGAGCCATCCTTGAGCGTGATGCGCACACGGAAACAGTCTGACGCACCCGGAACCCGGAAGGAGACCACCCAGGGCCCGAGCGCCGGGTACGGCTGGTCGACGCAAAGGTTTTCGTGTCGCAGGCGGGAGGGGGACTCTCCATGGGTCGCACGGCCGTCGCAGACCGGCAGCGAGCCCTGCCTGGGCCACGGGGTCCATGGGGCGTCTGCGCTGGCGAACTCGAGACTCCGGACGGACGAGAGAGCCTCCTCGATATCGGGCGGGACATAAATGTCCGAGACGCCCGTCATCAGGATGCGGCCGCGAGGAAGAACGAGCGTCGCCGCCACGGAGTACGGTGCGAATACCACACCGATCCAGTCGGACTGGCACTCCTTGAGGGTCGACACCTGCTCACCCCGGGCCAGGCAGCCGCCCGGGGCGAAATAGGCTTTTCCCAATGCCAGGGAGGCCGGGCCGGCGGCCGCAGCCTCCTGCCGCATCACGGCCAGCGTCAGCAGCATCCACGCCATTCTCCGCCAGCACAGGGCCACCGACGACTCCTCTCGCGGAATGCACAGCCGCCGGCACAAGATCCGATGCTCGGCGCGTGCGTCAAGAGATGGACCGACGCCACGCTGCGCCTTGATGTGGCGCCACGTCATCGGCCACCGCGCACGTGATCGCGCTGGCTCCCGGTCTGGTCAGCACCTGCCGTTGCTCGGTTCGGCAGCGGCTCAAGCGCGTGAACAGCTGCGCCATCGGACGGGCCCGCGGCAAGCGCACCGAGGAGCGATCACCGCCCGCGCCGGCCACGTGCCGCCGCCCTGCCCGAGGTGATCGATCAAGGCAGGAAGCCCGACGGCCTCGACACCCAGCCTATCCAGCCATTGCGCCTTTTCACCTTCGCAAGTAGCCCATGATTGGAGAGCTCAAGCACGCGAACGCCCTTCGTGCCCGCAGGGACGGACGTCACCCTCCCGCGTGCCAGCAGGTAGCGGAAGTTCGACGCCGCGAGATCCAACGGATGGTTCCTGGAGGCGTCAATGACTTTGGTCATGTCATCGACGTTCTTGTAGAGCGGCGTGTCGGCGAGCCGTACTTCGTCGCGGAGTGCCTCCACCGGCCTCGTGGCGCGTCCACGCGACTCCTGCCGGAGTTCAAGGGCCGCGATCTGACGAGAGGCGCAAGCGGGCGGTCGCCTCAACGGCTGCCGGGGTCGATAGCGTTACCGACGAGCGCCTGCTCCACCGGGTCTCCGGCCCAAGGGGCGGCGCGGAGGGGAGAGGTCGGCGCCGGCAAGAGACGGCAGCGTGTCGGTCAGGCCGGGGGTGACCTCAGCGCGCGACGCTGTCCGGGGCTACAAGCAGGCCCACCAACTGGGAGATGCCAGCCGCGCGCGCCGCGTGGGTGCGGTGGTTGCCGTCGCGGACGAAGTACCGGTCACCTAGCCGCTCCACGAAGATCGGCGGCACCGGCTCCCCCGCCGACAGCATGGTCCGGTAGAGCTCGTAGCGGTCGTGGTTGCGCACCCCATTGGCGTGCACCACCCGGTCGACGTCGGTGGGAACGCTCACCACGGCGACAGCCGGAGCGTTCGGGGCGAAGTAGGCGAGGACGTCGTGGATGAAGCGGCGATCGTAGCTCAGTCGGGCGGGGTCGGCCGCCCGCGGGATGCGGATGCTGCCGTCGCTCCAGGGCTCGGGCACCACGCTGTCCGCGACCGCGCCGGGGCTGCCGATCGCCACACGAAAGAGCGCGCGGCTCAGGACGTGCGCCCCATCGCGCAGGGTGTCGAGGCCCGTCGGTGAAAGGTGATCTCGCTCGGTCATGCGCTGCTCCATGGTCCGCAGGAAAACCCTGCGGCGGCGTTGCCACCGTGCGCCCCATGCGTCGGTTGGCCGGGAGTCTCAGGGCCGTTCCCTCGTCCCGTCTTCATGCGTGGCACCAGACGGCACCACCCTTTCTCTGTACCATCCGCCTCGGACAAATGCCGTCCAGCCACGCCTCTTGCGGTCGTGCGCTCCCTCGAGGGCCTGCGAACCGGGGTCGTCCATGTCTGTGTGCAGGTGGTTCACAGATGGCCGCGGGGACGCTGCGACGCCTCTGATGCGATCGATCGTGTCGGTCCGATACCCACGCCCATGATGGACGCGCTCATCCCAGTCTGACTCCTACGACCACGGGATCAGGCGCGGTTCGGCGGCGCGAGCGATCAGGATCGTTCGCGGAGCTCCCTCGCCGGGGCGGGAGGTGAGCTCGAACGTGTTGGTGCGACCGTTCCCGCTGACGGTGGCCTGCATGACAAAGCTCATCGTCGCAGTTACGCATCACGGCCAGTACAACAACCGTCAAGATGTCCGTCAGGCGATGGCGAATGCCTCTCGCTGCACGTTCATCAGGAACTCGGGCAAGCCCCCTCCGGAGCGACTCAAGTAATTCTTTGTTTAAAGTATTTATCGGAAGAACGTCTATGGCGATGGCTTTGGCCTCAGGTTAGCCCTGCCGTCCGGATTCCTGCCGACGAACACAGGCGCTCCGGCGTTCAGGTGCCTGGCTTTGCGCAAGCCCTGAATCTGACCCAAGACAGATTGACTGGTTCCCGTCGTGCGGCTAGACGACATCCATGAACACTGCTCCCGATCAGGCGCACTCCCTGGGCGACTTCGTCCGGCAACGCCGCGAGACACTCGGCCTGACGCGAGTCGGCCTCGCCGAACTGGCCGGCGTCGGCAGGCGGGCGCTCACCGAGCTGGAGGAGGGCAAGCCGACGCTGCGGCTCGATGTCGCCAATCGCGTGCTGGCGGTCTTCGGCATGCAGGTCGGCGTCGTCGCCCGGCCCCGCCCGCCGGTGACGCCGTGATGTCCCTGCGCCGTGCCCGCATTCGGCTGGACGGGCATCCCGTCGGCCGGCTCGAGGAGACGGTCGACGGCACCCGCTTCACCTACGACGCCGCATGGCTTCGGCGTCCTGGCGCCGTGCCGGTCTCTCTCACGCTGCCGCTGAGGCCCGAGCCCTACGCGTCGCCCGGGTTGCCCCCCTTTTTCGAGAACCTCCTGCCCGAAGGCTGGATGCTCGAGATCGCGACCGTAGCGCTCAAGGTTTCGAAGGACGACGCCTTCGGGATGCTGCTTGCCACCTGCGCCGACTGCATCGGGGCGGTCGAGGTCATCGCCGAGGAGCCTCCATGAGCGCCTGTCTCGCCTGCCTGCGCCCGGTGCCCCGAACGGCGGGTGACGCCTGGCACGAGGCGTGTCTCGAGCGGCTCTTCGGGCGGCCCGCTCTGCCGGAGATCGACCTCGACGTGTCGCGCCTGCATGAGTTCGCGGTCGCGATGCTGCGCGGCCACCGCAGCCTCAGCGGCGTACAGCAGAAGGTCTCGCTCGGACTCGAGCGCCGGTCGTTCACCCTCCGCGTCGGCCTTGGGGGGCGGGCGTTCGTGCTCAAGCCGCAGACGACGACGTTCCCGCAGCTGCCGGAGAACGAGTTGCTGTCGATGCGGCTCGCGGAGGTGGCCGGTGTCCGTATTCCGCCTTGCGCGCTGGTACGGCTCGCCGACGGGTCGCTCGCCTACCTGTCGCAGCGGTTCGACCGCACGACGGAGGGGCGCAAGGTTCGCCAGGAGGACTTCTGCCAGCTCGCTGAGCAGCCGCCGAGACGCAAGTACTCAGGGTCGGCCGAGTTGTGCTTCCGGGTCGTGAGACGGTTTGCGACGACGCCCGGCCTCGACGCCGTCGAACTCTTTCGGCAGCTCGCCGTCTCATGGTGGCTCGGCAACGGCGACCTGCATCTGAAGAATCTCTCGATGATCATGGACGACGCCGGCGTCCGCCTGTCGCCCGCCTACGACGTCGTCTCGACCCGGCTCGTCATCCCTGATGACGTGCTTGCGCTCCCGATCGGGAGCAAGCGCGACAAGCTCACGCCGCGCCGGTGGGTCGACCTGGCGGCTTACGGCGAGATACCGCCCAAGGCGGCGGCCCGGGTGCTGGCGGGCATCGTCGGCGCCCGGCCGAAGGCGCAGCGCCTCGTCCATGCGGCGCCGCTGGCGGTGGTGTCGAAGGAGACTCTGGGGCGCCTGCTCGACCAGCGGACGAAGGTGCTGGGCGAGGCGATGGCGAGGCTGATGGCTCGATGAGGGGCGGACCGACGCACGGGCGGTCAATGGTCCGCCGGCTCGGTTCCTGCCGCCGGATGCAGCGCTGAAGGCCGTCTTGAGCGGACGTCGAACGAGTGATGGAGCACCTTTGACATGCCGTTGGAGCCGGCCCTCTGCAACCGATAGCTGTCACCGGGGCGGTCGGACTGAGAGCTTAGGAACGGCCTGATGTGATAGTGAGAGCCTTCTTCACATGGTTTTGGGGGTGCGCATGTCCGACTCCACTCGTGTCACCAGCGTCATGAAATGTCTGACCGACGACCAGCGGCGCGTCCTTGTCCAGGCGATGGTGACGCACCATCGACTTTTGCCCGAACGGGGGACGCTGATCGCCCGCCGGTTCGACCGCGTCCGGATGGGAGGGGGCCACAGGCATTGGAGCGATGCCCGGTCGCTGCCGGCTCTCGTTCGGGCCTGTCTCACCCAGTTCAAGCGCGAGCCTCGGTTTTGGAGCGATGCCTTCGCCGTCTGGGCCGTCCGACAGGGCGATCATCGGAGCATCGCGGGGGAGGCGCTGAAGGGCTTTCTCGCAAGGAATCCGCAGTCCGATGCGACCGCACTGACGGATCAGCAGCTCGAAGAGGTGGTGTCGCAGGTCGTGAATACGCACTGTCTTGTGCCCTCGGACGCGCGGCTCGCAGTTGATCTGGTGCGGTTCGGCGTCTGGTCGACGGGAACGACGGCGGCCCCAGCGGCCACGGAGTCGACAAGTGACGAGTTGGTCGCCCCCTTCGGCGGCGACGAGGCTCGCGTAGCTGAGACGGATGAGGCACCTCCGGCCTCCCTGACGGAGCTGCTCGCCCGCGCAGATCGGCTGGAGCGGCGTTGCCGCGATGCGGCCGAGGTGCTCCGCGCCACAGCGTCCGCCTGGGAAGAGGGGCGTCCGGAGTTCCGCCCGGTCGTCAAGCTGGCCCTCGAGCTGGATGCGGTATGGGGGCTGCTGCGCCAGAGCGCTACCTCACTCGGAGTCGTCGAGACGACCGCGCCCGCGACGATGGGTGTGTTCTGTGGGGCTGTGGCCGCGGAGTTGGATCGGCGCGAGCGGGCTCCAATGGAGGCCTTGCGGCAGCGCGTCGACTGCTTGGGCGGGCGCGGTGAGGGGGCGGCCACGCTCGAGAGCCTGCGTCAACGCTTAGGCCACCAGCTCGCCGACCCGTCCCTTGCTCCGTCCGTCGTCGCCGGCGCGGAGGTGCTGCTGGAGGCTTGCGATCCTTCGACCTCCATGGCTAGGCGAGAGGAGCTCTTCGACGCCCTCTCGGAGCACTTCGGTCGGCCGGTAGCCTTCGGGGTCGTGCGGGGCGACATCTTTCTCGAAACTCAGGCGGCGACAGCGTCCAGCGCGCCGGCCGCAGTGGAGACTCAGCGCTCGAGCGCGCCGGTGGCCTCAGGTGCTCCTGCCCCGACGAGCATTCCTGCGCCCGTGACGCCTTCGGGCTCCGAGGTCACCCAGTCTCCTCCGACCGCGGTGGCGAATGAGCCGTCGAAGGTCGCCGAGGCGATCGTGCCGAGCGATTCTGGGGGGCCGGTGGTCGACCCATCGAGCAAGCAGGGGACTGCAGGGCCCCGTGAACCCGCCGACTCCGCCTGGGCGGAGACGCCGATCGAAGGGCCCGATGTGTCCGTACCCGCAAGCGGGCAGGGGGGCGAGGCATCGCCGCCGAACGAGGCGGCGTTCGATAGTCCCGATGATGTGACCGCCGTCAGCCCTGTCGGATCGCCCTCGAGTGACGCCCTCTTGATCTCGACGGAAGTGGTGGCACCGCAGCCCATCGCTGCGGCCTACGGGGCGGATGATACGACGACGGTCGGGATATCCGGGGCGGAGCGGTTGGAGATCCCCGTGCCGGTGCTCGCCCGCCGTGCTCTAGAGGCTCGTGGGGCCGATCGTCGACGCCTCATCACGCAGACGGTGCAGGCCCTCTGCCTTGCGGGTGATTACTCAGCAGCCTGGGCGTTGGCCGCCGCCGCGGAGAGCGATCAAATGCTGCGGGAAGTGACGACGGTCTCTGCGCAGGAGGGTCTCGCCGTCCTCGACAGCGCACTGAACGCCGAGCTGCTGCGCGGCGTGCTCTTCACCCGACGTGTCCGCGTCTCCGGTGACACACCGACGACGGTGGTCCAGGAGGCCGTCACCACGCCCGATGGCGATGCGTCGCGCGTCGACGATGTCCAGCTGATCAAGGCCTCCATGGTGCTGCGCCTGGCCCTGCTGGACCGGAATAGTGGCGCCACGGGCCTGCTGCAGAGCTTCGACCTCGCCAACGTGGGCAACCTGCCCGCCATCCGGGACCTCATCGTCGAGTCGGCCCGTCTGAGGATCGACCCGGGGCCGCTGCTCATCGACCGGCGCCTCACCGCGTCTCCCCGCGGCCGGTCTCTCGAGGAGCGCTGCGCCGAGTGGTGCGAAGGCGGCGTCAAGCAACGGACTATCTACACCGGCGCTACCGTCACGCTGCGCTGGATGCTGACGTCCGAGGAATCGGAGCTGCGGAAGATGCTGGACGCGGTCCGGCGCAACGACCGCGGCCAGCGCGAGTTGGTCTCGGACGTCGTGAGCCGAGCCTCGGACAGCGGCACTCTCGACGACCTCGTCCGCTCGTCGGAGCGACAGGCCCGCAAGGGGCGGATCAGCTATGACCCCATCGTCGGCAAGGCCTACAGCGTGCTCAAGCTCCGGGTCGCCGAGGCGGCGGAGTTCGGTCGCGAGTGGCTCCAGGCGGCGGAGCGCGCCGATGGCGTGCACGGCGACGTGCCTCAGCGTTTCGAATCCTGGCGCGGGGCGCTGGAGCGGGCGGTGGTGCTGGGCGTCCGGCGGCTAAAGGAGGAGTTGGCCGGCGCGAGCCTCTCCGTTGAGGAGCGCGTCATTCGTGGCCTGCTGTTGCGCTCGCTCCACGACATGCTGGCCCTGTTGCAGGGTGGCGCGCCGGTGGAGCAGGCCTCCACATGCGCGTCGGCGCTGGTCACGGGCCACGCTTTGCTGCGCTTGACGGCCTTTTCCGCCGACGATGTCGAGATGTGGCCCGACGTGGACTACCCCGCGCTGCCGCGTTTGCTGCGGGCGCTGGAAGAGGGGCTGCGGTCGGGCGATGACGCTCTCGACCGGCTCGTAGAGGCGGGCCGCCTCGATGCGGCGGAGCAGCTGCTCGCTGCCCATGAGGCGGCTCTGGTCCCACTCATCGAGCCGGAGGCCGGCCCTCACCGGATCACCGAGGCCCGCCGCCGACTGACCGCCGATCTAGCGGTCGAGCGCGAGCGTTTGCGATCCCTCACCGAGAGTGCCTTCCTCAACAACCTCCTGCGCGAGCCCGAGCGAGCCACTCGTGTTGGCGTCGTCGACCGTCTTGGCGCCGTCGGCGGTGACTTTCCAGGCGCCCGTGACGAGGTCAGGGCCGCCATTGACGACTTGCTGCAGCGCTACGAAAAAAACAAGGGCGACATCCGTCTATGGCTCGAAGCCAACGACACGGCCCGCCGCATGCCGGTCGCGTACGCGACCATCGTCGCGGCGCTCGACGCCAACGACATCCTCACGGCGACCGAGTACCGCGACGCCCTCGAGCGGGGCGAGGAGATCGCGCCGCATGCCTCCACTGTCAACGTCTTCGCCGAGCGCTTTTTCCCTGGCTTCGTCAGCGAGGCTTCTCGTATCGATGAGTTTCCGACTGGCAAGGTTTCCGACGCCCTTGCCCGGGGTCAGGCGCTCGGTCGCTGGCCGATCGACCAGATGGAGCCCGGGGCTCGCCGCAGGGGGCGCGAGCTTCTGCTGCGATGGATGGAGCTGCGGGCCGCATCGTCGGGCACCGCCACCAACCGTGATCTGATCGTCGAGCGATTGGTGGAGCTTCTGAAGTCCCTGGGCTTCGCGGATGCACAGGCTAAGCCGCACGGCGAGGTCCGCAGCGTGCCAGGGCTGACCGCTCTTGAGGTCATCACCAGCGAGCTCACCGATCGCGAGGTCTGTCCGGTCCCGTTCTTCGGTTCTCAGGCGCGTGGTCTGTATCAAATCCATTCGGTCGCGAGGAATGTCAGCCCGGACGAGCTTCTGCGTCTGGTCCCGCCCTCGGCCAAGCCGACGATCGTTCTCCTTGGTCAGCGCTACTCCGTCGCGCATCGCAAGATGCTGGCCCGGATATGCCGGGAGCGTTCGCGTTCGCTCCTCTTGGTCGACGAGATCGTCGTACTGTTCCTCGCGCTGGAGCAGTTCGATCGGCTACCGATGCTGTTCGGCTGCACGCTGCCGTTCTCAGTGGAGCAACCGTACATAACCTCGGCCGGTCTGGTGCCGCGGGAGATGTTCTTCGGGCGGGAGAGCGAGAGGCTCCAGCTTCTCTCTCCCACCGGCACGAACCTGGTCTATGGAGGCCGGCAGCTCGGAAAGACGGCACTGCTGCGCGACGTCGAGCGCCGTCACCATGACAAGGAGCGCGGCCAGCTGGTGATCTGGTGCGACCTCAAGCAAGCTGGGGTCTACGGCGACAGGGAGTCAGCGGCGATCTGGCCCGTCATCGTCGACCTCCTCGCGCGCCACGATGTCGTCTCGCGCAACGTGGGAAGGCCTCAGCGGGTGATCGAGGATGTCCGTCGCTGGCTCGACCAGCGCCCCGGCCGCAGCATCGTGCTGCTGCTGGACGAGGCCGATGACTTCATCGAGGCCGACCGCCGGCCGCCGAAGGGGACCAATCCGTATGAGGCGATCCAGTTACTGAAGCGCCTGATGGACGAGACCGAGAAGCGGTTCAAGTTCGTCCTTGCCGGTCTCCATGACGTGCAGCGCGCCGCGCGAGACCCCAATACGCCGCTGGCGCATCTTGGCTCGCCCATCGTCGTCGGGCCACTAATCGAGAACGGCGAGGCTCTTGAGGCTCGCGCACTCATCGAGCGGCCCCTGCGCGCGCTCGGCTACGAGTTCGAGAACAGGGATCTCCCCACGCGGATCCTGTCGCACACCAATTACTACCCCAGCCTGATCCAGCTCTTCTGCTCGCAGCTGATCAACCACATGAACCGCAGTGAGCTCGACGGTCCGCCGACGCTCATCACCAACCGCCACATCGATGCCGCCTACAACGACCGGAAGCTGCGTGAGGCCATCCGCGAGCGCTTCGTCTGGACTCTTCAGCTCGACCTTCGCTACAAACTCATCGCGTATCTCATCGCCCGCGAGTCGCTCGAGAATCGAGATCGCCGCGAGAGCGGCTTCTCCGTCGACGAGATCCGCCGGAGGGCCCTCGATTCCTGGCCGGCCGGCTTCGAGGACGACGCCCACGAGGCGTTCAGCACGCTTCTCCAGGAGATGATCGGGCTGGGCGTGCTACGGCGCACCGTCGATGCCCGCTTCGCGCTCCGCAGCGCCAACGTACTTAACCTGCTCGGGAACTCCGAGGAGATCGTGCAGGAGATTCTCTCGACGGCGAGCCAGAAGCCGATCAACCGAGAGGATTATCAGCAGCACCACCGACGTCCCTCGGGAGACGACCTGCCGGAGACCACCCGCAGTCCGCTCAGTCGGCTGCAGGAGGCCCTGATATTTCCACGTGAACGCGGCGTATCGCTGGTCTTCGGCGCCAAGGCTGCGGCGTTGGAGTTGCTGCCCCACTTTCTGCCGGCGGGCTGGCGCTCCGCGATCGTCGCGGACGCCAACGACCTTTCGGCATTCGACGAGGCGCTTCGCAAGGAGAAGTCCGGCGGAGACGATGTGCCCCTCGTGCAGTTCGTGACCGCCGGGGTTCCTTGGACGGAGGCTTGGGTGCAGCGGGCGGAGGCGTTCCTGCGGCAGGGCCGCAAGGATCGCGGCGATCGCATCCGGCGCGTCATCTTTCTCGGTGATCCGTCAGCGGCGTGGCGCTGTCGTGACCAGCGGACCGGGGCGTTGCGGGCTGGCGAGGCGGTGGTGCTCCGCCCATGGTCTGGGGAAGCGGCGCGCGATTGGCTGCATGATTCTCTCGTCCTCCCCCCCAACGAGGACGACTTGGCTTGGCTGAAGGATCAGACGGGGCTTTGGCCGGCGATGGTGCATGACCTCGGGCAGGAGTTGCAGCGGGAGAGCTCGCGCGCTCGGCCAGGTCGGCTGGTCGATCTGGTCGGCACCGCAGCGGAGAGGTTCCGGGCGTCAGCCGCGCTCCCCGCGCTGTTCGAGTTCCCCCCGGAAACGATCGAGCCCCTGCGCTGGCTGCTCGAGCACGCGGGCACCGGCAGCTTCGAGGAGGTCTATCGTGTGCTCAACGAAGGCCCGATTCCCGAGGATCTGCTGCGCTCGACCCTCGCGTGGGCCATCACGCTCCACTTCGCCACAGAGGACGCGAAGGGTTGGACGTTCGACCCGATCGTCACGCGCGCGCTACTGGCGATGGTGCCGGCGTGAACGTGTGGCGACTGCCCGGGCCGGAGCGGTTTGTCCGGGATCTTTACGATTTGATCACGGCGGGTTCCAACGTCGCAGTGGTCGCTCCCGCGCACCTTCCCGCAGGGCTGAAGGAGGCCGTTCAGGATCTGTTCAACGTGAGTACGGCGCTGGCCGTGTTCCACGTGGAGGCGATGGGTGGGCAGTCTCCGGCCGCTGCGGTGGCCGCCGCCTGTTTCATTTCGGGGGCTCCGCCAACGCCGGAGGAGCTCGCAAGAAGCGGCGCAACGAGCGGCATCGTCGTCTGGATCGAGCTGCCCACAGGGTGCGACGCCGGGCCATGGGTCGAATATCTGGGCCGATACGCCTACGAAGGCCGGCAGTTCTCAAGCGCGCATCTGGGCCGCCTCGTCCTCGTCGTGCCCCCCGCGGTCAATCTACAAGCACTCAAGAATGACCCGGCGATCCGCGTGCTGCCATGGAGCAGACGTACCAACCGCATGGACACGATGCTCCTGGCCTCCCGTCTCGTGCCGCATGCCGACTCCGAGTCGGCGCGCCTCGCGACGGAGTTGCGTATTGCCCTGATGGTGGAGCTCTCCGGTTACGACTTCGGGCTTGCGCAGCGCCTCGCCGCTCTGCCTCTCGCTGCGCTGCTCGCACCACAGGCGACCCTAACGAGTCTGGGCTGCCCGGCCGCTGTCCGTGCCGATGAGAGGTGGGCTCTGGGCCTTGAAGATCACTGGGATGGCCGGTCGTTCATTCACTCAGGGACCCTGCAGTCGTCCAACAAGTCGGCCGACCTCGTACAGCGCATTTGGCGAGCCTGCCTACAGACGGTCTTTCCTCGGCTTGAGGAGTTAAGACGGGATGCGGTACGCGAGCATTTCGGCCGCCTGCGACCCATGAGGTACGAGAACAACGAGATCACTCCGGTTGAGGATCTCGAGTTCTCACAAATCCACAGCTTGCTTAAGTACAGCCGTGCCGTGACTAGAGCCGCATTGGATCGGTATAGCCACTTGCGGAGGGTTCGCAACGCACTCGCCCACGGTGATGTGCCGACACCGGAGGACCTCACCGCGTCCGGACTGGTGCCGGCATCGGCGTTCGAATGATCTGGTGTACCCGTAACTTGCGCCTCGAAGGGCGGACCAGCTGAAACGAAGGTCCAGCAATGTGAAGGATTGGTTTCCCTCCAAGTCTGACGAAGTACCACACTGCGTTGGACCGCCAGTGCCTTGCTTGCAGCTCAACCACGCCTAGGCCGCAGCGTGGGGCATATGCCGCGCTTGGGGCGGCGGGTAGGGGGACGCCGGTCTGGCACCCTGCTCCATGTTTTGCGAACTGCGCATCAAGCCGGCGATCGCGTAGTTGGCACGGGTCGGTCGGCTGCGACCCGCCGAGCCACCGCGTACCACGCCGGCGCCCGCAGGACCGGCGCGATCGCCGCCGAACTGGGCGCTCGCCCGAGTCGGTGGGGACCCGCTGCGGCAGCCGCTGGACCGAGTGGGACTCGGCGTGCCGGGAAGAGCTGCTGTCGAGGATGTCGAGAGGTTCCCGGTGCTTTGATGCCGATCGCTGCCGACCCCTCGAAATCGGTGCGTTGCGGCGTCGCAACGTCAAAAATCGGCAGAGATTTCGGGTTGCGTGCGTTGAGGCGCGAGCCCGCCGCCACCGGTGAGTGTGCGACGCTAGCGTTCTTGGCCATCGGCCGCTACGAGCGACAAAAAGGTGGTCTGCGAGAGGGCGCGCGGCGTTGATGTCCCGGCCGGAAGCTCATCGAGTGTCGCCACGGGAGAGGCGTGAACCGGCGTTTCAGACCGCTCGACGGCCTTCCGCCGGATGCAGCGCTGGAGGCTGTGTCGTCACGTCACAGGCATGCGAAAAGCAGAAGCCCCGGAATCCTCATAGGAATCCGGGGCTTCAATTGGAGCGGGTGAAGAGATTTGAACTCTCGACTTCAACCTTGGCAAGGTTGCACTCTACCGCTGAGTTACACCCGCTCGAACTTGCTGGTCCGACGCGTGCTGCAACGTCGATCCGCGGCTTATACGATCGCGGCCGTTCGGGCGTCAACAGAAAAGTCACCGCTGCCGCGCGCTTGTCACGCACCGCCCTGACGCACGGCGATCACCCCGCGGATGAAGTCGCGGAAGTAGGCGACGGCGCTCGTCAGCCCGAAGAAGACCGAGATGTAGGTGAGCGCCAGACCGACCAGGTGGAAGTCGACGCCGCCCTCCCAGACCAGCAGGTTGATCGGATAGCGGTAGTGGATGACGAGGCCGACGATCCCGACCAGCTGCAGCGCGGTCTTCCACTTGCCGCCCTGGCTGGCGTCCATGACGATCCCCTCGCTGATGGCGATGGTCCGCAGGCCGCTGATGATCAGCTCGCGCCCGATGATCACGATCGCCACCCAGGCCGGCAGCCGCCCCAGATGCACGCAGACGATGTAGGCGCTCATCGTGATCAGCTTGTCGGCGAGCGGGTCGAGGAACTTGCCGAAGGTGGTGATCAGGTTGAGCCGCCGCGCCAGGTAGCCGTCCACGAAGTCGGTGGCGCTCGCGAGGCCGAACACCGCCGCCGCCCAGAAGCTGTTGCGCCGGCTCTCGGCCAGCAGCAGCGCCACGAAGAACGGGATCAGCGCCGTCCGCAGGATGGTGATGATGTTGGGTGCGTTGAGGATCTCCTCACGCACGGGGCCGCGGCGTCGCGGCGGACGGGGGTGGCGCTTGCGACGTGACATGGCGCGGACCATAGCCGATCCGGCCTCGATGGAGCGGCTCGGCGCGACAGGCCGCTTTTCTCCGATGGAGTTGTCGCGGCGCCCGTCCGTCCGCCGGCCGATGGTGCCGCCGACGCGGCCGCTGCCGCCCGATCAGGCCTTGCGGTCGGAGTAGATCTTGTAGAGCGACATCACCCGCTTGACGTAGCCGCGCGTCTCCTTGAACGGCGGGATCCCGTCGTACTTGCGCACGGCGCCGGGCCCCGCGTTGTAGGCGGCGATCGTGCGCACCAGGTCGCCGTCGAACTGGTTGGCCAGGATGCGCAGGTAGCGGGTGCCGCCCTCGATGCTCTGGAGCGGGTCGCGCCGGTCGGATACGGAGAGCAGCCGGGCGGTGTCCGGCATGATCTGCATCAGGCCGACGGCGCCGGCCGGGCTGACGGCGTCCGGGTTGAAGTTGCTCTCCGCGACAATGACCGCACGGACCAGCGCATGCGGGATGCTGTAGCGGCTGGCCGCCTGGGAGATGGCCGCGTCGTAGGCGGCGATGTCTCGCACCCGCGTCTGCTTGCCGGTGGCCGACGGGGTCACCTGCTCCCGCCGCGCCAGCTCCACCGCGCGCCGCGTGGGGGCGGAGATCAGATGCACCACGCCCGACTTGTCGGTCCACGACCGCAGGGTCATTTCCGGCGCGTCGCTGCCGCCGCTCAGCTCTCCGGACGCGCGGCCGCCGCCGCTCAGGACGATGGTGCCGTCGGCATCCACCCGCTGGCGCAGGTTGCCGTGCACCTTGTCGGGTCGCTTCTTCGCCTCGGCCTCCGGGCAGGGCAGGCAGAGCAGGGCGAGGAGGGCGATCGCGAGCGGGAGGCTGCGCTGGCGGTGCGTCGCGGGCATGAGGCGGGGCTTCTCGCTGCGGGTGATCGGGCGGTGAACGGCGCCGACACTGCGGCGGACGCAGCGACCTTACACCGGGGCGCGCCGCGTGGGCACGGACTCGTTGACGCCCCGACACGGGTCGGGTAACTGCCCGTCGCCTGTCTGGACCCTGATTCACCCTGCCTAGACCCCAGCGCGCCCGCGGGCGCCCACGGAGCAGACCCATGGCCGAGACGCAGTTCGACGTGATCGTGATCGGAGCCGGCCCCGGCGGCTACGTCTCCGCCATCCGCTGCGCCCAGAACGGCCTCAAGACGGCCGTCGTCGACCGCGAGGAGCGTCCGGGCGGCACCTGCCTGCTGCGCGGCTGCATCCCGACCAAGGCGCTGCTGGAGAGCGCCTCGCTCTTCGAGAAGGCCAAGGAGGGCAGCCACTTCGGCGTCGTCGCCAAGGAGGTCGGCTACGACTGGTCCGGCGTCAACGCCCACAAGGAGCGGGTGATCGAGAAGAACTCCAAGGGCGTGAAGTTCCTCTTCCGCAAGAACGGCATCGAGCACCTCGTCGGCACCGGCTCGCTGGTCGGCCCCGGCCAGGTCAAGGTGACCAAGGCCGACGGCTCCAGCCAGGTGGTCAAGGCCAAGCACGTCGTGCTGGCGACCGGCTCGGCGGTGCGCCACATCCCGATCGCCAAGCCGGACGGCAAGCGGATCTTCAGCTCCGACGAGCTGCTCAACATCGGCGCGGTGCCCAAGAGCCTCATCGTGGTGGGCGCGGGCGCCGTGGGCGTCGAGTTCGCCTCGGTGCACAGCCGCTTCGGCGCCAAGGTCACCATCGTCGAGATGATGCCGCGCCTGCTGCCGATCGAGGACGAGGAGATCTCCGCCGAGTTCGAGAAGATCTACAAGAAGCGCGGCATCGACGCGCTCACCAACACGGCGCTGCAGAAGGTGGACGTCCTGCCCGACGGCGTGGAGATCACCTACGAGACCAAGGGCAAGCCGCCGGCCAAGCTCAAGGCGGAGGCGATCCTCATCGCCACCGGTCGTCGTCCCGTGACGGAGGGGCTGGGGCTCGAGAACTTCAAGAGCGTCCAGATGGACCGCGGCTACGTCAAGGTGGACGGCCTGCTGCGCACCGGCGAGCCGTGGCTCTCCGCGATCGGTGACATCATCCAGGTGGGCGCGCGGCCGCATCCGCAGCTGGCGCACATCGCCAGCGCCGAGGGCGTGCTCGTGGCCGACCGCATCGCCGGCAAGCACGTCGAGCCGATCGACTACGACCGCAACACCATCTCGGCCACCTACTCCGATCCGGAGGTCGCCAGCGTCGGTCTCACCGAGGCGCGCGCCAAGGAGCTCTACGGCAAGGTGCGGGTGGGCAAGTTCCCGTTCCTCGCGGTGGGCAAGGCCAGCGTCACCGGCCACACCGACGGCTTCGTCAAGGTGGTGGCCGCCGAGAAGTACGACGAGGTCCTGGGCGTCCACATCATCGGCGACAAGGCCACCGAGATGATCCACGAGGCGGCCGTGGCGCTCAAGCTGGAGGCCACCAGCGAGGAGCTGGCGCACACCATCCACGCGCACCCGACGCTGTCCGAGGGCTTGGGCGAGGCGTTCCACGCCGTGCTGGGCAAGGCGACGGGGATCTAGCGAACACACCTGAGCGCACGTCGTGGTTCGGAGCCGCGGCGTTCGCTTTCGTATTTCGTTGACCAAGGGAGCGTCGATCATGCGCGCGTTGATGGGAATGAGCGTGGTGCTGGCAGCGGCGACGGCGCAGGCCGTGCCGACCAAGCCGTTGGCGAGTCATTGTTCGCCGGCGGAGAAGGTGGTCGCGACTTGCACGATGAAGAACGGCAAGACGCTCTCGCTCTGCGCCTCGCACGATCTGGGCCCCCGGACGGGCTTCCTGCAATACCGCTTCGGCAAGCTGGGGGCCGTGCCGGAG
>Ga0172373_10001436_pt1 | contig 38595 bp, 24 predicted proteins | sample Lak10m_2_FD_114546 | JGI IMG/M metagenome (GOLD analysis project Ga0172373, IMG submission 114546) | Freshwater microbial communities from Kabuno Bay, South-Kivu, Congo - kab_092012_10m | ecosystem: Environmental > Aquatic > Freshwater > Lake | place: Democratic Republic of the Congo... | reverse complement strand
GGGGTCACTGGAACAGGTTTGACAGGGTCGGGCCTGGGATCCGATCCACCCCCGCCTCGATTGCGAGGGAAGCGCTTCGCCGCATCGGCGTATCCCCGGGCCAGGGCTTCATGCCGTTGGGCCCGGGGCGGGTGGGTGTAACTGCCCGCCTCGGAGGCCTCGCGGAAGGCAAGCTTGCCCTGCTCCAACTGGCCGCCCATCAGGTAGAGTAGGAACCCGGCCGTCTCATCGGCCTCCAGTTCCATGCCGCGCCGGGTCGCGTCCGGCAGTGGATTGGTGAGATGGTTGTTCATGTGATGGCCGATCTCATGGGCCAGGATGGTCAGCGTCGACCAGTCGCGTTCCCCGATGGCGGGCAAGTCAGACTCCGAGAACTGCAGCTTCTGCACCCGCTGCAGGAAGGCGGGATTGAAGAGGATCACCGGCCGGTTGGACTTATCGACCGTTGCGATGCAGTTGGTGACCGACTGGCAACCCACTATGATGAAGCGATTCTTGAGTCCCTGCATCGCCAGCATCTCGCCGATGAGCCGCTCCACATTCTGCTCGCTCATGAACCCGCTGGCCTGGGTGCAGAGGGCGTTCTTGTCGACCACGCGGCCGTAGAAGTCGGTGCTGCCGGACTGCGCTTGCAGGCTTGTTGCGGAAAGCAGGCAGGTCAGGAATATTGGTGCACGGTGAAAAAACGTTGCTATGACGTTGCCGTATGGCTTGGGGTATGTCATATGCCAAGGGGATGAGGGTGTCCAAACGATGCAAGGTGAAAATACAAAACGTTGAACCAACATGCATCGTCGGAAGGTGTCCTATCGACAGGATCTCCCCCACTCCTCCCCCTCAACGCCCTGCATGTCGAGGTGATCAATCCAGCGCTCAATTTGTATGCATCCCGGAATCCGCATGGGATATCCGTCGCAAGGGCTCAGTCTTTGACACAACGTATGGAAAAGCCGCGGCCCTGGGTGGTTTCATTCCGTTCGAGGCGGTTGGCAGGACTCGCAGGAATGGCCCTATGCCATGCCATGGGCTGCCGGGGTCGATGTCCACCAATATCCCCCAAGGCCTTCCAACCAATCATCAATGAACGCGCCATGGTCCCATCGCTGGTCCGCCCTGCGTGCAGAAAAGCCGCTGGAATTGGAGCCGTTGTACAGATGGCCCTGAAGGTCATGCCATCCCTGGTCGCTCTTCATCTTCAGGCCGGCAATCTGTCACCGCCCAATCGATCGATCAGTCGGGTCCAATCCTGATCGGAAGCGACGTGCCCGCCTGCCGGTGCCAGCCCGCGGGGATCCTGCACTGCGTACCAGTTATAGAGTTTCCCGTATGTGGGACCATTGGCCGAGTCATTTGCATAGTAACACCAGGCGGGGGTCCCGTTTTGGGAGGCATGTTCCCATTCCTCATCCGTACTGGCCATGGCGATGGGGTCGCCATTCCGGAACGTGTCCACATTCAGATTTTCCGCCATTCATATCTGGTTGCCGATCCTGACACTGGGATATCGGAGGAGCTGGGCGTTGACCAGTCCGGAGGTGCCCAACAACAACTGCAGACTCAGGATCAACCGGCTTCGGTGATGGCGAAAAGTCATTGGACCATTCATTTGGACAAATGATCGAAACGATAATCCAGGGGTGTTTGAATCGAATATACAAAATGGGGCTGGCGTGATGTGCCGGCTGTCGCTGCGCCTGGGGGTGGCGGGCTGCCATCAGCCGGTCAATCGCGCAGGCAGCGTACCGAGAACCCGACGCCGGGGTCGCCGATGGTTCGGCTGACCGACGGCATGTTGCGGAAGATGCCCATGTAGCGGGCGGAGCCGGGGCTGTCGCCGGGGCTGGCGCTCCACCAGCAGCCCTCGTCGCCTCTTTTGCCGAAGGTGCCGCTGAGGCCGCGGAACCCTGCCGGGCGGGCGGAGAAGCCGCTGAGGTTGTTGCCGTTGCCACCCCTGTACCAGCCGTCACCGCTCTTGAGTTTCGCCAGGGCATCCGTGGCTCCGCCGAGGCCGGAGATGAGGAGTGTCCATTCCGCATCGGAGGGGATGTGCCAGCCGTCGGGGGCCAGTCCCCGCGGGTCGGTCACCGCGTACCAGTTATAGAGTTTTCCGTCGGCCGTCCCGTTGGCGGTATCGTTCAGGTAATGGCACCAGGCCGGCTGCCGGGCATTGACGGCTTGGCGCCACTCGGCTTCCGTCCGCGCTTCGGGGATGGGGTCTCCGTTCCGGAAGCGGTCCACGTCGAGGTTCCCGGCCATCCATTGCTGTCCGCCGATGCGGACGGCGGCGTAGCTGCGGCCGCCGGCCGGCGCCGGGGTGGGCTTCACCGGGTCGGGTCTGGGATCGGGGGTGACGGGGCGGCTCCTGGCCGGGTCGGTGGCGACGGTGTCGGTCCCGTGGCTGGGCTTCACCGGGTCGGTGTTGGGATCGGGGGTGACGGGGCGGATCCTGGCCGGGTCGGTGGCGACGGTGTCGGTCCTGGGGGTGGGCTTGGGGTCGGGCTTGGGGTCGGTGTTGCGGGATTTGACGCGTTCCCAGCCGCGGGCGACGGCGTCGAGGCGTTGTTGGCGGCCGGGGTGGCTGTAGGTGCCTGTGGGGGGGAGGTTGCGGAAGGCGGCCATGGCCTCGTCCCGGCTGCCGCCCATGCGGAAGATCATCGCCCCGGCGAACTCGTCGGCTTCCAGTTCCATATCGCGTGCCGAGACGTCGGGGTGCGGGTTGAGGAGGTGGTTGTTGACATGATGGCCGAGTTCATGGGCGAGGATGGCGAGTGCCTCCCAGTTGCGGGTGGACACCTTGAGGTCGGCGGTGCTGAAGTTCAGCCGCTTCACCTCGTCGAGGAAGACGGGGTTGTAGAGGATATAGGGTTTCCCGCGGTAGATCATCGCCTGGCAGTTCTCGACGCGGGTGCAGGAGACGATGAGGTATCGGTTCCGGATGTCGATGCGGTCGAGCATGTCGGTGATGAGGCGTTCGACGTCCTGTTCGGACATGAAGTTGGACGCGCTGGTGGCGCAGGGTCCCGTGTCGGCCGACTGTTGTCCGTGGAAGGAGGTGCCGGGTCTGTCCTGCGCGCGCGCGGGGGTGGCGAGGAGGAGCAGGGCGGCGAGGGGCAGGGGGTTGCGCATGGGCCGGGGTTTGGAGGTAAATATACCAAGGATGCCGGCAAGGCGCATGCCTCGGGTGTCGGGGCGTGACGGATGCCGCCAATCGCTTATCTTGCCTGTGTGTCGCATACCGCATGGCTGGCCCGCATCCGGGAGGGTGACCCCGACGCCTTCCGCCTCCTGTTCGACGCGCACGTGGACCGGGTGATGCGGTTCATGCGCCGGCACAGCCGTACGCGGGCCGAGGCGGAGGACCTGACGCAGGCCTTCTTCCTGCGCATCTGGGAGAAGCGCCGGCTGATCGACCCGGGGCGGTCGGTGGACGCCTTCCTCTTCACGGTGGCGCACCACCTGGTGGTGGACCATCTGCGGCGGATGGCCAGGCGGGTGGACCCGCGGGCCGAGTTGTCGGGCGAGGCGTTCCCGTCCGGCGACCCCTTGCCCGACGAATGGCTGGTGACCCGCGAGTTGGAGGACCTCTACCATCGCGCCCTGGTGGCGATGCCCCCGCGTCGGCGCGATGTCTTCACCCTGAGCCGGCAGGAGGGGCTGTCGCACCAGCAGATCGCCCAGCGGCTGGGCATCTCCGTCCGCACGGTGGAGAACCACATGTCGGCGGCCTTGCAGTCGCTCCGCGAGGTCTTCTCCCGGCAGGGCATGGGTCCGGCCGCCGTGATGCTGTTTTTTTTCCTGTGCGACTAGGGGTTGGCGTCGGTTCCTGCGTATAGGGGATACGCACCCGAACCATGGACGCAGCAAAGTTCGATCGATTCCTTGACGGCCGTTGTGATGCGGAGGAGTTCCGCGAGGTGAATGCCTGGCTGGACGACCCTGCCCATGCGGATGCCTTGCGGGCGTTGCTGGCCCGTCGTTGGGCCGAGTCCGACGGCGGGGGCGGTTTGAAGCTGCCCGTGGCGGACCGGGAGCGGCTCTGGGGAACCCTGGAGGTGCGTCTGGGTGCCGAGCCGTCGGCCGGCGACGCCGCCCTTCCCCCGCGCATCCCCTTGCCCGGCCGGCCCCGTTGGCGGGTGCTGGGGCGGGTGGCGGTGGCTGCGGCCGTCCTCGGCATCGGGTGGCTGGTGTACCGGACGGTCGCGCCGGGCCTTTCGGAGAAGTCCTACCCGCCGGGCGGGTCGGCACGGCAGGTGTCGACCGACGTGGCTGCGCCCGACAGGTCGCGGGCCGTGCTGACGCTGTCGGACGGCCGGCGCATCGCCCTCGACAGTGCGGGCAGTGGCATCCTCCTGCAGGAGGGCTCGCTGGACGTGACGCGCGATGCGGCGGGCAGCCTCGTCTATGCAGTGGGGGCGGCGGCCCCGCCGGTCCTGCACACCCTGTCGCTCCCCCGCGGCTCGCGGCCGTTGCGGCTCGTGTTGGCGGACGGGACGGCCGTATGGCTCAACGCCGCGTCGTCCATCACCTATCCCACGCGGTTCGAGGGTGCTGAGCGCCGGGTGGCGATGACGGGCGAGGCCTACTTCGAGGTGGCCCGGGACCCCGGTCGCCCGTTCCGCATCGAAGAGGGCGACCTGCGGGTGGAGGTGCTGGGCACGCGCTTCAACGTGCGGGCCTTCGACGACGCGGGCGCCCGGGAGGTGACCCTGCTGGAGGGGGCCGTGCGGCTGGACCGCGGCAAGCGCAGCGAGACGCTGCGGCCCGGCCAGCAGGCGGCGCTAGGCGCCGGCGGGCTGACGGTCCGGCCGGCCGACACGGAGGCCGTGATGGCCTGGAAGGACGGGCAGTTCCGCTACGACGGCGTGGCCCTCACGACCATCCTGCAGGACATCTCGCGCCATTACGACGTCGACGTCGTCTTCCGCGACGAGATACCATACCGCTTCGTCGCCCGCATCAGCCGCGACGTGCCCGTCTCGGCCCTATTAGAGAAACTCTCCCTCACCGGCCTCGTCGCCTTCGACCTGCGCGACGGACGGATCATCGTCTCCAAACCCTGACCAACCCATGCACACCCCACCCACCGGCGTCCGCCGGGCCGCCCGACGGACGACCCCCATCAAAACCCACCTCCAGATGAAGTTGACATTCCTGTTCATCCTGGCCACCTGCCTGCAGGCGGTGGCGAGCGGCTTCAGCCAGACGGTCGACCTGTCCGTCCGCAACGCCACCGCGGAAGAGGTCTTCCGCAGCATCGAGCGGCAGACATCGCTCGGATTCATCTATGCCCGCGAGCAGCTCAAGGGGCTGAAGAACGTCGACATCACGGTCCGCCGCGCGCCGGTATCCCAGGTGCTCGACCTGGTCTTCCGCGATTCGGAGCTCACCTATGTCGTCTCGGACGGCAATGTGATCATCCGGCAGCGGGTACGTGGGGCCGAGGCGCCCGCGCGGGTGGAGCCGCCGCCGGTGACGGTGAGCGGCCGCATCACCGACGAGGAGGGGCAGCCGATGGCGCAGGTGTCGGTCGTGGTGAGATCGACCGGCAAGGGCGTCACCTCGGGTGCCGACGGCACCTATGCCATCGAGGTGGCCGCCGAGGGCGAGACACTGGTGTTCAGCTCGGTGGGCTATGAGCCGGTCGAGTACCGCGTCGTCCGCGGGGGTGTCTACAACCTCACGCTGAAGCGGTCGGTGGCGCGCACCGAGGAGATCGTGGTGGTCGGCTACGGCACGCAGCGCAAGAGCGACGTGACGGGCTCGGTGGCATCGCTCCCGCGCGAGCGGCTGCAGCAGCTGCCCAACACCAACATCGCCCAGGCCCTGCAGGGCTCCGTGCCCGGCCTGCAGATCAACACCAACGGCGGCGGGGCCGAGGACAACAACGTCTCCATCCTCATCCGCGGCCGCAACTCCATCAGCGCCAGCAACTCGCCGCTCATCATCTGGGACGGCATCCCCTACGAAGGCGGCATCTCCGAGATCAACCCCAACGACATCGAGTCGATCGAGGTGCTCAAGGACGCCTCGGCCTCTGCCATCTACGGCTCCCGCGGCTCCAACGGCGTCATCCTCATCACCAGCAAGCAGGGCCGCAAGGGAAGGCTGAGCATCACCTACGACGGCTTCCAGGGCGTGCAGACGCTCACCAACCGGCCCGACCTGATGAACGGCGAGCAGTTCTACCAGTTCAAGAAGACGCGCCTCAACGCGGGCAACATCATCTCGCCCGCCGAGCAGGCCGTCTACGACGCCGGACAGTGGGTCGACTGGTACGACCTCGCCACGCGCCAGGGCAGCCGCACCCAGCATTCGCTATCGCTCAACGGCGGCTCCGACAGGATCTCGTTCTACCTCGGCGCCACCTACCTCGACGTGTCGGGCGTCTCCGAGAACGACCGCTTCCGCCGGTACTCGCTGCGGCCGAGCCTCGAGGTCAAGGTCACCGACTGGCTGACCGTCTCCAGCAGCACGCAGTTCTCCTACCAGAACCGCGACGGGCTTCCGGTCGAGTTCTTCGACACCCGCAACACCGGCGGCGGCGCCAACTTCTTCAACCCGCTCACGACGCCGTTCAACGCCGACGGCACGCCGCGGATATATGCCTACGACGACTACCCCCCTTCCCGGAACCCCCTCTCCAACACCCTCGTGCCCAACACGGACAACGCCTACCGCGTCTTCTCCGCCAACAGCGCCAGGGTCGACTTCCCCTTCCTGAAGGGCCTCTCCTTCAAGGTCAACAGCGGTGTCGAGTTCGAGAACAACGCCCGCAAGACCTACTGGGGCCGCAACGTGGCCCTCGGCCTCGAGACGGGCGGGACGGCGCTCAACTACCAGTCGGTGCAGACCAACACCACCCTCGAGAACATCCTCAACTACACCCGCACCTTCGGACGCCACAACGTCAACCTCACCGGCCTCTACAGCAGCCAGAGCAACCGCTTCGACCGCGACCAGCTCGAAGGGCAGGGCTTCCCCAACGACGTGCTCACCAACTACCAGATGAGTGCGGCGACGCTGCTCACGCCCTCCTCCGCCAACTTCAGCCAGAACCTGGTGTCGCAGATGGGCCGGCTGAACTATGGCTTCGACGGCCGCTACCTCCTCACCCTCACGGCGCGGCGGGACGGCTATTCGGCCTTCGGGGCGGGACGCAAGTACGGCGTCTTCCCCTCCGCGGCCCTGGCCTGGAACCTCCACCGCGAGGCGTTCCTGGCGAAGCAGACCCTCTTCAGCACCCTCAAGCTGCGGGCCTCCTACGGGATGAACGGCAACCAGGCCGTCTCGTCGTACAGCTCGCTCGCCAAGCTCAGCTCCGCCCCCTACCTGACGGGCACGACGGTGCTCCCCGGCTATGTGCCCAGCAGCCTCGCCAACGACCAGCTCGGCTGGGAGACGACGCGTTCGCTCACCATCGGCCTCGACTTCGGCATCCTCCGCAACCGCATCAGCGGCACCGTCGACGTCTACTCCGCCCGGACGCAGGACCTCCTGCTGAACCGCACCATCTCGTCCGTACAAGGCTTCACCCGCATCCTCCAGAACATCGGCAAGACCGCCAACCAGGGCCTCGAGATCGGCCTCACCACACAGAACCTGAAGCGAGGCGACTTCGCCTGGACCACCGCCGCCAACCTCACCCTCAACCGCAACGAGATCGTAGACCTCTATGGCGACGGGAAGGACGACATCGTCAACGCATGGTTCATCGGCAAGCCCATCAACGTCATCTACGGGCTGCAGTACGACGGCATCTTCCGCAGTGCGGAAGAGGTGGCCAACTCGGTGCAGCGCACCGCCAAGCCCGGCTGGGTGCGGGTACGCAATGTCAACGGCGACAGCGTCATCAACGCGTCCGACAGGACCATCCTCGGCTATGAGGACCCCCGCTTCCTCTGGGGCCTCACCAACACCTTCAAGTACAAGGGCCTCAGCCTGATGGTCTTCTTCCACGGCGTGCGCGGCGCCACCAAGCGCAACCCGCTGGAGGATGACAACGTCTTCACCGACGTGCGCCGCAATACGACCGTGAAGGACTGGTGGTCGCCCACGAATCCCAACGGCACGCATTTCGCGAACGACGGCAATGCAAACCCTCTCGGCGTGAACTTCTTCGAGCGGTCCGACTTCGCCCGCCTCAAGGACGTGTCGATGGCCTTCGAACTGCCCGGCAAATGGCTTGACAAGGCAGGGGTCGGCAGCTGGAAGGTGTACGCCACCGGACGCAACCTCGCCACCTTCACCCGCTACCGCGGCCTCGACCCCGAGCTCACCGACCAGCTCGGGCTGCCCCTGCAGAAAGAGGTCATCGTCGGCATGACCCTGACCTTCTAAGCATCCCCCAACCCACGATCATGAGAAAGATACCCCCATACGCCCTGCTGGCGGCCCTGGCGATCGCCCTCGCCGGCTGTCGCAACGACTTCCTCACCGAACAGCCCAAGGCCGTCATCGCCCCCGACAACCTCTACGTCAACCGCCAGGGCTTCGAGTCGGGCCTTTACGGCATCTACAACCTCTGGCGCGCCGAACGCAAAGGCATCAACGGCGCCTCCAACGACATGGCCATCACCGCCGCCATGGTCGGCGTCGACAACGCCTACAGCCTGCGCCCCGCCGGCAATGCGCCCGAACAGGTGTTCAACGACTTCGGCGTGCGCCTCAACCCGGCCGACGCCTACGTGCGCCGCCTCTGGGAATGGCTCTACCAGACCGTCAACGCCGCCAACACGCTCATCGACCGCTCCGAGAACCCCGCCATCGCCTGGACGGACGCCCAGAAGAAGCAGGTCGTGGGCGAGGCCAAGCTCCTCCGGGCATGGGCCTACCGCCACCTCACCTATCTCTACGGCGCCGTGCCCCTCAACCTGTCGGAGTCGAAGGGCAGCACCATCCGCACCGACTGGGACCGCGCCAGCGTGGCCGAGGTGCGCAAGGCCATCGAGAAGGACCTGCTCGATGCCGAGGCGGGCATGGCCGACCTGCCGGTCGTCGAAGGACGGGCCTCCAAGGTCGTGGCCCAGCATTACCTCGCAGAATTGTACCTCGCCATGGGCGATTTCCAGAAGGCGAGGGACAAGGCCCAGGCCGTCATCGCCAATGCCAACTACCGGCTGGTGACGGCGCGCTACGGCACCCAGTCCGGACAGCCCGGCACACCCTTCACCGACATGTTCCTCGACCGCAACTCCAACCGCAGCCAGGGCAACACCGAGGCCCTCTGGGTGATCCAGAACGAATACCTCTCGACCGGAGGCGACGCCAACATCATGCGCCGCTGGTGGGTGAACCGCTATAACGAGATCCGCGTCGGCAGTCCCGCCCGCACACCCATCACCTTCACCGTCGAGACGGGCGGCCGCGGCCTGGGCCGCTTCGCCGTCACCCGGTTCGCCTTTTCGCTCTACGAGCCCGGCGACCACCGCGGCTCGGCCTTCGCCTGGCGACATTTCTACCTGATGAACAACCCCGCCTCGCTGCCCACCAACGCCAATGCCAACACGGCGGCCACCTGCGCGGTGCCGGGCTACCGCACGGGTCCCACCGGCGGTCGGCTGGGCGACACCGTGCGCCTCAGCGTCAACTGCAACGAGCCCGCCCCCAACGCGACCACGGCCTCCAACTGGCCCAGCATCCGCAAATGGGACTGGGCGCCCACCGACCCCGCCGACGTGCAGAACTCCTCCAATTACAACGACCAGGTCTACCTCCGCCTCGCCGAGACCTACCTCATCCTCGCCGAGGCCCAGCTCCGCCTCAACGACCCCGCAGGTGCCGCCGCCACCCTCAACATCATCCGCGCCCGGGCCAACGCCTCGCCCGTCACGCCCGCACAGGTGACGCTCAACTTCATCCTCGACGAGCGCTCCCGCGAACTCATCTCCGAGGAGCACCGGCGCTACACCCTGCTGCGGACGGGCACCTGGTTCGCCCGGACGAAGCAGTACAACGTCTACGCCGGCCAGTTCATCACCCTGCGCGATACCATCCTCCCCATCCCGCAGAGCGTCATCGATGCCAACCTCACCAAGCCGATGCCGCAGAACGCCGGCTACTGACCCCCGCACGCCCGACGGCGGCCGCCCCCCTGCCGGAGCGGCCGCCGTCGCAAAGCGCGCACCCATCGCCCGTCACCCCTTTCCACATCCTGCAACAGCCATGACACGCAAGCGCATCCCCCTGCTGTGCACCCTCCTCTTCATGGGCATGACGTCGCAGACGCAGGAGTCCCTCCGGTTCGACACGGTGATGGTCGAGGCGAGGGCCTGGTACCGCGACAGCCTGCGCAATATCCGCTATGCCGACTGGAAGGCCTACCCTTCAGCCGTGCTGCGCATGCCGTCGGGCAACCACCCGGCCGATATCGACCGCACCTGTGCCTACGGGGGCCTGCTGACCGAGCAGGCCGCATCTTCGGGCTTTTTTCGGGCGATGAAGAAGGAGGGCCGATGGATGCTCGTCGACCCCCACGGACATCCCTTCATCGCCGCCGCCGTGAACAGTTTCCGGCAGGGAAAGTCGCCCGACAACCGGAAGGCATTCACGGAGCGCTTTGCCAACGATACGGCCTGGGCGGGCGCCAGCGTGAGGGCCTTCCGCACCGACGGGTTCAACATGCTCGGCTGCTGGGGCGATACCGCCGCCATCCGGGCATGGAATGCATACGGTCCGCAGCCGTTCCCCTATTGTACACAGCTCAACCTCCTGAGCGGATACGCTGCGGAAGCAAAACGGAAGGATCCCACCCGTCGGGATCATCCCATCATCTCCTTCATCCTGGATGCGGGCTTCGCCTCGTTTTGCGATCGCCAAGCCGAGCGCATCGCCTATCTGAAGGACGACCGCAATCTCTTCGGCCATTTCTCCGACAACGAGATCGCGTTCATGCACACGGTCTTTGCCGATATCCTGCGCATCTCCGACACCGTCGACGCCACCCGTCGCGCGGCCTGGGAATGGATGCGGGCCGCGGGCGTCGATGCCGCCAGCATCAGCCGCGACCAGGAGGAGGCCTTCATCGGCAGGCTCGCTGAGACCTACTACCGGACGGTGTCCGAGGCGATCCGGAAGCATGACCCCGACCATCTGTACCTGGGCAGCCGGCTTCACTCCAGCGCGAAGGACAATGCCCACCTTTTCCGCGCGGCGCATCCCTACGTGGATGTCATCTCCATCAACTACTACGGGCAATGGGCGCCCCAAGCCAGGCAGATGGCCGACTGGGCCGCCTGGAGCGACAGGCCCTTCTTCATCACCGAGTTCTACACCAAGGCGGAGGACTCGGGCCTGCCCAACATCACCGGCGCCGGCTGGCTTGTGCGCACGCAGGCCGACCGCGGCATCCACTACCAGAACTTCTGCCTGGCGTTGCTGCGCTCGGACCATAACGTCGGCTGGCACTGGTTCCGCTATCAGGACAACGACCCGGCCGACCCGGAGGCCGACCCCTCCAACAACGATTCCAACAAGGGCCTCGTCGACAAGTCCTACCGGCCCCATGCCGCCCTGACGCAGGCGATGGGCCGCCTCAACCTCCGGAAGTACCGGCTGGCCCGGCAACGCACCCGGCACTGACCCCTACCGATATGCACCGACGGCAATTCCACCGCGACCTCGGCATCGTCACCGCCGCCACCCTTGCCGGCCTGCGGGCCGCCTGGGCCGGCACCCTGAGGCGGTCCCCCACCTTCCTCATCGTCAGCGGCTGGCAGACGGTCAACATCGGCGACATCGCCCATACGCCCGGCCTGCTGGCCCTCGTCCACCGCTACTTCCCCGACGCCACCTGCCACCTGTGGCCGCGCGACGTCCGGGGGCACGGGGTGGAGGACATGCTCCGGAGGCACTTCCCGCGGCTGCAGTGGCTGAAGACGGATATCCCCTACGAGGGCGCCTTCACCCTGACGCCGGAGATACGCGCCGTCTTCGACCGCTGCGACATCCTCCTCCACGGCTCCGGTCCCAAGATCTTCGAACGCAGCCGCCTCCGGCTCTGGATCGAGCATACCGGCAAGCCCTACGGCGTCTGCGGCGTCACCGAGACGCGGGACGACCCGGAGGTGCAGCACCTCATCGAGCGGTCAGCCTTCTTCTTCACCCGCGAGACGGCGAGCCTGCAGCTCGTGCGCGACAGGCTGCGCGACGCGAAGCCCCGGCCCACCGACTTCTTCCCCGATGCGACCTTCGGGCTGCGCATCCGCGACGATGACAGGGCGGCTGAGATCCTTGGCCGGCACGGGCTGAGGGACGGGGAATTCCTCTGCGTCGTGTCGCGGCTGCGCTATACGCCCTACCACAAGGTGCACGCCGACTACGGCTGGGATGCCCGGAAGATCGCCGAGGTGGAGGCCGCCAACGACCGCTACAAGGAGCAGGACCACCGGAAGCTCCGGACGGTCATCGTCAACTGGGTGCGCGCGACGGGGAGGCGGGTGCTGCTCTGTCCGGAGATGACCTACGAGCTCGACATCATGGACGAGTTGCTCTTCGACCCGTTGCCGGCCGATGTGAAGCCGATGGTGTCGCGGCTGACGGCGTACTGGATCACCGACACCGCCGCGGCCGTGTACGCAAGGGCCTTCGCCGTTGTGAGCATGGAATGCCACTCCTGCATCATCGCCTGCGCCAACGGGACGCCCGCCTTCTATGTCCGGCAGCGGGAGGACACCGTCAAGGGGCAGATGTTCTACGACATCGGCCTGAACGACTGGGTCTTCGAGATCGACCAGGTGGAGGGCGAGGATGTCTGGCGGGCGCTGCGGGGGCTGGTGGACGACCCTGCCGCGGGGGTGGCGCGCCTGGCGAAGGCCCGTCGGGCCGTCGACCGCCAGTACGACCGCTGCTTCCGGGCCATCCGCCGCCTCGTCTGACGTCTGGCGGCGTTGCGCGGGGAATTGCGGATATTCACGCAAACGGCAAGTCATGGTCGGACTGGGCATCCTCGGCATCGGGCGTATCGGGCGGATACACCTGCAGCATCTCGTGCGGGATCTCGACGACGTTGCCGTGGTGGCGGCGATGAACCCTTCGGAGCCGGGTCGTGACTTCGCCCGGCGGCACGGCGTGCCCTTCGTGACCGGCGATGCGGCGGCGGTGATCGGCCATCCGGACGTCGACGCCGTACTGGTCTGCACGCCCACGCATGTGCATGCCGACCATGTGGAGGCCGCTGCGGCGGCCGGCAAGGCGGTCTTCTGCGAGAAGCCGATCGACCTCTCGCTGGAGCGGGTCCGGCGGACGCTGGCCGCGGTGGAGGCGGCGGGCGTCCCGCTGATGCTGGCCTTCAACCAGCGGATGGACCCCTCCTTCGCCGCCGTGAAGGCGGCCATCGACGACGGGCGTATCGGCACCCTCCGCTCGATACACATCATCAGCCGCGACCCCGCGCCGCCTCCCATCGCATACATCCGCACTTCGGGCGGGCTCTTCCTCGACATGGGCATCCACGACTTCGACATGGCGCGGCACCTGGCCGGCGCCGAGGCCGTCGAGGTCTACGCCAGGGGGGCCGTACTCGTCGACCCCGCCATCGGGGAGGCCGGCGACATCGACACGGCCTACGTCACCATCGGCTTCGCCAACGGCGTCACGGCGATGGTCGAGAACTGCCGGCAGTCGGCCTACGGCTACGACCAGCGGCTGGAGGCCTTCGGCTCGGCGGGCATGGTCCGGGCCGACAACCCGCTGAAGACGACCACCCTGCTGTCGGACGCGAGGGGTCTGCACGGCGGACGGCAGCTCGACTTCTTCGTCGACCGTTATGCGGAATCGAACCGGCGCGAGCTGCGCGCCTTCGTCGATGCGCTGCAGCGGGGGGTGCCGATGCCCGTCACGGGCCATGACGGCCTCGAGGCGATGCGCATCGCGCTGGCCGCCGAGAGGTCGCACCGCGAAGGCCGGCCGGTGAGGGTCGCCGAGGTGGATGCGGGCCACTGACGGTAACGCGGTTCCGAAACATTCCCGTAGGTCCTTCCGGCCGGCTTCAGTCGGTCTTCCAGACGATGTCGAGGCCGGCCCTGGGGGCGGGTGAGGTCGGCAGGCTGTCGACGCGGCTGTCCCACACGTAGAGGCGTCGGAGGGCGGGGAGGGCGCTGAGGCGTCGCAGGCACTGCCGGGTGATGCGGGTTCCGTAGAGGTTGAGGTATTCGAGGTGTCGCAGGCCGTCGAGGTGTGCGACGCCTGCGTCGCCGACGGGGTTGCGGCTGAGGTCGAGGCGGACGAGGGCGTCGAGCGAGGCGAGGGCGGCGATGTCGGCGTCCGTCAGGCCGCAGGCGGGCAGGTCGAGCCAGCGGAGTTGGGCCCTGACGCTTGCGAGGCGGGCGAGGTCGGGGCGGGTGCTGTCGGCGGCCTTCAGGTGCAGCCAGGGGCCGGCGGCGGTGATGCGGCGGACGTGGAAGCCGCCGGCCTGCAGGGCTTCGGTGTCGCGGGGTGCGGCGGCGGGCACGCCGCTGTCGGGCTGAGTGTCAAGGCGCCTGCGAAGGTGTTCGTCGAGTGCCTTCCGCAAGCGGTCGTCGGGCGGGTGGCGGGCCAGCGGCAGCGAGGCGGGGGCGCCTTGTTCGACCCATCCTTGGAGGATGGTGCGTTGTGCCGCCGTGAGGGGGGTGCGTCCGTCGGTGGGCATGGCCTCGGGGTGGCCGGGCGGGAGGGAGACGCGGCGGAGGATCTCGCTGGCGGCGGGGTCGCCGGCGACGAGGGCGGTGCCGGACCTGCCACCCCGGAGGATGTCGGCATGGGTGGTGAGCAGCAGGTCGCCCTTGCGTTTAGCGGGGTTGTGGCAGCCGGTGCAATGGGTCTGGAGGATGGGCATGACGGCGTCGGAGAAGAGGTCCATCGAGTCGACGACGGTCACGGGCCGTGGGGCGGCGGCTTCCGGTGCGGGGGTGGCGTCGGGGAGGAGGTAGCCGGGCCCGTGGGTGAGTGCGCCGCCGGCGTGGCCGGTGTACAGCAGCAGGCCGAGGTTGGCGGCGGCCAGGGCCCTGCGAAGGGCCGGCGCGACGGTGCCGGGCAGGGCGTGGGCGGCGGCGGCGAGGGTGGTGAAGGTGGCGAGGGCGATGCCGCCGAGGCGGTGGGCGGCCAGCAGGTCGTCGGCATAGCCGCCGTCGCGCGCATGGAGGAGGCCGCTGCCGACGGAGAGGAGAGCCGAGGCGGCGGCGGCTGTCCACAGGACGGCGAGGGCGGCGTCGGGTGGGGGGGCGGGCCGCCGGCGCCGCCACAGGCCCAGCAGCAGGGCGCCGGTGACGAGTCCGATGGGCAGGTGCACCAGGAGGGGGTGCAGCCGTCCGGCCAGGGCGGGGAGGTCGGTCATGCGGGCGGGGGGCGTTTAGGCGAGGATGTCGTGGACGACGTTGCCATGGACGTCGGTGAGGCGGAAGTCGCGCCCTCCGAAGGGGAAGGTGAGTTCCTTGTGGTTGACGCCGAGGAGGTGGAGGAGGGTGGCGTGGAGGTCGTGGATGGTGACGGGGTTTTCGACGACGCGGTAGCCGTAGTCGTCGGTGCGGCCGTGGACGATGCCGCCGCGGACGCCGCCGCCGGCCATCCACATGCTGAAGGCGGAGGGGTTGTGGTCGCGTCCGTCGGTACCCTGAGCGAAGGGGGTGCGGCCGAACTCGCCGGTCCAGACGACGAGGGTCTGGTCGAGCAGTCCGCGCCGCTTGAGGTCTTTGAGGAGGCCGGCGATGGGTTGGTCGACGGCGTGGGCGTTGGCCTCGTGGCCGGCCTTGAGGTTGCCGTGCTGGTCCCACCGGTCGGTACCGTCGGTCTGCGGGCAGGTGAGTTCTATGAAGCGGACGCCGCGTTCCACGAGGCGGCGGGCGAGGAGGCACTGGGCGCCGTAGTTGCGGGTGTGCGGGTCGGGCGAGTCGAGGCCGTAGAGGTTCCGGGTGGCCTCCGTCTCGGCCCCGAAGGCGGTGAGTTCGGGGATGGACGACTGCATCCGGTAGGCGAGTTCGTAGTTGCGGATGGCCGCTTCGACGGGGTCGCCGGCGCCGTCGAGGGACTGCAGGAGCTGGCGGTCCTGCCCGTCGAGGAAGGCGAGCTTCCGTTCCTGGACGCCGCCGATGCTGTCGATGGGGCGGATGTTGGCGAGGGGTTCCGTGCCGGACCGGAGGATGGATGCCTGGAAGCCGGCGGGGAGGAAGCCGTTCTTGAAGTTGTCGAGTCCGCCCGGCGGGATGAGTCCCCCGTCGAGCACGACATAGCCGGGGAGGTTGTCGTTCTCGGTGCCGAGGCCGTAGGTGACCCAGGCGCCCATGCTGGGCCGACCCTGCAGGCCGCTGCCGGTGTGGAGGAAGTAGTTGGCGTTGGTGTGTTCGGGGAAGTCGGACACCATGGAGCGGACGACGGCGATGTCGTCGGCGCAGGATCCGATATGGGGGAAGAGGTCGCTGACCTCGAGGCCGCAGTCGCCGTAGCGTTGGAAGGCCCAGGGGCTGGGCAGGAGGCGGCCGACGTTGTTGAACTGGGTGGCGTCGACCTTGAATTTGGCGGCGGGGTCCTGGCCGCGCTCGGCCTGCAGGCGCGGTTTCGGGTCGAAGGAGTCGACCTGGGAGACGCCGCCGTCCATGTAGAGGAAGATGATGTGTCGGGCCCTGGGGATGTGTCCGGGCAGGAGGGCGCCGCCGGGCAGGGCGGTGCCTGCCGGTCGCGGGCTTCTGCCGCTGCAGGCGGCCAGGGAGCCGAACATCCCTGCGAGGGCGATGGCGCCGAAGCCGCAGGCGCTGCGCGAGAGCATCTCGCGGCGTGTCAGCGGCCTGTGGGGCTGGTGGGATGGCATGGGGCTGTCAGGAGATGAAGATGAAGGCCTTGAGGTTGAAGAGGGTGTGGACGTAGTCTTTCCAGAGGCGTCGGGGGGTGACGGGTTGCCGGCTGCGGGCATATGCCTGGCGGAGGTCCTTGAGGAGGGCTTCGGCGGCGCGTATCTCACGCGTTTCGGGCGGGCGGCCGAGGCAGTGGCGGTACAGCCAGCGGACGCGTGCCGCGGCGGCGGTGTCGGGCTGGCGGAGGAGGCGGGCGGCGGTGCGGTCGGCCATGTCGGCGACGAAGGGGTCGTTGAGGAGGGTGAGCGACTGGGCGGGGACGTTGGTGACGGTGCGGCGGCCGTGGGTGGTGGCGGGCACGGGCCTGTCGAAGGCCATGAGGAAGGGGTCGGGGAAGTTGCGGCGCACTTCGAGGTAGATGCTGCGTCGACCGTTGCCGTCGGGCGGGCCGCTGGCGGCGGGTCGACCGCGGCCGTTCATGAAGGCCGTGACATGTTGTGGGACGGGCGGGCCGTAGCGGGTGGTGTCGAGGCGTCCGGCGACGGCCAGCATGGCGTCGCGGATGGCTTCCGCCTCGAGGCGGCGGAGGGGGTAGCTCGCCAGCAGGCGGTTGTCGGGGTCTTTCCCGAGGGCTGCGGGCGGCGGTGTCACCGCCCGTTGGAAGGCCGCCGAGGTCATGATGTGCCGGATCAGGCGTTTGACGGACCAGCCTTCCTGCCGGAAGGCCAGCGCCAGCTGGTCGAGCAGTTCGGGATGGCTGGGGGACTGGCCCTGCAGGCCGAAGTTGTCGACCGACTCCACGAGTCCGCGCCCGAAGAGGTGGTGCCAGACGCGGTTCGCCATGATGCGGGCGGTGAGGGGGTTGGCGGGGTCGGTGATGGCGCGGGCCAGCGCCAGCCGTCCGCTGCCGGCCTGGTCCATGTCGGGGCGGGCGACGGCGACGGCCGGCAGGAAGTGTCGGGGGACCCGGTCGGGCGACGGGTCTGAAGGGCTGCCGCGGCGGAAGACGGGGCTGTTGCGGCCGAAGCCGTCGGTGACGCCGCTGTGGAATTCGAGGGGTTCGGTGAGCGAGGCCTGGAGGCGGCGCAGCCGTAAGGCGGCGTCGGAGAGGAGGGTTGGCGGCGCGCCGCGGGGCAGGGTGGCGGGGGTGGCGTGCCGTCCGGCGGTTTTGCGTCGCGGCGTCTTCCAGTCGCGGTCGAAGCGGTTGACATAGGCCACTTCGACCCAGGCGTCGGGTGGCTGGCGGTAGACATGCTGTTCGTAGCGGCCGGGCAGTACCTCGACATAGGCCTTGTGCCCCTTCCAGGCGCCGACGGGGAAGGTGAGCCTGACGGGCGTGGGGCTTTCGACCTTCTGGTCGAGGTCGCCATAGATGGGAAAGCTGATGAGTTGGAAATTGTCGATGATGATGCGGACGGAGGCCTGGTGGCCGGCGGCGAGGACGCCGATGAAGTCGGTATCGATGGTGAAGTCGGGCGAGCGGAGGGCGCCGAAGAGGTTGCCTGCCAGCCGCCGGCTGGAGGCCCTGCCGTTGCGGAGGCCCAGGGGCCGGCCGAGGGTGTCGGTAACGGGGTCGCCCAGCGTGGTGCCGTCGGTGAAGGCTTCACCGTCGCTGCGCCATCCCTGGAGGTCGGGGCCGGAGAAGTCGGCCAGGATGCCGTCGTTGCCCTGGCCGGGCGCGTCGGCGGGTCCTGCGGCGGCGGGCAAGGGGATGGGTGCGGGGGCGTCCGGGCGGCGGTGGCGCAGCCAGGCGTGGGTGGAGGCGCGGAGGGTGTCGAGCAGTTGCCGCAGCTCGCGGGCGGCCTGCCGCTGGCGGGGCTCGTGGGCGGGGACGGGCGTGAAGCGGGTGCTCTCGAGCACGCCGTAGAGGGCGTAGTAGTCGCGCGCGCTGACGGGGTCGAACTTATGGTCGTGGCAGCGGGCGCAGGCCACGGTGAGGGCCTGGAAGGCCTTGCCGGTGACGTCGATCATGTTGTCGATGCGGTCGGCCTCGTCCTTGCGGATGTCGACGGGGCTGTGGGTGCCTTCGGTGAGGGTGTGGAAGAAGGTGGCCAGGCGCGATTCGTTGATGGTGCCGGTGGGGTCGGTGCGGGGGTCGGGCAGGAGGTCGCCGGCGATCTGTTCTGTCACGAAGCGGTCGAAGGGCAGGTCATCGTTGAAGGCGCGGATGAGGTAGTCGCGGTAGCGCCAGGCGCCGGGGATGGCATAGTCGAACTCATGGCCGCGGGTCTCGGCATAGCGGACGACGTCCATCCAATGGCGGGCCCATCGTTCCCCGTAGCGGGGCGAGGCGAGGTAGCGGTCGATCATCCGGGCATAGGCGTGGTCGGAGCGGTCGTTGAGGAAGCTGTCCTGCTCGGCGGGGGTGGGCGGCAGTCCGGTGAGTACGAAGGCGGCCCGCCGGAGGAGGCTGTGCCTGTCGGCGGGGCCTGCCGGCGGGATGCCTTCTTCTTCGAGGCGGGCGTCGAGGAAGCGGTCGACGGGGTGTCCCTGACGGCCGGGGGGCGCGGCGGGGCGGGGTGGGAGGAGGGCCCAGTGGGGTGCCCATTCGGCGCCCTGGGCGACCCAGCGTTCCAGCAGCAGTCGTTCGCGGTCGGTGAGGCGGAGGTTCGACGCCGGGGTGGGCATGACCATCTCCGGGTCGGGGTGGTTGATGCGGAAGAGGAGCAGGCTCTTGTCGGCATGACCGGGGTCGATGGCCCGGAGTCCTTCACGGGTGAGGGCGGTGGCGCCTTCGTAGGTGTCGAGGCGGAGGCCGGCCTTGCGGCTGCCCGAGTCGGGGCCGTGGCAGCGGTAGCACTTCTGCACCAGGATGGGTCGGACATGGTGGTTGAAGTCGACCCGGTCGGGCAGGGCTGCCCCGCCGTCGCCGCAGGCGCCGAACAGGGCGGCCGCGAGGGCTGCGGGGAGGATGGCGGTCCGGAGGGGGCGTAGGATGCCGTACATGCGGTCGTCGGATGGAGATGGGCCGGGCCGGTGTTGGCCGGAAGGGAAATTACTCCTTTTTTCGGCATGCCGTCCACGGGGGAGGCCTGGGGCCCGCCACCGCCAGCCCTACGAAGGCGTCGCCGGGCTGCGCCGGAGCTGCCATGCGGCCGGGGTGGCGGGTCCGGGCACTTCATGGCAGGGTCTGCGACAAGCTCCGCCACCCGCCGGGAAGCATGGCTGCGCTATCTGAAAACGGCATGCCGCTTCCGCCTATCTTAGCGCTTTACGAACGTGGGTACGATGGCTCGATACGGTGTCCTCCTGATGGCGGCGGCCCTGTGGGCGGCCGGTGCCGCTGCCCAGTCCGACACGCGGCGGAACACGCCCGCCGAGGTCGAGCTGGCGCGGCTGTTGTGGTCCGACAGCCGTTCGCGGACCGTCAGCTACCTGCCGCGGGGGTATTGGTTCGGGTTCGGCGACCGGTCGCAGGGCAGTCTTGTGCTGGTGAAGGACGGTCCGCGCAACTACCTCCTGCGCGATGGCACCCACGAGGTCTACCTGCTGCGGAGCGAGGGCGGGGTGCCCGCGCTGCAGCGGCTCGACTCGAGCGTGTTCTCGGGCGACAATTTCAACCTGATGGCCTTTCTCCGCAAGGACACGCTGTACCAGTATGGCGGCTACGGCTTCTGGAACACGCGCGACTTCTTCATGCGCTTCCGTCCGGCGGGACGCGACTGGGAGTTCCTCACCGGCGGCGCGGGCCTGCCCAACGAACTCAACTACCATTTCTACGACCCGGCGGCCGACGCCTTCTACGTGATGGGCAGCCTGTCGACCTCCCATCACCCCTTTCCGAGGAAGATCTTCGTGGACAGCGTCTACCGGTACGACTTCACCACACGGCGGTGGACGGCACTCGGGCGGCTGCAGGACGACTTCGACGAGTTCGACGCCCGGGGTGGCGACCCGATCTCGCTGTGCTTCTCGCCCTTCGGGCTGATCGATACGCGCACCTCCAACCTGCGGCTCTTCGACATCCCCGGCAACCGCATCCTGACGGCCGGCAGCCGGCTCGCGGACACGGTCATGACCCTGGGCCGCAACGACCGCCTCTTCGATCCCGTCTTCCGTGTCTTCCTCTACCTGGGCGACACGCTCCACGGGCTGCAGGGCGACCGCGGCCAGGTCCGGCATGTCCGGCTGCGGGTCTCCGAGGCCGACTTCGACCCGTCGCCGGCACAGGCGATGTACCGCCCCGTCGCGTCGCCGTCGGGGCAGCTGCTGCCGGACTGGGCGAAGTGGGTGGCCCTGATATCGGTACCCGTCGGCGGACTGGCCTGGGCCCTCCGGCGGCGTAGGCGGGGAGGCTTGCGGGACGACACGCATGCGGCATCCGTCGCCGAGGCGGGCATGGCCGGGCCGGTGGCAGCCGAGGTGATGGCGGACGGAGCGGTAGCGAAGAGCGCCCGACCCCTCGATGACATCGCCTTCTTCCGCTCCCAGCTCTCGCCGGCCGAGCTCGACCTGTTCGAGGTCCTCCTGCGGCAGTCGCAGGCCGGCGTGTCGACGGACAGTCAGACGCTGAACAAGGTCCTCGGCGTGTCGGGAAAGCCCGACAGCATCCAGAAGGCCCGGCGGAGTGTGACGATGAACCACATCAACGACACGTTCCGCAAGACCCTGAAGCGGGATGCGCCGTTGCTGGTCCGGGAGCGCGATGCCGTTGACAAGCGCGCCTTCGTCTACCGCATCGATCCGCAGTTCCTGGGGTTGTTCGACCGCCCGTGACCCGGGAGCTGCGAGGGTGGCCCGGCGTGGAGCGGGCGGGCCTCGGGGTCTTCGGTGTTCTGGATGTCGTGCAATGGGTTATCTTGGTCGCATGAGAACCTGGACTGGCATCTTGGGGATGGCGGGCATGAGCCTGTTGGGGTGGACGCATGGCGGCGGTGGCCCCGACCCCGTCGTGGCGACGCTGCGGCTGCCCGAGGGCTTCCGGGCGGAGCGGCTGCACAGTCCGCGGATGGAGGGGCAGGGCTCCTGGGTGTCGATGACCTTCGACGACCGGGGCCGGATGCTGGCCTCCGACCAGCACGGCAACCTCTACCGCCTCGTCATCCCACCCATCGGGGCCGATACGTCCCGCGAGCGGGTGCGGGCCGAGCGCCTCGAGCTCCACCTGCCAGGCGACACGACGCGGGCCGCCCGCCTGCTGGGCCACGCCCACGGGCTGCTGTACGCGTTCAACAGCCTCTACGTCGTCGTCAACGACGAGGGTGACCGCGCCAACTCGCGTCCCAGCGGCATCTACCGCCTCCGCGACACCGACGGCGACGACCGCTTCGACCGCATCGACACCCTCATGGCGCTCGAGGGCCGCGGGGAGCATGGCCCCCACAGCATTGTGGCGGGCCCCGACGGTGCTTCGCTCTACGCCATGATGGGCAACTTCACGCGAATGCCGCCGATGGGTGCCTATGCCAACCTGCCCGTCTGGAGGAACGACAACCTACTGCCCCAGGTCCTCGACCCCAACGGCCACGACCAGCATTCGATGGACCACGGCGGCTGGATCGTACGGCTCGACCCCGAGGGCCGCAAGACCACCCTCTTCGCTGCCGGCTTCCGCAACGCCTTCGACATGGCCTTCAACGAGGACGGCGAACTCTTCACCTTCGATTCGGACATGGAGTGGGACATGGGCACGCCCTGGTACCGCCCGACCCGCATCTGCCATGTCCCCAGCGGCGGCGAGTTCGGCTGGCGGAAGGGTACGGCCAAATGGTCGCCCGACGACCCCGACAACCTGCCGCCGCTCCTCGATATCGGGCAGGGCTCACCGACGGGCGTCGTCAGCGGACGCGACGCGCGCTTCCCGGAGCGGTACCGCAAGGCCGTCTTCGCCTTCGACTGGAGCTTCGGCATCCTCTACGCCGTCTTCCCCGAACGCGAGGGGGCGCACTACCGGGCCCGGGCCGAGGAGTTCCTCTCGGGCTCGCCGCTCCCGCTGACGGACGGCACCATCGGACCCGACGGGGCGTTGTATTTCCTCACGGGGGGACGCCGCAGCGAGTCGCACCTCTTCCGGGTGTACCACGTCGACCGCGACCGGTTCCCCGCCCCTCCCCCACCCGCCCCGCCGCATCCCGACATGGCGCTGCGCCGCCGGCTCGAGGCCTTCCACGAGGGGCCGCATCCCGAGGCCGTCGCGGCGGCCTGGCCGGCGCTGAACCACCCCGACCGCTTCGTGCGGTATGCCGCACGCGTGGCCCTCGAGCACCAGCCCCTCGACGGGTGGGCGGGACGGGTGGCCGCCGAGGCCGACCCCGTACGGCGCGTGCAGGCGGCCATCGCGGCGGCCCGGATGGGGGCCACGGCCCAGCGCGACACCATCCTACAGGCGCTCGCCGCGATGCCGGCAGGGAGCCTCGGCGGGGCGCTCCGTACGGACTGGCTCCGGGCTGTGGAACTCTGCCTGCTGCGGCTCGGAGAACCATCGCCGGCGACACGCCTGCAGCTCATCCGCCTCCTCGACGGACGCTACCCCTCGGGCGATGCGCGGACCGACCGGTCGCTCGCCAAGATCCTGGTGCACCTCGAGGCGCCTTCGGCGGTGGCGAAGACGATGGCGCTGCTGCGGACCGCGACGGACAAGGGCGTCGGCAGGGCCACCGTCACCGACCCCGCCGACCTCATCCTGCGCAACCCCGGCTACGGCATGGCCATCGCCAACGTCCTCGCCAACGTCCCCCCCCTGCAGAAGACCTGGCACGCCACCGTGCTGAGCCGCGCCAGGACGGGCTGGACGCCGCCACTGCAGGAGGCCTACATGCGCTGGTTCGACAGCGCCTTCCGCTACAAGGGCGGTTACAGCTACGCCGGCTTCATCGAAGGCATCCGCCGGCAGGCCCTGGAGAACGCGCCGAAGGAGCGGCTCGACGCTTACCGCCGACTGTCGGGCGAGGGCCTCGTGCAGAAGGCGTCGATGGGACTGTCGGCCGACATGCGGCAGCCAAAGGGACCGGGGCGCCATTGGACGGTCGACACGGCCATGGCACGCCTGTCGGAAGGCCTCGGCTGGCGCGACTTCGACAACGGCCGGGCCATGTTCGCCTCCAGCCTCTGCGCCTCCTGCCACCTCATGCGCGGCAGCGGCGGCACTTCGGGGCCCGACCTCACCCAGGCGGGCACCCGCTTCGGCGACCGCGACCTGCTCACCGCCATCCTCGAACCCAACCAGGCCATCTCCGACCAGTACGGGTCGACCGTGTTCTTCCTCCGCAAGGGCGGCTCGCTGACGGGACGCATCATCCGCGAGGACGACAGGCAGTACGTCATCGCCCAGAACCCCTTCGCCATGCAGCAGACCCGCACGCTGGCCAAGGCCGAGGTGCTGCGCACCCGCGTCTCGACCGTCTCGCCCATGCTCCCCAACCTCGTCGACCGGCTGAACAGCGAGGAGCTGAAGGACCTGCTGGCCTACCTCAAGGCCGGCGGCGACCCCGCGCATGCGGTGTACGCCGGACAGTGACACCCCCCACCGCATACCTGACACATGGATATGACACTCGCCCTCCTCCGTCAACCGGCCATGGCCGCGCTGTCGCTGCTGCTGGCCGCCGTGCCGCTGTCGCTGACCGCACAGTTGTCGAAGCCGCCGGCAAAGCGCGGCCATGCCAGTCTCTTCGACGGGAAGGGGTTCGGCGACTGGGCGGGCGACACCGCCGTCTGGCGTGTCGAAGGGGGCGCCCTGGTGGGCGAGGTGACGCCGGAACGGCAGATCCGCAGCAACTCGTTCCTCATCTGGCGGGGCGGCCGGCCGGCCGACTTCGACTTCATCGCCGAATACCGCATCAGCGAACGCGGCAACAGCGGCGTCAACTACCGCAGCGAGGAGGTGCCGGGCGTCCCCTTCGCGGTGAAGGGCTACCAGGCCGATATCGACGGCGCCAACACCTACACGGGACAGAACTACGAGGAGCGCGGCCGCGGCTTCCTCGCGATGCGCGGTCAGCAGGCCGTCCTGGAGGCCGGCGCCAAGCCGGCCGTCACCGCCTCCCTCGGCGACGGCGGGGCCCTGAAGGCGCATATCCGCCCGAACGACTGGAACGAACTGCGGCTGGTCGTACAGGGCAACCGCATGCGACACTACGTCAACGGCGTGCTCATGAGCGAGACGACCGACAACGACGCCGGCCATCGGAAGGACGAGGGGCTGCTCTGCCTGCAGGTGCATACCGGCCCCTCCATGAAGGTCGAATACCGCAACCTGCGGCTGAAGACACTCCGCCGCCCATGACTCGCAACCTCCCCGCAACACCCCAAACCCCGTAGGCGAAGGCGCATGGACGAGAAAGCACAGGCCCGGACGGCACGCATACACCGGATGACCTTCGCCGGCGTGTACCCCCTCTACGTGCAGAAGGCCGGACGCAAGGGGCGGACCCGGCAGGAGGTCGACGAGGTGGTCCGCTGGCTCACGGGATACGACGCGGAGGGCCTGCAGGAGCAAGTGGAGCGGAAGTCCGACTTCGTCGCCTTCTTCGCTGCGGCGCCCCGCCTCAACCCCGACGCGGCGAAGATCACCGGGACGGTCTGCGGCGTGAGGGTGGAACGGATCGAAGACCGGACGGAGCAGCTGGTGCGCTATCTGGACAAGCTGGTCGACGAGCTGGCCCGGGGTCGTCCGATGGACAGCATCCTCCGCCGCTGACGCCGACGTCGGGCAGGCCGGGGCCGGGTTCCCGACGACTGCACCCGACGACAGCACAGGTCCCGCCAATGAACCCCCCATACCCGGACGAACCCATCGACACATGACACCCCGACCCCTTCCCGCCCTTGCGATATCCCTCTTCGCAGGGCTGCTGCTGCCTGAGGCGGCCGCCTGCCAGTCGCGCGCCGCCACCCCGCTGCGCATCGAACCCCGCACCGAGTACCTGCACGACCCTGTGGGCATCGACAGCCGGCAACCGCGGTTCACCTGGCGGCTGGAGGCCGGCGAGGCAGGCCTGGCGCAGCAGGGCTACCTGTTGACCGTCGGCTTGGACGCGAACGACCTCAGGGCCGGCACGCGGGCCCTCTGGCGTACGCAGTCCGCCTCCGCGGACCAGCTCGCCGTATTTGCCGGCCCCGCGCTCAAGCCGTTCACCACCTACTACTGGCAGGTGACGCTGCGCGACAGCCGGGGCCGTACCCATGCCTCGCCTGTGGCGCGCTTCGAGACGGGCATGATGGACGCGTCCGACTGGAAGGGCGCGTGGATCAGCGATGACGGGTCGGTGGACCTGCGGCCCGCCCCCTGCTTCCGCAGGTCGTTCGAACTGCGCAAGCCGGTGCGCTCCGCCCGTGCCTACGTCGCCTGCGGCGGGCTCTTCGAGCTGCACGTCAACGGCAGACGCATCGGCGACCACATGCTCGACCCGACCTATACCCGCTTCGACCGCCGCAACCTCTATGTGACGCACGACATCACCGATGCGGTGCGGCAGGGCGCCAACGCCGTCGGCCTCGTGCTCGGCAACGGCTGGTACAACCACCAGTCGACAGCCGTCTGGTACTTCGACAGGGCACCCTGGCGCAACCGGCCGACCGTCTGCGCCGACATCCGCATCACCTACGAGGACGGCACCAGCGAAGTGATCGCCACGGGCAAGGACTGGAGGACGCATACCGGGCCCGTCGTCTTCAACAGCATCTACACCGCCGAACACCACGACGCCCGCCTCGCGCTGGGACGCTGGACGGAGGCCGGCTATGCCGACAGCGCCTGGAAGCGGCCCATCCTCCGCTCGGCGCCATCGGACCGCATCGTGGCGCAGGCCCTGCACCCGATCCGCAAGGTCGAGGCGATCCCGGCCCGGTCGGTACGCCGCTTCTCGGACACGCTCTACGTCTTCGACATCGGCCGCAACATCGCGGGCATCTCGGAGCTCCGGGTGCGCGGCCCTCGGGGCACCGTGGTACGGCTGAAGCATGGCGAAAGGCTCAGGCCCGACGGGCGGGTGGACCAGTCCAACATCGACGTGCACTACCGGCCCCGGGACGAGGGCGACCCCTTCCAGACGGATGTCTTCACCCTGGCGGGCGGCGGCGACGAGGTCTTCAGCCCGTCCTTCAACTACAAGGGCTTCCAGTATGTCGAGGTCAGCGCCAGCGAGCCGCTGCGGCTGGGCCGCGACGACCTGAAGGCCTGGTTCCTCCACAGCGACGTGCCGCCCGCCGGCCGCATCACCTCCTCGAACCCGACGCTGGACGCGATATGGCGGGCGACGAACGCCTCCTACCTGTCGAACCTCTTCGGGTATCCGACCGACTGCCCGCAGCGCGAGAAGAACGGATGGACGGGCGACGCCCACATCGCCTCGGAGACGGGCCTGTACAATTTCGACGGCATCACGGTGTACGAGAAATGGATGGCCGACCACCGCGACGAGCAGCAGCCCAACGGCGTGCTGCCCTCCATCATCCCCACGGGCGGGTGGGGCTACGAGTGGGGCAACGGGCCCGACTGGACGAGCACCATCGCCATCATACCCTGGAACCTGTATCTCTTCTACGGCGACCGGCGGGCGCTCTCCGACAACTACGACAACATGCGGCGCTATGTGGACCGCATCACGGCCGTCAGTCCGGGCGGCACGACCACCTGGGGGCTGGGCGACTGGGTGCCGGTGAAGTCGAAGGCGCCGGTGGAGCTGACGTCGACGGCCTACTACTACCTGGACGCGGTGATCGTCTCGAAGGCGGCGGCGCTGCTGGGCCGGACGCGGGATGCGGAGGCCTACCGGGCCCTGGCCGCCCGCATCCGCGATGCATTCAACGCGCGGTTCTTCCGGGCCGGGACGGCCCTCTACGGGTCGGGCCTGCAGACGGAACTCTGCGTGCCGCTGCATATGGGCCTGGTGCCAGAGGCCTACCGGCAGGCCGTCGCCGACAACCTGGCGAAGCGGGTCGTGGCCGACGGCAAGCACCTCGACGTGGGCCTCCTGGGCACCAAGTCGCTCCTCAACGCGCTGAGCGAGAACGGCCATGCCGACCTGGCCTACGAGGTGGCCCTGCAGGAGAGCTTCCCGTCCTGGGGCTGGTGGATCCGCAACGGGGCGACGACGCTCTTCGAGAACTGGCCGATCGATGCCAAGTCGGACATCTCGATGAACCACATCATGTTCGGCGAGGTCGGCGCCTGGTTCTGGAAGGCGTTGGCGGGCCTGCGGCCGGCGGAGGACGACCCGGGCTTCGCGACGGTGCGCGTGGAGCCGCATTTCGTGAAGGGCCTCGACCGTTTCGAGGCGGAGTACCTGTCGGTACGCGGCCGCATCGGCTCGGCCTGGGTGCGGGAGGCCGATGGCATCCGCTATCGGCTCGACCTGCCGCCCAACACGCGGGCCCGGCTGCGGCTCGACCTGCGGGAGGGCCAGCGGCTCGTCGTGGACGGAAAGGACAGGGCCTACCGGGCGGGGATGCTGCTCGGCCCCGGGCCGCACGAGCTCCGCATCGGCCGATAGCCGCCATCCGGACGACGGAGGGCCTCCGGCACGACCGCCAGCGGCGCCTCGGGCGGACTGTGGGGCGCCGCCCCGTCAACCAAAGCCGGGATCGGACGTTACACCCTAAACAACACCATGGCACGATCCGAACGCCCCACCCTGTCGGCGGGGGCACTCTTGGACGGATGGTACGAACGGGTCCTCTCGCCGGCGATGAAGCGGCGCAGCGAGCGTACCATCCTGGCGATCGCCATCGCCAGCTACCTCGTGCACCTGCTGCTGATCCTGCTGGCGGGCCGCGGGCTGGTGCGGGTCGAGTCGGAGCTCCTCGGCAACCCCATCGCGGCGATCTACACGCCCTTCTCCTTCATCCTGGTCTACGAGGTCTACCTGCTGATCTTCTTCCTGCCGAAGTCGATCTCGTACTACATCGGGAAGCAGTACGAGATCATCACGCTGATCGTCATCCGGCGGATCTTCAAGGACATCGCGAACCTGGAGCTGTCGTCCGACTGGTTCCGCAGCGCCTACGACCTGCAGTTCACCTTCGACGCCGCCACCTCGCTGCTGCTCTTCGGGCTGATCCACCTGTACTACCGCCAGGTCGCGCGGCGCGAGCCGACGGCCCCCGCGGATGGGGAGGGTGCGGACGCCCGGCGGCGCTTCATCGCGCTGAAGCGGGGCATCGCGGTGCTGCTGGTGCCGCTGCTGGTGGTGTTGGCGGTCTACTCCTTCGCCGACTGGGCCACGGCCATGCGTGTCGAAGGGGGCAGGGGGATGGACGCCTTCCGCGACATCAACAGCGTCTTCTTCGACGAGTTCTTCACGGTGCTGATCGGGGTGGACGTCCTCCTGCTGCTGGCATCCTTCTTCCATTCGGACGAGTTCCACCAGATCATGCGCAACTCGGGATTCGTGATCTCGACCATCCTCATCAAGGTCTCGTTCTCGGTGGAGGGGCCGGTGAACAACGCGCTGATCCTCGGGGCCGTCGTCTTCGGTCTGCTGATCCTGATGGTGCACAACCGCTTCGAGCGGGCGGCGGCGGACGGCCATGGCGGGTAGCGTCCCGCGTTCCCCGGCGGCGGGGTGTTCTTCGGGTGAGCGTTACCGTGATGTCCTCCGCTCCTGGCCTGCCGGCACGTGTCAACCGGCGAGGCGCTCTTCGAGTTCCTCGAGGGGGACGCCCTTGGTCTCGGGCATGCGGGTGAGGGTCCATGCGAGTTGCAGGGCCATCATGGCGGCGAGGAAGGCGAAGATGGGCCAGGGGTTGTCGCGCAGGATGCCGTTGTCCTTGTCGAGGAACACGGGGGTGACGAGGGTGATGAGGGCGGCGAAGACCCAGTGGGTGCTGGCGCCGAAGGCCTGTCCGCGGGCGCGGATGCGGTTGGGGAAGATCTCGGAGAGGAAGACCCAGATGACGGCGCCCTGTCCCACGGCGTGGGAGGCGATGAACATGAGGAGGAAGGTCAGCAGGAAGGAGGGGCCGGCGGCGGTGTGGAAGGCGTAGGCCACCATGGAGAGGCTGATGACATAGCCGAGGGAGCCGGCGACCATGAGGGTGCGGCGTCCGATGCGGTCGATGAGCCAGAGGCCGACGAAGGTGAAGGCGAGGTTGGCGCCGCCGATGTAGATGGAGTTGCGGAGGGAGTCGGCCGAGGCGAGGCCGGCGCGCTCGAGGATCTCGGGGGCGTAGTAGAGGATGAAGTTGATGCCGGAGAGCTGGTTGAAGAAGGCGATCCAGAAGGCGAGGCGGATGACGCGGCCGTGGCGGGGCTGGAAGAAGTCGCCGGCCGAGGCGCTGCCGGCGTCGGCGGCGATGTTGCGCTTGACGGTGTCGATGACGGCCTGCGCGTCGGCCACGCCGAGCCCCTCGAAGATGCGCCGGGCGGCTGCCTCGTCGCCGCGTGCGGCGATGAGCCAGCGGGGACTTTCGGGGATGGTGAGGACGAGCACCGTGTAGAGCAGGGAGGGGACGGCCATGACGCCCAGCATCCACCGCCAGTCGTCGGCCCCGCCGACCCCTTTGAGGAGGTAGTTGGAGAGGAAGGCGACGAGGATGCCGAAGACGATGTTGAACTGGTACATGGCGACGAGGCGGCCGCGCATCGAAGGGGTGGAGATCTCGGAGACGTAGGCGGGGGCGGCGACGGAGGAGATGCCGATGCCGAGGCCGCCGAGGAAACGGAAGAGGGAGAAGCTGTACGGGTCGGTCGCGAAGGCCGAGCCGAGGGCCGAGACGGTGAAGAGGATGCCGATCCACAGCAGGACCCTGCGGCGGCCGTAGCGGTCGGTCGGCACGCCGCCGAAGATGGCGCCCACCACGGTGCCCCATAGCGCCATCGACATGATGAAGAAGCCGTGGAACCAGGGCGAGATCTCGGTGGTGCGCCAAAGGTCCTTGATGGGCTGGTTGGCACCCGAGATCACGACGGTGTCGAAGCCGAAGATGAAACCGGCGAGTGCGGCGATGACGGAGATGCCGAGGACGGAACTGGGGGAGGGGCGGGTGGAGGGGCTGTTCATCGGGGTGTGTTTGGGACTGGACGGGAATGTACGAAAAAGCGACGATGGCGGTTGTCAGGCCGCCGTCGTGACGGGGATGGGGCGCAGACTTCCATGGAACGGAATAAATGGCTACTTTGTCGCTTCAACCCATTGATGGATGAAGGTATTCGTTTGGATGTCGTGCATGCTGTCGCTCTGTGCCATGAGCCGTTCCCAGGACGGGGGGGTGCTGAAGGTGCAGGACGGCGTCGAGGTCGGCTACGAGTTGCAGCTCCTCGGCAAGGATGAGAAGCGTGACAGGTACCGCCTGACGGTCACGGCCACCAACAAGGGCGCCGCCGACATCTACTATGCCGTCGCCAAGAAGCCGCAGCCCAACGGCACTTCGGGACTGGGGCGCGGCGACGACCGGCATTTCGTGGAAGTGATGGTCAGCAATCCAGCCAGCTTCAAGGACATCTTCTCGGCCAACGCCAGGCTGGCCGGGGAGCAGACCTCCGAGGAGACGACCCGCAACGAGATCCTCTTCCGCGTGGCCAGGGGGGCCGTCGTGAAAAGGGAGTTCGACTTCGTGATGAAGCCCGGGAAGCGGCCGGAGATGAGTTGCAACTTCGCCACGGCGCTGCGCAGCCGGGAAGCCCTGCTGGGGGTGCCCGGCTCCGGCAACGCCGCGGGTGTCGACGGCTTCTGGACCAGCGGCTGCGGCAACGTGCGGATGCAACTCACCCAGCGGCGCAACGACAAGGGCCAGACGGAGCTGGTGCAGGGCGTCAACGGCCGCACCAACACCTGGCTGCAGGTCTCGGACGGCATCTACGAGCGGCCCGGCCGCAGTGGCGCCCGCCTCACCTACGACCGCCTCTCCGGGCGCTTCACCTATTCGCATACCGACGGCGTCATCTGCCAATGGACGCGGAACTGACCCCCCCTTCACGCTTACAGACAAGCGCTCCCCACCAAACCCCCAACCCGTGCAACGGAACTCCCTTTCGATACCGCCTTCGGTCCCCACCATCACCCTGATGGCCCTCCTCGTCCCCTGCCTGCTGGCGGCACAGGGCGACCCCTCCCGCAGCCGAGACGGCATCGTGGCGAAATACACGCTGCAACAGCTCGAAAAGGGCGACCGCCACGACCGCTTCAGCGTCGTCCTCACCGCAGAGAACACCAACCCCCACGAGGTCTACTACGGCAAGCCGCTGCGGAAGCAGCCCGACGGGACGCTGGTGATGGATGCCGCCGCGGACCGAAGCTTTGCCCGGGTGCGCATATACAACACCTCGGGACTGGAAGGCTTCCTCGGACAGACGGCCTCGGTCGCCGGCGACGACGCCCGTCTGCAGGCCGAAGGCGACCAGCAGCTGTTCCGCATCGCCGCCGGCAGACGCCTCACCACCGAACTCACCTTCACCGTACGGGCGGGCAAGACGCCCAACATGATGCTCATGCTCGACGGCGGCATCCGGAAGCTCGACGGCTTCCGCGTGCGGACGGGCACGGGCGCGGGCACCGGCATCGGTGCAGGCGACTGGGTCAGCGACTGCGGGAATGTCGGCATGTCGATCGTCCTGACCCGGAACGCCGCCGGACAGACGGTCCTGGAGCAGACCGTCAACGGCCGGCGGCAGGCCTGGCAGCAGGTGAGCGAGGGCGTCTTCGAGAAGGCCGGTGACAACACGGCCCGCGTGACCTACAACAAGGCGGGCGACATCTACACTTACTCCAACGAGGACGGCGCCACCTGCATATGGCGCAAACGTTGAATGCTGGCCGGCGTGAAGCACCTCCTCCGCATGGCCGACCGACGGCTCGAGGGCCTACTCGCCGACCCGGTCGCCGGCTCGGCCGTGATGGGGTTCCTCCTGAACCCAACCACGATTCCGCTACGGAAAGCGGAATTTCGCTGTCAGGACGGGGAGGGCAGGCGCCTCCGAATCCGCATCAGCTCGATCGATGACATCGGGGACATGAGCCCTCCGCTCTCCGGAACCCTCCCGGCGACGGCCGACTGACCCCGGAGATCCCTGCCGGACAACCCTTGCATCGGGCAGCGGGGCAGGCTTCATCCCATCAGCTACCTACCTGACTCATCCTGCGACCCTGATCGCAACCCGGAAACCGTACGCATACCTGAAAATTTTATATCTTGCGAGCACATGCCGCCCGGCATGTGCGTCAAGCCGTCGACAGGTGCGGATACCGCTGATCGTCTTCGCAAGAAGCCATCCACCTGCCGCCCTGACAAACCCTGCCGACCTCCTCCGAACCACAAGCTGCGCCGTCGTCCTGCCCGGTCGACATACTTTGGCATGATTCCTGTCGTTCCATCATCATACCATGCTTGTGAGCCAATCCCTATCGAAACCTATCCTGACTGCCGTTGCATGCCTGCTCCCTTGGATCCAGCCCATGGGGCAGGATGCGGAGCCCATACTCATGAACGTCCTGCCCGGCCAGACAGAGGCGTGGGCATATGCCCGGCCGTTGCCGGAAGCGGCAGGTCCGGACGAAGTCGCTGAGGAAGTGCCGGCGCATACCGACAGCCGGATGTTCTACTCGATCTGGTTCGACGTGCAGAATGTCTGTACGGAACGGCACTCCACACTGGTGGCCGTGCCTGATTTCAATCCGGCCAACAGTCCCTATGTGCGGGCCCTGTGGACGATGGGTGACGGGACGACCTACGACCTCCCGATACCCGCCAACGACCCGCGGCTGTCGTTCAACTGGATGCACACGCTGCACCGCTACCAGACTCCGGGGTTCTACAACATCACCCTGACGCTCTTCGAGGCCAACAATACGTCCAAGACGGTCACCCGGCTGATCGAGGCGAAGGTCCGGCCGGGTCGTCCGGGTCTGCAGGATACGGTGGACCGGTGCCTGGGCAGCACGCCCATACCGCTCTCGGGATCTCCGACGGGCACGAACTCGCTTGTCTGGTATGTGAGCCGCACGCCACCGGCCGTGGGTTTCGATGGATCCCCAACGGCTCCAACGCCGCAGACGGGCCAGTCGGGCTTTTTCCAGTATTACGTGGCACATGTCGGCACGAACCAGTGCGAGAGTGATTGGGACACGGTGACGGTGGTGATCACGGGTCGGCCGAATGCGCCGACGCCCAGCCCGGTCACCTACTGCGAGGACGCGACGGCGCTGTCCCTGGCGGGGAGTGTCGCCACGATCCCCTTCCGCTCGCAGCTGCGCTGGTTCCTGACGAACGACCCCTCGGAGGCGGCCCTTCCGACTGCGCCCGTGCCGGCCACCGACGCGGGGGCCGTCCCCGGCAGGAGTTACTATGTGAGCCTGCGGAGCACCGTAGGCTGCGGGGAGAGTCCTCGCAGCGAGGTGGTGGTGACGATACACCCCCGACCGGCGATGCCGGTGGTGGCGGGCATGGATGCCTGCCAGGGAAGTTCCGGTGTCCCCCTGCCGAACGTGACGCCCCTGGTCGGCCATTCGCTCCGCTGGTGGGGTGCGCAGGCGACGGGCGGCAACTGGACGTCTGTCAGCCAGCCGGCCAATGCATCGGCCATCGGCACGTCGAACTACTACGTCAGCCAGGTGCGGCAGTCCAACGGCTGCGAGAGCCGTCGCGCGGCGATACCGGTCACGATACACCCGAACCCGTCGGCGGCCATCAGCGGCAACCTGGTGATCTGCCAGGATGCCGCCGCACCGCAGGTGCAGTTCACCGCCGCTGGCGGGGCCGCCCCCTACACCTTCTCGTATCGCATCGACGGGGGCGCCATCCAGACGGCGACGTCGGACCCCGGCGGCACCACCGCCTCCGTGGTGGTCCCGACGGCGATCCCGCGGGTGGCGATGTACCAGATCGTCGGCATGGCCGACAGTTACGGATGCGGGCAGGGCGGAAGCCCCTCGATGACGGTGCGCGTCCTCGCCAAGCCCACCGCCACCCTTGGCGGCTCCAACGAGGCCTGCGAGCTTGCGTCGGCATCGCTCAACTTCACCGGCGCCCTGGGCCTCCCGCCCTATACCTTCACCTACGCCATCGACAATGGCGCTGCCCAGACCCTCATCTCCGCGCCCACTTCGTCTGTTGCGGCGCTGAGTCCTTCCACTGCAGCCTCCGGCACCTTCGTCTACCGGCTGCAGAAGGTCTCCTACACCTCCGGGGGCGCCACCTGCGAGCAGGACCTCTCGCAGGACCATCCGTTCAACGTGCTGCCGTCGCCGACCCTGACGGCCTCCATTCCCGGCCATACGGGCACGGATCTCCTGCTGTGCCAGCAATCGACATCGCCCTCCGTACGTATCACCGTGACCAATGGGCTGAGTCCGTATGTGGTCAACTACCGCTACCAGGGCGCGGCGCAGACCGCCAACCTCACGCCCGGGCAAAGCGAGCTGACATTCCCCATCCCCACCGACGTTGCCGGCAGACACGATTTCGAGCTGACCGAGGTACGTGACGCCAGGGGATGCCGGAGGACCTACCCGGGGACTCGTGCCAGCGTGAGCATCCTCGCGCTGCCGGATGCGACGATCGCCGGCACGCGCGACCTCTGCATGTTTGCCGGCAACACGCCCGTGACCTTCACCGGCAGCGGAGGCAAGGCGCCCTATACCTTCACCTACGCCTTGAACGGCGCCCCCGACCAGAACCTCTCGAGCGGGACGGGCGCGATGGCCGTCGTGAGTGCCCCTTCCGACCAGTCGGGCAGCTTCGTGTACCGTCTGGTGAGCGTCTCCTATCAGGACGGCATCACCTGCACCAAGAACGTGACAGGCTCCGCCACGGTGACGGTCAACCCGAGCCCGGTGGCGCCCTCCGTCATCCCCGGAGCCTTCTGCCTGGGCACGGCCGGCGCAGCCCTGCCAACGGTCAGTCCGCTGCCGGGCCATACCCTGCGCTGGTACGGCACGTCGGCCACGGGGGGTGCGTTTTCGGCCACCGTTCCGGTGCCCTCCACGGCGGCGGCAGGCCTGACGAACTTTTATGTCAGCCAGCACAACACGGCGACGGGTTGCGAGAGCCAGCGGGCCGAATTGGGCGTGCGTATCCATCCCCTGCCCTCCGGCACGATCGGTGGCGGGACGGTCCTCTGCCAGTCGGCGCCCGAGCCCGGCCTGCTGCTGACGGGCGCCGGCGGGACAGCCCCCTACACCTTCGCCTATCGCCTCAACGGCACCGATGCCACGGCCGTCAGCCCTGCAGGCTCCGTGTCCGCGACGCTGAGCGTTCCGACCGGCGGGGCGGGCAACTTCACCTACCAGCTCGTCGGGGTCACCGACGCCAACGGCTGCCGGCAGGACCAGCCCTCGACCTCCCTCTTCCGCATCCTCGCCACACCCGACGCCTTGCTGTCGGCACCCGCAGAGACCTGTGAAGGGTCAACGGCGAATGTCACCTTCAACGCCGGCGTCGGCCAGGCACCCTTCACCTTCACCTATTCGCTGAACAATGGCCCCGAGCGGACCGCCCTGTCCGCCAACGGCGGCAACAGCGCCTCGGTGGCCGTGCCGACCATGGCAGCCGGGCCGCAGACCTTCCGGCTCCTCCGCGTCGCCTATACCGACGTCGCGACCTGCAGCCGCGACCTCACGCAGCAGGCCGTCGTCGCCGTCAATCCGCTGCCCGACGCGTCGGCATCCATCCGCGGACAGACGGGCGACAGGCTGCTCCTCTGCCAGGACGCCCCCGCCGCCGACATCCTCTTCCGGGCCGTCAACGGCACCGCGCCCTACCGCTTCACCTACCGGCTCAACGGCGGCACCGCCCAGACGGCCACCCCGCCGACAGGCGACAGCCTCGTCATCCGCATAGCGACGGATGCCGCCTCGACCTATCGTTACGACCTGGTTGGGATAGCCGATGCCAAGGGCTGCGAACGGCCCCTGACCGGCAACGCCACCATACGCATCGTCCGCAATCCCGACGCCTCCGTGGCGGACGGCGCGACCCTGTGCGAGAAGGACGCCGAGCCCTACATCACCTTCAAGGGGACGGGAGGGATGGCACCCTACACCTTCACCTACGATGTCGACGGCGGCACCGCCCTGCGTATCAACAGCCCGGCCGGCGCCGACACCGTCAGCCTCCGGGCACCCACAGCCGTCCCCGGCCGCTTCACCTACCGGCTCAGGCAGGTGTCCTATACCGATGGCATCACCTGTTCGAAGGACCTCTCGCTGGAGGCCGTCATCAAGATAAACGACCTGCCCCGGGGCACCCTGACGGACGCCCCCGCCGGCATCGAGGTCTGCCAGGGGCAGCCCGACCCGCTCATCCGCTTCTCCGGCGAGGGAGGGAATGCGCCCTATACCTTCCAGTACCGACGGAACGGCCAGGTACTGACCGGCAAGGGCAATCCCCTGTCCGTCTACCACCCCACGGGCACCGTGGGCCTGACGCGCTACGAGCTGATGGAAGTCAGCGATGCCAACGGCTGCCGACAGGCGGCGGCCGGCCAGCGGCAGGTGACGGTATGGCCTACGCCGGTCGTCGATGCCGGACCCGACCGGACGAGCCTCGACGGCAGGCCGGTGACGCTGCAGGGAAGCGCCTCCAACGGAACGGGACTGCAATACCGCTGGTCGCCGTCGACCGCGCTGAACGACGCCACCAGCCCCACCCCGGTGGCCACCCCCATGCAGACGACGCGCTATCTCCTCCGGGTGACGAACGACAAGGGCTGTGCCGACACGAGCTCCATGGAGGTCAGGGTCCTCTTCAAGCCTGTCATACCCAACACCTTCACCCCCAACGGCGACGGCTACAACGACAGATGGGAGATCCTGCACCTCGACGCATACCCCGACCCCATCCTGGAAGTGTACAGTGACAGGGGCCAGCTGCTGATGCGAAGCATCGGTACCTACAGGCCTTGGGACGGCACCTACCGCGGCATGCCCCTGCCGGCGGGGACCTACTACTACGTGCTCTTCGCCCGGTCGGGACGCGAGAAGATCGCCGGTTACGTGACCCTCTTGCGATGAAGGCGGCGGGGAAGGCAGGTATCCGCCTTCCCCGCTATCTTTACCGGCGGCCCGTCCCCCGGGAAGCTGGGGCTGCCTGCAGAAAAGAACCTTCAAGCCTTTCCCATGTCCGATGTGATCGAAGGCTGGGCCGTACCGCTGATACCGGTCCTGCTCTTCCTGTTCCTGTCGGTGATGCTGGTCCTTCCGGGCATCGTCGCCCGGTCGGCATATTTCACGCATCCCTTCGACGCGGCAGCCACCGGCAGGGCCCCGGGGCCCGCCTTCTTCTGGACGCTCGTGATCGGTACGTCGATCGAGGTCGCCTGGCTATGGCTGCACCACCGGGTCACGGGCCGTTGGTTCCGGTCGGAGGAGGTGTTGTTCCTCCTTTCCGGAAGCCCGGAGAGCGAGCTGGGCAGCATCATGGTGGAGAACATGGTGGAGCGCCGGCTGCAGCTGCTGGGTTTCCTCTGCGCCCCGCTGGCGTTCGCGGCCGGGCTGGGGGCGGGCATGCGCCGGTTCGTGCTCCGTACGGGGGCGGACCGCTACATTCCGCTCTTACGGTATCCCAACCGGTGGTACTATATCCTTTCCGGCCGCATGCGATCGGAGGATGGCCGGCTGGTGCCGCTGCCCTCGGGTGTGAACTATGTACGGCTGGAGGTGCTGTGCCGGGAGGGCGAGAGGCATGTCCAGTATTCCGGACGGCTGACCGAGTTCCGGCTGTTGCCCGACGACGGGCTGGAGGCCTTCCGCATCGAGCATCCTTTCCGGCGCTATCCCGAGGCGGGTAGCGATGCCACGTCGGGTGCGGGGTGCGGCACCCGCTACGAGGCCTTGGATGCGCGGCATATGGAGTTCCGCTACGAGGATGTCATCGACCTGAGGGTGCACTATCATGTCCTTGAGGCGGAGGTGTCCGCCGGGGCACTTGCCGGCTGACATCGGCGGTGCCGTCGAGGGGGTGGCGG
>Ga0172373_10001435_pt1 | contig 38608 bp, 40 predicted proteins | sample Lak10m_2_FD_114546 | JGI IMG/M metagenome (GOLD analysis project Ga0172373, IMG submission 114546) | Freshwater microbial communities from Kabuno Bay, South-Kivu, Congo - kab_092012_10m | ecosystem: Environmental > Aquatic > Freshwater > Lake | place: Democratic Republic of the Congo... | reverse complement strand
GGCCCTCTCCCAGGGGGAGAGGGAAGCCTGTGGAGCCGATTTCCGATCCCCTCTCCCTCAGGGAGAGGGTTAGGGTGAGGGGGTAATCGTGCTACGGTTCCACTCTTTCGAGGACTTTTGAGATAGCCTCCCGCGAGTGCGCCCTGTTGGGGACTTGGACTCCGTCGAGGAAGGGCGGACGCGCGGGTCCGCCCCTACCTAGCCTCTGTGCCCTCCGCGTGCTCTGTGGTAAATCCAAATTCGTGCTCATCCCCACGGTGATTTCATAAGCGATCGCGTTGATAGCGAATTGTGGCGCCCAGCAGGGCCACGGGGATATTCGCCCCGACGCTGCCCGAATTGCGGGTGAACTTGAACACCACCAGGTCGCCGTGTCGCAGGTTGCTCCCGGATACGGCCGCGCCGTTCACGTAGCCCGAGACGACTGCCCAGGTTGAGGTCATGAGCTTGGCTTCGCCCGAATACGCAGGATTGCCGCTGTAGTTGATCTCCGCGAAATCGAGGCCGTTGCCGGAAGGCTCTGCATACGCGAGGCCGCTCATCTCGTCGCCTTCGCCAACACGCACAAAGCGAAGGTTCCATGCGACCTTGCCCGACGCGGAGTCGGTGGTTTGCGCAGGTGTAGCAGTGCTTGTGTATACAAGCTGAACAGCGAGGTTTTCCCTGATGTTCATCTGTTGAGGCACGCGCCACAACAGGTACGCATCGTCGCCGGCCGCGGAGAGGTCGAGTCCGGCCAGGCCGGTGTCCTCGAGCTGGTCGAAGTCGCCGTCTCCACACCTGGGAAAGTCTCCCGTGGAATCTCCGGACTTACCGATCCATGCGAAGCTCTGAACCGGGTAGTATTCCTCGTGGTACGCGGCAGCCGGCGGAGTGGACCCGGTTTTGCGTTCGGTTTTGCGCGAAATTACAGCCATGGCAGTGCTCCTTTAAATGGGCCAAAATATGGTGAAAGGGACCGGGGTTCATGCCGACCCAGAATCTTCTTGTGCGGGTGCCACTGCTAGCTTGCTAGCAGTGTCTTGTGGAGAGCACTGCTGGACGAGCCAGCAGTGGCACCCGGAGAGGGGTCATGCAGCCCCGAAAGCCCCTCCCTAACCCTCCCTGTCAACGGGGAAGGGACGCGTGCCCCGCGATCGGAGGGAGCGATGATGGATTTTCCATTCCCGGATGTACGTGAAGTTGGTAGGGGCCGGCGTCCCTGCCGGCCCGGTATTTCCAGAGTGATTGCCAAGAATTATGTCCGTATAGGCACGAAATGGGCGGCGAGAGGAGCCCCGGCAACAGGAACGTTCGTCATTCCTGCGAAAGCAGGAATCCAGCCTTAATCCCTGGGTTCCCGCCTTCGCGGGAACGACGGATGCCTCTATCTCATCGGATCCGGCGAGAATCCTGGCAATGCGCATAGGTCCTCAGACCGATCAGTACGTCGGCAACCCGTAGATCATGCCGATGTTGGCCCGCGGGTTTCTGGCCACTACGCCGTATGTCTGGAAGGAGATGAGCCAGCGCTGGTACCGGCCCTGGGTGGGGATTTGCTTGCGTTCCAGGCGGTCCTTGGCGAAGTAACCGTACGAGAACTTCTCCAGGTTCACGAGAATCAGCACGTCGGGCCGCATGTACCGGTCAGAGAGAATAGGGAAGCTCTTGCCGATCTTCGCCTCGAAAGTCTCCACGTGGAAGCCCACGCCGGTGTCCGAGCGTTCCATGCGGCGGTAGGAGATATCGAAGTCCTGGATATATTGGTGCGTGAGCGGGTGGCAGACGATCCACCAGTCGCCCGACCCGTAGTCCGCGTTCTCGTCGAGCCACAGGTGCCTGGCGAGGGCGTCCACGTCCACCTTGGTGAGCGGATCGCCGGCTTTGTTCACGAACACATTGGGGTTCGGCAGTTCCGCCTGGGTGATGGCAGGCCACGTGCAGATCCCGCACATGGTCGGCTCTTCGGTGCGAGTGCCGTACACGAAGTTCGACCCGTCGTGGTACGGCCTGGACCGGAGCACCGCATAGGCAAGCTGCCGACGCAGCTTCTCAAGAAGCGCCTCCGTTTGGTGTTGGACTTCGTCGCGGACGATCTCGTACTTGGTGTTTTTCCTCGTCTTGGGTATCTCGAAAGTTTCCGCGTGGATCTGGGTGCCCACTTCGCGGAAGATCCGGTCGAGAGATCTCGGGTCCGCTGCGTCGCGGTAGTCGGACCACACTTCCGATATGATGTCCCAGCTCACCGCCGCGGGGTCATCAGTGAGCACGGTGTTGCCGTATCCCTGTACCGCCGCGGTCAAGCCGTCCACAGAGGTCACTTTGGCCTGCACACCGTCGGTGGGGCGCTCAAGGATCGTCCCAGTGCGGAGCACCTTTCGGATAGACTCTGCACTGATAGCCTGACCGAAGAGGAAGCCCGAGAAGGTCATGTTAGTGCCCGTAAGCCGGGCCGTGATCTGAGAGGGATATCCCCATTCCTCGAGCCAGCGCACAACTGGGACCGCAACCGGCGATCCGACTTTGATCTTGGACAAAACGTCGCTTTGTGCCTGAACCACCTTGTCCAGACCGTTCAAAAGGATCCTCTGAATCCTGCGTTCAGACTCCTGGTCGTCCTGGGTCCACAGTTTCATGAAATCGAAGACGTCACCCGCCATCGTGTGTTACTCCTTCACTGATGCCGACGCATTTCCGCATTGGCGATATCCGGCTCCTGGTGGGACAGGCGTCTCGCTTGTCTTGACGTGACAGGCGAGACGCCTGTCCCACCATCGGGTCTACGTGATGGTCAGCTGAGACGACGCACCGTTACTAGTAGAGCGATTCAGAAATACGTTTACGTGGTCGTCGGCGACCGCCTTGGGTAGGGGCGGGTCTCAGACCCGCCCCTACAAAGCATATTGCGTAGTTCACGGCCTCATCATGCCGGGGCTGAACTGCCAAGGTATTGGTGAAACGATCTTCTACATCCGCAGCTTGCTGAGCCCCGCGAACATGTCTTCGAGCGTGCGCGATTTCTTGAGTACCTTCTCGAACGCGCGATCGCTGTCCGCGGGCTCGCCGACTTCACCGTCGCTTTCGACAGCCGCTCGGTTTCTCACTGCTCTGGCTGCGGCGGAGCGCTTCGCCGCGGACTCGTCGTGCCGCTTGGCGATCGATTGCACGAACGCTGCCGCAAGACCGGGCGGGAAATTGCCCTCTTCAATGAGGAACTCCAACTCCTCGCGGAACGGCTTGAGTTGCGAATTGGCAGGGTCGCCGAAAAATTGTTCCATGGCGCGGGATATGTTTTTCTGCTCCTTCATGAGCCGCATCACGCCCGCCTCCACCTGTTGCACGGTGTCATTCTTGGCTTTGCCGACGAGAAGCATGACCGCGCGTGCAGGGTCGCGCTGGAAGATCTCCTGGAATTCACGCATGAGTGCGTCCTCTTCAGCCATATTGTTCATCCTTCCCGCGGCCGATGCCCCCAGCTGTTCGAGCCTCCTGGTGAGGTTTTCCACTTCAGCGGCCTTGTGAACGAGCGCATCGGAAAGCCGCCGATACTCGGTAACAAGTTCTTCTCGAGAGAGCGACTCCTCACGTGACCTTGCGGCTGGAGGGCCGTTCTGTTCAGGGCTTTCTTCTTCCTCGTCCACGTCAAGCCCGAGCGAGTCGTCGTCGGGCAGTTCGTCGTCTTCCAGTTTCTTTCCATTCAATAGGGTGTTGAGATCCAAGGTTCCTCCTCCAAAGTAGGGTTAAAATCCCCCCTAACCCCCCTTTAATAAAGGGGGGAACAGTAGGGGCGGGCGTCCCTGCCCGCCCGGCACAAGGTCCCCCCCTTTCGTAAAGGAGGGACAGGGGGGATTTTGGATGGGCGGTGGTATTACTGGTTGTCGGGTTTAGCTTTGAGTGCGATACGGTCGAGTCGATTGGCGATCATGTCGATGCCCGCGACGAAGCCGCGGTTGAATTCGAGGTTCTTGTCTCTATCGAGGCATTCCATGATCTTGATAAACTGTTCGCGTTTGAGCAGCTCCACGAACGCGGGCAAGAAGCGGTGGCGCCACGACGGGCTGCCCGCGCATTCGACGAGCGTGTCTTCCAGCTCCTTTTCCGCCTGTTCGTCCCACCCGTCGCGGAAAAGAAGGTATTCCTTGAAGAACATCGACATGAGGTTCCTCCGTGTTGGCTTGACTGAGTGAATGGGGAAATCAATTTGTGCAGATGGAGATGTGGGGCAGGCTTTCCAGCCTGCCACAATTCAGATTTGCTGCAAAGCAGGCTGGAAAGCCTGCCCCACATTACCTGCCCTACCTCATGAACGATCGACGGGCGGACCGAAAGCGCCCTGCGCCTGCAGCTGCAGCAACTGTGCGAGCGCATTCGCGTCGGTGGGGTGCGGTCCCATCGGGCCGCCGTCCTCGACGAGAGGTGTGGGAGTGTCGCCGTTGGGCGGGCCGGCAGGGACGCCGGCCCCCACCATGTCACTTGCGGATGGACTGCCTGGTGCGGGGGCGCCGCCGCCCAACATGGCAGCCTGCGCCGGATCGATACGAGTAAACACGCGGTCTGCCCCGTCAACGCCAATGAGGTCCAGAAAGCGCTTGAGCAGTTCCGAAAACGAGATCTGCACTCCCTCGCGGGCAAGGATCGGCTGGAAGGTCGCAAGTGTCGGCAACGCACGCTCGATGCTCTGGGCCTTGGCGAGACGAGTAGATTCCTGTCTGGTGATCGTTGCCACCACCCGGTACCGACCTGACTGAATCTCGTCCGCTGTCACGATGAGCGGCACCTCGACGCCGCCCGAGTCTCTCACCGTGATGCACTGGTCTTCCAGGAGGAATTGCTGAAGCATGGACAGTGCCAGCCGCCCAAGCGGCTCGAAGAAGCTCCGGGCAAACAAGTCCGCTCGTGTGGAAAACGGCCCTATGGAGGCCTCTTGAAGAATGTGAGCCTCGGTCGCGCTTTTCTGGCGGGACGACAACCCGAGCGACACGTCCGAAACGCTCGTGCGCTTTTCTAGCAGCATGTTCAGGTGGTTGATGAGGGTATTGACGTCCTGCTGGGGAAAATTGAGCGGGGGAAACGGCTGGATGTCGCCCGGGTCATCGACGGTCCAAACCTTTCCAGGGTAGACCACGTCGCTGTCAGCGCTGATCTGTCGGGCAGCAGAGGAGCCGCGGCGCACGATGAGCTGTGCGTTCGCGGTCAGCCGGGCATTGTCTTGCGACTGGCTGATAAATTGAGATATCGCGTGGATCAGGTCCAGGTTGCACTCGACCGCACCCATTCCGAACGGTCCAGGCAGCGGCGTGTAGTGTGCGGCTACGAACGGCCTCAGCCCGGACCAGAGCACCGGTCCTTCGACCAATCGCACCATGACTCCGTCTTCGGGGTTGTCTGAGCCCTTCTCGGTAATAATGGCGCAGAGGCACTCCTGGAAGCCGCCTGCAGTGGGGACGCGGCCGTGCCATTCCCACACGGTGAGCTTGTGCAGCACGTCCGCGTCGAGGTCATCCGCGTCCTCATCGTGGAGCAGCTCATCATCATCTATGCTTGCAGGCGTGCCGCGCTCCCAGCGGCGGACGAACTCGGCTCGATTGAGGTTGTACACTCCGCGGTTGAACTGTTCGATAACGTCTTCGTACGTCTTGTCTACCCGGTGACCGATGCCGGTATGGCGCTGAACATCGCTGTGAGTTGCGGTCCAGTCCACGAGCATCCGATCGAGCGGCACCACCTGCACGATGGGGCAATCGAAGATCTTCTCGCGCTCGTCCATGACCTCGAGGGTCTCGTAGTCCCAACGGTGTCTCGTCACTTCCTTCGAGTACCAGAAAACCTTGGCGAACACGGTGCCATAGAGCACAAGTTGTTGGAGCACTTCGTAAAGCCGCACGTGGATCTGGCCTTGAGCCAGCCGCGACAAGAGCAATTCCTGGAGCTTGTACGACACGGGAAACCGCATATCGCCACCGCCACCGCCGGGAGCATCCTCGGGCGCCACACTGAGCCAATCCGGACCGCTGAAGATCGCCTGATATGCGCGGTCAGCCCACGAATCCACGATGTACGCAGGTGCAAGAATGATGTCGGACTGCCATCGCTCCTTCGATGTGCCGCGCTTGAGGCCCGCTCGGTTTTCCGCCGTGGATGCCGAAGCGCGTGAGGACCACGAATTCAGGTCCCGGCGATTATGATAAAGGTCTTCCAGGAGCTTCCATCGCTCCACCTTCCTGCTCACGAAGTCGTGTGACGCTCGGCACCACCGGCTGATGTATGCGAAGGCCTCTTCTTGGAAATCTTTGGGCGGAGCAGGCGTACGGATAAGTGAGGTCAGGACGGGCGCAGCCGTGGATTGTTGCTCTGACTCGTTCGGAGGCTGGTGAGGCGCGCAATCGGTCATCGGCATGTGCGTTCCTTTCGAGGATTCTGCGATCAATCGGCGTTCGGGTAAGTGGTGACGGAGAAGTGAAAATCCCCCCTAACGGTCCTTGAGCAAAGGAGGGTATGAGAGGATTCCTCCCCCTGTAATGGTCCACGGGGACCTAAGTTTCACCGGATGGTGTCGATTCGCAAAGAGTCCCCATCCCCCAGCCCCTTCCCCAAGTATGGGGAAGGGGGGTGCTGGAGGCCCCCTCTCCATCCTTGGAGAGGGGGTTGGGGGGTGAGGACGGCTGCTCTCCCGGTGAGCGATTCCTCCCTTTGTTAAAGGGGGGTTAGAGGGGATTTTGTCTCAGACAAACACTTGCGGTGCGGTTTATGTAGGGGCGACCGGCCGGTCGCCCGCATTTCGACGGTGTATCGCCGGGATGTGGACGCGAATAGGACGCATGAGGAGCGCCACGATTGACTGTCCTCCAGCGTAGTGGAACCTTATCAAACAAAAGTAGACTTGTCAACCCAAAAAAGAAAAACCTCACCATAGGGCTTGAATAGGCGCTCTCCGTTGTCCTGAAAACCCGCTTTTCGCGGTCGTACGGCCCCCCCGGCGCCCCCCTTGGCAGCGGGGCGAGCGCGTTGCCCATTCCCCGGGGATTCCCCCTCCCTGTCCCTCCCCGTCAACGGGGAGGGAACGCACCTCAAAACCGGTGGCTTATAGCGGTTGCCAAGAGTAATGTCGTTTACTCGGGAGACGGGTAATCCAAAAAGAGCGCGTCGTTCCCGCGAAGGCGGGAACCCAGAAAAGAAACTGGATTCCTGCTTTCGCAGGAATGACGGGTTTTCGCCGTGGGGATCGGACAAGAATTTTGGCAACCCGTATAATGGAATTTGATGTGGCGCAGTCCCGCGTTTCGCGGGATTCGCAGCCTGCGATTGTTTGCCTGAAAAATCGGCGAGCTGGAAAGTCCGCCCCACATTGGAAATCCAAGGCCATACTCTTGAGTCACAAGCATTGGAGACGCACTTCCCCCCGTTGACGGGGGGATTGAGGGGGGGGGGCGTCTGGTGGCGAGGGCGTTGGGGAGGCGCTGCCTGTCCCGCCGATGCGAGGATTGTAGGGACGGACGACCGTCCGCCAGCAGATCACAGGCGTTGGTGAATTCACGGTTGCGTTAAAGAAATACAGCACTTGTGCACCATTTCGCAGGTAGGGAGGCACGCGTTGTTCAAGGATTGTCGGTTGATTAGTGGGGCCGGCCTCCGCGCCGGTCCTGGATTGATGGCCGGCAGAGACGCCGGCCCCACTATAAGACGTCGCGAGGCCGTAATCCGACCGGGAAGAAGACGCGATCGAATTTGTGAAATGGCCTGCGAACGTACAGGGACTGCACGACGCGCTACGAATATATTCGATCCTGAAGGCTGCATTGTGCTATAGGAAGACCCCAAAATAGGGCGATTCATATACTGAGCGGGAAGGAGGCATGTGATGGGGACGAGTCGTGTGTCCGCAGGTCTACGCGTGTGCGGCTTGTTTTGTTTGCTGCTTGCGTTCGGGTTCACCGAAGCTCGGACGCAAATGACCGGACCCTTTCAGATGCCGTTCTTCGGCGCTCCAGCGAGCCAGGAGGACTCGTGGCCAGCCGCGAACGTGAGCGTGGGCGTGAGCACAACCCCGCGGCGTTTGCGCATAGGCTACTCAGGTCTCGTTCCTCCAGGGGAGTGCGGCTCGTCGTACTTCGTTTATCCGCTGGGCGGGATTGAAGTGGGCGCATCGTTGCCGCTCCGATTGGCAAACGCATTCGACGTGAAGTTTTATGGCTCGTACCTCTTCACACGGAGCGTGGATGCGGACCAGCAGATCACGTGGCTCACGTTCCCTTCGGGGATCCGCCACTGGCGGCGCAGCAGCACGGACTCGTATACGCTCGGAGCAGAAATCCTGTCGCCATTGGGAAGCGGGACCGCTCTGGTGGGCGGGACCAGATGGGAGTCGCTGACGACGACGTTCAAGGACCCGAACCCTGAATACCTGCTGACCGTGGACACCATGCAGGCTCAAGTTACGGTGACGATGTACGAGCCGTACGTGGGATTTCGGTTCCAACAGGGGGTGGGGCCGGGTGGCCTGACTGTGCGGCTGGTCGGCTTTCCCTTCTTTCTCGCCACCATCCAGCATTTCAACACCTGCAACAAGGACGGAGATCCGCTTGCGCACGTGGGCCATGCGAACGTGAGCAGAGGCTATTTCGTCGAAGCTGCCGTGGAATATCGTCTGGGGCTGCCTCAAGGGCTGGAAGCATCAGGATTTGTTGCTTGGGACGTCTACCGCGGGCAGGTCCCCATGTACCTGGAACGCATCAACGCGGCTCTGGGAAACTCCACAACCGGTGCTGTGGTCGATTTCTCGTACGACAGAACCTCCTTGATTGTGGGAGGGAAGGTGGAGCTTTTCTGGCGATAGTCAATCGGCTCATCGAGTTGAGCCGAAGGGCGTGGGGTCGCAAAGAGATCGCGTGCGCCAGCCCTTTTCCCCCTCCCTGTCGCTCCCGGTCAACGGGGAGGGGACGCACACCTGTAGGTGCGAACTTGTTTACACGCCTCTTAATCATTTCACCAGGTTACCACCCTCCCCCTACCTCCTCCCGTCGAGGGAGGGGAGTCCGAAAACCCTCTCCCTTGGCGGAAGAGGGAAGGGTGAGGGGGACGTTGACCGACGTCACCGGCCTTATGTCAGCGCTTACGCGAGGGACTGGAGGCCAATGCTGGTGATTTAAGGGGATTAGATGTGGCGCAGGCTTTCCAGCCTGCGACTCATTTGCCTGAAAAATCGGCAGGCTGGATAGCCTGCCCCACATTGGAAAATCAAGACGGAACTTTTAAGTCACAAGCATTGGGGATTGAGGGGGGGCGTCGTCTGGTGGCGAGAGCGTCGGGGAGGCCCTGTCTGTCCGGCCGACGCCATGATTGTAGGGGCGGACGGCCGTCCGCCCGCATGGATCTCAGTACGGGTTCACACGGGCGACCGGCAGGGCGCCCCTACGATGCTCCATCCACGGCCCGAACCTTCGCGTATATGGGCGATCGAGTGGTCCGGTTTACCCTCCGCTCCGACGCTGCTATGATGGTGCTCTGATACCAGTTCGCTTTCAAAGAAGTAATCTGGGGAGGATCTTTTTGGAAAAGCGCTCCTCCCCAGACCCCTCTCCAAAAACTTCTCGTTGGCGCTGCTCATACGTTTTCCTCGGCGAGGAAAGCGGATGAGCAGCGAACATGAGAGTTTCTTGAAGGGGGCCCGGGGGGAAGCTTCTTTGCAAAGAAGTTCCCCCCGATCTTACTTGTTTGAACGCGCATTGGTATGAGACGATCTCACCCAGAGGCAGCAATGGCGCGCTCAGATGTCCATCCGATTCACCGATTCGCGCGGTGGCAGGTGTGGCCCGGCTCGTACGACAATCCGCCGGCTGACGGCTCATACCCGCGGCGAACCGACGACAGCCTGAAAATCACCCGGTCCACGCGGATTGCGTCCATGGGGTCGTGCTTTGCACGTGAGATCAAGACCGTGCTCGAACGGGAAGGGTATGCGTACGTCAAGGAAGAAACGCACCACTCCGCGTCCAAACATGCGAGCGCAGCGTGGGAGCGGCTGTACAATACGTTTTCCATGCGGCAGATCTTCGAGTACACGTTCGGCGAATGGCAGCCCGAGCTCCGCTGGTGGATCGCGCCGGAGTCGGGAAAGATCCAGGACCCGTACCGTCGAATCATTCTGTACGATGACATCGACCAGGCTGAAACCGATTTTCGGCAGCACCGGATGCATTCCCGCCGTGCACTGGAGCAGGCCGAGGTGCTCATTCTCACGCTAGGTCTCACCGAGATCTGGGAGGATGCAGTTGACAGGTCGGTGATCTGCCTGCCGTCAGGCCCGTACGTGAACGAGGGCGGCGACATGAGCCGCTACCGTTTCCGGGTGAGCCGGCATGCGGAAAACCTGGACAACCTTGAGCGCGTCCACGAACTGATGATCCGGCACAATCCGCAGTGCCGGTTTGTGGTGACGGTCTCGCCGGTGCATCTCTGGGCAACGTTTCGCACGGACTCGGACGTCATTGCCGCGAGCTGCAATTCCAAGTCCACGCTCCGTGCGGTCGCGGACGAGTTCGCAGCCCGGCACGACAATGTGTACTATTTCCCGGCGTACGAAATGGCTACGATCTACCGGCCCATGATGGGGTGGTCGCTCTTCGCAGAGGGGCGGGAGAATTTCCACGTCAATCAGGAGACCGTGGATTTCATTATGCGGCATTTCTTCGAGTTCTACGCGGAGCCTGATGACAAGTGACCTTACGCGTTCTTAGTCGGTTCGGGATCGGGTCTCCTTTCAGTTTCCTGCGGGCTCGCGCGGCCAACCGTGTCATTGCGAGGAGTGAAACGACGAAGCAATCTCCCTTTGTCAACCGTGGGAGATTGCTTCGCTGCGCTCGCAATGACAAGTTCGACCGGAACCGGCAGCCCCGCATAACTGAACGGTTCGGGATCGGAGATTTTCCGTGACAACGAGACGCGTTCCCGTGACAATGAAGTGACGGTTGGCTGCTGTTTTGCCTCTGGATTTGTCCTCCCGGGCTGGGCATCTAGGGACCAGAGCACTCCATGTTGTTTAGCGCGAGGTAACCATATGGAGGACGCTTTCCGTATCATCCTGGGTATCGTTAGTGTCAGTTTCCTCCATGAGGCCATTTTCGGAGATGGCAATTGGAGTGATGCTGCCTGGCGGACTTTCAGTCTGTCTGTTCCGTTATTGATTTGTGCATGGAGCATTACGATTTCCGCACGCGTCCAGGAGATAAACAAGAGGGGCGTTCGCACCTTTTTTGAGAAGACGCTTGTCGGCGGATACGTTGACGCTGCGACCCCCGTGCTTGCCAAGAACTACGTTGCACATGATTTCTCCCGGGCAGATATTGGCGAAGGCATCGAGGCATGGGCGAAAGCTATCCGGGCTGATCAAGAGACCACCGGTGACTTCAAATTCACGCTAGACCACCAGAGTGCGGAAGGGGACAAAGTCGCGACCCTCTGGACAGCCACGCTGACTCGCGTGCCTGACGCGCCGGGAAGCGCGGAGAAGGGCGAGACATTTCAAGTGAGGGGAATTACGATAAGCCGCGTTGATAGGAAGAACCAGATCGCGGAACAGTGGCATGCTCCGTGGCCTTTCAGCTGAAAGCCCCGAGACAAACGAATATCGTTTGAGGCGCCCCCCGATAGAAGTGCCTGCAATTTGGGAGTGTATTGGGAGGGGGCCGAGGAGGGCATTCTTGTAAAAACACCCTCCCCGGCGACGCTTCAAACGCTTCTTAGTTTTGCAGCTGCTTCAAAGGAAAGCGGGCTACCAGCGCGAATCCCGACGGCCGCCGCCGCCGCCTCTTCGATCGCCGCCGCCGCCGCCTGTCTTGGGCCTGGCCTCGTTGACCTTCAGCGCGCGGCCGCCCAGGTCCCTGGAATCCAGTTCCTGAACCGCCTTCATTCCCGCTTCACGATCGGCCATTTCGACGAACCCGAATCCGCGAGAACGACCGGTGAACTGGTCGGAAATAATCTTAACCGACTGCACCTCGCCATACGCTCCAAACAGGTCTCGCAGTTCGTCCTCCGCGGTATTGAAGGACAGGTTTCCAACATAGATGTTCATGCTCATAGACAATTTCCTTTCGGAGATCTCACTCAGACGTCAACTCTTGAGTGGGGCTGTGGGATTCAGGAACTCTCGATTCACGGGGATCTGCTTGGAAGGTTTGAAGGCTTCAAAATCCTCGGTCCGGGCGCCTTACTCCAGGTTCACGGTCTACTGTATTCCGCCCACGGTCCCGAAAGGAATTGGGGGAAACACAACATTCGTCCTTAAGGCTAACCGCGAATTGCGTCCATGTCAAGTCTCCGTGTACTATTTATGCGAATACGCCTTCAAACGGGTGACGCAGGCAGACGGCAGGATGCCTCCTCCGCTTCGGACGGCAGGCCTAACTTCGCTTCGGAGGCATACCTGCCGCCTTGCGGGGTCACGCGCGCATTCTCTGATTTCGGCCAGACTGCTGCTGCCAGGGAACAACTCAATGCTTCCCTCTCACCTTGATGCTCCGTTGACAACGTGGCAGTTATGCTGATAAAATCGATCCGACAGGGAGGGTTATCCCATTTGGAGGGATTATCTTCCCCATGGCCGGGTTCCTGGATGCTTTGGGCAGTATGTCGGATATAACCCGCCGCCGCGCTGGCGTTTTCGCCGCGGTGGTCTCCGCCGGGTTGTTGTCCCTGTCGTCATGCACACTGCTGTCCCACTCGCCTCACCTGATCCAGGAAACCCAAATTGCAGCACTCGACGAAAAGCACGGAATATTGGCCCTCCCGTCAGGACAGGTGCCGTACCAGCGGTGGCGCGTTCCGGGGTGGGACAAAGGGATGCGCTACGTCTGGCTGGTGGGGGACCACGATTTCCGTACGAGTGACCGCCTCGAACTGATTCTCTTTTTCCACGGAATGCACTCCAAAGACTACTATCGAGCGTTCCGAACCGCACTCAAAGAGCTGTCTCTGGAGCGGCGTTCCAGGCCATTCCTGTTTGTCGGGTTCGTGGACGAGCCTTTCTACGAAGACGGCCGGAGCAGCGAGCGCTGGAAGCTCCTATCGCCTGGCGTGGGCGAGCGTCCCGACCGGCTTATGGAAACGGTGAACGCGATCTTCAAGGGCGTGCGTAAACGCTTCCCTCATGTGGATAAGCGAAAGACCTCGATCGTCTTGGCAGGCTTTTCAGGAGGCGGCAAGGTGCTCAACTCGGTCGGGAACTGGCTCGCGCGCAGCCCCAAGGACGATCCATACGCGCGGGTTTTTCTCAAGCACTTGAGCAAGATCGTATATTTCGACTGCTGGTTCGAACCCGACGTACTGGAAACCGTTCCCACTCTCCTGGAGAGCAACCCGGCAATGAAGATCGTGGGCACGGTCCACATGGACAGGCCCAAGAAGCATGCGGACATGCTCGCCGGAAAGCTCAACATGAAGCCTCGCAAGCACAAGGACGAGCTGATCGGCCTTGACGGCCGCTTCATGATCTTCCACGACAAGTCTCACTGGGAAGCAATCATATCGAGGCTGAGGCAAGCCCTCGACGCGTAGAGTCGGTCCTCCGCGCAAATGCTTCGGAACTTGATGCGTGCGACAGGCCGTGATACAAAGAAGGCGAGGGGCGCCGAGCGATGACATTTGACCGGATCACCACTAATCCTTCCGTGATGAATGGCCAGCCGTGTGTGCGGGGTATGCGCCTTACGGTCCGTCGCGTGGTGGAACTCGCTGCGCTGTACCCGAATCGTGAAGAATTGCGCAAGGAATACCCCGAACTTGAGGATGAGGATATCCGGCAGGCTCTCCTCTTTGCTGCATCCAGCCTGGATGACCGGATAATCGACCTCCCATCAAATCATGAAACTGCTGCTTGATCAGGGGCTCCCTCGGTCTGCGCTCGGTTTACTCCGAGAAGCCGGAATTGACGCAGTCCACGTGGCGGAAATCGGCTATTCAACAATTGACAATCCATTTGAAGGCTGGACCGAGGCACGGCCGGGAATGGATGCAAGGGTCCCGTTCTTCGGGAGCATTCCTCAGGTCATCGAATTGGGCATCCAAAGGAAAGCAGTGGATGCAGAGGAAGGCATCGGGCAATCATATTTCGGGTGGGTTGGCAATCGGTACAAAGCGATCGGATTGCCTGCCGCACAGGAGACTGAGCGCTGGTGGCGAAGCCTGAATCGGTGGGTCAAGCTGAATGCAGCGACGAAGATCACTCCGTGGGGGCCCCTGGACGGCTCTGAGGCCAGGGTGTGGGCTTTTCCATCCGCCTATCGGCAGATTCTTTCGGGCAAACATCGGGACGCGAATCCGGATGTGGGTCAGGGGCGCTTGCTCCCCCGAGTTTGAGAATGTCATCCCTCCTAGACAGAATTGCCGTTGACCCTGACGTCTGCCATGGTCAACCCTGTGTAAAGGGAACGCGGATTATGGTGTGGCTTGTCCTCGATTACCTGGCCAATGGAGACAGCGTTGAGGACATTTTGGCCGCGTACCCGGCTCTAACCAGAGACGACATACGAGCCTGCCTCGCCTACGCGGCCGAAACCGCGCGGGAGAGGGTTGTTTCGATCGACGTGCATCATGGCATGTCGCAAGATGATCCTACCCCGAAATAGACAGCGTCGAACTTGCCGGATTCCTACGCAAAGGTACGTGATTATCATTCAACCTACCGAAATGTAAGGCAGCGCGGTGTCTTCCGTTGACCCCACCGATCCTCTCGCCTTCTATTGATGCGGAAATGTCTTCGATTCGCCCATGGCACGAGAGTTGCTTCCCACAAAGTGCGTGGCTGTTACGGTTCGCGCCCCGACGATCGGTGTAGGCGGTTCGATACTAATGCGCAATCAACTAGGCCACAATCTCGGACAAGTACTGGTGGGACAGGCATCTTGCCTGTCTGAACGTGACAGGCAAGATGCCTGTCCCACTAAAACAGGGATGTCACTTGCTTGAAAGCGCATCGGTATGAGGCCTCATGGCTGTCAAACCACCACAAATCACAAGAATCACGATGCATTGTCTTGCACCCTTCGATCGGCCGGACCGACTTTCCGATTGGAGGCTGGAATTCGAGAGATTGCCTTCGATCCAACCGCACGGAAAGCGCACAACCGCGATTATACTAATTTTCTTGCCAAGGACCGCGATGATGACTATATATACTTCCCCAATAGCCTGAAAGTTCACACAAAAGAGCGGACGGCGAACTGAGGAAGCGTAGCGCCGGCGTAGTTATCGGGCGCAAAAGAGGTTTCCATGTTTGGAGTTGTGTCCTTACTCATCAATGTGGCCAACGTCATGTGCTGCGCCGCAGGACCCGCCGGCGAGCGTCATGCCCGGCGAGATATCGATTTTGAAGACTGCGACCAGATCGTGGTCTGCCCTCCTGTGGTCGATGTCTTGGAAGAAGAGGACGAACTCCTGGTCCTCATGGAGATTCCTGGATGTTACGCAGAAAAGTTCAGTTTCAACATCTGCGAAGATGTTCTGACTCTCATGGATGAAGACGATCGTGAGTGTCACGAGATTCTCTTGCCAGATGGCTATGAACTGGATCATCCGGCAAGCGTCTGTTTCAATAATGGAGTGATTACTATAAGATATCAGAAGATCGCGGCTCCGCTTGCCGCGAGCGCGTGAGGTGAGCATCTATATCGGTTCTCGAAAGTATTGACGGGTTGTCTTGCGGGTGCCACTGCTGGCTTGTCCAGCAGTGCCCCACTTGAAAACACTGCTGGGCGAGCCAGCAGTGGCACCCAAGCCCCAATTCCTGCTGCGTAGATATCGAATCGAAAGGGACGAGGATTTTGGCAACTGCTCTACCTCGCGCGAGAATGGCACGCACCGCGAATTCAGCGCGTGCCATTCAGGTTCGCCACGAAAATATTCGGCCCCAGATCTAGCCGCCGATGTCACCCGGCGAAACACCCGGCCAAACATTCTCCCACTTGGAAGTAAACGGCTTGAAAGTGCCCTTCACGTCGATGTTTTCAGCCGCAAATTCGGTGGGGCATTCCGTCTTGAGTCTGTGAATCCTGTCCTCGAGTTCCTCGAGAATCATGTGAAGTTCTCTTACCTGCTGAATGACCTTCTCCTTATCTCCCGAGGAGATATGGTCGAATTCATTCACTACTCCGCCCAGCTTCGCTTTCCAGCCCATGAGTTCTGCACCCACGTTCTGGCAGTATGATTCAAGCTCCATAACACTTACTCCTTTCTTCTCTTCTCGCGATCCGAACCCCACACGTTCGGAAAGGCTCCGGGAGCCGGTCCGGACTTTCGGTGACACGTCTCCGGCGCATCCGAACGTCCTGCTACCCTTCTCCACTTCTCTGAGCTAACGATAGGTTCGGGCAATGCTGAGAGCAAGGTGAAGTGGAAGACCGATAGAAATACCTGGGGGTTATGGCTGTTAAAAGAGATTGTTCGCTTGTCCGGCGGCCGTACGCAGAAATACCCGTACTGCTGGCAATCCTGCAGGGCCGAATTGGTAGATCTTTTCATCGGCGCCTTTGAAAACAGCCGTCGGAAAGGAAAAAACATGATTCAACACAAACTCATTCACTAAATATTGACAAAATTACTAAAGAAATGTTCCCTGGCGTTCAGAGATCCCGCACAAGCCGCGCCATGCCCGGAGCTCCGATTTGCTCCTCGAAGACGGGGTCCCGCTTTTCGTCGAGAAGACCGAAACCGTGCTTTTCGTACGCAAGTTGAGCGGGTGTGTTTCCGATGAAGATGTTGATTTGAGCCCTGCTGTGACCTTGCTGCCTGCCCTTGGCCATGATTGCCTCAAGCAGCCGGTCGACGAGACCTTTCCGCCGAAACTCCGGGTGCGTCGCTACACTGTCGATTATCCACGCGCCCTCAAGGTCGTCGGGAATGCACTCCAGGACGCGAGCAGCCGTGTCACTCATAGCTGTTTCCGCTCCGGCCATCCCCAGTCTGTGAAAGACCTCGGGAATAGCCATCCGAAGCGCGGGGAATCCCAAGACTGTCGGGTCAAGGCCGCCGAGTGCGGCTGCCGAGCGGCCATCAATTTCCGCCACGAGGTAGCACGAATGGTGAAACAGGTGCGGACGCTTCGTGACGGTGACGAGTTCGAGAAAGGCGAGGCACTGCTCCTCGGTGCCTCCGAGGACGACTTCCCATATTCCGCGGTTTACGTGCGCTCGTCCCGCGGTAAGAATCACCCACGCGAGAAACGGGGCATCATCCGGTCGTGCCGGTCGGATGTCGATTTTCATGGGCGGTCCTTTTCCTGGCAGTGTGATTCAGAAGTGCGCCTATGTTTGCGTCGGTGGCGGTCCTCGGTAGGGGCGGGTCTCAGACCCGCCCCTACACGGCATATTGCGTTGTTCAACGCCTCACCTTGCTCATGACCAGGCGGCAGGCTACTTACGGAACGGTCCACTAGCCCACGCGTCAGTCCACCATCATGAGGCAATACTCGTTATTCGTGTCCGTCCTTTCTCGGAGCGGCTCAATGTAGAATCCATTATTTCGGGCCGTCTGGTACACGTCGATGCCGCAGCCTTCCATAGACGGTCTGGCTTTCCCCGGCATGGCGCAGGGCTTGTCTTCGAGGACACCGCACTTCTTGCAGAGACGACACGGGCCGGCCACGAACACGAATGCCTTGTAGTACCCGTCCTTGAACATCTCACCCTCAAGCTCCACCAGGGCATCGAAATATCGCTGGTAGTGCTTGGCCCTGTCGGGCATGTCGGGTACTTCGATGTGGAACAGAATCGCGCGGCGGTACGAGTCCAGCACCTGCCGCGTCTGCTCAGGACCGGGCGTTCGGGGTGGGCAGCAATGGCCTCGGCCGTATCCCGGGCAACCAAACCGGCACTTCATCCATACCCAAGCCGCGGTAACGACGCTGCTCGGCAGGACTTGTTTGACATTGGTCGCTCCACACTCGATCGCGCGGCGGCAGTACGGTTCCAGATCGCTGTCGGCCACGACGATCCGTTCTTCTCGAAATCGACTCAGAGGTGAAATCTGCACCAGTCGGCCCTCCAGGATTTGTAGTTTGTGGCTATTGATTACCAGAATAGCGGACCAAATGTGAAGGCTGCGGTCGCAAAAGTGTAACCCTTCAGTCATTCACTGCGAGAAGCAACAACCTGTCGGAAATCAGGGAATCGGCTACATCCTCTGGGGGTGGCTCCGACGTTATACGTCGGAGCGCCGACGGCGTAAGAGGTGTTGATCGGTCATCACGCAACTTCTCCATGTGAGAGAGGACGAGGACCTCTTGTTGCTTCGCAACCCCGACGTGTAACGTCGGGGCTACCCTTCTGCCGGGGAGAACTCAATTTTTGGTTTCTGGCGGGCCGGCAGAGACGCCGGCCTCTACCATTTGAATTGGGAGTGGACAGCCAATCAACACAGGTGCAGCGACGGCTCAGTGTAGGGACGGGCGTCCCCCGGATCGAGTCCGGGGCCGGGTCTGCCCGTCCGTCTGGTACGTTTGTGCTTTCGAAGAAGTGACTTTGGCGGTCAGCCGGTGTGCCTCCGAAGCGAAGTTAGTCACGCGGGACGCGTGACGTCCGAAGCGGAGGAGGCACACCGGCCGACTCACGGCACATCACTTCCCGAACATATCCTTCATACGCAACAACAACGACAGGTCGCCCGATGTCTTGTATCGTTGCTGCATGAACATCTGTTGCCCGTCTGCCTTGCCGGTTACCACGTCCATCCAGACCTCGAACGGGGAGTCAACGATCAAATCGGCTTTGTCCGCGGGCCCTTCTGCGGGCTCGATCTTTCCGTTGTCGATCTTGAAGTGGCAGACTCCCTCAACTTCGCCGGAGAAATTGAACTGGAGGACAGCGCTCGTACCTGCTGCGCCCGCGGCGTTGAATCCGCTCGCCATGAACACCAGGAAGTCCTCCACGGTTTCCGGACGCGGCGGCATGCCCCTTTGCTGAAACTCCGCTGGTGTTATTCCCTCCCGAATGCATGTCTTCCAAAATATATTGGCCATCTTAGCGAACGCGTCGAAATCGTCGACGATGGGCCTTGTTATGCGTTCCATAATCGCTGGAGAGATGCTCTGCGATTGAACCAACTCGCGGCCGGCCTGAGTGAGCGCATCCAGAATGTCAGCCCTCGTTTCGGCCATTTCGGGCCGCATCAGCGACTCCGCCGCGGGTCTGTAGATTTCGGCTAGGAGACCCTTGCCATAGAGAAAACGTACGTAAGAAGAGAGCAGGTCGAAGACGGATGCCTCGGGAAACCCAGCCACGGAGAGGAATACGGCTTTTGGGGGCTCCTGGCGCAGCGGGTGGTAAGTCTCGCCGTCACGCCGGTAAAGCCAGGGCTCCGCAATTGGAAGCGTCCGCTCAATGAACGCTTTCAGGGTCGCGTTGACGGTGAAGTGGTACAGAGGTGTGGCGTAAACGGCCATGTCCGAGGCCAGCAATTTGGGAAACAGCTCGGTGGTCATGTCATCCTTTTGGAGGCATACTCCCGGCGTTTTCGTCCAGCACCCGAAGCACCCGAGGCAATTTCTGATCTTCTTCCGGCGTAGATTGATGATCTCCACTTCCGCGCCCGCGTCGCGCATGCCGGAAACGAGCGCGTCCAGCAACATCTTCGTCTTGCTGGTTTCGTCATTTCGTGGACTGGAATTGAAAGCGACAACTTTCATGGCTGTTTCCTTTCGAAGATGTGACGAGTTCGTCGTTTGTGCCGGTCCTTGAGGCGATTCCGCTGGGAATTCCTCTCGAGCTGTTTGTGGATGCGTGGGAGTCGAACGTGGAGCCGCTGGGCTCTCGATAACCGAAACGCTCGTCTGTATGTTAGGAAGACGGAATCTCCGCATTTCCGCGAGGGTGGGCAACCCGTGACGCTTCAGATAGTGATCCGGAAACCTGAAATTGAACGGCATGCCGACACCAATAATCAAGGTGAGAGGGATTACTGCCCGAGTAATGACCGACGGGTAAAGGCTCAAGATGACGCAGATCGCGAAAATGCCTGCCCATGCGAAGGTCATGATTCGATTGATGTCCTGGAAAATCGAGGTCTCCCAGACTGCTTTGGGCGCAAGCTTCTTTGCATAGTGATAGGTGAAGGGGTCCAGACCGATCAGCGGCGGAAAGATAGCCGCGAAGAAGAGGCAGAGGTAAATCCCCGTTACGGCATATTCGGTCAGGATGGCGGCGCTTCCACCGGGCCACAGGGCCAGGAACAGCACGATCGCCAGAAAGTAGGCCGAGACCGCCCAATCAAAGTAGGTCGGCTTGTCCCACCGGAGGGCCATCGCGAGACAGAACCCGCAGTACGCAAGCAGGACGATTGCCGCGACCAGCAAGCTGCCGGGTTCCCTCCCCGTGGACGCCCAGACCTTGAAGAATGCCAAGGCGGGAAAGGGTGCGATGTAGAGGAAGAGCTGCTGACTTCGGGTCAATCTTGGCGTATGTCTTTCCGCCACGACCGAGTTCATTCGTGCTTCTCCTTTTCCTCTTTCTCGAGAGAATCGATTACCTGGGAAAGGTTGCGGCTGAGATTGCCGAAAAAGCGCAGGCCGAATTCATAGCAGAGAAACTGAAACCGGTCGGCGCGAGCCTCGATTTCGGGGCGAGCAACTTCCATCTGTCGCTGCGCCTCCTTCACAAAATTCAGATAACTGACGACGAACGCCTGCCGCTCTTCAGGGGAAAGGTGCGCGAAGAAGAAGAGGCGCATCACGAAGGGGCTCTTGGGTTGGTCACGAGGGAGCGGTGACTTCAAGGCATCGAGAAAGGCTGCCTTTCCGGCATCTGTAATCGTGTAGACCTTCCGGTTGGGGCCGTCGCTGCGAATCTCCAATCGTTTTGAGATCAACCCCTGTTTCTCCATTTTCCTGAGCGCGGGGTAGATCGACCCGTAACTGAGACCTGAGAAGAAGGAGAAAGAGATCGAGAAGGCCTTTTTGAGGTCGTACCCCGTCATGCTGTCACGCATGAGGAATCCGAGAAGTATCGACTGGATGTCCATGGGGGCCTCCCTGGTGTCAGACGATACATATCGAAACGATATATGTCAAACAATAAAAGAGAAGGTCGTGCGATCCGCCGAGGCGATTGCGTGATGAATGGTGGGGGCGGGTCTCAGACTAATGAGCTCTTATACAAGTGAAAATGGCGGGCACCCCGCCAGACGCGGGGCCGCCACCGAACATGGTAGGGGCCGGCGTCCCTGCCGGCCCTTTCTATCTCACTTGTTAGAAAGCGCACCGGAATGAGTGCACGATTTCCATATCTTGGTTCCGCATTTTGCCGCTGGAGATTGCTTCGTCGCTCCGCTCCTCGCAATGACAAGTTTGGGTGTGTCATTGCGAGCGAAGCGAAGCAATCTCCCTCGAGCAGAATACGTCACCGTACTTGCGCCACAGTGTACTTAGCCGCGCGGTCCGTCATTCGCGTACCGCATTACCATCTTCTTTCTTCCAGCCCGGTGGCGGTATTTCTCGTCGGGATACCCCAAAGCGATGATGGCATAGACGGTCTCCTGGTCTGGTATACCCAAAGAGGCCTTTACGCTGCGGTCACGATTCATGGCTTCCACTGCCATGCCAGTGAGGCAGGAGCCCAGCCCCATGCTGTGAGCGGCAAGGAGCATATTCTGGGTCGCGAGCATGGCGTCTTCTTTCGGAAGGGTCGCTCCCGGTTTCGATCCCACTACGATTGCAGCAGGTGCACCGTAAAACAGTCGATCTCGGCCGGTCTTCCTGAATTCGGCCAGGCCCTCTTTCACGAAGTCATGGTACTGCCGATAGTAGTCGTCGAGTTCAGGTTTGCCGACCAGTGTGAGAAACGTGCGCAGAATGCGCCTTTCTGCGAGTTTGTTGAGCTTCTCGTAGAACTCCCCAACGGCAACGGCCAAAGAGCGCACTGCGTCGGGAGTCGGCAGAATGGTGAAGGTCCATTTCTGGGCGTTGGTCCCCGATGGCGCTGTTATTCCGATTTTCACCAGATCTTCCAGTATTCGCCGATCCACGGGATCTTGCTTGAAATTCCTGCAGGAACGGCGAGAACACATGAGCCGGACCAGTTGACCGGTGTCGAACTCACCTGGCCTAAGCCAGCGTCGATCAAGATCGAAAGTGGAAAAGCGTTCCAGGTTGTCGTCGAGGCCTCTAACCTGGATTGCGTTCACCGGACACACTGCCGCACAATGGCCGCAATTCAGCGACAGGTCTCCCACTACTGCCGCTTTGCCACCTCGTACGGCGATCGTGCCGAAGGGGCAAACCTTTTCGCAGAGCCCGCATCCAGTGCAGAGATTCTCGTCGATTACCGTTGTGACTGTCATGTCGATCATGCCAATAATCCTCGTTCCGATATTCTACGTGTCCTGTAGGGGCGGGGTTTATCCCCGCCCGATCTCTTTACCCGGCTGGCGGGCTACAGAAGAAATCCCGAAAGTCGAGATCTTGAAACTGGACCAAATAGTGTTGGTTTGTGAACAGACCCCATCCCCCAGCCCCTTCCCCAAGTATGGAGAAGGGGGGCGGTGGAAGCCCCCTCTCCACCCTTGGAGAGGGGGTTGGGGGGTGAGGACGTCGGCCCTCACGGTGAACGCTTGCCCTTTCTACACCAAATCTTCCGGCCGTATCGGCAGGGTACGCACGCGCTTGCCGGTGGCCGCGGCAACTGCATTCGCCACAGCGGGCGCAACCGGAGGCACTCCGACTTCGCCGATGCCGGTCGGCGCAGCAGTGCTGGGCACGATATACACCTCCACTTCGGGCATTTCGTCCATGCGCAGCACCGGGAAGTCATGGAAATTGCTCTGCTCGGCCTGCCCGTCCTTGATAGTTATTGCGCCCTTGATCGTCCCGGTCAGGCCGAACGCGATGCCACCGCTGATCTGTGCTTCGACGATCTTCGGGTTGATCGCCGTGCCGCAATCCACGGCAGCCACGATTCGGTGCACCTTCACTTTACCCTTCGCATTGACCGACGCCTCGGCGACCATCGCCACCGGCGTTCCATCGAAATCGTCGAGCGCAATCCCTCGATGCGCACCTGACGGAAGCGGCTTGCCCCAACCGGCTTTAGTGGCGGCCAGTTCGAGAACCGCGCGCAATTTCGGCTCATTTTTTAGCAAATCATACCGCATCCGATAAGGGTCCTTACCGGCCGCGGCCGCGATCTCATCCACGAAGGATTCCACAACGAAAGCATTTCTCGTGTTGGCCACGCCGCGCCATAGCCCTACCGGCACTCCCGGATTGTCGTGGATATACTCCACTCGGACATTGTCGATGGCATAACCCACGGTGCCCGCGTTGATTGTCGCATACTTGGCGGACATCAAGTATTTCGTGATCGGCAGTGCCACCGTCGTCACTGCATTCTTGACCGGACGCGGCACCCAGCCCGGCATGTAGGCCGGCATGAATGCCTCCGCGAACGAGTCCAACCATTCGTTTCCCACGAGCCTATGCCAAAAAGCCAGCAAAGTGCCGTCAGCGGCCAGCGCTGCCCGAACCACCTGATACGACGCGGGACGAAAGTGGTCGTTTCGGATGTCCTCTTCGCGGCTCCAGATCACCTTAACGGGCGCTTTCACTTGCTTGGCAAGCTCAACGGCCTCTGCGACGAAATCCGCGGACGCGCGACGACCGAAGCCGCCGCCGAGGAACGTGGTATGGACTTGCACCGCGTCTACATCAAGGCCTGTTACAATTGCTCCAATCTCCTGCGTGCCGCCCTGGATCTGAGTCGGGGCCCAGATGTCGCAGACCCCGTCATGAATATGCACGGTGCAATTCATCGGTTCAGGGCAAGCGTGAGCTTGAAAAGGCAGCTCGTACACGGCCTCCAGGACCTTGGCCGCTGCCGCGAATGCATGGCCCACGTTCCCGTGATCTTTGACTTTTCGACCGTTGGTTTTTGCCAGCTCCGCCCAGCGCGCCCTGATGCGATCAGTGGACAGGAGCCGTTGGCCCTCCGATGCTTCCCATTGGACTTCAACCGCCTCGGCCGCCTGCGACGCTCGCCAGTAATCATCCGCCACCACAGCCACGCCTGTGGTGATGGGCACAATGTGCCGAACGCCCGGCATCTGCTGTGCATTGGTTGCATTGATGGATTTCACGCGACCGCCGATGACAGGCGGGTGAATCACAGTGGCAGTGAGCATTCCCGGCAGTCGCACGTCGGTCCCGTATACGGCCGAACCGTCGATCTTGGCCGCGGTGTCGAGCCGCGGAAAGCGTTTGCCGATGACCTCGAACTGCTGGTGGCTCTTGAGCACAAGGCTTTGCGGCAGCGGAAGAGAAGCGGCCTTCTCGATCAGCTGACCATACCGCAAGACTCGGCCGGTCGGCTGATGAACGACCGTTCCGTTTACCGCGCGGCATTCCTTGACTGGCACACCCCACGTATATGCCGCGGCCTCGATCAACAATTCCCGTGTGGCCGCTCCGGCCTTCCGGAGGACATCCCAGCTTGTGCGCACGCCGGTGCTCCCGGTAGTCGCCTGGATGCCCGCGAGAGGGTTCTTGTATACGGGTTTTGCGGGAGCAATTTCAGCGCGCACTTTCTGCCAATCGACCTCCAGTTCTTCCGCTACGATCATTGCCAGAGCGGTGGTTATTCCCTGACCCATTTCCGAATGCTTGACCATCACGGTCACACGATCGTCCGCGCTGATGCGGATCCACGCGTTCGGTATGAGCTCTTGCTTACCGTCTTCCGACGCGGTCAAAGTCGGTAGATCCGGGCATATTCCGCACCCAACGACGAGGCCCGCTCCCGCGACCGCACTTACCTTGAGAAAAGTGCGTCTATCTAGATCCACGACATGCTCGGGCATGGGATCACCTCCCAGCCGCGCGGCGGACAGCCCGCCTGATCTGCGGGTACGTGCCGCATCGACAGAGCACCGCGGACATGGCCGCGATGATCTCCTCATCGGTGGGGTGAGGGTTGGATGCCAAGAAAGCGGCCGCGGTCATGATCTGCCCCGGCTGGCAATAGCCGCATTGGGGAGCGTCCTCCTCGACCCAGGCTCGACGAAGGGCATCCGCGACCGGGCCGCGCAATCCTTCGATGGTGGTGATCTCCTGTCCCGCGACCTCCTGGACCTCAACCTGACAGGATAGAACCGGCTTGCCGTCCGCGTGGACCGTACAGGCCCCGCACTCGCCGATTCCGCAGCAAAACTTGGTGCCGGTAAGCCCGAGCGTGTCCCTGAGCACCCAGAGCAACGGCGTTGCGGGGTCCACATCGAGGCTGTGAGTTTTTCCGTTGACGCTGAGCGAAAGCATATGGTGCCTCCTTGATCGAAATCTCGGATGTCATGGCACGGAGAGGGGGGTAACCTATTGAAATTGAACATGGTCGCTCGAACATGTCAACGGAAATGCTTTTCGACGGTATCCATTCAGCTATATCAGTTCTCGAAAGTAATCACGGATTGACTGAAAATGGCGGGCACGGGGGCCCGCCGCCACCAAACATGGTAGGGGCCGGCGTCCCTGCCGGCCCTTTCAATGTCACATGTTAGAAGGCGCATTGGTATAAGAACCCAATAGACAGGCGAGACGCCTGTCCCACCATGGCCTTCCCAAATTGTGCGACCGCTCCTTTGAAGGGCGGCGCGGTGGAGACCCCGTTCCGGCCCTACACCAAATCCGCCGGCCGTATCGGCAAGCTCCGCACGCGCTTGCCTGTGGCTGCGGCAACGGCATTTGCTACCGCGGGAGCAACCGGAGGCACTCCGATCTCACCGATCCCGGTAGGCGCCGCGGTGCTGGGCACGGTGAACACTTCCACTTCAGGCATTTCGTCCATGCGGAGTATCGGGAAGTCATGGAAATTGCTCTGCTCTGCCCTTCCGTCCTTAATAGTGATACCGCTCTTGATTGTCGCGGTCAGGCCGAACGCGATCCCACCGCTGATCTGTGTTTCCACGAGCTTGGGATTTATCACCGTGCCGCAATCGACTGCTGCCACGACTCGATGTACCTTCACGATGCCTTTTGCATCAACCGACACCTCGGCTACCATCGCCACGGGTGTGCCATCGAACTCATCGAGCGCGATTCCCCGGTAGACGCCTGCCGGAAGCGGTTTGCCCCAGCCGGCCTTTGTTGCCGCCAGTTCGAGGACTGCGCGCAGTTTTGGTGCATTCTTCAGCAAATCGTACCGCATCCGGTAGGGGTCCTTGCCGGACGCAGCCGCGATCTCATCCATGAAAGATTCGACCACAAACGCGTTTCTCGTATTGTACACGGCCCGCCACGGCCCGACAGGCACTCCCGGGTCGTCGTTGATATACTCGACACGAATATTGTCGATGGCATACCCCACAGTTCCCGCGTTGATCGTTGCATATTTGGCGGACATAGCATACTTCCCCACGGGGATCGCTGCTCTCGAAGCGCCGTTTTTTATGGGACGCGGCAGCCAATCGGGCATGAGCGCGGGCATGAGAGTCTCGACCAGTGGATCGACCTCATTCGGTCCTACAAGCCTATGCCAAAAGGCCTTCAAGCCGCCGTCAGCACCAAGCGCCGCCCGAACGGCCTGGTACGATGCGGGGCGGAAGTGATCGTTCCGAATGTCCTCCTCACGGGTCCAGATCACCTTTACGGGCGCCTTGACCTGCTTGGCAAGCTCAACGGCCTCGGCGACGAAATCCACCGAAAAGCGGCGGCCGTAGCCCCCGCCGAGGAACGTGGTGTGCACCCGTACCCCGTCCACAGCGAGACCTGCGAGAGCTGCCGCGATTGCCTGCGTGCTGCCCTGGTTCTGTGTCGGGACCCAGACGTCGCACACCCCGTCGTGGATGTGCACCGTGCAATTCATCGGTTCAGGGCATCCGTGAGCCTGATACGGCAGCTCGTACACAGCCTCCAGAACTTTGGCCGCGGCCGTGAAGGCACTGTCCACGTTACCGACGTCTTTGACTTTTGGACCGTCGGCCTTTGCCAGCTTCGCCCATCGCGCCCTCATCCGGTCAGTGGAGAGGCGCCGCCTATCCTCGGAGGCTTCCCATTCGACTTGAACGGCCTCGGCGGCCTTTGACGCGCGCCAGAAATCGTCTGCCACCACCGCGACGCCTGCGGTGATCGGCAAGATGTGCCGAACGCCTGGCATCTGCTTTGCTTTGGATGCATCAACGGATTTCACGCGGCCGCCCAGAACGGGCGGATGAACAACCGTGGCAGTGAGCATGCCCGGAAGCCTCACGTCGGTCCCGAACACGGCCGAACCGTCAATCTTGGCAGCGGTGTCGAGCCGCGGATAGCGTTTGCCGATGACCTTGAACTGCTGGTGGCTCTTGAGCGCGGGGGCCGGCAGCGATGGCAGAGACGCGGCCTTCTCGAGCAACTGCCCGTAGCGCAACGCGCGGCCGGTCTCCTTATGAACGACGGTTCCGTTGACCGCGCGACACTCCCTAATCCCGACACTCCATGTCGTCGCTGCGGCTAGGATCAGCAACTCTCGCGTGGCCGCGCCGGCTTGTCTGAGGATATCCCAACTGGTGTGCACGCCGGTGCTTCCGCCCGTCGCCTGCACACCCATCGCAGGGTTTTTGTATGCAGGGTCTGCCGGAGCGATTTCCGATCGCACCTTCTGCCAATCGACTTCCAGCTCTTCCGCGACAATCATTGCGGAGGCTGTGGTGATTCCCTGTCCCATTTCCGAGTGTTTCACCATGACGGTTACACGATCGTCCGCGTCAATGCGAATCCACGCGTTGGGCGACAGCTCTTGTGGCTTGTCGCCGGGCTTGCTCAAAGTCGGGGAACTCGAGTTGTGGATGCAGCCGACGAGAAGGCCCACTCCCGCGGCTGCGCTCACTTTGAGGAAGAAGCGTCGGTCAAGGTTTATGGTGTGCTCGGACATATGATCACCTCCCAGCCGCTCGACGGATAGCCTGCTTGATCTGTGGGTACGTGCCGCATCGACAGAGGACCGCGGACATGGCCGCTTCGATATCCGCGTCGGTTGGGTGAGGATTGGACGCCAGGAGAGCCGCAGCGGTCATGATTTGCCCCGGTTGGCAATAGCCGCACTGAGGAGCGTCCTCTTCGATCCAGGCTCGGCGGAGGGCGTCGGCAACCGGGCCGCGCAAGCCCTCTATGGTCGTCACCTCACGGCCCGCAACCTCTTGGACCTCCACCTGGCAGGAGAGGACCGGTTTGCCGTCCACATGGACCGTGCAGGCGCCGCACTCGCCGATTCCGCAGCAGAACTTGGTGCCTGTGAGTCCGAGGGTGTCCCGAAGCACCCAAAGCAACGGCGTTTCGGGGTCCACCTCAATGCTGCGGGCCTGTCCGTTGACGCTGAGAGAGATCATTCGATGCCTCCTTGACTAAAGCGTCACGCGTTGGGAATTGCGGGAAGCCTCAACCGTGACTTGAATTGCATGAGGTGTTCGTAGGGGCGGGGTTTATCCCCGCCCGCTCCCATCGGAGTGAACATTCATTCCGATAAGCGCCCAAAAAAAAGCCTCTGGTATCCCCGACGCTTTCTCATCGCCGGATCGCCTCCCAGCACAGCTCTTCCGCATGCGCTTCCGCTTCCGGGGTGCGCGCCAATTCGTCCGCCTGAAATGCCTTTTCCACTCCGCAAAACGCTCCGGTGATGAGAGCAAAAGTCAGTTGCGGCGGCACGTCTTTGATGACCAGATTTCGGCGCAGCTCGTCAAACATCGCCAGGAAACGATCTCTGAACCCGTCGGACAGTGCTCTGCTGGCTTCGTTCAGATAGGACGCGTGACAGTGGAATTCGAGGAAGTTGAGCGCCAGAGGGTTGTCACGAGAAAACTCTGCGAAGCGGTGCCAAAGCTCATGAAAAAGCCTCCGCGGGGGAAGATCGGCCGGCAAATCCGCGAGCAGCGATTCCGCCAGTGTCCTTTTCCAGTGCTGGAACAGGGCATTCACGAGGTCGTCTTTGTCCGCGAAGTATCGGTAGATGGTACCTGCGCCGACCTTAGCCCTGTCCGCGATCATCGCGACGGTGGCGCCGTGAAAGCCGCGTTCGGAGAAGAGTTCGAGGGCTGCGACGAGTATAGCTTCTTTTCGGTCCATGGTTCAGTCGCCGCGTGCGATCCATTTCGGAATGAACATTCATTCAGAATTTAGCGGAACCTCCTCTCCCATGTCAAGCGTTTTCGCCACCCAATTCATCCTGAAACTTCACGATCTTGAAGTGGTAATCGTTCATCTGGGCGATGATCTTCGGGGACCAGTGCTCAGAGAACTTTGAAAACTTTTCAGCGAGATTGATTGCGGTTTTCATGCGTCTCCTTTCGCACGTTGGCTGACCACGGACCGGTAAGCCCCCAGCGCTGCCGGGGGCGCTTACTCAACCATACTAGCTCCCATGGGTAAGAAGCCACAACGAGCGATGAGAATCGGACGGAATCCCGTCCGTGGCTTCGCCCCGGATGGGATGGTTGCCTTCCGTGGGCCATTCTTGATTCCAGTCTGATCGAGGGGGAGACTCCATCTCCCCCTCGGTCACCCCCATCCGCAGCCCCAACCTTCGACCACATGGGCGAGCGATTCTCATGTGAAGGCGATCGACCTCAAGGCTTTATGTACGCGTAACCCTGGGCTTGCAGGTCGATCAATTCGAGTATGCCCGCGGGGACCACTTCGCACAGGCGAAACAGATCGGCCTTCTCGATCTTGTTCTTCGCGAGAGCGTTCCTGCAAGCCAGGAAACGGACGCCGAGCTTGTGCAGCTCTTCCATGTCGGCTGCCCGCTCCCCGACTTTGTCTTTATGGAAGAGCCTTACCGCTTTGCCGTTCGCAACGATCCGAACGCTGCACTGCTGGGCCGGCACTTCTTTGAACAGGTTCTTGATGTTTTCCAAGGCCAGAGTCAGTCTCTCTTCCTGATCCATGTCAAGATGGAAGACGACCTTGCGTTCAGCTGGCATATTGCGGCGCACCTCCTGCTGCGATTCTTTACCGGCGATTGTCTGTTGCGCTCCTGCCCGATCGCCGTAAGTGACGCAAAGAAAACCCGAGTAAACCAACAAAATCAGCATCATCGCAAGACATTTCTTCATAGATGCTCCTTTTCCACCGGAAGGACGCTCCGCGCTTCCGTCAATATGGGACTTGGATCGGATGTAAACACGCTGCAAGCCAGACGCCTGCAAGAGGGACCGTCGGGCGTGTCCCGTCTTGTGACCCCATTGGCCCCGAGAAGTTCCCCAGTCTTCTCGACGTGTCTGTGCAATCCTGGGTTTCTGATCCTTCCCGTCGAAGTCATGGGAAGGCACGGGAAGGTATCCTCAGCGGAATTGATTACTCCCAATCAGTGTTTCACCACCGATAAAGGTTCGGCTTTAGCCCTCTGGTGCTCTTCGGCAGATAACCAGCCACGATCGGCCATAACTCTTAAGACCTGTTGTTTTCTTTCCTCAGCTTTCCCCGGGTTCCTGATTGGATTGTAGAAGCTCGGACCAGCGGACAGGCCCGCCAGAAGGGCGGCTTCGCCCACGGACAACTGCTCCACTGATTTTCCGAAGTAGTGACTGGCGGCCTCTCCGACTCCACAGCATCCTTCGCCCAAATAGACTTGGTTGAGGAAAACCCACAGAACTTTCTTCCGGCCCCATGTTTCTCCTATTCGGCGTTCCAGTATGTCGCTCCTGATTCCCCGTCCAAGATGTGTTCGGTGCCGCCACAGAAACCCCATGGCGACGTAGTGGGTGAAGCGGATCCTGCCATCCCATGCCGAATCGCGGTTCAGAAATGACACGTCCTCAACAGCGAAAAAAGCGTTCGCCACATGCGGTGGGACGTGATCGATGTCAACCGGAAAATTGGGCCTTCTGCAATGCAATTTCGTCTCGACGCGGCCTGCGGCGTCCGACGCAAAACAGGGAACCATCGGTTCGTAGCGCTCCAATTCCGCCGGGGACGGAAGATCGTGAGTGAAATAGATGTATGCTCCGCAGAGGAAGCCGGCCACGAGCATGGCAACGAGACCAGTTATGGCCCCCGGAATAATGACAAGGGCTTTGAAGAGGACTCTTGTCCATCTTGGCAGCTTCAGGCGTCTCGCATCTACCATATTAATGGTGTCCGAGTACGGCGGTGTGGATCTACGGTTGAGCTGCACTGGGTATTCACTTGCTACTCTCCAACGGCAAACTGGATTTCTCTGGTCTTTTCCACCACCTTGGAGGCCGACAATATTTCGATTCCAACCACGCCGCCGTCATAACCGAAATCGACGATGGTTCCCGGGCGAACTTCGTCACTCTCTCGAATCCGTGCGTCACGAAACGTAATGGTCAGCGTATCGGTTTCCTCGTCATATCGTATTATCATTCCGCCGTCACCTCCGGTACCTGTCCAACTGGGAGGTCCTGTACGCGGTCACGACCACTTGCTCCTCTGACCCGTATGCTAATAGCTTCTTACGTTCAGACTGGTGGAGCTTCCAGGTAATGTCAAGATCTTTTGGGCGGTTCCGTCCTCAGGAGATGGTGGGCGCCGGCGCGGTGAAATCGATGGACATCATGACGCTCAGGATAAATATGGTCAGAATGGAGAAGACAAATAGCTTCCTGGCCCAGAGCCGCTCATCGGATGCCTTGTAGCCCGACCAGGCCAGATACAGCCAGGACAGGCCCAGCATGATCGCCACTGCAAAGGTGCTGTAACCGGTGTAACCCGCAAAGGTCAACATCAGCGAGGCGGCCATGAAGGCCAAGATATAGCCGACAATATGCCTTTTTGCAGCGGCTGTTCCCTGCCTGACCGGCAGTACCGGGATGGCGGCAGCAACGTAGTCATCAAACCGAAAAACTGCGATTGCATAGCAGTGAGGTATTTGCCACAGACTGAAAACAGATAGCAGTATGATAGCTCCCAGGTCGAATTGACCGGTGACAGCGCAATATCCCGCAAGAGGCGGCGTGGCTCCCGCCAGACTGCCGACCAAAGTGCTGTACACGGAATTGCGTTTCATGCACAGGCTGTAGATCCCCACATAAATCACAAGGCCCGCTAGCACGATTACCACGGACAGCAGGTTGGTTGCCGCCCAGAGCAGTGAAATGCCCGCAACGCCCAAAATCGTGGCGTAGATTACGGCGATCTTCAGTGAGATGACACCATTGGCAATCGCGCGGTCGCGTGTCCGCATCATCTTTCGGTCTATTTCTCTGTCCACACAGTTATTGAAAACGCAACCGGAAGCCACAACCAGGGATATGCCGATGAGCGTCGCCGAGAGAGCAACGACATCAACCCGGCCTTTGGAGGCAAGAAAAAAGCCCGCTGCTGCGGAAATAAGGTTGCCCAAAACGATCCCCGGTTTGGCAACGAGCAAATAGTTTTTGATTCTTTCAGGCATTTTCACATCATTCGATGATACAAGTTGAACATGATCCAGATGGTTCCTCCGACGAACAGGACCATGATCAACACGGTGAATATCAATGCCAGCACGTTCCAAGCTGCGGCAGATGACGTATCCAGATGCAGGAAATAGTACAAATGCACCAGAATCTGCACGATGCCCGCAATGAAAATGGCGGCCAAGGTCGCGGAGGAAGACCACGTGCCGCCCATCACCAACGCAAATGGAATGGCGGTAAGAATAAGCGCAAGAACGAAACCGGTCAGGTACGATTTGAGAGAGCCCCTGCTGGCGCCGGTGGTGTCGATAGCTGCTTGGCTCATTTACATGACTCCCATCAGGTAGACGATACTGAATATGCCGATCCAGACGATATCCAGGAAATGCCAGAACATACCCAGGCGCATCAGCCGTGATTGAACGGGGGAGGTCAACCCTTTGACGGTCACCTGACCTATCATGACCGCCATCCAGATCAGCCCGAAACTCACATGGGTTCCGTGGGTCCCTACCAGAGTGAAATAACTCGAAAGGAAGGCGCTGACGTCCGGTCCGTGGCCCGCGGCAACCATGTGGTAGAATTCATTGATCTCCATTAAGACAAATCCGAGCCCGAACAGAAAGGTAACGGCGAGCCCCACCAGGACTCGCGTCTTCACGCCGTTGTGCATGCCCACCATGACTAGACCGTAGGCTACGCTGCTGAACAGCAAGAGCAACGTTTCACCCAACACGTAAGGCAGTTCAAACAATTCCTTCCCTGTCGGTCCGCCGGCATAGTTGTTGCCCAGCACAGCATAAGTTGCGAAGAGCGTCGCAAAAATGATGAGGTCGCTCATAAGGTAGAGCCAGAAGCCGAGTGCCTGCATCGCGACGGTATCGGGGTGTTCGACTTCTTCAGCATGAGCAATGCCGATGGTCATAGCGTCTGTTGTCATCATTCAGGTCTCCGCTACAGGTCTTGTAATGGGCCGTTTTTCTGCGGGACGTCAGGTCGCAACGGCAGCCAGTTGTCGATAGCGCTCATTTTCGATTCGTTCGACCTCGGCCGCGGGTATGACGTAATGGATGTCATCGTCCATTGCGCGGGCAATGACCGTGAAAAGCATGCCCAGCGCGGCCAGTACGGCCAGCCACCAGATGTACCAGACCATGGCGAATCCGAACACGAAAACCAGTCCTCCGAGGATTAGTCCGTGCGGCGCGTTCTTTGGCATCTCGATGTCGTTGTATTGGTTCGGCCGGCGATATGCGACGCCCTTTTCCTTCATGTCGGTCAAGGCATCAATGTCATTTACCACGGGTATTGTCGCGAAGTTATAGACCGCAGGAGGAGAAGATGTCGTCCACTCCAAGGTGCGGCCGTCCCAGGGATCGCCGGTCCGATCGTCGAGGGCGCGACGCTCCTTAATGCTGATGAGCAGTTGAATTCCCTGGCACAGGATGCCGAGCGAGATCACAGCCACGCCCGCTGCGGCGGCGAGCAGATAGGGATGCCACGCGGGGGTGGCATAAAACGCCATCCTGCGGGGCATGCCCATGAAGCCCAGCACATACAACGGAACAAACGCGAGCAAGAAGCCGATGAGCCAACACCAGAATGCGCGTTTGCCCCAGCTTTCCTCCAAACGAAAGCCGACGGCCTTTGGAAACCAGTAATAATAACCCGCGAAAAAGCCGAACACCGCACCGGGGATGATCGTGTTGTGGAAATGGCCGATCACGAACAGGCTGTTGTGGAGCACGTAATTCGCGGATGGTAAAGACAACAGTATGCCTGAGGTCCCGCCAAGGGCGAAGGTCACGATGGCCCCCAGGGTCCAGTACATCGGCGTAGTAAACCTAATGCGGCCACGATACATGGTGAAAAGCCAATTGAATGTCTTCACCCCGGTAGGGATACCGATCAGCATGGTTGCAATTCCGAAAAAGAGGTTCACGTTCGGGCTAGCGCCCATAGTGAAGAAGTGATGCATCCAGACGGCAAAAGACAGAATCGTGATGACGCCGGTGGCCCAGACCATAGATGTATAGCCGAACAACCGTTTTCCGGAGAAGGTAGCGGTGACCTCCGAAAAGATCCCGAAAGCAGGCAGAATGAGGATATAGACCTCGGGATGAGCCCACGTCCAGAACAGGTTTACATACATCATCTGGTTGCCGCCGAGCGTGTTAGTGAAAAAATGCATTCCGATGTAGCGATCGAGTGTTAATAGGACGAGAGCGGCTGTCAGAACCGGAAATGCCCAAACCACGAGCACCATAGTGCAAAAACTCGTCCAGACAAACAACGGCAACCGCATGAGCTTCATGCCGGGAGCGCGCATTTTTATGATGGTGACGAGAAAATTGATACCGGTCAAAGTCGAGCCGACACCCGCGATCTGGAAGGCCCAGATCCAATAGTCCACCCCTACGTCAGGGCTGTACTCCATTTCGGTCAGCGGGGCATATCCCGACCATCCGGCTTTGGAAAACTCGCCCACCCCCAAAGATACCATGATCAGCATCGCGCCCGCTGCTGTCAGCCAGAGACTGAGCGAATTCAAGAAGGGAAAGGCTACATCCCGGGAACCGATTTGCTGAGGCACAACGATGTTCATCAACCCGGCCATAAACGGCATAGCCATGAAGATGATCATGATGGAGCCGTGGGCGCTGAAGATCTGATTGAAGTGGTCGGGGGACAGAAAGCCGAGAGAGCCACCCGTGGCAGCGGCCTGTTGCGCGCGCATCAGAATGGCATCGGAGAACCCTCGCAGCAGCATGATCACTGCGATTATAATGTACATGATACCGATCTTTTTATGATCGAGGCCGGTCAGCCATTCTTTGTAGAGGTACGTCCATTTGCCGTAGTAAGTGACCAAACCCACGATCGCCAAGCCCAAGAGAACCGCACCACCTACGGCGCCTATCGTGATCGGATCGTGATACGGAATCGCTGAAAGACTCAACTTCCCAAACATATCAATTTGCCTCCACAACGCCGGTACTTGGGTGTGTAGGAACGGATCCTCTGCTCATAGGACCGGAATGCTTGCCCCATGTTGGATCGTATTTGCGCAGGATATTCTCGAACAAATTCGGCTGAACTGAAGAGAAATAGGTGACAGGATAGTAGCCGGGGCTCGGTTTTGCGAGCTTCTCATATCCATTCCAATCGAGCTTTTCCGGTGACTCTCTGACCTTTTGCACCCACGATTGAAACTCTTCACGGGAAACCGCATTCGCCTTGAAATGCATGTCAGCATAACCACGGCCGGTGAATTGCTGATTGTGACCGGCGTAACTGCCTGGCTTATCAGCCAGGAGGTGCAATTGGGTTTGCATGCCTGCCATTGCGTAAATCTGGCTACCCAGCTGCGGAATAAAGAAGGAAGCCATTACGGTGTCGGAAGTGATTTTGAAGCTGAGGGGAACATTAACAGGAAAAGTGATTTGATTTACCGTTGCGATATTCTGGTCCGGGTAAATGAAGAGCCATTTCCAATCCAGACATATGGCTTCTATTTTGACCGGCTTGTCTGCCGAAGGGATGGGCCTATAGGGATCCAGAGCATGGGTGCTGGTCCATGCCAGAATTGCAAGGGCCGTGACAATGGCAATAGGAAATCCCCACATGAAGAACTCGACTTTAAGTGAATGGCTCCATTTAGGCATATAAGTCGCTTCAATATTGGAAGCCCTGTACTTTTTGGGGAACCAGAAAGCCATGATATAGACGGGGATGACGACGATCAGCATGAGCACAATAGCCGCAATGATGACGAACCGCTCCGCTTCGCCGATCGGTCCTTTGGGGTCGAACAAAAGTATCGTGCTGCAACCTCCGAGGAAAGGTACGGCAAACAGCGATGACAAGCCGACAAAGGCCAAATATTTCTGTCTCTTCATGTTTCCCCCAACGTCTCAACCGGAATCATGCGGCGGTCATGCCAATTCCGGGTTCCTTGTTCCAGAATTCGGTTAGGCTACCATTCTCCCGCGCCCGATAAGACCCGGGGCAGTGTCTCGCGAGCCAGGAGCACGGCAAAATCGTCTGAACGTCGCTAAAAGGACCTGGCTCTTCCTGTTCTTCACAGCGTATCCGACGGTAGGCCCCTCAGTCAACCAAAATGTCCTTGTCGTCGCAGACTTTGAGACCTGCGGGATGGCGGCCCGGGTGGAACGTGTCATTGCGAGCGTAGCGAAACAATCTCCACGCTTCACAAAAGGAGATTGCTTCGTCGTTTCACTCCTCGCAACGACACCGTTGACCGCTCGAGCCCGCAGGAAACTGAAGGAATACTTGTGGTCCTAACGATTCAATTATGTGCGGGACAGGCCACTGAAGGGCACGTCGCTTCATCGAAACTGCATTTGTACTATGAATATTTGCAGTCAGGTCTCAACAATTTGCATTGCTCATAGTGATAACAATGCGGCAATGGAACTAACCGGCTCTTTCCGAGTCTAATTATAAATAGGGCTGCAATAAAATGAGTCTGCTGCTTGTGAAGTATTCGCAATTACGGCTGGAGGCAGGATATTTGCTTTGAACGGGACTTTGTGCGCGGGGTGACATCATGAGAGACAGAGCACGATTTGGATTCAAATTCGTAAGTATCCTGGCCGCGTTGGTCTTGCTTCCGTGGATGGCGCCGCTGACCGCACGTTCAGAAGATGCGGCGGCGATCGTGCAAGATATCCACGGCCAAGCAACTCTGTACCAACCCGGCTCCATAGATATAATCAAGTTGGACAAGGGGGCTCAGATTGGGCCGAACGGTTTGATAAGCACCGATGCGAACAGCAAACTATTCCTGCGGTGGCAGGGCGGATTGTTCAGTTCAATGGGTGAGTCTTCTTCCCTCTCTTCAGCGACAGAAAGGGAAAGTGGGCAAGTCTCGCAACTCCAGATGGTTCAGGGAGCTGTGCGATTCACGACTGACACGAGCGTCACCAACCCGCCCTTAACCTATTCGGTCGTCACTCCTCTGGTGACTATCCAATCGGCAGCCGATGGTCAGCCCGTGGATTACACGGTTGAAGTCTACAATCCGACCGGTACGATGGTCACGGTGATTTCCGGCAAGGTCCGAATAGTGGATCGCTCCAGTGGCACACCGCAAGAAGGCGTGTATGAGGCGTGTCACGCTGTGAACTTCACTCAAGGCAAGAAGCCGGAAATCTACGCGAGTAACTCCAGCGACATGGGTAAAATCGCCAGCGTGACCACCATAGCAGGGACGTTGCCGACACCGGATACGTGCCCTATCAGAGTGGCCGGCGCTCCGCAAGTAGCCCCTCCACCGAGAGTGCGTGCATACGTGCCTGAATACTATGTGGATAGCGGTTTCATTGATTACTATCCGTACGCAAGTGTGCCCGTATATCCATATAGCGGCTACGGCTACGGGTACGGACTTGGCGGTTTTCTGGCGACATTGGCGGCCATCGGAAGCTGGTTCATTCCATACAACTATGCCGTGAGCCCGGCCATCGTTTCACTTTACGTGAACAGCTATCTCATCAACCAAGGAATTATCATCGGTCAGCAAATCATTAACAACTATACCAACGCTCAAGATCAACTGCAGTTGGCCCGGAATGTTGCTCTCAGCAACGGCAATCTCGCTCAGGCGCAGCAGCTTCAAGGCCAGTTGAATCAAGCGAGGGCAGCCCAAAACTGGGCAACTGCCAGGGTCGGCGAATTGCAGAACAGATTGACCACGCTGAACAACGAGACTGGTCGATTTCAGGGTCAATTGCCCCGCGGTGCGGACTTGGCGCGCACGGTGGCAGATTCATTTAACTCGCCGAGAAATGCGACAGTGGCCAGGAATTTCCAGGATCGTCTGAGGAACCAAAAGGCCTTGGCTGACCGGCTGACCGGACTTGGCCAACAGCAGGTTGACGGCATGCGGGCCAACCTGGCCTCGGTGCGCGACCCGTCTCAGCGGCTTGCGTTGAGCCGTGATGCAGCGGCAATGCAGCAGAATTTGCTGCAAGGTAAGGTTCCTATCACGCGCCAGACCGGCGAGATCGGAAACTTGGCTCGACAACTTGGACAGCAGCGAGACCCTGCAACACGTATGGCTACTCAGAATCGTCTCCTGGCAAGCGTGAAGACAACAGCCCCCAACACCGGCACAGAGAACGTGCTTATACCAATGCGCCTTCTAACATGTGACATTGAAAGGGCCGGCAGGGACGCCGGCCCCTACTATGTTTGGTGGCGGCGGGCCTCCGTGCCCGCCATTTTCAGATGTATGAAAGCGCATTGGTAT
>Ga0172373_10001433_pt1 | contig 38630 bp, 36 predicted proteins | sample Lak10m_2_FD_114546 | JGI IMG/M metagenome (GOLD analysis project Ga0172373, IMG submission 114546) | Freshwater microbial communities from Kabuno Bay, South-Kivu, Congo - kab_092012_10m | ecosystem: Environmental > Aquatic > Freshwater > Lake | place: Democratic Republic of the Congo... | reverse complement strand
GCAGGTCTGCGTGGAGTTACTACAACGCTGCACGACTCACTATCGCATTCGTCAGGTATTTCGAGAGGCGTTTCGATGAAGGCGTCGACTACCGTTCAGAAGTCTGGATCACGTGGGCGCGTTTGCATGCGGAGGGCTTCGACGAGGCTGCGTTGCATTTCATGCAGACCGAATGTCCGCTGATCTATTACACTGCAGAAGATCTGTATCGTTCGTCGAAGGAGGACGGATCCATATTGGAATGCCCGGAGCTGTGGGTGCAGGGATTTGACAAGCGAAACGAAGAGACGGATCTCCCCGTCGTATTGGAGCGGACGTTTTGAGGACCGAAAGGTCCGATGAAACGTCGTGGAAATCGCGACGCTCCGAGCTACTCCAAAGCGACGCCAGCGCAGTACGTTCTTTCGGCGTCTGCCTGTTGCGATGCGTGGAAGCAGGAGGGCAGCTTGGAAGAATCGTCGGACCCGGACCCCTCCATTCTGAGCGTGTAATCTTCCGAACGAGTTTCGGTTCGTCGGATTCGTCACGTCACTGTGGAACAGATCAGTACGTCGGCCTTCACTCAAGGTTTTATCGGTCCTGACGGACCTCAAACCTCTCATTCCGACTCGACGCAGGTTGCGAGAGAATTTAAGTATCGAAGACACGTAAAATTCTCAAATACACCCCACCGTACTGAGCTCGCGCAGCGCCACACGTCGCTTGGGAGTAGCTCGGACCTTTCATCTTAGCTACGCGTGTCGGTTCTAAAAACGAACGCTACAATACGACGCAGAACGCAAAGCGCCAATAGAACCTCGAGTGAATACCGCCGTACTGAGCTGTTCCACAGTGACTTGTACAAAACATACACGTCGTCGCGTTTCACGTGCCTGCTCCGGACCGGTGCATGTCGTGAAAGGGGGCGCGACCAGTGGTAGGTAGAGTAAAGACGGCAACGAAAAACAGCATGTCCAAGCTTTGGCGCCACGGCTTGACGACGGGTGTCCGCGTGGCGGACGGCAAATGGACGGTGGTTTCGCGCGGCGAGAACGGATGGTCCGACGCGACGTCCTTCGATCTGACGAATGCGTTGGGCGAGGCGGGCGTGGTGGGCGCGCTGGATCGCATGGACATTACGCGCGACGGCAAGCGCGCTGCGTTCACGGTGTCGTACGGTGACGCGCAGTTTGTGCAGGTGGTGGATACCGAAAGCGGCGCGACGGTGCGCATGATCGGCGTCGGCACCAAGTTTACGGAGACCAACTTCGGCGACGTGCGCTTTTCGCCGGACGGTCGCGTGCTGATCTGCACGTACCCGTACGCGGAGGATGCGTCGGTGAACCGCGTGATGGTTCGATTGGCGGCGGACGACTACATGACGACGTTTGCGGACGTGACGGCGCGCGATGCGGGTGCGTCGGCAGCGACGAGCGTGTTTGGCGCGCGTTTGGCGATCGTGCCGCAGGTGGGCAATGATCGCGGCTACATTGTGTCGGCGCTTTCGCTGGAGCCGCGCCGCATCTTTAGCTTCCGCATTGAGCTGGACGAGTCGGACGCGAGCGTGGTGGGTTCGCCCGCGCCGGTGGGGCTTGCACTCGCGCCCGCGCGCAACGCGTCGCAGTGGGGGCTCATGGGCGTGGACGTCAGCGCCGACACGAATGCGTTGGTCGTGACCAGCGCGACGGGCGTAGACGTGTACGACGTCAAGACGTCGCGTCTGATGCAAAGCGCCCTCACCACGGTCAAGGACCTGAACGACGTCGTGGCGTCGTGCGAGAACGGGCGCGTGACCGTATCCGTGGGCTCGCGCGTTGCGACGTCGGGCGCCGCCGCCGGCGCCACCGCCACCAGACCGACGACGTACGGGTCCTTGAGCGCAACCGAGCGCGGGCGCCGCGCGGGCGCCATGGCGGAGGCGAACCGCGTCGCGCGCGTGCGCGCTCTGTCCCCCAAACCGGGGCAGGCGCCGCGCGCGACGTCGCCGGTCGCGAGACTGCGCGCACTGTCGCCCACGCGCTACTCGCCGCCGAAGCCCGCCACCGTCGTCACCGTCGCACCGACGCCCGTTTTCCAACCCAAGGTCGTGGTGCGCCGCTCCGAAGCCACGCGCGACGGACGCTCCTACGCACACGTCGTGACGCGCGCCGCGCCGCGCCTGCGCGCACTCTCGCCCTCCCACAAGTGATCCTGCGTTTGCGTTTGCGTGTGTACGTGAGATTTACAACGTGCGCCGTACTAAGTTAAAGATTGAACAACAGTGTCGCACAACATGTCGCGCACAGCGGGGTCCACGTTTGCAGCTTGGTGCGTGGCGGCGAGCGAGATTCTTCCGCGCGACACCACCGCCATTGTGCAGGAGGCGCTGGCGATGTGCAACGACTCGCGCGTTTCAAAGCTGAACCCGATCACGGTGGCTGCCGTGAGCTGCTTTTGGGTTTGCGTGATGGAGGGCGGGTCTGTGTCGGAGGCGCTGTCGAACGCCTTGCGCACAGAAGGGGGATCTTTGGAGTACGCGCGCATTCTGACGCCGTCCGACAGCACGCTGCCGAGCGCGCTGCTGCAGGTGCGCGCGGCGTTGTGCGGCACAAGCGAACCGAACGAACTGGATGAGAAGATGGCGGAGGCGTTGGCGGCAGAGAACGAAAAGGTGCGAAAGCGGCTGGATGCGACGCCGTCGGCGCCGACGCGCGTAAAAACGGCGACGGCAGTGACGTGGCTTCTGAGTCACGTGCTGGCAAAGTGCGCGGTGGAAGTTGCGAGGTGCGTCAACACGGTGCTGGCGCCAGACTCCATCGAAAAGGCGCACCCGATCGGAACCGCCGTCGCGAACGTGGTGCACATGCTGCAGATGCACGACTGCTCGGACGGACGCTTTCGGATGGGGGAACTGGCGCGCCTGCTCGAAACGCAACGACCGGCACCGAGCCACACGACGCTGCCGCGAACCTCCGTCTCCACGCTCGTGCCGACAACAGAACCCGCAGCCGCACGCGCACCCTCCGTAGCTCCAGCACCATCCGTCTCCACGTCCAGATCCACCACCGCAGCCGCAAGCGCCACCTCCGTCGCACCCGCAGCCGCAAGCGCCACCTCCGTCGCACCAGCAGCCGGGCGCGCCCCTTCCGTCGCACCAGCAGCCTCCGTCTCCACATCCAGATCCAACGCAGAAACTGCCCCCTCCAGAACACACACCGAAGCCGCGCCTTCCGTCGCGCGCGCCGCCGCGACACCATCGTCCCTCGCGACGCGACGAAACGAAGTAGCTTCCAGCGAACCCACGGCGTCGACAACGCGATCCGTCACCGCGTCGCGCGTCATCCACACATCCTCCTCCACCGCCGCCACGCAACTGCAGCGCCGCAGCGTAAACGCCGAAGAAATGCCCAATCAAGAAACACTCAAGACGACGCTGCGCTTCTCCGCCGACGTGCTGAACGAAGACGCCAGACGACGCATGACGCGCTCGCGACCGATGCAAGACATCATCGAACTCGCACGCATCACGCTCGACTCTGCCAAACGATGGCAGGACCTGCTGCCCGACGAAGTCTCGAACGAAGAGGAGGAAATCGCCGCCCAACGCGTCGCAGATGTCATCTTCAACCTGTCCTCCTTCCTGCGCTCGCACGCGTAAAAGAGGGGTTTCAACGCCGCGACATCATATTCGGTGTGTGTGAGAAAAACCAATCGTTGTGCTGATATGCTCCACGTTAAATACGTTACGCATGGAAGGGGCGCGCACGGTGCCAATAACGGACGTTTCCGAGCTGGATCGGCTCCTGAAGGAGTCTTTCGATCCGAATCGCTATCCGGAGAACAACTCCATCATCAACAGGCCTGCGATGTCGGACATCATACACTTCTTTGACGGCTTCGCCAACAAGGACAAGTATGACCAGCACCGCGCCGTCGGGTTGCGTCGACTGCGGCGCGGCGAACCGGTGCCGCGCGCGCTGGACGTGGAGCACGAGACCATGGAGAAGTTCCGCGCGCGCCGACAGGCGGTGCAACGCGAAGAACAGCGCATTCTGGATAAGAAGCTTGGAAGGTCGCATAAGCGCAAAGAGGAGGAAGAGGAGGAAGAGGAAGAAGAAGAAGAAGAAGAGGAGGAAGAAGAGGAGGAGGAGGAGGAGACGGAGCAGGAGCGACGCGACCGAATTCGCATGGAGCGCCGGTTGATGAAACAGCATCGCGGCGCTTCGACGGCGAGTTCGACCGTTTCTTCTCGTGCAAAGACTGTTGTCGCAGCCGTGCCCGCCACGGATGAACTGCGCCGGCTCTTTACGCTGAACGTGACGAGCGAAATTCGGAGACTGCGGCAGGAAATTACCAGTTTGGGGGAAACGGTCGGGTACCGCATTCGCACGCCGCTGACGGGCAGCTTGGAGGAGCATCAGCAGGAGTTCAACGAGGTGCAGCAACAGATTGAGAAGAATCAGTACACGGAAACGTACTGGCAGAATATGCTGATTGCGCTGAAGACGGTGGAGTCGCTGAACGCGTGGTCGGGCAAGCCGCTGGAGTTGGACGACCTGGATCTGCACTTTGAAAAGAACATTGGCTACGCTCGGTTTCGCCCGCAGCTGGAGCGTTTGTACCATCAGTACCACTGGACGACGGGCACGAAGCCGCCGATGCAGGAGATTGTGCGCATGATGGGCACTTACATTTGGAAGTATCACTGGGACCAGAAGAAGAACAAGAGCCGCGCGAAGGAGCGAAGACGGCAGGAGCCGCGAAACGTGCGCGTGGTGGAGCGTCGAGAGCGACCGAGCGAGGACGCGGGCGGCTTGGGCGGCATTGCGGGGGCGCTGAGCGGTCTGTTTGGTGCGGGCGGAGGAGGTTTAGGAGGTTTAGGAGGAGGAGGAGGAGGAGCGGGCGGCGACAACCCGATCGCGAGCATTCTGCAAAACTTGACGGGGCAAGCGGGCGCCGCCGCCGGAGCCGAAGGCGCCATGAACGGAGACTTTTTGCAGAACGTCATCAGCCAAACGCTCAACTCGTTCCTGGGGGCGGGGGCGCCGACCGTGCCGAGAGCGTCGTCCAACGTGGAGATGCTGCCGGACGCCGCCGCGCCGCGCCTTCGAGATCGCGACACGCGGTCCTCCTCTTTGCTGTCCAACGCGCAGAAACGAACACAAAAGTCCAAGAAGGCGCAAGAAGAGGAGGACGAAGAGGACGAAGAAGATGAAGAGGAGGAAGATGACGATGATGAGGACGACGACGACGAGGACGACGAGGAGGAGGAGGAGGAGGATAGTGATGAAGAGGAGGAAGAGGAGGAGGATGAAGAGGAGGATGAAGAGGAGGACAAGGAGGAGGAGGAGGATAGTGATGATGAGGAGGAAGAAGAGGAGGATCCGCGAGCTCGGCGACGTGCTGCCGCCTCCGGTTCCACCATCGCGCCCCCTCGACGCACTTCATCCGCCGCCTCCTTCGCGCGCCGGTCGGCCTCGACCGTCACGCCCGTCAAGCGCCCTTCGCGCATCTCGCCGCACAACTCCATCAGCGTCCTCGCCGCCTCCGGAAAGAAGCTTCCCGCCGTCCGCGAAGAATCACTCGCCGACGTCGCCGACAGCGACCAAGAAGGAGCGCGCGGAGACACCTTCGCTGCCCCCATCCGCCTCCGACGCCTGAAGTGAACGCTAGAAACAAACGATTGTACATTCATCACAACAAATATCATGAGAAAGAATATCTGTGGAACCTTCTTTGAATCGGAAGGCGCACGCCGTGGTGGAATCACAAAGCCCGCCCCCCACGCGACCGACTGCATGTCCTGCGCCTTCTCCATCTTTCAGCTTCCGCGCTCCGCTCCCCAGCGGATCATTCGAAAGCAGTACCTTCGCCTGATGCTGACCGTGCACCCCGATCGCGCCGGTCTTCAAAGCACAGAGCAGGCGCAGCTGGTTACGTGGGCGAACCGCATGATCGGAACGGAGGATGCGCGCGCACACTACGAGACGCAATTGCACGAGGATGGCTGCAGCTGCTGTGCTGCTTTTCGCGAGGAGGATGTGGGTGCGGAGCAGGATGCGAGCGAGGAGCAGGACGGCGTCAAAGTTGCGCTTCCGACGTCGCTGCTGTACCCGCCGCACCTGATGGTGTCGCCGTGTCCGAACGCGCACTCGTCGGTACTCTTTGTGGTGGCCGTCGGACCCGAAAGCGCCGGCAAGTCGACGCTGCTGAACCGTTTGCTGGGCGCGCCCCTGTTTGCGGTTGCGCGCGCGCGCTGCACGCGCATGGTGATCGAGGTGCGGCTGCGCACCAGCGCCGACCCCTTTGTGTCTGCCGACTTTGTGCGCAACGACCAGCTGCTTTCGCATCAAGTTCAGCCCGCCCCGGACGCCGCGAACCTGACTGACCTTCCGATCTCGCAAGTGGCTACGTTGCTGATTCAGAGAACGGAACATCTCGCGCAACAGGATGCCTTCGACGAGACGCAGCGACTTGTTCTCACCATTCTGCACCCTTCGCTGCCCAACATCAGCCTGATCGACACGCCCGGCGCCACGTCGGACGCGCACAGCGAGGTCACGCGCCGCATTGCGCAAACGTGCCTTCAACTGACGCAGGAGCAGCGCGCCCAGACGGGCGGGCGACTGCTGTTGCTTATGTTGCACAACATGACGTCGCCGCACTCTTCGAACGCCGCCATCTCGCATCCTTTCATGTTGCCGAAGCATGCGCACCACCACGTGGCGGTTTTGATGACCAAGTGCGACGTGCGCGAGTCGGACCAGGAGGATCTCGAGCGTGCCATGCGACAGGAACGGTCGACGCTTTGCGCGGAGGCGGTGGCGCGGCTGCACGACTGCAACGTGTCGGATCTGAAGTGCATTCACGTAGCGAGCCGGACCGGGCGCGACCAGACCATGAGCTCCATGGAGGCGTTCGAACAGGCGCAACTGGGAACCGGGCACGGCGTGCGCGCACTGCTGGCGCACGTCTCCAGCCTGCTCGGGTCGTGCACGCAACTCTACGAGCGGGCCAGCGCCGCCGGACTCAGCGACCATCTGCGCCACGTGCTCGGCTGCCTTTCGCGGCGTGTGCGACTTCAGGGGCAAAACTCAGCCGCATTCTGCAGCGAAGGTCGTCTCTTTGTTGGCGACGTGCTACTTTTTGGCACGGTTGGATCGACGGTTACGAGGGTGGTCGGCGACTCGGCGAGTCTTTCACATCCCTTTCATTCTCCATCTCCGATGAATCTGAATGTCGGCGCTTCGATGGTGGATGTGATGGCTCGTGTTTTGCAACCATTGGAATATGCACAGTCGCAGCAGTTTAAGGACATGTTGTACGCCAACAACGTACTCAAGGACAATGTGCTGCTTGGCGACTTTTCGGAGTTGGAGAGATTTTTTGCAGAGATGGTTGAGCGCGCGATGCATGCGGCGCGCGAGACGGTGCGTGCGCAGCTGATGCTGCGTTTGGAGAGTGTTTTGCAGTCGTGGGCTGGAATATCTAGAAAGTCGCTCACCATGCAAGGTTACTTTACAAGTGCACACTGTCTGTACGGCGGTGGCGTGGACGATTCGTGGGTTGGAGCGCTGGTGACCGGCGCCGGTATCGCGCCCGGCACGCGGGTCACGTCGGTGCAAGGAACGCAGGTTTGGATCTCAAAGTCGGCACAAAATGCCTCACATACGCAGTACACGCTCAAGCTTGAGCGCGGCAACCTGCAGGCAGAGCTCGATGCCTGTCGCGCCGACGCTTTGCGTGTGCTGGATGGTGTTTTGCAGCTGGATGCAACGACCGAATTGCCTGCTGAGTTGACGCGCGTGGATGTCGCCGGGGTTGGTTTGCCTCCGCTTTGCGACGAGGCATTCTGTATCGGTACTGTGCACACCTATTGCCGGTCGCTGTTCCCGATGCACATCATTCGTCAGCAAATGGTGCAGTCCTGTTTGGTGCGACCGCTCACGCGACTTTTTGAACAAGAGAGCTGGACCGACTTTGAGGCTGCCGCTCGGGACCGCAACCTTTCGCACCTCGAAGAGACGGCGCTTTTTGAGCGATGGCGGTCAACCATGCGCGACGTAAGTTTCTGATAAACCGAAGGTCATCGTCGAACGCCGCATCTCTCTGCTCCAAGGCGACGTGGTGCCTTTGGATTTTCCGAAGTGACGGTGCGCTCCGGTCTGCGCATCGGGTGAGATGTTCATGTACGGAATGATAGTAAAAGGGGTCTCGAAGCTCGAGTAAAATGGCTGCACCGAAACTCTCGAACCAGCAACTTCTGGAGCGGATTGCGCAGTTGGTGGACGACAATGGTCCTGCGCCGCGCGACGAGCGATCCTACGAGGAGCGTCACGGGTTGACGACACCGCTAAAGGTGGGCGATCTGTTTACGCGTCGTTCAATTTATGATCAGAGCGTGAATGCAGATCAGTCTGTGCGCGAGAACACGCTGACGACGGAGCAGACTCGTCGCATGTTCCGTCAGTCCTTCATTGACGCGGACGAGGATAGCGAAATCCCCGTGTACGAGCCGGCGGGCGGGCGGTGCCCTCCCGACATGGTGGGGGTCAACTACCGCGACATTCGGAAGAACAAGGAGCTTATGCTTGCCGTCGCCTCCTTGGTCGGTGCTCAGGTGTTTCGCATCGACAAGGATGACGGCAGCCACGTGTTTTGCGTGAACGAACCCGCTTTCTCGCGCGTGAAGAAGCACATCAAGCACCAGCGCGACCGGCGGCGGTTGGCGGTGGAGCGCGCCGTCCGCAACCTGGCTCGCGAGCGCATGCAGACCATGAGCACCAAGGTGGCGACCGACATTCGTGAGCTCGCGGAGCAAGTCAAGAAGACGCTTCGCGACAATGCAGACGTATCGTGCTAGACGCAAAGCTCCAACGCGTAGATGGTCATGGTCATCGGCGTGGCGCTGGACGGCGCGATCGCGGTCTCTGTGGCGGCGCGAGCCCGTTTCGTGCGCGGCGGGGCGGTGCTTGTGACGCCGGCAGCCTGCGCCGCTGCCACGAGCGCTGCGTGAAGTTCGGCATCATGAAAGTGAAACGCGAGTTGGTAGGCAAACCGCAGCGGCGAATCGTCGGTGACGCGCAGCGATCGTTTGTTGACGTCGGGCTCGAGCTCGTTCCGGATCACGTCCTCCACGCCGCCGGGGAAGAGAGCCAGTCTTGCGATGAGCCACAGGTCGTCGCGCGCCGCCTCCTGGTGCGGCAGCTGCAGCGCCGATCGCAGTTGCCCCGGGTCAATCGGCGGCTTGCGGGGGTCCAGAAAACTAGCGAGCACGAAGACAGGTCCTGCGTTGCAATGCCACCCAATGTACTTGGCGCGGTCTCCGCGCCCGCGGTCGCTGCGCTCCACTTCTCCCACCAAAATGTCGCGCATCGCGGGAATGGAACGCGCGTCGGTGCAGCGGCGCACGACGGCGGGACCCAGACGCAAATCGTAGCCGCGATCCTTCTTCTTGAACCAAATGTTCATCGCGCGCCCGCTGACGCCGCCGGTACGCAACTCGCGCGCTTCACCGTAGTAGTGATTGATGTCGCCGGTGGATGCGTCAATCGCCTCGCGCGGAATCGTGATCGGCTTGCACACCTCACCAAACACCCAGTGCGTACCGATAAAGGCACTCACCTGCGCGCGCAGCGTCGGAAAGGAGCTCATAGTTTGTATATTGCACCAAAAATTCGCCATGGACTGGTTCACGCTCGCCTCCTTTGAGGGCACCGAGGAGCGCTTCTCGGCGCCGCGCGACGCTTGGCTGGCGGGGCTGGTGACGCGCGTGGTGGATGGCGACACGGTGGACCTTTGCGTGCAGCTTCCGTGCGTGCGACACGCGCTCGTGTACCGGGCGCGACTGCTGGGCATCAACGCGCCCGAAACGCATACGCGCAACGCGGAAGAAAAGAGCGCCGGACTCGCAAGCGCCGACTTCCTGCGCAACCTCGTCGAAGGACGCAAAGTGTGCGCGCACGTGCAGGGCGACGACATGTACGGGCGACTTTTGGTGCACCTTTTCCTGCCCGATCAGAACGCGCTCCAAACCAACGCACTGACGTATCCGCTGTACTATCTGCTGCACCGCTACCTGGGCGTTTCGTGGCTGATCACGTCGGAGCAGATGCTGCACGTGAACGGCGCTATGATCGAGCAAGGTCATGCGGTGGAGTACGACGGAAAAGGCAAGCGAGCGGCGTTCGTTTCCTCGCAAAGAGATAATTAAATCTTGCCGCCATGCCGCCGAAGTCGTCATCCGTCGTCGCAAATCGAGCGTTCCACATTGCGCCGCGACCGACCGACAAGGCGCGCCGACAGCACGAAGTAGACGCAAGAGAGCTTGTGCGACACCGACGCGACGCTTTGCGGCATCGATCGCGCCGAGAACAGGAGGAGGAGGAGGAAGAGGAAGAGGAAGACGAGGAGGAGTATGAGGAGGAAGAGGAGGAGCAGCGTGGTGCGGCGGCGGCGTCGAAAGTTAGTTCCATCTCTTCGGTTTTGTCATCCAGCAGGCGAAGGGCCGCGCAGAAAGGGTCGGCTTCCGCGCTGCACAAGGTGTCGCCGTCGCTGCTTCGGTCGTCGGAGAAGGCGACGCGCGCGGCGTTGCTTTCGGCGATCGCGCGCAGTCAGGTCAGCGACACGCACCTTTTGTCGGCGCCCGCCTTTCAGCGCCACGTCGACATGCTCGCCCAAAGCGCCGGCGTCACCGTCGGCGTCGAAGTCATCGCGCTGCTGCAAGAGGCGGTCGAAAGCTACCTCGTCGATCTGTTCACGCACGCGCGCAACGTCGCCGCCCACGCCTGCCGCGATCGCGTCGACGGCGCCGACATCCGCATCGTCTGCGACATACGCAGCGACCACCTTCGCTTTCCCCCCGCGTAGCACGACAACACTTGAAGTCAGGATGAGTCTGAATCTGGATTGATCCGACTCGACGCGCCCATGATAAACTAAACGTAACAGAATCCCCACCATGTTGCGACACGCATGTACGTCAGGTCGCTGTAGAGTAGCTCGGACCTTTCATCTTAGCTACGCGTGTCGGTTTTCAAAACGTCCAATCCAATACGACGCCATCGCAGCTCGAAAGCTTCGTACAGAACCGGCGTGCAGTTCGTGTGAGGTCCGCACGCGCCTTGTGCATCGCATCGAAGAGCTGGAGGTTTCGCGCGCGATGTGGGGTGCGTATGCGTTCATTGTGGCGACATTGGTTCCGTGCATTTTGTTGGATCCGCACGTGGACTCGCACATGGCGTCGATTCTGTCTCCGTAGCGCGTGCTTTCTTCAACGCAGCTTGGACATGAAGGAGTATTGCACGGTGGTGCCGCGCCTTACCGTCGTCGAAGGGCGCGGTCGCGAGGACGCAGAAGTAGATGCGTCGCCCTCTTCGCGTTCCCGTTTCGCGTCATGTATTTGCGGAGATGATCGCTTCGCAATGTTGCGGCGACGCAGCTCCATGATCTGGTCACACTCCGTCTGCATCACGGGGGCGTCAAACACAATATAGTCGGATTCGTTCTCGTGCAGACACACAAGGCACATGCCGCTGATGCGCATTCCGTAGTAGCGTTCCAGCATCCAGCGGTACAGGTTCAGCTGCACATAGTACTCGACGATGGTTTCGTCCGCGTGCTCCGACAAAGGGCCGGTGGCTCGTTTGCGCGTGCGCTGCAACACGGGCAGCACATCGTCGTAGCTGTAAATCTGTTTGCGGCGTGCAGGATCCACCTTGCGTGCAAGCTCCGCCAGCTTGGTGCTGCGCTTCCAGTCCACGATGGCGTACGATCCATCCGCCTCGCAGCGCATGATGGCGTCGATGGAGCCGGCAACGTCCTCTGGTTCGCCGAAAATCTCCCATTCCGTGCGGTACGGCGTCCACGATCGCGCGCGCATGCACTCGTCGCGAAAGCGCGCAAACTGATGCATTTCGACATCCTCCGCGTTGAAGGGCAGTCCGTTCAGAGAAAGCTCAATGTTCCAGTGCATCCAGGTGCCCATGTTGGACGCAAGTTGCCCGTTCACGTCCCACTGCGCCTTGATTTCCTCTGCGTTCATCATCTCTCCGTTCTCCTTGCGATACTTTTCGTTCTTGGTCCAGTTGACGCCGTGTATCATGCGCGAGATAACGGTGTCGGCGTTGAACTGGCTAAAGTAGCCGTGCTTCAGCGACGTCACCGAGGTTCCGACCGCGACGCCATCCACGTAGTAAATGTGCGGGATCTCGTCAAAGCGAATGCGAGCGTCGCGTGGGTGCGGGTTCGCGGTGGAGAGCGGCTTGTCGAAGTGCGGCGGCGGCGTAAAGTCGCCGCGCAGAAACGAAAGCGGGCGCGGCGGCGGGGCGGTGATGCGGACGTCGCCGGATTCAGCCGCCATTGTCTCACAGTTCATAATTCGACGCAGTGCATCCTTCGGTAGGATGGGAACAGGAAGAAGGTGGCGTCCTCGGACAGCGAAACTAGCGCTTCTTCACTCAGCAGCACCGTGTTGCCGTCCACGACGCTTTCGACGTACGTGTTGCGCGGCAGCACGTTGGGGGTGCTGCACAGGACGTTCCAGTTCTGCACATGTTCGAGTGTGGTGGTTTCGTCGCTCTCCGACATCAACACGCGCCGGTCCACGCCGATGCGGCCGCGCAGCACCGTCTCGGGCGCAGACTCCAGGAAGGACGCCAACGTCGGCGGCTCTGCCACCGCATCGTCCTCGTGCAGCAGCTCCTTGTGGCGCCATCGGTTGTTGATCTTCCAAAACGCCTTCTCCGCGTCGGTGAACGGGCGCGGGTACTGCAGAATCTCGTGCACCTGCTCCACCTTCTTGTCGAACACCATGCGCGACACGCGCGCCGCGATCAGCATAGTCAGCGCGTTCACGTCCAGCAGCTTCACGCAGCGGTCCGTCATGTCGCCGCTTCCGTAGCCGTCCGTCATGCGCATCATGTCGTGCACCGACAAACTGTGCACGAGACGCGAGAACCGGGGCGGAACCACATCGACGAAGCGCTGCGGCCAGTCGATCGGAACGGGGATCTCCGGCATCGGCGTCTCGTGATGCATCACAAGAAAGCGCACAACGATCGCGAGGTCGCTGCCCAGCACGAACGGAAGCGGAAACGTCGTCTCCGTGCCGCCATCCTCCAGCTGCGAATCAAAGTACCGACTCGAGCGGAGCGCGTCCAGCGGCAGCTCGAACGCGACGCCGTCCAGCGACACCAACCGCGCGAGCGCCATGCGGAGGCGGGCGCGCGTTGTGAGGCGACCGATTCAAAGTCGATTCAGAACGTTCCGCTGCTCTTCCGTCCAACTGTCAAATACATTTAGCAAAGTGTCGGCGAGCAGCGGCGATTGCAGTGCGCGCGCCAAACAGAACAAGTGAAGGCTGGCTGCGCCGCGTCGCCCGCTCGGTCGCGCCGCGTCCCAGTCCGCCGACACGTACCATGTCACGTCTCGATCCACGTTGGCGATCAACTGCGACGGCGACAGCGGCGTCGAAAGCTGCACGACGCTGCACAACGACACGACGGTTTCAATCAGCGACGAAAAGGAACTGGCGCTCCGAAGCTGCATGGCGCGCTCGTCGCTCGCGAGCGTGACATCGCTGACGTACTCTGTCACGATCACGTGCCCGCCGAACGCGATCAACGGTACGGCGGAGTCGGCAGCGAGTGCGATCATGTCGGCTTCGTGTTTTGCGTCGTTCGGGTCGTCGCGCACGGTGAACACGACGCGCGTGGCGTTCCAAAGTCCCGTGATCAGCCACCGTCCGTTTCGGTGCCGCAGTATGTGCTGCACCGCGACGTTGGACGGACGCGTGGGGCTCGCGCGCAACACTGCCAAAAAGGCGCGCAAATGAGCCAGCACGGGGGCGATGGCGTGAGGCGCCGCTTCGCGCTCCAGTTGCTCGGCAGCGACGCTGACCTTGAACTCCGACGCCGCTTCGTTCTGAATCTTTTCTGGCGTTGGGTGCGCAACTTCGTCGGTTTGCGTCGAAAGGAGCGACAACGCATCCTTGCGCAGGCCCCACGCGATGGCAGCCTGGTTCAGCGATCTCCACGTGGGTCCGAAACGCTCGATCGGTCGCCCGGTTTTCGGGTTGCGGTCCTCTTCGCGCACAAAGGCGATGCTTTGCGCAAACGTAAAGCCGGCGCGGTACTCCCCCTCCGACGGGCTCGTGTATTCGTCTACGTCGGTAGAGGCGGCGTGCGAAAAGCGCCCCTTTGCGGAAGACCCCACGTCACTGTGGAACAGCTCAGTACGACAGGTTTTACTCGAGGTTATCTCGGTCCTACTGGACCTCAAACCTCTCATTTCAACCTGACGCAATAGTTGTCCGCGACCCGCAACGTGAAGAGGCGGCGTCTGAGAGGCTTGAGGTCCGTTCGGCAGAGCGCTGAGAAAACCTCGAACGGAAGCCGACGTACCGAGCTCGCGAAGCGCCACGGTGACGGGTGCCAACGTTGGTTCGGTGCGTGTGATTGTAGGTGCAGATTCGTGCTTGCTTTCGTGCTCCTCCGGCAGCGACATGGCGTCGACGCCCGTTAAGCGATGGTATTCGGAGGCGTGAATCACGCCGCGCGCGTAAGCAAAGTCGCCGCTCGCGGTGCGGTGCGTCAATCGAACACGAAATGGGCATCTTCCTGGACCGATAAAGACGCCCCACGCCACCGATCTCGCATCTCGGTCCAGCGAAATCGAGGGAGTCGCAAACGTCACGACCCGTTTGCGCTCCGTGTTGGAGCTGCTTGGGGCGTCGGAATTTCCACCAACTTTCGTCGTTGCTTCGCGTGCCGGACCCTGCGAGGTTTGCGCCAACGAAGCGCCGTCGGATCGACGCATGAATGCAGAAGCGCAGTTTAAATAAATACCAACAGCAATGTCATCCGTGTCCACCTCCAAGTTGAACGCCATCTCTTCCGACGCCAGTGGCGTGGAGCGCGTGTTGGCAGCGATCGATCGTCACGATAAGGTTGCGATTCTGTTCTCCGGCCCCGGCTGCCGCTCGTGCAGCGTCGTGAAGCGCGGCTTGCGTTTGAACGGCGTCGTGTTCGAAGCGGATGTCGTGCAGAATGCAGATTTGGCGGATGCGTACAGTATCAGTCGAACTCCGACGCTGGTTTTGTTGAATCGCGACGGCGTCGTGGATCGCTTGACGTCGTCCGATCCGGACGAAATGAATCGCCTTTGTCGACGAAATGCATGATATGCTGGAGAAGCGTGTGAGGTGACGTGTGTCGTATTGGAGCAGACGTTTTGAGGACCGACACGCGTAGCTAAGATGAAACGTCGTGGAAATCGCGACGCTCCGAGCTACTCCAAAGCGACGTGGAAGAGCGTGAGGTGACGTGTGAGAGATTTGTTGTGAGGTGTTGTTGCGATTGTTCACATGACGTTAGGGTGGGGAGTGAGTTAGATGACCATGCACATTACATTAAAAGCCAAGCACAACTTGTCAAGCACGATGGCGGTTCACAAGACGAAGTCGCGGTCGCAGAAGTCGAAGTCGCGGTCGCAGAAGTCGAAGTCCAAGTCGCGTTCGGCGTCCTCGCGCAAGATTGTGTTGCGTCCGTCGAAGTTGGTGTCGATCAAGCATCAGGGCTCTCGTATGCGCAAGGGTTTTTCGTTGACGATCCGCCGTGTGGCGACCAAGGGCAAGACGGCGTCGAAGTTTGCGCTGAGCATCAAGCGCGGCAAGACCGTGACGAAGGCGGTGTCGTGCAAGCGCTCCAAGTGCTCGAAGACGGCGGCGTCGAAGTCGAAGAAGCACCTGAAGCTGCGCGTGAAGCTGAGCCTGAAGTCGCGTTCGGTGAACATCAATGGCTACATTGTGAAGTTCAAGTCCCTGAAGGCGCTGCTGAAGCTGCTGCGTCTGCTGGGCTTGAAGACGGCGATCAAGGCGGTGCGTTCGCTGATCAAGAAGCGCAAGTCGCTGCGCTCGAAGGCGAGCAAGTCCAAGAAGACGGTGCGCAAGTCGCTGCGCTCCAAGTCCAAGAAGACCAAGAAGTCCAAGAAGACGGCGCGCAAGTCGCTGCGCTCCAAGTCCAAGAAGACCAAGAAGACGGCGCGCAAGTCGCTGCGTTCCAAGTCGCTGCGTTCCAAGTCGCGGTCCAAGTCGCTGCGTTCCAAGTCGCGGTCCAAGTCGCTGCGCTCCAAGTCGCGGTCCAAGTCCCGGTCCAAGTAAGTTTCTCCTTTCCAAGTCGGCCTCCGAATAGTCCGGACGTGAAAATGTTCCGGATCGAAGTATGAGTCTCGCTCGCGTGATTGTCATGCTGATTTCGCTTTCCTGCTTCTCATCAACCACACACACACACACACACACACAACAAAAACGCACGCATGCGCACTTCTTTTAGCAGCACAGATGCGTTGGGGGTCGTTGTAGCAGCGTGCTGTGTCGGGACTTGTATTTTGGGTCATTCTGTTGCGTAGTAACAGGATAAAAGACTTTGAATCATGGCGTCGCGTCCATCGCACGAGACTTTGTTGCAGCAGTCGGGTCCTCCGTCCAAGTTCAATTTGGAGTCGTTTCCGAGCGAGTACCGCAAGGTGATTGCGGTGGGGGCGAAAGCGTCGCAGGCGGGCGCGCGCGGCGTGCACGATCCGTCGGTCATAGAGATGGAGCGTCGATTGGGGTTGGATCCGGGTCACGATGCGCAGGCGATGGCGCGCACGGATGTAGCTCATTTGCACGAGATGCGCGACCAGGTTCGTCGTCGCGGCACGAGTGCGGGCGGCGTTGCGACGGGGGCGGATGCGGCGCAGCAGCACGCGATGCAGGATGCGTTTGGTGGTGGTGGTGGTGGCGGTGGTCCGATGCGGGCGGCGTCGGGGTCGTCGATGCGGATTGCGCATCCGGAGGCTCGCGCGCGTTACATGGAGACGATGGGTCGCATTACAGCGCTGCAGAATGCGCCGGTGCAGCCTCGTCCAGTGTATGTCTACGGAACTCCGCCGGAGCGGCGCGAGAATGCCGACGCCTTTCGCTTCACATTGTACGTCATGCCGACGGAGGGTGTGCGTGGCAAGAAGATGGATGGAAACTGCGACGCGTTGTTGAAGTACACGAACCGCAATTGTGCGTCGATTCGGGACTTGATGTATGTTCAGGACATTACGAGTCTGCCGAAGTTGCCGTCGTGGTTGAATCAGGTGCCGGCTTTGTTGGATCGTTCGACGAGCAACGTGTATTTCGGTACGAATGCAAAGTCGTTTGTGGATGAGGCAATTGGGCGTGAGAATACAGCGACGCGCGCGTACGTTTCGCAGGCGATGCGAGAGCGCGACCAGTTGGTGCGTTCGTACCAGGCGGAGATGGATGCGATCGCGGCTCGGTATGGTGAGCGAGTGGAGGAGCGTCAAATGTCGGGGGGTTTGGGGGCGGGGCCGGCGGGTTCGGGGGGCTCGGAGCAGCAGGACACGGAGGGCGGCTATTTGATGCCGCCGGAGGACGAAATGGAGGATTTGCATGTCTTTGATGAGGACAAGCCGGACACTTTGGATCCGGAGCAGCTGATCCAGAACCCAACGATCCAGTCGCGCATGCAACGTTCGCCCGGTCAGCAGTACGACGCGACGCAGCACGTGCCGGAGCGTTCGATGCCGGGCGGTATGCGAGGCGGCGGCGGCGGCGGCGGTCAGCGTCAAATGATTTCGGGGCTGGACATTAGCGGGCTGAACTTGAGCTTTCGGAAGTGAAGATTCGAGGTCGATCAAAGCGACGTGCTTCAGTAGCTTCGTGTTTTGTTGGCTTTTTGCGCCCATCTCACACCACCACCACGCGCGCGGACGGGCTGACGTTCACTTCGCGCGTGTGCGTGATCACTCGCAGTTGTTCGACGCGCGCCGAAAGCTCCTCGCCGGTCAAGCAGTCGCGGTAGACGATGGTGATGGGTCCGTCGCTCGCCAGCAGCACGCGGTCGGGTCCGACGTGCACCGTCGTGGCGGCTTCGAGCGGAGGCAGGATGTTGTCGTGCAGCGAGTTCATGTCGTGTGTGTGTGGGGGGAAGCAGGTTCTGCCGACCCCTTTTTGTTTTCTCCAGAACATTCTCTGCGAATTCAACGTGGAGCTTTCGTCATCGTGTCGCATGGAGACCGACAACGACGCCGTGCACTCCGCCCTCGTGCAAAGCGGCGCCACCGCCGCCTTCCACCGCGTCACGCGCAAGGTGGCGACGCCAGAAGAGATGCGCAAAAACGCCCATCTCTTTACGCGCGTCGCCCAACAGCGCATGCTGGACATTCACGTTCTGCTGCGAAGCGCCCAACCCAGCAGCGCATCCCGCAACGTCGAAATCGTCTGCTCCAACGCGCACCGAACGCGCGCCAGTGCGCGCTGGCGACAGATCGCCATGCAAAGCGTCGGTCCGCGCGTCGCCACCGTTCCCGTCCCCATGAGTCAGTGGCCGCGATCCACGCAGATTCCGTGCTGGACGTGCGAAGAGACGTTCGACACGCCCCCGATGCCGCTCGTGCTATCCTTCGAACCCAAGTTCGGCGTATTTCGCATCGAGGGCCTTTTCTGCAACGTGCGCTGCATGTTGTGGCACGCACACTCGCGCTACGGCAAAAGCGCCATGTACGCCGACATCGTGCACATGAGCAAAAACATTGCACACCTGTACTTTGACATCCCCATGAGCCACTTGTACGGCGTGCTGCCCGCCCCCGACCCCAAGAAAACGTTGCGCAAGTATCAGCCGGACGGAGGTTTAAGCGTGGAGGAGTATCGCGACGCCCGGTTCGTTGCGCGCGCGGCGCCGGTGCAGGAGCCGCCCTTCCTGAGCTTCTCGGTGGTGCTGGAAGCGACGAGCGCGCGCGAACGGGACCCGACCACGAACGCGCGCGTCGTGAACGCGGGAGAGGAGAGCTCGACCATGGATCCTTCGCTGGCGGGCATGAAGCGCCCGATCGGCGCCGTCAGCGTCGCCGTCGCCGGCACGCACCAGCGCGACGAGCGCACGCAACAGCTCAGCGAAGCTATGAACGTGCTCACCACGCTGCCCGACGCGCACCTCGGTCGTCTGCCGGCCGGCGTGCGACGCGTCATCCGCGCCGACAAGGAAAAGCATTACGGAACATCGGAGCTTCCGCAGACGGTTGCCGAGCATGCCAACGAAGCCCCCGAGGCGGCACCCAAGACGAAAGCAGCACCCGCCGCCGCCGCCGCCAGCAAACGAGCTCGAGCCGCGACAAAAAAGTGAGAGACCGCCAAGCACGTCGCTTTGGAGTAGCTCGGAGCGTCGCGATTTCCACGACGTTTTATCTTAGCTACGCGTGTCGGTCCTCAAGACGTCCGCTCCAATACGACGCACTAAGAGCTCATTTCGCTTGACGCTTCACTGCCCAAACACTCGAGAACATAGCGCCACTCCTGCTGGCTCAAAATGCTCGCGCGCGTTTGCATGACGTACTCCCAAATCCGCATGCGACGCGAAACAGAATCGGCGGAATACCGGCGCGCCGCATCCACCGCGCGCGACAAAAGCTCCGACAGGTTGGAAAATTTGATCAGGACCGGGCTGTCGTGCATGAGATGCACCAGGCGCTCCGTCACCAACAGGTAGATACTTAGCTGCCATCGCTCTCGCTTCTCGATGAACACGGCTTCGCATGCGTCAAACACGCGCAGGAAGGCGCGCGCGCCCTCTTCGGCACTGAGCTGCGACAAAACCTCGATCAAAATTGAATCCACGTACGCCAGATTGAGCAGCGACCGCAAGTGAATGTGCGGACACGTGTTGGACAGTCGGACTAGTTCCGAGACCGTCAGCGCGTGCCTCGGACCGTCCGAAGCCTCCGTTTCAGACTCGCGACGCAGCACGGCTCCGTACACTCGGTGCATGGCGATCAGCAGCGCGCCAAAGTCGGGCATGCTTCGTACTTGACGTAGATACTTGCACATGTGCGTGGATACGTACGTGTCGCTTTGCGCCAGCATGCAGATAAGCTCCTGTATGCACGTCTCCATTCGTCCTGTCAAGTCACAATTACAAACTGTGATACATTTTAGCAAGAGTTTGGGTGCGCGTGTGTGTTTGTGCGTTGGGTCATGTCGCGCGCTCCGTTCGTCACGCTGAATGCGTCGACGGGGTTGTTTGAGATCAGCGAGGAGGCGGTGCGTGTGCTGGGTTCGATCAACGCTCCGTTGATTGTCTTTGCGTTGGTGGGTCCGTACCGAACGGGCAAGAGTTCGCTGCTGAACATGTTGCTTCGGCTGTTTGGGCTTTTGAACCGCAGCGGTCCGGACGCGAACGGCTTTTCGGTGGGTGAGACGACGCAGGCTTGCACGCGCGGCATTCACATGTTTACGCGCCCGGCGGCGTCGAGCGACGGTTTGCCCATTCTGTTTGTGGACACGGAGGGGTTGAATTCGACGGACCGCTCCGCGGGCGCGAACCACGACATCCAAATCTTTCTGCTGGCGGCGCTGATCGCCTCGTGTCTGGCGTACAACAGCAAGGGAACGATCGACGAGCGCGCGATCAGCGACTTATCGATCGTCGGCGAGATGGCGCGCCTTTTGCACGCTCCGGAGCCGGCGAGCGTCAAGCGCGCGCGGCCGGAGGCAGGTGGCGACGCAGAGACGGATGTCGCAGACTACATGCCGGAGCTTCTGTGGATCGTGCGCGACTTTTCGCTTCGGTTGGTGAACGCGAGCGGGCAGCCGTACTCGGCGCAGCAGTACATGGAAGAGGCGCTTGCCGCCCGCGAAGGCGCCGGCGACGCCAACGAGCTGCGGCGCGTCATCGCTTCCACCTTTCCGCACCGACACTGCGTCACCGTGCGCGTGCCGTCCGCGGAGGAGGAGCGCGTGCAGCAGCTGAACGCAACCGCCGTCACGGACCTTCGCATTGAGTTTGTGCAGGACGTGCACCAGGTTTTGCAGCACATCAAGACGCGCGCCAAGCCCAAGACGGTGGTGGATCCGCTGACGGGCGCGCGCGCGCCTTTGACCGGCGTCTCCTTTCTGCAGTACCTGCGCACCATCGTGCAAGCCGTCAACGAAGGCGCCGTGCCGCCCCTCAAATCCAACTACGCCATGCTGTCCGAGACGCAGTGCGCCTCCGCCGCCGCCGCCGCGCGCAACCTGGTCGCCACCGCGCTGCGCAACAGCTCCAAAATGAGCTCCACGTCGCCGGAGTCGCTGCTGCACGAAGCCATCGCCGTCTTCAATGCGAGATCCTTCGGTGCGCACGCCGACACGCTGCGCGCGCAGCTGGAGGAGGAGCTTCGAAGCCTGATTGACGATTCGTACGGGGCGGCGTTGCGGCGCGCGCTCGAGGAATGGGCGCGCGGCTGCAGCCACGGGTCGGAGGAGGCGCCCATTGCGCTTTGGCGCAGACAGGTGGCGCCCGTCGTTCCGTCACACCTGCAAGGCACGTTGGAGCTGGTGGTGCAAACCTTTGCGACGCGCGACGACGCCCTTCGCGAAGCGGCGGAATCTGAAATCAGCAAGGCGCAAGCCGTTCGCCCGCAGCTGGACGACCTGCGCCGCCGCTTTGCGGAGGAGATGCAGCAACGCCGCGAACTGCAGGAGCAACTCAACACCAAAGGTCTCGACCTCGAAGCTTCCGATCGAAGCCTGGAACGCGAACGCGCCAAAGCAGCTCGCCTGGAATCCGACCTCAAGGACATGCGGGAGGAGGCGACGCGCGCCAACGCCGCCGCCGCCAACGCCATCACGCTGCGCGGAGACCTGGACGACCGAAGCGCCGCCCTCGAACGCGCCAACCGAGCCCTGCTCGCGCTCGACCGAGAATTTGAGTCGCTGCAACAACAGCAACACGCCTGCCAAGCCGCCCTCTCCAGCTCCGAGTCGGAGGTGGCGCGCCTGCGCAACGTGGAGGAGCGCGCGCGACGCACCGAGCTCGCCCTGAACGCCGCCCGCTCCGAGCTCGACGAGCTGCGCGCATCGCTTTCGGCAACCGAAGCGCGCGCGTCGAAGGCGGAGGAGGAGGGCGACAGACTGCGCGTCGACGTGGTGCGCGCGCGCCGCGAACGCGACGACGCCGTCGCCGCCTCGGAACTTTCGCGCGTGGCGACCGAGTCGCAGAGTCTCTCCGTGCAACTCGAGGCGCGACAGGAGGAGATGCGGCACATGCGATCCAGACTGGACGCCATCACGCGGCGCTGCCGAGAGCTCGAAGAAGCCAAGTTCGAGCTGGAACGAACCGTGAATCGTAGCAAACGATAATCAAATAATTGATCACCGTGACCCGCAGCATGACCGACGCGGTGCTGGCGCTGCAGCAAAAGGAGTACGACGTGTCGGCGTCCGACGGCTTTCTGCTGCTCGACGTGGAGCCGGAGGAGGAGGGCAACTGCACGCGCGCCGCCGTCGACATGAAAGCGGGCAAGTACCGCGCCCTCGGCGTCATCGAAAACGCCTCCACCTTCATCACCGCATGCGCGTTCGACGGACTGCACGCCGGCGTCTGCGCCATCGCCATCGTACACACAGAACTCGCGGGACAACTGATGCTGCAAATGGTGTCACAAACCATGAACGCAACGCAATTTCGCGACGCCGTGCGCGCGCTGCCCCAAGAACCGTCCGAACCAAACTCGACCGAAAGCGCCGTGCGCGTGCTAACCAACGTGCAGCTGATGCAGCCGCACGCGTGCGTGCAGTGCGAACGAACGAGCGCGCGCGCCGTGCTGCTGACGCCGATGCCGTCGGCGTCGTATTGGAGCGGACGTTTTGAGGACCGAAAGGTCCGATGAAACGTCGTGGAAATCGCGACGCTCCGAGCTACTCCAAAGCGACGGGGTTAGATAAAGTGCCGACTGTAACCGCATTTCACCCCCGTACTCGAACGGATCACACAGTCTCAGGCGTGGCTTTTGCAGGTCGCACGGCAGCATCTCGACGCGGAAGCCTTTGTCGCTCAACACAGACATTGCGTGCAGCGTCTTGGCGATCAGCTGGCTGCAATACACGTCGCTTGGGAGTAGCTCGGAGCTCTTGTGCGACGTGTTGAAGCCCACGTTTGGAAAATACGCTTTCAGGATACGCCGCAGCACGTGACCGACAACGGAGTTGGAGTAGGAGACGTCGGCGAGTTTGGATATTTGCTCGTACACGGCTGCAGGTTGCAGCGGTCGGTTCAGGTGGCGCACGGTGACGAAGCTTCCGTCGCGTCGAAGATCCAGCCGCTGCCGCAACGGCGTCACAAAGGCGCGACGGTCGCGACCGCGCTTGTTGATCTCCCACACGAAAAGGTTCTCGGTGCACGCGTCGTCGCACACCAGCCAGGATGGACGCGGGCGAAGACGCACCAACGCGTCGTCGCGCACCACCAGCGCCACGTGATAGCTGTACGACGCCATCGACGCCTGCAGCATGAGCTTGGTGGCGTGCGCGTACGTTCCAAAGAAGAGCAGGTCGCCCGTTTGCAAAGAGGCGAGCGTCGTCTCCTTCAAACTCTCCAAGTGCTGCAGCGTCGCAAACGCCACGTACATGCACGTGCACACCAGAACAAATACAAGCAACAGCACCATCAGCACGCCCATTTCCCTGGCCCCCTTTCGTCGTGACGTTCTGAAAATGGTTGCTTTTTCAAATGCGTCGTATTCGTCAGGTTGCGCTGCGCGTGAGAGAATTTAAGTGTCGAATACACGTGAAATTCTCGAGTAAAACCTGCCGTACTGAGCTCGCGCAGCGCCACAGTGACGTTGTAGCGGACGTTTTGAGGACCGACACGCGTAGCTAAGATAAAACTTCGTGTAAATCGCGACGCTCCGAGCTACTCCCAAGCGACGTGTAAATAAATGCAAATGGAGGAGACGTCATCTGCTGAGTTGTTGCCCGGCGACTTGGCGCCGACGGAGGCGGAATCGGTGTGGGATAGTGTGGGTGCGTGGTGGAAGAGTCACTTGCGGGCGGGCGACGCGTGTGTCGAGCGCAACGCGCGCGGCGGCTTTTCGCGCTCGGTGGCGTCGCGCACGTGTCGGATATGCTTTGAGGAGGATGTAGACATGATGCGCGCCACGCGGTCGGGGTTGCATGTGTGCGGGTGTCGCGGCTTGTCGGAGTCGGTGCACGCCGACTGTTTGATGCAGTGGATCGCCAGCTCCCGCAAACTGGTGTGCGAGCTTTGCCATCAGCGATACCGGGCCAACGCGTGGCGCGACGCATCTGTTCGGGAGCGCATGCAGCAGCTTCTGGACGGCGACCTCGAACCGTCACACAAAGAGGAGCGTGATGATGAGCAGGAGGCGGTGCACACCTACGTTGCTCCAACAACCACCGCCACCATCATTGTGATGCCGTCGACGCTGCTGCTGCTTCCGTGCGCGCTTCTGTTGACGGTGTTTGGAAGTTGGGTGCAGTCGCAGCTGTTGCGCAGACGGTGCCGACGCGTCGCATCGCAAAGCGACGTCCCGCCCGTGCTGCGCGGCGCCCTGCTAGATTCCGCCACCTCCGGATTCGTTGACGTGATGCGGGAGGCTTTGCGCGCGGCGGAAAGCGTCGGTGTAGCGTAGTCACAATCGTTTCGTTTCTCTAAACTCTATCTCCGATCGGCGCTGTGCAGGATGACGGTGCGGGCTGCGTTGCCGCGCACGCTGTTCTCCGTCAGGTAGGATCTGCGGGGCGCCAATTTGTCAGAGGAGGAGGAGATGTGCACCACGGCGAAGGTGCTGCCGGGCGGAAGGCGCGAGGTGGTGAACGCAAGTTTCGTCAGCGTGGGGGCTCGTTTGATGACGGCTTTGCGTCGCGGCGCCGCCTCCGAGCCGTCGCCGTCGGCGGCGGTGCGCGCTTCCGGTTCCTCGTCGAAAGGGTCGGAGCGGTCGCGTTGATCGTAGGGAATCATCGCCGACACGACAAACGGCGAAGGCGCCGGCGCCGCGCGGCTGCGCGTCGGTGTCGGTTTGGGTGACGCGGCGTCCAGTCGCTTCTGCTTCAACTTGGAGCTTCGCACGAAACTCAGGACGCTGCTTTGCCGCGCGCGCGCCATGGCGTGCGGGCTGACAAGGCAGTTGAACACCCTCTCCTCCAGCGTGTTGATCAGAATGTCGCGGTGCGACAGGGCGCGCAAAAGTTCCGCGTTGGTAAACGCCACAACGTCGGGGTCCGCAGGCAGTTCGGCGGCGGCGGCGGCGGCAGCGGAAGAGGAGGAGGAGGAGGAAGAGCGCCGTTTCCGACTGCCCGTCGACAGCAGGATCGATGCGGAGGCTTGCACGACGGCCTCGTCATCCACAGTTGCGTTGAAGCGCCGCGCCGTGATCGTCGCCACCAGCTCGCCCACCGTCGCCTCGATGGCGTCGTGCACGACGCGCACCGCCAGCGTCGGCAAACTGGACCCTTCGCCGTCGCCGTGATACAGTCGATGCAAGCGCAGCGCAAGCTCCTCCGCCGTCCCCTCGTTCGCGAGGGCGTCGCGACGCGACGATGGCGTCGCGTTTGATAATGCGTGGTAGTTGGAGCTCGCTTGCTCGTAGATGGCGCGCGTTGTGTCGTCACCGTAAGCACCCAGAATGGCTGCGTAACCCGCGTTGTGCTCGTACTCGTCGCCATCCTCTTCCTGCTCGTCACGATCCTCGTCGTCGTCGTCGCCATCCTGCTGATCGCCCGGCTCCAGAAGCTTCAGCGTCACGGCGTGCTCGTCTTCACTCACCAGAAATAATTTCAGCACCAGTTGCTTATTGAATTGCGGATCGCGCAGCACCTCCGCCACCGCATCGTTCACCTGCATGCGGTACTGCTGCAGAAGGTTCAGCACTGGGCACATGATGGCGTACACTGCCACGCGCTGTGCGTTGGCGGCGGACCACGTAAGCATCAAGCGATCGATCTCTTCCGTCGAGTCGGCGATGCGTTCGCGCAGCCGAGCATCTTTCAGGTAGTCTTTGGGCACACGGTTGCTGACTTCGGCGGACCTTGAATCTCCGCTGCGTCGCGCTCGCATCAGTTCCTGTTCGATGACGCGCTGCAGGGAGACGGCGTAGTTGACGCCGTTCAGCGAGATGGCGGTTTGCGCCACTTTGACGGCGTCCAGGTTGCGCAGCGCTTCCCGCACCATGGGCGCCGTGATGGGCATTAGCGGGTGCGTGATGGGGGCGGAGAAGAAGGCGCCCATGTCGAAGGCGGCTTCGAGCGCCGCCCGTGTATCGTCGGTCATGACGCCGCGCAAGGTGGAGGTCAGGTCTGCGTGCACGCGCCCCAGAAAGTCCATGCAGTGCGGCGGCATGAGGTTGTTCATGGAGGACATTGCCATTTCGATAAACTCATTCGTCTCGTTGGCAAATGTCTCCGCGGTGCGAAAGGCCCGATCGCGCACGTGCACCGAGAAGTCGTTCCAGTTGGAGGGCTCGCGCAGCCGGAAAATGTCGACCGACTCCGAAGCCGCCTCCGCCAACTGCACCGCCCGCGCCTTGCACTCGCTGATCACCGCCGCCGTCTCGGCAAACAAATCTCGCATACGATTGTACACGTCGCTGTGCACCAGGTACAGAAACGTGATCGAATAGATTCTGCGCTTTCTGTCGTCGCGCGAAATCATCAGTTCGCAAGTTGTATTTTCCTTTAACGACACGATTGCTAAATCGTCATCTCACTCACGTCGCGTAACGTATCTTTTCGTAATGATGTGTATCTTACGCGTCGTACAGCGCGAGACCGGCTTCGTAGTGCGCGATGGAGTTGCCGGTCACTTGCGAGGCGCGGACGGTGCCGGTGAGGACGGCGGTGCGGGCGTCCGAGGCGAGCTTCCACTGCGCGACGGCGTTGCGCTCGACGGCGTACATGACGGTTCCGTGCCAAAGGTTCGAGAAGGCGGTCGTGAACGCCAGCACCGCCAGCGCAAACGTGCCGACCGTCGACGGCGCCACAGCGGGCGCCACAGCGGGCGCGGCAGCGGCCTCCGGAGCCGCGGCATCGGACGCCACAGCGGGCGCGGACGCGGCAGCGGCATCGGAAGCGGCAGCAGCGGGCGCGGCATCGGAAGCGGCAGCAGCGGGCGCGGAAGCGGCAGACTCCTCCGCAACCTCCTGCTTCTTCTCCTCAGCCTGCTCCTCCACCGCGGGCGCCGTTACCACCGCGGGCGCCGGCGCCGGCGTCATAAGAGCCTTCTGCTGCTGCGCGTGCAAATCCGCCGCCAGCAGCGACGCCGCCGCCTCCTGCTCCGCCTTCACCGCCTCCGAAACCTGCGTCAGCACCGGGTGCAGCTCCGCGCGCGTGCTCACGAACGGAAGCGTCATCACGTGCGTCTGCGGATGCGCATAGCGCGCCAGCACGGACGGCGACGCCGGCAGCGCCACCAGCGGGTCGTTGCTCATGACGTAGCGCTCCCAGTCGCCCAGCGTCGCCACGCTCACCATGTCGCACCAGCGCACGTTGCCCGACGCCACCGCGCCAAACGTGATCAAACGCACGGAGGCGGAGCTGAACAGCGGGTTCATGAAGTAGTGCGCCGGGTCCGCCGTCGTGCCCATCTGCTTGCGCGCCATCGTCATCTGCTTGTTGGGCGACACGGCGTTCACGGCGCTCACCACGCCGTTCGCCACGTCGCTGATCGCGAGCGTCACCTCCGCCGTCGCGGTATCCACCGCCGTCTGCAGCGCCGCCGCCGCCGCCGCCGTCGCCGTCGCAGCCCCGACCGCCGCGACCACACCGACCGCCGCCGAAGGCGCCAGACGCTCGCGCGACACCACGTTCAAGTGCACCGCCATCAAACTCGCAACCGCCCCCGCAAAACCGTGACCCACGCTCGCAAACATGGTGATGCCCGCATCCAAGCACCGACGCGCCTGAATCGCCACCGCCTGCTGAATCTCCTCGTACGCGCCCGCAAACCCCATGTGCACGCGCACGCTGTTGCGCGCCACCTGCGCCACCTCGTGACTGTTCATCAACGCCGCCGGCAACATGCCCATCGTCGCATCCTGCGCCTGCAGGTACTGCTCCGGACGGTGCTGCGGCGCCGTCAACGCCACCGACTCGCGACGCTCCGACACCAACAGAAAAACCGCCAACTTGTGGGCAGGGTAACGCAACACCAACAGGTGCGTACCGAAACGCGCACCGTTCGCATAACTCACATTGCCCGACGGCAACGCCAACTTACCCACATTCTCCGCCGCACGAGCCTGCTCGTCCAGCGCATACAAAGCGTCGTTCACGCGACGACCGTCGTACAGGTGCGCCTGCGACGCCAAACGAGCGTCGTTCTCCTGCAAATACGCAATCAGGTGCGCCAAGTTTCGCGCCTTCAGAATGCTCTGCGCGGGCTTCCACGTCACTGCCGACATGTGACTTGAATTCGCTCTGTTGCCTTGTTTACTCTTCAAGAGGTTGCACGTCAGGGGTGCGACCCCCCTCGACACCGCCCGACACTCACGTCGAAAATTTGCACGTCGCTTTGGAGTAGCTCGGACGTTTCATATTTGCTACGCATGTCGGTCCTCAAATCATCCGCTCCAACGTCACTGTGGCGCTGCGCGAGCTCAGTACGTCGTCCTCCACTCGAGGTTTTCTCGGCCCTGACGGAGCTCAAACCTCTCACGCGCAGCGCGACTCAACGCAGTACGGCGGGGTTTACTCGAGAATTTTACGTGTCTTCGAAACTTAAATTCTCTCACGCGCAGCGCAACCCGACGAATACGACGCATGCGTCAGTACCGAGTCGCCGTCGTCCAAGATTCGTCGCGGCGCGTACAGAGTTAAATGTAATGTTCATGGAGGCTGCGGTCGCGTGCGCCGAATGTGCCGACACGATGCGAAGCGGCGTCGTTGCGCTCACGATCGTGGCTGGCGTCGTGTTGGCGATCGCGCTCGCGGCGATGGCGGTTCGCTTCAAACCGAAAACGCCGCATCGTCGCACGCTGCTGGTGACCGCCGTCGCGCTGCTTTTGTGCGTTTTGCTGATCGCGTTCGCCAACCCATCCAGCTTCAAACAACTCAAACTGCTAGGGGGATTCGCGAACACCTCCAAGGAGTCGCAGTTCCCCGAGTCGGCGGTGCTCGAAGACCCCACCTACTTTGAACACGCCCGCCGAGAAATACTCGCCGCCATCGAAAAAGTGCAGCACGAAAGCAACGAGCTCGTGATCAAATCGGGCGACGACTGGAACTCGCAAGTCGTGCTCGAATGCCCCTTCTTGCTCAGCCTGCTGCAGTCACTGCCCAACGTCGTCAACGCGTCAGTGCACGTCCTGCGCACCAACTCCACGTCGCCTTCGCGCGACTCGTGTGGCGCGCGCTACTGCATTCCGTTGCAGTCGCCCGAGTCGGAGCGCGAAAGCTATCTGTGCGTCAACGGGCAACGGTACGAACTGCGGTGCGGCGTCGGAGTCCTTTTCGACGCGTCGCTGCTGCACAGCTATCGCAACGCGTCTTCGAATCGGCTGGTTCTGCTGACGTTGGATGTGCGTCGCGCCTCGAGCTTTCTGCCCGATCTCGCGGGTCTTTGGTAAATAAATAGAGTTGAAATGCAAGTCGCGTCGGAGCTGGAGCAACGTGTCGGCGACGAGGACGACTACGATTCCGGGCGCGTCACGTTGCCCGCCGTCTCGGAACAGTCGGAGTTCGGAGACCTCCTGCCCGCCAACGCCCCGTACTTCGCCGCCGGCTTCCTCATCGTCACGCGCGTCAACGGCCAACTCGCCTACCTGGTCGGGCAAGAAAAGGGGTCCGAACACATCAACATGTGCACCACCTTCAGCGGCATCCGACAGGGGCGCAGCGAAAACATATGGCGCACCGCCGTCCGCGAAATGCGCGAGGAAAGCATCGGAGCCATCCACCTCTCCTCCCTGCGCACCGTCGCCGTCACATTCCGCACCACGTCGCCCAAGCCGTACGTACTTTACATCGCCACCATCGCGTCGCGCCTGCTGCCCCTCATTCTGGAGGAGTTTGCGCAGCACCAAGCCCACATCGAAGAGGGCGACCTCGAAAGCGTCCCCTACTTTGTCACGCGACGCATACTGCGCAGCAGCCACAGCATGGAGTCTGCGCTCTTCCCGTTTCTCGAAATGCGCGGGCTGGCGGTGGTGCGCGCGCGCGACTTTCGAGTGTTGATGCAGAGCGCCGGCGCTCCGCGATTCGAGAGCGCTCGTTTTCACGCGGAACTACAATCGTACCTTACGCTGCATCGATCCGAAGTGGAGAGCTACGCCTCGCCCCGATCCAGGGTATGATACGCCCGCACGAAACGAGCCACCGCGTTGTCAGACGAGAAGGACCCGTAGCACCCCAACTCGTGCCGCGCGTCGTCGTTCCAGCCAACCACAATCACAAATGAATCCCCAATGCGAATGTTACCGGTGTTGAGCGCGGCGTGACGCGTCGATACGTCACTTTTCAGAAAGGTTAGCATCGCGCGCACGCGGCGCACCAACGGGGCGGTGTCGCGCTCGCCCGCGTCGTACTCGACGAGCAGGTCGGTCAGCGTGCGCCCGCGCAACGGGGACTGCTCCTCGAAGCTTTGCTCGCGCGGCTGCATCTGCACATACTGAATGTCGCGATCCGCGTTGCGCACCACGTAGAAGGCGACGTCGCCGCGCTCGTGGCGCGTGACAGTTGGAGCGTCCGAAGCCTGCGCATCCATCGCGGACCGAATCTCCTGCAGACTTAACGTCCAGTCGCCTCTCTGCATCATCTCGCGCAGCTTTTCGCGCGTAATCAACTTTGCAGAGGCGGCGACGCGCGCGATGCGAGGTCCGAACTTTTGCACGACGGCGCGCTGCGCCGGCACGTCGTCCGAGACCGAGACGCGCTCCGCCTCCCGTAGCATCTCCAGAAAGGCCTCCTCCAAAGGACCGACGTCCACGCGCGTGCCGCCCGCCACGCTCGACGACTGACCCATCACGCGCTCCAACTGAGAACGCATGGGATCATCCTGGCACGCACACTTCGGGGGCGCGGACGCCATCAAACGAATCAGACGAACGACGGTCCTTTGTTCTGTTACTTTGCTTTTTCGGAGCGCACCACACGGTAGATACTTGTCAGAACCAGAGAGATCCACACCAAGTGCCAAATATTTAACATCACCAACGAACACCGCATCCAGGCCTGCAGCGACGATGACACATCCAGTCCCCAAATCAGCATCGGAAACGCCGTCATGCGCGGAATAAAATAGGCGAGCGCCGCGACGCAGGAAGTGACGTCCACGATCTGCCTGTCCAGGTCCAGCGCGTGCATCCAACTTGCCGCGTCAACCAACGGGTCGTACATTTGCAACGTCAACAAAAGGCGCCGCGCGACGTCGAACGAGTCGGTTTCGCGCGCGCAAATCATCAGCGCGATGGTGAACAGCGACCACAACGTGCTGATCAGTTGCGTATCATTATCTGCGTACAGCGCAAGCAGTGCGTTCCAAGCCATGGAATACACAGCCGCGAAGCGATGCATGTCGTGCGATCGGGCGACGTACCAAACCGCCACGAGCAGAGTGTTACCGAACAGCCGCAACCCTTTGCATCGCGTTTCGGCGCTCTGTCGCATCGTAAAACACGAGCCGAAGAAGACGGCCAACTTCCAAAGCGCGTTCATGCAGTTGTGTTGACGGTGATAAAATCGTTCGCACGAAGTAAAGCATGGCGCCGCGAACGATGGTGATGATGATGGGGGAAAGTCGAGCGCTGGTGGAGCCGTTGCTGCAGATGGAGCGCGCGTGCAGCTTGTGTGAGACGGTGCGTCGATTCGACGTCGAAGCCCCGCTGCGCGAGGAGTTGTCGGCGTTGTACGACGCGAACGTGCACGACGCGGAAGGAGACTGGTCCGGCGTCGGTCGAAACATCACGTCGCTTTGGAGTAGCTCGGAGCGTCGCGTGGGTTCTTGCGCGCCGCATCAACAAGCTGCAGAAGGGAGTGGCTGTGATTACGGGACTTACGTGTGATTTCGAAGTGGAGCAACTTTTGATCGACGTGCGCGCCGACGTCACCTTTGTTGTGGTGACGCTGGATTCCTGCACGGAGCAGGAGGAGCAAGCTACGTACCATCGCGTGCGGCAGATGCTGAGCAATACTAGACCGGGGTACCTAAAACTCGAGACCAAAACATTGTTGACTCGAGTATAGTCGAAACATGGACGACCTCGTAGCGTCTCGTCCACCGTTCCTGCGAAGTCAACGACTCAGGTGGTTCGAAACTGCTGATGATAACCACGTTGCGTGCAACAAACGACACTGGATCGCGACCTTTCACTGGAAGCAACATGGGACCGTCATTCGTGAAATTCGACCATAAATCCATAGGAATCGATGCGACATCCTGATCGTCAAAAACCACTAGCTCGTGCCTTCTGTAACCATAGAACGAAAACGTCTGACTCACTGGCTCAAAAATGGGTCTGTACGTTGTGCGCTTAGGATACCCGTACGTTTTGCCGACGCCACTCGGACCCCATAGAAACCAGCCTTTGGTTGGGAAATCTCTGTCTGGCGCGCTCCTAGCAATGAGGTTTTCGAACCCTCTTCCATATTGAACGGACATACGAGGCGCGAGCAGATCCAGTTGACGTATATCTGTTATCTCTCCACGTACAATCATCCTGCTATAGTGATCAAGGTCACTTCTCCTGCCAGGATTAGGTCGGTCGCCCCACTCCCAAGGTCCTAGCACGCGAGTTTCCGACTTCGAGGTATACTTGTCATTCTCCGCAAACCGATCGCCGCACGGAACCCAATGAATTCCACTGTTTGGTCTCAACGCCATCACAGTAGAAAGCCTTACCGCGTTAACAAAATAGCACATGAACTGAAAATGAAGATTGCCTGATTCCTCTCCGCGCTCAAGTTGCCCCTGAATGTAGCGCACTTCTCCGTTTTCGAACTTACTGGAGGCCCATTCGCAGAATTCCTCTGCTGTCGGCGGATTCCACCACACTCCTTGCCAAACGCGGCACTTGACGTCCGCTGGCGTCTTCGTTTTTGCGCTCGGCTCTGCCATCTTTCTATTATATTCGCTTATTCGTATCCTCACTTCTTATCCCCGTTTCGCGGCGCAACGTTGGCGACGACGCACGCACGCTGGTGGCGCAGCTTTCGATGGCCATTCACGCAAGTTTCGCGTAAGGGGCAAAAAATGTTGCGTAACAACCCGATGCGAGAGTTGAACTCGCGACCCCAAGGTTCGAAGCCTTATGCTCTAACCACTAAGCTAATCGGGCACGGTGAAGTGCAACGCCACGCTGTCGCTTTAGAATGGGTCGAGTAAAATGCAAGGCGCTCACAAAAAGAAAGTTGGCGCACCCGGCGCGGGGATCGAACCCGCGACCACTGGCTTAAAAGGCCAGCGCTCTGACCAACTGAGCTAGCCGGATACAATCTCGTGCGTTCGGCGCACGTGCATATGAATCCCTACGGCGCCCGCCACCGCCTCCAACAAAAGCAGCGACAACGACACCGACGCAAAGGGCGACTTCATGTCGCCGCGCGCAAGACTGATCAATACCGAAATCAACACATTGTACAACAATATCCCGACAAACATGCTGTGATCCAGCAAAAAGTCCTGCAACATGATGGCGCGCGTGCGCACATCCTCCAGCGTCGGTACTCGCGCCCGTAAATCGTCCAGCGTCGGCACGTGCGCGCGCAACCACATAATAACACCTATTTACTGATGACCGAACGTTGGATGTTGCGTTCGTGTGAGGCAAACTTGGGATGTGCGGGTTTTATGGAAAGTAAAGTGTGATTGATTTCGTATGCAGGCGTTTGAGCAGAGTGCCGCGATGGTGCGGGAGGTGTTGGTTCCGTCCCGTCGCTTGTCGAACGACCAGTTGTTGGTTTTGTACGGTTTGTATAAGCAGGCGACGGTGGGGGACGTGAGCGGGTCGCGTCCGATCCTGGACCTGAAGGGGGGCGCGAAGTGGGATGCGTGGGCGGAGCTGCGCGGATTGCCGGCGGAGGCGGCGCGTGAGGCGTACGTGGCGGAGGTTCAAAGTTACGTGCAGTCAGCCTAGATAAGCAACCGTGAACTATAATTCACATGAGCTCTTGCTCCGTGTGCCTGTTGGAGGTCTTTGAGTTGGAGCAGGAGGGCGACGAGTTGTCGCTCGGCGTGCTGGTTCCGTCGCCCACGCGCCCGGAACGGGCGTGTTGCGCGCGTTGCCTGCGCTCGTGGCTTTTGTCGCGCGCGCAGAACGGCCTGCTGACCGACTTCGCCGCGCCCGTCGAGATCTCCGTCGGCCAGTGGATGCACCTTTTGCACGCGCACCACATGCCGAGCGAGTGGGTGCTCGGTGTCGTGCAAACGTACGTGCGAGCGCAAACGCAGATGCAAACGGAACGCGTCGAGCGCGGCGTCGCGATGGTGAACGTCGTGCGAGATCGCAGCCCGCAAATCGGACCTTTGATGGCGGGGCTGCGCGCCACGCACGCGTTGCTGGAGCAGCAGATTGTGATGGTGACCAACCAGATCGGCGTGCTGCAAAACCTGGAGTCGCGCCTGCACGCCTTTCCGCGCGACGTCGCGAACGACGCCCCCGCCTCCGTTCGCGGCATTCTGGATGCGGCTTCCACCGTCGGAATTTTGCAGTCGGAGGAACGCACAAACCACACCAACGCCCTCACGCTGCCCTGCGCGCGCTGCAGCGGAAGTTGGATCATGAACGGCGCCGACGCCGTCTGCGGGCAGTGCCGCGCGGCGCACTGCGCACAGTGCGGATCGGCGTACGACGGCAACGCGCTCGAAGACCAGCTGCCCGACTCCTGGAAACTGTTTGGGTCTTGCAGCGAAGTGGAGTACGCGCGCTGCTGCAACGACAACAGCAGCAAGTTGTACTACGAAGCTCCGACGCCGCGCCCGCACGGCTGCCAGGCGGACGACATGAAGCGCACGCACAAGCTGTACCTGACGACGCGCAACTGTCCGCGCTGCAACGTGCTCGTCACGCGCACCATTGCGTGCCCGCACATGCGCTGCTCCATGTGTGACTGTCGCTTCGATATCACGTACGGCGTCGAGGAGCACGCTGACGTTCTGCACGTCGACGAGGCGGCGGCGGAGCGCGAGATGCAGTTGCGCAACTTGTACTACCTGCATCATGTACTTCCGATTCCGCACTGCAACACGGCTTCGATGTTGTCGATCAGTCTGGGTCTGCGCATGCGCGTGCTGGTGGCGACGCCGATGTCGCCGCTTTCGTTCAAACTGGATGCCGACGCAGGTGTTCTTTCGCCCCCCTCCGACGATGGGTTCGCTCAGCACGCCGCTCGCTTGATGGAGAACGATCGCGTCGCCTACGCGTCGCAAGAGGCGTTCACCGCCGTCGCGCGCATCGAGTCGCGGCTTTCCATGATCACCACCGCCAAACGGAGCGCGACGCTGCAGGACTGGCGCTTTCTGGTGCGACAGTTGCGCACTTTGGGGCAAAATGTGCCGCTGTTAAACTGCGTGTACGCGCCCACAAAAACCTCCTTCGAACAGAAATTGGCGCGCATGCTATTTTGCATTGAGTTTAGCTGGCGGCGCAACGGTGTGGAGATTTAAGGGACGTGCGGTTCTGCAAGGTGCGCAAACAAACGATCGCGCTGCGCCTGCGTAAACAACCCGCGCCCCTCGTGCATGCGCTGGATCATCGGAAACAGGCTCGGGTCGCGCGAACCGTCGCGCGCCTCCAGAAAGTTGGCGACCGCGGCGTCGGAAACGGGCAGGTTGCACTTGACCAATGTGTCGAACGCGTAAAAGTCGTCGTGCGCCTCCGACAGCAGCGCGTCGCCCACCATTTCGGCAACGACAAACTCGCGGCTTTCGCGTGCGTTTGCATCCGTTCCGGGAAACGAGGGTCGGTTCAGAAAGCACCACATCGGCTCCATGTAGACGCGATTCGTGATGCGCGCCAGCAGATTCCAGGGGCGCAGGTGCAGCCGGGCAGCCAGTCGCGTGTACTCCAGATCCCACGCATCCGGACCGCCCACCAACTGCATCATCACGCCCGTCAGGTAAATGCACGCGCGCTTGTTCATGTCCAGCAGCGTGCACACGGACGGCGGCGCCAACAGGGCGGACAACACGGAGCAGTAACCCGCCACCACGCCCGCCGGCAACGACTCAAAGACGGTTGACTTGTGCACGTTGTACGCCACCGTGTACAAACGCTCGCTGAACGGATACACGTGCAGCTCCTCGTCCGACGCGTTGCGCCATCTTGCCTGCAAATACGCCCCCATCTGGTCGTACGGAAGCAGCGAACGCACACGACCGATCGCCGTCGCCAGCATGTTGTCAACGCACACGACATGCGGAACCGACGCCGCCTCGCACGCCTGCATGCACTCGTGCAGCGCCACCGCGCGCTGCAGCGGCGACAGCAACGGCGCCACTTCGCCGATCGAGAACGTCACCGTGTCCTCGCCCAGCGGCGCCGTCAGCCGCGTCGATACGCAAGACACGCGATACGCACCGTGCAGCGACGAAACCAATTCCAGAATGGGGGCGGCGTCCAGGTACGCGTCCAGCGACTCGATGCGCACGTGCGCCAACGACGAAAGGGCGTGACGCCAACGCTCGCGGTGCAACGTGACAAATTGAGCAGGTGTCGCGTACACAAAGCCGTGCTCCTTCTGAACGTGATAGTGCCCGTGCAAATTGTCAAACGCAACAAAACCGCAAATGGCGCAGAGTCGCCGACCGCACTTGCACGACAAACACGCACATTGCTCCAAATTTATATCCAAAACCGAAACAGCTACGCCGCACGGACAGGTTAGCAGCGAAAGACAATCCACCACCTGCATAAAGTCAATAGGGGTTTGAACGTCACGCACCGTCGTCGGCGACGGGCGCGGCGGGGACGAAAGCGACGACACCGGCACCTCGTCCCACACAGCATGCAGCTTCTCCAACGTGGCGTGAACCAGACGAAAGGGCGCCAGCATCGCCAGCAAACTCTCGCGCGGCGGAGGCTGCGTCGGCAACGACAACTCAAACGCACTGCAATGGAAACATTGCGCGTAAGGGTGTGAGGCGCGCCGCAAGATGCAACGACAGCACGTCATCTCGCCGCACCGCTTGCACATCACCACGTCGCCCTCGCTCCGCTCTGCGCAAATGGAACACACGTCGTCCGTGCCCTGACGCTTCATGATTCTGTCAATCGACGCGACGAAACATTCCCGGAAGCGAATGACAAACGAAATCTGCACGAATCGGTGTCGCGATAGAAAGTTCCGGGAACGTTTTTCGGGGTGGGGGCAGAATGCGGGCCTCCCGGGTCGGCGCGTCGTCGCGCTCCGCTTGCGCGTCGTTCCTGGCGGCGGACGGGAGTCGGCTAGCGGAGGCGCGCGCTCCGCTCGGCTGCTCGCTGCCGTCTCCGTGCGCGGCGTTCGCGGCGGTGCAGGCGATCGCGTCGACGTGCCCGCGCATGACCGCGACGAGGTGCCAGGAGAGCTCGATCATGTGCACGACCAAGACGCTCGACATGCAGGTGCTGCCGCGCATGCTGGCGGCGGTGCCGGGACTGGAGGTGTTTGTGCATGACATGACGGGCGTGTCTGAGTCTTTTCTGACGGTGGTTTTGCAGCTGAGTTGCGAGGCGGATGCGCTGCAGCTGCTGCGCATGTTGCACTACGGCAACCGCGTGACGGTGCGCGGCGACGGCGACGGTTTCTGGAACTTTGTGCGCGACTCGGTTGTTGCGAGCTCGGAAGCGGCGCCGCTGCTGGCGCCCGACGCGACGCTGGATGTGTTTACGTCCAACGATGGCTCCGTGTTCAATCGCGTCGTGGTGCAGGTCAACGACAGCTGCACCTTCTACTTGAAGCTGACGAGCTTGTCGCGTCATGTGCCGTTCGACGCGGAGTCGCAGGCGAGCGGCGACGAGGGGCTGGAGGTTTGCAGTTCGGTGTTTATGATCGTGGTGTACCTGCCGCGCGCGAACCTGCCGACGTCGCCGTCGCGCCTGCGCAACTTTGTCAAGTACGCGCTGGTCAAGAAGCTGTACCGCGAAGGAAACAAGGTGCGCGCGGAGGAGGTGCAGCCCGAGCAACCCGATCCCGTCGCTGCTGAGGCGGTCGAAGTCGGCACCAACACAGAACTGTTTGTGACGTTGCAGGACGCCGACTCGCCAGGACTCGACACCGTGCTGTTGGTGGGGCGCAACTTCACCGCGACGCCCCTTACGTCGCCCGCACCCCCCATGTTCATGTCGCAAGTCTCGACGGATGGCATCGCCGCCACGCACTTACTGCCCATCCCGCTGGACGAACTCACCGACACCACCACCACCACCTTCGCGTCGGAACAGGAGCCGGACGAACATAAACTCGAAGCAGCCGACGCCGAACCCATCGAGTCCCATGCCCCGACGGAGCAGAGCGCCGAACCCATCGAATTCGCAACGATCGAAGCAGCCGACGCCGAACCCATCGAGTCCCATGCCCCGACGGAGCAGAGCGCCGAACCCATCGATTCCCATGCATTCGAAGCTGTGGAGCAGGCGTCGTCGACCGCACCGATTGAAGTGGATGCGGTCGAAGTCGTGGAGCGGGCGTCGTCGGTCGCACCGATTGAAGAGGATTCGATCGAAGCTGCCACTTTGACGACGGAGCAGAGCGAAGCCGCCATCGAATCCGCGCCGATCGAAGCTGTGGAGCAGAGCGAAGCCGCCATCGAATCCGCGCAGATTGAAGCTGTGGAGCAGGCGTCGGTGGTTGTCGAATCCGCGCAGATTGAAGCTGTGGAGCAGAGCGAAGCCGCCATCGAATCCGCGCCGATCGAAGCTGTGGAGCAGGCGTCGGT